>Ga0075014_100000529_pt1 | contig 10093 bp, 7 predicted proteins | sample AleBraG_ABR_2014_FD_71472 | JGI IMG/M metagenome (GOLD analysis project Ga0075014, IMG submission 71472) | Freshwater sediment microbial communities in response to fracking from Pennsylvania, USA - Alex Branch Run_MetaG_ABR_2014 | ecosystem: Environmental > Aquatic > Freshwater > Creek >... | reverse complement strand
CGGGAGATGTCTGGAGCGACCGTCCCAGTGGTGCTCAACTGGGTTGTGGCGGCATGCTCAGCTGCGGTGGCCAGCGGGAATTGCTCGGGATGCTCCACTTGCACGACATTGACATCTTCCTCGTGTTCGACCTTCGTAGCCGGTGGTGCCTCTGCCTTAGGATCGCCTTTGCTTTCGCCGCACCCCCCGAGTAAGACAGTCAAGGTGATGAAGAGGACCATTCTTTCAAAGCCCGCGCGTCTCATTGGATGACCTCGCGTCCTACGGCTAGATTCAGCTGGTTCGCCGCATTCAGATAAGAAGCGACCAGATTCAAGTAGTTCACCTGGACGCTCCGGTAATCGGCTTGGGCATTCATAAAATCGAGGAGCGACGCCGCGCCATGCTCGTAGGAAAACGCGATGGTGTCCCGGACTCGCAAGGCCTGCTGCAAATACCGCGCCTTGTAGGGCTGCAGCAGCGTCACGGTGCTGGTCACCGTAGCATAAGCGGAATCCACGTCGCTGAAGACTTGCGCTCGCGTGGCCTCCATCAATTTCTCGTTGCGGTCGATGTCGAGATCGGTGCGTTTCTTTTCGCCCTGATTTCGGTCGAAGATTCGCAGTGGAATGCTTACGCCGAACCCGAAGTATTGATCGATGGGTGGATTGCGTCCGACATCGAAAGCGAGCGTGGGGTCCGTCGATCCGTTGGCGATAGCGAGCCGGTGATCGGTCTTGGCTTTGTCAATGGATTGCACAGCGGCCTTAAAGTCCGGCCGCGTATCCACTGCCGTCTGGCGCACGTCGTCGAGCGGAACAATTTGTGCCGAGAAGTCAAACGGTCCGCTCACGTCGAATTGATCCACGGGCGTCCGATCATTCAACAGCATGAGCAGCAGGATTTTCGCGGTTTCCAGGCTCTCTTCCGCGATTTGAAGGTCAGATTCATACTGCACCCGCTGAAGCTCCAGCCGGTCCAGGTCTACTTGGGCAATCGCGCCGGCTTTGTAGCGTTCGCGGTTCACTTCCAGTACGTGGTCGTAGTAGGCAAGATTCTCTTTGGCGAGGTTGAGAATCGCCTTTTCTTGCAAGGTCTGCACGAAACCCATGCGCAGAGTAAAAATTAGGCTTCTTTCCAGGTCCGCTTGCCCGGAAACTGTGATGGCGGTCGCCTTCTGCGCGCTTTCAAGGCGCAGTTCCCTTTTATGCTGCCGCTCGTGCAAATAGCTCGCAGTGGCTACCGTCAACAGTGACCCAAACGTACTATGTGGTGGGCCGCCGCTGAACGGGTTGAGTTGATCCGCGGTCAGCGAAAGTGACGGATTCGGGCGAAGATACGCCGTGGTTTCCTGGGCCTTGGATTCGTCGATACCCAGCTTGCCGGCAAGGATCGTCGGATTGTTCTGCTCAAACCGCTGGCGCACCTGTTCCCACGTCAAGGAAACCGGGGTTTGTGCAGATGCGCCGTAAGGAACCAGGGTAAGAAATGCAAAACACTTCCAGAAATAGTTCTTCATGATGCTCAGACTCCACAACAGCTATGGCCCACTGGTCTTCATTTCTCGGTTTTACGAAAATGATGCCCGCCTGTAACTCGTGACAGGGTTGCGCCTATTTAGAGAGATTCGGAGACAAATGCACCTGGCATCATCGGCCTTCTCCTTGAACAGCATGTTAAGAGGAAGACGAACTCAGGCGGAGGGAGCAGGCGGCGCCCGCCCAGAGTGCGCTTTTGAGGAGAAAACTGTCGTAAAGGAAGCCTCCAGATGCTGAAGAAGCATCCGTACGGCAGGCAAAGCAAGGGTAAAAGACGAGCGGGGCAATCCGAAGTACAACAAAAGAGGGGGAGCTGCCGCGGAATGTGTGGCGCCCATCGCCGGCGAGCCAGTTCCGTTTATCACTCTTAGGAACTTGCTCTCTTCCACAAAGATTTCTTGATCGTGCAAGTCGTCGGTCATGGACACGACGAAAAACAAGATGATCAACGCGCAAGTCATCGCCATGATCTTCTGCCGATTGGTCGGCTGTCGATCTGTCTGCTTCGTGGCCCAGGAAAGGTTACTGACCAGCAGCGCCAGTCCTGCCAGGGCCAGGCAAAGCCAGATGAGGTTGAGCGCCAGTTCCATGGTTGAAAGTTATGGTAAGCATTCCCGGCCGCCCGCGCAACAGGCTTACACGGATTTGTGGTGCTCGGGGGGCGTCAGGAAAGTCAGAGGCTTGGCGGGTTGGAAGTGGCGGGCTTGGCGGTTGCAGGTGCTGCCGGCGCGGCAGGAGCATCCGGCGAAACGGGCTTGCTAAAGCGGGAATCGTCGAGCTGCGGATCGATCTCGATTTTTTCGGCGGTGAGAGTCTGCTTGATTTCCGTTCCCGGGCTGCCCTGGTCGATCCGGAACGGATATTTCAGGCCCTCGACTTCATGGAAGTCCGAGAAGAAGGATTCCCAGGGAACTTTCTGGTCCCCGGTCTTGCGGGTGCCCTCCCATTTCAAAAGTAGAAAGGATGAGGAGTCAAAAAAGTAAGAGCGTACGTCGCCATTCTTGTTCGTAAGTTTCAGGCGATAGACGGGTTTGTCATCCAGCATTTCTTTGCCGCCAAATTCGATGTGGTTGCCTTTAGCTTTGTAGTCCACCAGCGGGCCGTCAAAATCCGATTCATCGGAAATGTTCCTGAGCTCTTCGGGGGGCAGCGGCTCTACGGCCTTGTTCCCCATGAAAGGGTTGACCATCCAGCCGGAAGACTTGCCATCGTAAACGCGAATGATCTTTTGCCCCTGAATGGTGATCTCCACGCGCATTTTCAGGGGGCGCTTGAGTTCCACTACAAATGTGCCTTCCATGTCCTGTGCGAAGGAGACGTGGCCGCTGATTCGCTCGGATTGAACGGCTTTGATTTTTTCGACTCCGCCGCGCGTGTCGAGCACTTTCTTAACGATTTCGTCGGCCGTCTGAGCGGCGGCGGCCGTCGGCAAGAACAGGAGTAGAGTGATGGAGATCAATCGAGGTTTCATGGGCTTGTTAGCGGCTCTTCAGTGACGCCAGTTTCATCCTAGGAGTAGAAGCGGTTGGCGTCAAATGCGTTGCCATGCGGAGCTTCTCGTCAGGCGACTGAGAGTTGTAAAGTTTACGAAACAATTTCTCATTACACTCAGTGTAACTCCAGATTGGGGCGGCAGCGAAGTATAGTGCTTAGAATCATTTCTGGAATCGAGGGAGCAGGCATATGAATTCGCGAGCCAAGACCGGTGTTTTTCTTTCGATTTATCTGGCCCTTTGCACGGGCGCATGGTGCCAGCAAGAGCCGGGGGGGGAGGGGCGGCCCATCTCGCCAGCCGGCGCACTGGTGATTGATGCCAGCACGCGTTTGCCAGCGGTCGGGGCCATGCCCATGGCGATGCTTCGCAGCCCGGACACTCTCGGACGGGGTGGCAAGGGCCGGTATCTCCTGGTGGTCAACAGCGGCTTTGGTGTTCAGTTCAGCGCGGACACCAGCGACGCCCAGCAATCAATTGCCGTGATCGACCTGAATGCGAGCCCCGAGCCAATAGTCATTCAAAACGTTTATTTTCCTTCGCCGCAAAGCGCGAATGTCGGCCTGGCTTTCTCGCCCATCGCGAGCGCCGAAGGAAATTTTACAATGTACGTTTCCGGGGGATTCGAGAACAAGGTTTGGATTTTTCGATTTGACCCGAAAGCAAACGCGCCGGTGCAGCCCAGTTCGAACGGTCCAAGCACGAAAGTGCAAGCGCCCTTTTTCGAAATCAGCAAACCCGGCGAAGTTTCGCCCAAGGATTACAACAAAGGAAAAGCCGCACTCTATCCCACGGGGTTGGCGCTGACACAAGACGGGACCACGCTGGTAACTGCTAACAACCTCGGTGACAGCGTGACGATCGTGCGCGATCTCCAGGAGACGCGACGGATGGAGCGAGTGGATTTGCACCATCCCGGAAAGCCGGCAGAAAATATTTACCCGTACAGCGTCGTCGTGGTGGGTAGCGGCAAGAATGCACGAGCGTACGTGTCCTGCTGGAATGATTCTTCGGTTGCGGTTGTTTCGCTGGGTGGGAAGAGCGCGGTGCGGAGCTATATCGGAGTGGATCGGCATCCGACAGCGATGACGCCGAACGCCGGCGGGACCCGGCTTTTTGTAGCCAATTCAAATGCAGATAGCGTCTCGGTGATTGACACCGCGACGGACCAGGAGATCGAGCGCATTGACGTGCGGCTGGCGGAAGACGCCTTGTCTGGAGCGAGTCCGGAAGGAATGGCGCTCAGCGACGACGAAAAAACTTTGTATGTGGCGAATGCTCATAGCAATGCCGTCGCCGTTGTAGAACTTTCCGAGAAAGCTCGCGGTGAGAAAAAAATCGAAAGAATGGCGGACGCGCCGAAATCGAAGATTCTGGGATTTATTCCCACGGGTCAGTATCCCTCCGCGGTAGCTTTCGCAGACGGCAAACTATTCGTCGGAAATGGCAAAGGCACTGGATTCGAATCATCCTCGATGCGCGTGAACAACAGCGGCCGCACGCCGAACGCGCCTAACTCCGCTTTTCCTCCCAACGAAAAAAAGAACCGACAAGGTGGACAGTACAGCGGATCGATTGTTTCGGGAAACATCAGCGTCGTTCCTCTGCCAGACGCTCCCGCGCTCGCGCATTACACACAGCAGACCATGCAGAATGACGGTTTGCTGGATTTTGCACCGCCCGCGCTTTTCGCCGGCAAGAGCCCGATCAAGCATGTCATCTACATCATCAAGGAAAATCGCACCTACGATCAGGTGTTTGGCGACGTGAAAACCTCGGGCGACGGAACAGCCGCCGATGGCGACCCCGGCTTGGCGATCTTTGGAAGCGGCGCGACAGCCCAACGCGCCGACGGCACCCACCAATCCGTCACCCCAAATCATCACGCGCTGGCGCAGCGCTTCGGTCTGTTTGACCGCTTCTTCGTGAATTCCGAGGCTAGCCCCGACGGGCACAACTGGGCGACGGCCGCCTTCTCCACCGATTATGTGGACAAGGGATTTCGCTGGGCGTATTCCGACCGCGGACGCACCTATGATTGGGAAGGATTTAATCGGCTACCGGATTACGAACCACCCGGGGAGCTGCATGTCGACAAATTCAAGGGCGATGTGCTCGCGGCACTGACCGACATGCTCGAAACGCATATTCCTTTTCACCAGGGATTCATGGATCTCGCCGAACCTAAGAGTCTTTATCTATGGGATGCCGCTGCGCGCGCGGGTTTGACTTACCGGAATTACGGAGAATTCGTAACCGTGATTTCGACGAAAGATGTGGAAGCCGCGGGGGAAAAGATCTCCAAGAACTATCCCGACGTTTCAAACGCCGTGCGCGCCGTGCCCACGAAGCAATCCCTGGCAGATCATCACAGCCCGAGCTTTCGAAGCTTTGACGTAACCGCGCCGGATAGTATGACGGTGAATTGTTACAAGGCCGCGCTGGATCCGTCTGCTTCTTCCGACCCGGCCGTGACGCGAGACAATGCGAACGCCAACTGCCGGGGCAATTCGCGGTTCGGCGAATGGTTTGCCGAGTTTCAAGGTTTCGTCAAAGAACGCGAAGCGGGCGGCGCTGACGCAATGCCGGCGCTGACCGTCATGCGATTTCCCAACGATCATACGACCGGCCTGAAAAACAACTTTCCGACGCCGCAATTCATGCTCGCCGACAACGACTATGCCGTGGGGCGGCTTGTCGAAGCAGTTTCCTCGAGCGCGTATTGGAAAGACACCGCGATTTTCATCGTCGAAGATGACGCGCAAGCCGGACCCGACCATGTGGATTCCCACCGGTCAGTAGCCTTGGCCATCAGCGCGTACAACAAACCAGGCGCGCTCATCCACAAATTCCACAGTACCGTCAGCATGATCCGCACGATCGAATTGCTACTGGGAATCTCGCCCATGAACCAGCTGGATGCTTCGGCAATCCCCATGGATATTTTTCAGGAGGCGCCGGATTTAGCACCGTACAAAGCGGTCTTGCCGGTGATTGCCGCTGACAACTGGATCACGCACAAGTCCAAGGACAAGGCCGCTGCTGAGTGGATGAAAAAATCGGACCGGCAAAATTTCGCCCATGCAGACATGGCCGATCCGAAAGTGTTGAATGCCGTGATTTGGTTCGCGTGCACGGGCAGTGGATCAAACCTTCCGCAATCGGCGCGGCTCCCCGCGTATGAAGCGATGCGCCTTGGAATCGCCAATTTGGATGACGACGAACGCGCCCCTAAGAAAGACGATGACGACTGAGCGGTTATTTCTGCGGCTTGGCCCAGACGATATCGTACTTGCGGTCAAACGTCACAAACATCAGACATGTATCCTTTGATTTGCAGGTGAACCAGTGCATGGCTTTGCTGGGCATCATGGCAAAGCCGCCGGGGCCAAGCGTCGCTTCCGCCATGCCGTCCATCCCGGTGAGCACGTTGCCCCGGATCACCATCAATTGTTCTTCCGCGGTGTGATAGTGCGCGGGAACCACGCACCCGGAAGGAGCTTCGAGAAGGAAAGTGGATGGACCCAGGTCTGGATCGCCGTTCTCGCGGGCAACTTTGAGGCACGCGGGTTGGCCGTCAAAAACGAGATTGGCACTCGCGAGCGGCGTGACTGTACCGTGTGGAGAATTCTGTCCCTGGGCCCGCGATGACGCGCCCACGGCCACCAGCAGGATCACCAACGGAACAAAGCCCAGAAGCAGTTTCGCCGCTCTTCTTGAAATGGCATTTGTCTTTTCCATGCCAGGCCTCACTGGAAAAGCAGTGAACTAAACTCGGTCAAATTGCGGCGCCACACCATCCACGTGTGGTAACCCGGCGTCTCGATGTCCGCGTGCTTGACGTTCTTGCTCGCCAGCCACGCGCGAAACTTACGATTGATGTTAATAAAATCATCGTCAGTACCGCACGCAACCCAAAGCAAGTGCAATTTCTCGTTGGCTTTGGAGTCAAGCGCAGGGAATTGCGCGTCGAAATCTTCAGACAGGCCGGCGGAGCTGAACGAGCCGATCCAGGCAAACTGGTCCAGGGCGTTCAGCCCGGCCAGCAACGACTCGGAGCCGCCCATCGAAAGGCCGGCAATGGCCCGGGAGCCGCTGTCTCTGTTTACCGCATACTCTGCTTCGACACGCGGGATCACTTCCGTGAACAAGGCCGCCCGAAACCCTTCGAAATTTCGCTTTCTAAGCGCGGAATCGCGAAATGCCCCGGGAGCGAGAATCTCCAGCGCGCCGTAACCGAACGGCATGACGACGATCATGGGCTTGGCTTTGCCCTGGGCAATCAAGTTATCGAGGATTACGTTTGCGCGTCCAATTGCCGTCCAGCCGCTCGCGTCGTGGGTGCGTCCGTGCAACAGGTAGAAAACGGGATACGTTTGCTTTCCGCGGGGATCGTAACCGGGCGGGGTGTAGACGAAAAAGTCGCGATTGTCCCCGGCCACCCCGGACTTGTAGAAATGATGATGAATCTCGCCGTGCAGGACGTTGGCGATTTCCCAAGGGAGCGAAGGCGGCCCCGGAACGTGGAACTCGCTGATGGGATAGAGGAAGCTGAATCTAAGGGCGTGATTGGAAGGATCAAACATATTCACGCCATCCGCGATGATCGCATAGCCATAATAATCGGGAGCGAGCGGTTCGGTGGTAAGAGTCCAAACGCCTTGATCATCGTGCTGCATGGGAATGGGCTTGGGAACGCCTTCAAGCTGGACGGCGACCTCTTTGTCGTTCGGAGCGCGAAACCGAAATGTTACGCGATTATCAGGATGCACCTCGGGAGAGATCACGTGCGGCGTTTGCGCCGGAGCCGCGGCGGCAGCGAGCAGGATTGCCAGCAGGAAAGTATTTTTCATGGACCCCCGGCGAAACTCTCTCATCGAGACCTCGTTTATGGGAACCAGGTCAGCGGAAAAGAAGCGAACTAAAGTCCGTCAAATTGCGGCGCCACACCAGCCAGGTATGATAACCCGGCGTCTCAATGTCCACGTGCTTTACATTTTTGCTGGCCAGCCACGCGCGGACCTTGCGATTGATGTCGATCAAGCGGTCGTCCGTTCCGCAGGCAATCCAGAGCAAGTGAAGATTCTCCGTGGACTTGGAATTCACCGCGGGGAATTCCTTGTCAAACTCTTCGGTGATGCCTCCGGTGCTGAAAGCGCCGATCCAGCCAAACTTGTCCAGATTGTTCAGGCCCGTCAACAGGGATTCCGAGCCACCCATGGACAGGCCTGCGATGGCGCGGGAGTTGCGGTCCTTAAATACCGAATACTCGGCTTCCACGCGCGGAATGACTTCCGTGATAAGGGCCTCGCGGAACTTATCGAAGTTGCGATCTGTCAGCGAGCGATCGCGAAACACGCCGGAATTGGGAAGTAGAACCTCGGGCGCGCCGTAGCCCAGCGGCATCACCACCAGCATGGGCTTGGCTTTGCCTTGCGCGATCAGGTTGTCCAGAATCACATTGGCGCGGCCCACCGCCGTCCAGGCACTCGCGTCGTCGCTGAAACCGTGCAACAGGTAGAGGACCGGATACGATTGCTTTCCGCGCGGGTCGTAGCCCGGCGGAGTGTAAACGTAGTAGCCGCGATCGTCGCCCACCACTCCTGATTTGTAGAAATGATGATGAACCTCGCCATGCGGCACGTCGGCGATTTCCCAGGAAGCCGCAGGCGCTCCAGGAACGTGCACTTCGCTTGACCGATAAAGGAAGTTTGGTTTCACCGCGTGATTGGAAGGATCGAACAGGCCAACGCCGTCGGCGAGGATCGTGTACCCGTAGTAGTCAGGAGCCAGCGGCTCGGTAGTCCCGCTCCAGACGCCTTGATCGTCCTTCTGCATAGGAATCGGCTTGGGATTGCCTTCGAGCATGACCGCGACTTCTTTGTCGTTAGGAGCGCGCAAGCGGAACGTCACAGTCCTATCGGCATGTACTTCCGGCGACACCACCGGCGCCGGTGGTGTCTGCGCCGGAGTCGGTCCCTCGGCAACCAGAAGCAGGATGGCCAGCACAAAGCATGTTCGTTTCATAATTCCTCTCATGTTCCGCAGATGCAGCTCTCTCTTCGAGCCACTGACTTACAAGCGCCCGCGCCGAGGGATGATACAACAAGCCGCGCCCTGTCGCGCGGTCCTGCAAATGTTTGCGCGGTGTTCAGGATTATTTATGGGCACGGCACGGACGCCGGACACGAGAGAGAGCCCCCTGCTACACGGGAAGAGGGTTAAAACTAGGATTAGACGGTGGTGAACAAGGAACCGTCGGGGGCGACGTAGCCGTAGGCCATGCGGGGAGTGTTGAAGGCGAAACCAGGATTGCCGTGGCGGTCGAGGAGGATGAGGCCGCCGGTGGCGTGGGTCCGTTTGGCGAAGAGATGGATCGCTTCGCGCGCAGCAAGATCGGCGGTCGAGGTGCCGCAGGAAATATTATTAGGCGTGTTCACGCAAGTGGCGGGACGGCGGAGAAAATCAACAGCGGTCTTCGCCAGGACAACTTTCATGATGGCTTCGCCGTAGCCGGTGCAAGAGACGCCGCCGGCTTCGGAGTCGGCGTAGCAGCCGCATCCGATCAGGGGTGAATCGCCGACCCGGCCGGGAAGTTTGCAGCACGTGCCACCGGTGGAAGTGGCGGCGAAGAGGCTGCCATTCGCGTCGATGGCGACTGCACCGACAGTTCCCTGCTCATGGCCGCGATGATGTTCGGCGGCATGCTTGTCGGCTTTGCACTTCATCCAGGCTTCGTGTTCCGCTTCACTGACCATTTCTTCGCGCTTGCAAAGCTTGATTCCATGCTCGACAGCGAACCGTTCAGCACCCTCAGCGACTAGCATCATGTGAGGGCAATTCTCGAGAATCTTGCGGGCGACATGAATGGGATTTTTGATGCGTTGCAGAGTAGCGGCAGCCCCCGCGCGCAGCGTGGCGCCGTTCATCACTATGGCGTCGCATTCCACGTGGCCATCGAGATTCAGGTGTGAGCCATAGCCAGCGTCGAAGACCGGATCGTCTTCGAGAACCATTATGGCCGCTTCGATGGCGTCGAGAGCCGAGCCCCCGCGAGACAGGATAGACCAACCGGCGGTGAGGG
>Ga0075014_100000522_pt1 | contig 10223 bp, 7 predicted proteins | sample AleBraG_ABR_2014_FD_71472 | JGI IMG/M metagenome (GOLD analysis project Ga0075014, IMG submission 71472) | Freshwater sediment microbial communities in response to fracking from Pennsylvania, USA - Alex Branch Run_MetaG_ABR_2014 | ecosystem: Environmental > Aquatic > Freshwater > Creek >... | reverse complement strand
CCAGCACCGCGCGCGGTTCGGGCAATTTGAGAATCTCCGAGGTTCGGGCTTGTAGCTCTTCAAGCAGCGGCGCAGGCGATTCACCCGCTTCCACGCCGGCGGTCACGCATCCCAGAGTTGTTCCCGGGCATTTCCTTTTGAGTTCCTCATCAATTGTTACGTTCATGTGTGCTCACGCCGGAATCGGTTTCAACCTCGCAGTGAAATGCCGAAGGAAATTCGCTTGATGAACAATCTGGTAACCGCGAATCTGTTCCCGCTTCCGCCAGACATCCAGAATCACTTCCACGACATATTCAATATGGCTCTGCGTGTACACCCGCCTTGGAATTGCCAGTCGCACCAGATCCATGTTCGCATGCTCGCCGAACATCAGCGTCCCAATCTCTACCGACCGGATTCCGCCTTCCAGGTACAATTCATTCGCGAGCGCCACACCGGGGAAATGGGCCGTCGGCACGTGCGGCAAAAAGGCCCGCGCATCAATATAAATCGCGTGTCCTCCCGGCGGCTGCACAATTGGCACACCTTCCTGCGCGATATGATTGCCGAGGAAGGCTGTCGAGGCAATTCGGTATCTCAGGTAATCTTCCTCTAGCGCTTCGTTTAATCCCACGGCGATTGCTTCCAGATCGCGGCCCGCGAGACCGCCATACGTCGGAAACCCTTCGGTCAAAATCAGCAAGTCCTTTTGCTGTTGCGCGAGAATGTCATCATTCGTGCAGAGAAATCCGCCGATGTTCGCCATTCCGTCTTTCTTCGCGGACATGGTGCAACCGTCCGCATAGGAAAAAATCTCCCGCGCAATCTCTTTGGGCGTCTTGTCGGCATAGCCCCTTTCGCGCAGCTTGATAAAATAAGAATTCTCTGCAAACCGGCACGCATCAATGTAGAGCGGGATTCCGTGCTTTCGGCAAACTTGTTTTACTTCTCGAATGTTTTCCATGGACACAGGTTGCCCGCCCCCGGAGTTATTCGTGATCGTCAGCATCACTAGCGGAATTTTCCCGGGACCTTCGCGCTCAATCACTTCTGCAAGATGCGCGGTATCCATATTCCCCTTGAACGGATGAACGAGCGACGGCTCCTTCGCTTCCGGAATCGGCAAGTCCAGCGCAACTGCTCCTGCGTACTCGCAATTCGCGCGCGTCGTATCGAAGTGCGCGTTGTTCGGCACAAAGTCGCCCTTCTTGCACATGACGCTAAAAAGTATGCGTTCCGCCGCGCGGCCTTGATGAGTGGGAATCACATGCCGGAAGCCAAAGATAGACTGAACGGAATCGCGGAACCGGTCAAAACTTGGCGAACCCGCATACGATTCGTCCCCGCGCATCATCGCCGCCCATTGCTCAGTGGACATTGCGGAAGTCCCCGAATCGGTCAGCAGGTCGATCAAAATCGCTTCGGACGGAACTAGAAACAAATTGTATCCCGCCGCTTCTACTAGCTTCTCGCGCTCTCCGCGCGTGGTGCCCCGAATCGGCTCGATGCTCTTGATGCGAAACGGTTCAATAATGGTCTTGATCAGCATGCTCTCAGCTCCTGCTCTGGCGACACACTAACACATCAAGCGAATTGTTCACTCGCTCGATGCTTTGCAAAGCAAGGCAAATTTCACTGGGCACCATCGACGAGCGGTGCTCACGACTCTTTCGCATCAGGAGAAGACTCATTGCTTTTTGGTACTCCAACTGATGGCGTTGAGGATGCCGCACGTTCTACAAGTCTCGCGTTTTCCAAAGCCTTAAAATATTCCGGGCGCGAATGTCGATAGTGATCCGCTGAAACCCTTCCATGCAACCATGCCGCATCCATCGGGTAGACGAGCGGATCGAAAATCACCAGATAGAAATGCCAAAGCAAAACGGAAAAGGTTGCGAGCAGAGCTTCGTACCAGTGAACCGCGGTTGCCGCATCCGTGATCCATTTTGGGAAGTAGCGTAGCGCAATGTTGTTGAACCATAGCAGAAGCCCTGAGATTCCCATCACGGCGGTGCCCCACAGGAATGCCCAGTACTCCATTTTCTCGGCGTAATTGAATTTTGCGAATTTCGGCGGCTCAGCCCGAAGACCCAAATTATGAAGAATTACCTTCCACAGATCAGCCGCGTCTTTCCACTTCGGCATCATTGCAGAGAGAAACGCGCGGTCGTTGCGATTCACCATCAAGTGGACAAAGTGATAGATCGTCGCGGCGATCAGCATTACTGCGGCGGCGCGGTGCAAGAGTCCACGAAAGGAATTCTGCTTTCCCCAAAGAAGAAAGGGACCTGTCCACCAACTGTCGGGGTATTTCAGAGCAAATCCGGTCAGTACGAGCGTAGGGAAACTGAGCATTACGCCCCAATGTGCGATGCGAAACCACAGGTTCATTCGGATGACACGCTGGCCGGAATCTTCGAGTTGTTTTCTTCGGATTGATTTTGCAATCAGATCCAGCAGATTATGAAACACCATGAATCCGAGCGTGAGCGGAATCAAGATCCAGTAAATCCACCGGATCCATTGCACAACGGGGTGCGCAGGGCCGGCCGCCGTTTGAACGTGAACAGGACCAACAGCAAACGTTTCGTTTACGCTTCCGTGACACTTGCCGCAGGTTTTCGCCAGGTTAGCGGCATTGACCGTGGAGCGGGGATCGCTTGATCGAAAAATATTGTGAATTCCGTGGCAGGAAGCACAATTTGCCGCTGTCAGCGAGCCTTCCCGCTTTGCAAGGCCATGGTAGCTCTCTGCGTAGGAGGGAACTCTATCGGCGGGCAGACCATACTTCAGGGCAAGCTTCTGATCACCATGACACCTTCCGCAGGTTTCACCGGAAACATGAGCGGGATTCACGGGTGAAGACGGATTCTTAGGACCAAGGATGAGGTGTTCGCCGTGGCAGTCCGCGCAATCGGGTGCCTCCTGCACCCCGGATTTGATGGCCTCTCCATGGACGCTCTGCAGAAACGTCTTTGCAATATCGCCGTGGCAGGCTCCGCAGGTTTCCGCTATTTTCCAATGGCTGACTTTCGAGCGCTCGTCCCGAGCGGGCTGAATTCCGTGGCTGCCATGACAGTTCGAACAAGTAGCCGCATCTTCGCCTCTAAGTACGGCGCGCCCATGCGCACTTTGAAGATACTGCTCCACGGGATGAAGTATCGGGATTTTATGACGAGCGAGAAATTCGCGATCCGCGTGGCACTTCGCGCAGGTAGCAGCCATATTCTTTTTGGCAACCGACGAGGACGCCTCGGTACTCGCGCGAATGCCATGAATTGCGCCGTGGCAGGAAGCGCATGTTGGAGCGTCCCGATCTCCTTTTTGTGCGGCCTGACCATGAATGCTTTGCGCGAGCTGCTTGATTTCATCGCCATGACATTCCGAGCACTTTGCCGGCTGCAGCTTGGCCGCGGACGTAATCTCATGGACGTTGCCATGACAGGAGGCGCAAGCTGCCGCACCGAGCAGGCCGTGGACGCTCTTTTCGGCATCGGATACTTCCTGTGCATGGCAAGTTGCGCATTGTACTTTTGGAATCTTGGCTGGATGCGGGAAATCCTTGATGGATGTGTGGCAATCGCTGCAACTCAATATGCCATGCACGCCTGAAGCGTGTTTCTCTGGTCGAACAGAAATGTCAGCGCCCGTTTCCGATTTCATCCCCGCCTGCCCGTGACAAGCAAGGCAGTTCTCATCCTGCTTGGGAAGTTGACCTGTTTTTGCCGAATGACGAGCGCTGGGCGGAAATGGAGCGGTGAGCAGTAGTAGAGGTAAAATCCACAGATTCGCAGGCAGGTTTCGATTTTTCGGACCAACAACACTTTTGACGAACACGGGTCAGACTCCTAAGAAGCAAGCCAAGCCCTCACCGGGGCAATTTCCTGACCCCCTACTTCAATCCGAGATCCGCCAGGATCTTGGGATTCTGTTCTTCAACCACCAGCAGATTGTGGCAGGCAGAACAGTCATTTGTGATTACTCGCCCGTCTGAGCTGACGTGGCTTCCGTCATGACAACGGAAGCACCCGGGATAATCTGTGTGTCCCAGATTATTGGGATGGACTCCCCAACTCATCTTCATCGCCGGAAAAATGTTCCGGAGATAGATGTTGGCGATACTCTCTGCGGACTGTTCAACAATTGCACGGCGCGAATTGTAGATTGCGGGGTAGGTCGAATGATAAAACGCCTTTAGTTCTTCTACGATGAGGCGTTTGGCTGTGTCGCGGTCAGGATATTCGGCTTTCAGAAGCTCAACGGCTTTCTTTCGGATGAACGGCAGTTCCGGACTGATCAACCCAGCCGCCATCTGCTTGTTGACGGCGTTTTCCGGCAAGTCGAAAGCGTGCGTCGGGCGGTTATGACAGTCCACGCAGTCCATCGAACGGTGCTCGCCTGCGTCCAGTTGTTGTTTCGTGACCTGAATATCGGACGAAATATACTCGACGGTTTTTCCCTGGTCATCCGTGTAATAGACGACCGGGATAACCTGGCGCTGGTCATCGATAGAAATATACTTGATCCGTTCCCCGTCATCGAGATGCCTGCCATGAATGCCAACGGATCCCTGCCAGGTGCGGCCGCCGACTTTGACAAGCAGGGCCGTTGTTTGTGGAGTATTTTTTTCGTCGTCTTTATACGTGGTCTTCACCAGGAACTTATCGCCGGTGAACCGCTGCGGCCAATGGCACTGTTCGCAGGTTTCCCGTGCGGGTCGCAGGAACTTCACGGGAGCATGTATCGGCCTCGAATAGGTGTGTAGCGAAACGGCGAAAACCTGGCGGACACCGGAGAGCTTCGATCGTACAAACCAGCCCGCGCCAGGTCCGATATGGCAGGCAACGCACTCGACATGCGCGTGCGGTGAGCCTTGATAGGCCAGGAATTCGGGCTCCATCACAGTGTGGCAGGTCTGCCCGCAAAAGTGGGTGGAATCCATGTAGGCGACGCCGCGGTAGGAGGCTGTGCCAAAAATCAGGATATTGACAAAGGTCGCTACCGCCACGAAAACCAGCCCTTTCCGCACTACGGGTTGTCGGAGATCAACCGCGGGATAGATGTTTCCCAGCACACCTTTGCGTGCGAGGTCAGCACGGCGAATCAAAATTCCAATAGGAATCAGAATCAAGCCGAGGACAAAAATACCGGGCAGAATGAGAAAGATGAGAATTCCGATATACGGATGCGGAGGCCCGGGAAGGAGAAAATCATAAAACCAGAAGGCGACCAGGGTGGTCGCACTGCTGGTGGTCAGTACAGCGCCAGCCTGAGTCAGAGAGTTTTGCCCGAGGAAATAAATTACGCGGGCCCACTCGCGGATTGTGTCCTTCAGGGGCATACAGCCCGGCCTTCCTTTCTTGGTTATCCGGCCTGATCCAAGCTCCATTAAGATTGTGCTTCAACAAGGAACTTGCCAAACCTTGGAGCTCGAAACAGATCAAATCATTGAACTGTTCGGGCCGCGAATGGCTACTTCTTGCACAGACCGCGAATGTAGGCGAGCAGCACCTTGATTTCGGCTTCAGAGAGCTTTTTATCGTAGGCGGGCATCTTATTCTTGCCTTTCACGATAACTGTGGTCCACTCTTCGTCGGTTTCCCCTTTTACTTCGTTAGAGCAAAAGTCTCGAGCCTTGGTGGCCTTGCCCGCCGGGGTGGTTCCTATACCGTCTACGCCGTGGCAACTCGCACACTTCTTGTTGTACACCGGCTCCGCTGATCCTTGGGGATACGCGGGAATTGAAAGCAGATTGATGAGGCCGATGGCGGCTAAGCCAAGGAACAAAATCGCGCAAAATTCCAACTTTCTTCTCATTTGAGTCTCCTGCCCCAGCCTGAGGTTCGAGGAGCGCGCGTTTCGTTGTGCGCTCCTCATCCTCGACCTTAGCAAACGGGGGTGAGCTACTTTTTCTTGCCTAACGAGCGAACGTAAGCCACCAGATCCTTGACTTGATCCGGAGTCAGGCCCTTGACGGCTGGCATTTTTTCCTTGCCTTTGGTGATGGCGTCGGCAAACTCGGTGTCGGTAAGTTTCTGCACTTCAGTTGAACCGAAATCCTTCACCTTCATGGCCTTGCCGGCTGGAGTCTCCCCTTTACCGTCGGGGCCGTGGCACATGGCACATTTCGCCTTATAGGTAGCTTCCGTAGTAGTGCCGTCGGCTTTCGCCTGGGTACCTAGGACCAATAAAGCAACGATCACGATCGTCACAATCACCGCGGCCTTTCTGGATATTGCCTTCATTTCTTTCTCCTGTTTCGTATTTGGAATGTGGGAGAGGTTTTTTGCCTCTCCCACGCATTGGAGTGTTCTAGAAACGGTACTCCAAAGTGGCCGTCAAGTAATGTGCTCTATAGGACGGTTGATCAACACCAAGGAACAGGTAGCGGGCTGCTGAGGGATCACCCACTACGAAGTAGGGGTAGAACGGGCTGGCAACGCCGAGTGGATTTGACGATGTTGCGCTCGTGAGGATCGGCGTTGTGCAACCGGCCACGGCATTGGTAACAGGAGGTCCATTGGGAATTGGACTCACGCATCCCATGTACTGGGTCATAGCCGAGGTCTGGTAATCCTTGTTGTCCCACCGCTGATAACGGTACTCGATTTTTGGCGTGAGCTTATCCGTCATCTTGTATTTGAAGATGACTACGATTTCGTGATTGCGGTTGACGGTCTCCGGATAGTCCACTGCAGCGTTAGTGCCAATCAGAAGGAATTGATCTGCTCCGGAAAGAATCGTGGGATCTCCCAGGGGATGGGTTAGGACATTTCCCTTACTGGCCGCCAAGGAGTAGTAGGTGGTGAGGTAAGCCTTCTTGCTGAGGTAAAGATCGACTCCAGCCGTATAGATATCAACTGGTTCGCGGGAAACGCTTTCCCAGTCGTTGTTTGCACTGTCGCACCCTGCGCAAGTCAGGATCGTCTGAATGCCCGAAGTTGGTGTGCGATACCGGGAGATGATTCGCTTGTAATACTTCTCGTGCGAGTATTCCGCGAACAGTGAAACCTGGGCTGAGAGTGCGTAGTCTGCATCGAACCCGTAGTTATATGAAATGTCCTTTAACACTCCGTAGAGATAATAAGGGCTCGTTGTGGCGGCCGAGCCAGTGAGAAAGTTTAGAGGCGTGGGGCTATTGGTGCCACCCATGCGATTGAAGTTGTCCTGAATCGTTCCGCCGAAACCGGATACCGTCACCTTGTCGGTTAGATTGTATTGGACCAGGGTGTCTCCCCGGTTCCGCAATCGAGCGGCTTCGTCAAATCTCCGATGACAACGTTGGTCGGCTGTAAACGAAGTGTCCGCCGTATCCGTGCAGGCGACCGAGAGACCAGTCAGAGGATCAACCACTGTATCGTTTTGGTATGCATCCGGTTTCCGGTCAGAATGGCGGTAAGAAAGCCTTACAAGGAGCTCCTTGAAAGGTACCCAGTCAATGGCGGAGACGAAGGAATTCTCCAATGAGTGAGCAACGTCGCGGTTAGAACGATCCATCCACTCGCCTTCGTAGCCGAATTTTAGCGAGCTTTTCTTGGCGAAGTACCAATTGCCGGTGACTTCCAGATTCTTGCGGTTGAAGCCGTAGGTGGTGGTTTGAGCCGCAGTAGGCGCTGCGGCGTCGCCTTCGACCGGAGTAAAGTTCAACACGGGAGTGTTGTTGTTGTAGTCGTAATGGCGGTAGGTCGTCTTGACCTGGAAATCTTTCCACGCCGTGCTGACCAATGTGTAGTTCATGGCCAGAGTCTGCTTGTCACCATTCAAACTCGGAGCGGGCAGAACAGACAGCGATGTGCACGCCTGCGTTCCGGTGCCGCAAGTGTTGATGGCGGTATTTGTTGTGTAGGGCAGGAACGCGTCGTTCTGCCGCAGCCAACCGGGGCTGATGCTAGCAGTGAACCGCATGTACTTGGTCAAATCGGTGGCGGCAGCAAAATTTAGATACTGCGCCTGGTTGTCTGGATATAAGTTCATTCGGCCGGTAAGCGGATTAGTGATCTGCTCGGTAGTGAGCCTGAAGGGATTGTCCCAAACGAGCTGGCCAGTATTGTTCTGGAAGAAGGACCCCAGGTAGCCGGCTTGGAAGCCCCACTTGCGCTGACCGTATTCGATGCCGAATCGCAGAGTGTTATTGAAGTAGTTGATGGGTTCAGGCAGCTCGACCCCATACCCCGATAAGGCACTGGCGCTGGGACTGGAGTTCATAGTTAATCCAATGGGCCGCGTCCCCCGCTCGCTTTCTCGGAAGAACTGGGCGTTTACATTCCAATCCGGATTCAGGTCGTAGGACAGCAATGCAGTCCCCGCCTTGCGGATGATGGACGGCGTGATGAAGTTGAACTGTGGAACTAGCTGCGTGTTGATGACATTGGGCAGATTCGCGGCAGTTGTGGCCTGCAGAGTCTGCCGCAGCAAAGCAGGGAAGCTCCAGACGCCCGGAGCGGTTTGCGTGAATAGAGTACGCGCCGTGTCGGTATAGGTGTGCGGGATTTCATCGTACCTTAACTGTAGCTTGAATCTCCCGTACTCACCGAGGGTCGCCAGATAACCCTGGTCATGGTAGAGGGTCCGCTGAGTTTTCAGCGTGATATACTTTCGTGAATTGAGGATATTTTCGAATTTTACATCCATGCGGCGGATATAAAGACCATTCCGCAGATCGCGATACTCGTCATACTTGGAAGTGCTCAGAAGAGGCTGAAATGGAGCGCCGCATCCGAGACATTGTCCTGTCTGAAGATCCGGCCTTCCGGTCACATCTCCCCATGAATACCGCAGGCCAAATTCCACGCTGCCGTGATCGGATGTCTTGTCCTGGGCCAACAGACCTAGGGGGAGAAGGAAGAGGACCAGAGCTGTCCATGTTGCTAGATTTCTTAGTATTCTCATTTTCTTACTTTCTCCCTTCTTAACGTAGAAACGCGTTGCCGGACGGGTGATTGGACCCGTGGATCGCGGAGTGGCAGTTTGTGCAGCCACGGTTGAAGTTTTTAATTGAGCTAAGAGATTGGGCTTGCGTTGGGTGACGGCTGCTATCGTGGCAAGAGTCGCAGAGGCGCGGCATGCGTGTCTTTAATAACTGGGGATTGTTGCTGCCGTGAGCTTCATGGCAGTTGGCGCAATTCTCAAGAACTGGCGGATGTTCCCAAGTGAAGGGACCGCGGCGTTCGGTGTGGCAGGTCAAACAGTTTTCATTGGTGGTTGCCTGGAGCAACTGCTTTGGATTTGGCGAACCATGCGGATTGTGGCAACTGGTGCAGGTAACTTTCCCTTCGCGATAGGGCATGTGCGAAGAGCGCTGCAACTGCGCGCGGCGCATCTGGTGGCAGCCGAGGCACAATTCCGGCTGAGACTTCTTCGTGCCGCTGTTCTCTGTGAGCGGCGCATTGTAGCGGCCGTCTGAGGAAACCTTTGCATGGATTTCCTGTTTCACCTGGTGGCAGTCCACGCAGGCCATCCCGCGCGAGTCGTGCTGGCTGCCTTTCCAGAAGAGCCTGTTGCCGCGCTGGTGGCAGTCCAGGCACACGGCATTTTGCTCCGCGATTGAATTCTTCGAATCCCTGCCGAAGCGCATCGGAATAGTATCTTTTCCGCCGCCGGCTTCGACATGGGATCTTCCTGGTCCGTGACAAGCCTCACAGCCCCGCGCTTCGATCGGGTTTCGCGGGTGCTCCATGATTTTGCCCATCACGGTGTTTTGGAATCGGTGCTGCTGGTCTTGATGGCAGGTGACGCAAACTTCGCTGCCTACATAATCTCCGTCGGCGGTAGGCGCAGCGGAGGCCTTTGCTTTCTCTTGTGCCGCCGCAGGCCGTGGCTCACTGCTCGCATCCTGCTTGGCTGTCAGACTGGCTGTGGCGACCAGGGTGAAAACCAGCACTAGCACTGTGAGGAATTGGCCTGCGGAAATGGGCTTGTTTTGCATGACTTATCTCCCCCACATCCAAAATCGACCTTGGAGAGGCTCCGTTTGCTGGGTCGATTACCTTGGGGAATTGTGAGAGGGTGCCAATTGTGACGCTGTGATTCAAGTCACTTCGCCGCGTGATTTGCGACGCTAGTCCAGCGTTTTCACGAGCTTAACAATGTCTGGGGGTATTCGTGACGACACTTTGTGCCGCTGTGATTCGTGATAAACTGCGGTTATTGCAGGCGGTTATAGTAGGCCCGTAGCTCAGTTGGTTAGAGCGCTACCTTGACACGGTAGAGGTCTGGGGTTCGAGTCCCCACGGGCCTACCAT
>Ga0075014_100000521_pt1 | contig 10240 bp, 13 predicted proteins | sample AleBraG_ABR_2014_FD_71472 | JGI IMG/M metagenome (GOLD analysis project Ga0075014, IMG submission 71472) | Freshwater sediment microbial communities in response to fracking from Pennsylvania, USA - Alex Branch Run_MetaG_ABR_2014 | ecosystem: Environmental > Aquatic > Freshwater > Creek >... | reverse complement strand
GCACTAGAGTCGATTAGAGAGCTAATAGAAGGTTGACTTTCCGTAGTGGGTGTTCGCCCCCAAACGAACCAGTGCCAACTCGTGGAGTTGGTGTGGAATGTCTAGACTAAGCATTCCAACATAGGTCGCTGGTGAACCAGCTATCACCTTAGTCTCCAAAACTAAAGTACCAGGGGCAGCACCTGGGCGACCTGATCAGTTCGAATAGCAAAAAGTTTGATTTGACACGCGAAATTGGGAGACGCGCTGGACCTCACTGGGTCCTCTACCACTAACTAATCATGAAAGTATGCAAGGTTTGTGGAGTTGGACTAAAGTCCAGTAGGACAGGATTCTGTAGAGGGTGTGGCAATAAGGACCCCGAGCGTCGCCAGAAAAACGCAGAGGGAGTAGCGAAGGCCCACAGTGAAGGTCGAGCTCGCCCCTTTTCTGAAGAGGAGAGAGTCAAGTCTCACCAAGCTCAGTGTGAGCGGAAGCACCTCCAGTTTCTGGCACAACCTCTTGGACATCGATCAGGGGATGTGTTACGGTTCAACCTCCTCTATTCAGGTCGCCCCTACAAATGCGAGCGTTGCTCTAATGAGGGTGTTTGGGATGGAGAGACCCTTATATTAGAGATTGACCACATCGACGGGGATCGAGAGAACAATGTACTTACCAACTTACGCTTTCTTTGCCCCAACTGCCACTCCCTCACGCCAACCTTCAGGAATAGGGGAGGGGATAAAAAGCCTGGGCGCATCTCGGATGCCGAGATGCTGCATGCCCTAGAAGGGGGTGTATCTCCTAGGCAGGCTCTTCTAGGTCTTCGACTCTCTTTGAATAGAGACAATTTCACTCGGATTAGACGATTACAAGCGGGAGTGTAGCCCAATTGGCAGAGGCAACCGTTTTAGGGGCGGTTCAGTGAGGGTTCGAATCCCTCCACTCTCAAGTCCCATCTCTCGCACTAGAGAGGAGGATACATCCTCTTCTTGACCTTGCTGCCAGCACCTCGAGAAGGCTGACAGCAAGTCGGACACAATGTAAGTGTAGTGGTTACACGCCCATTCATAATTTTGGGAAAGGTGAGTTCGACTCTCACACATTGTAGGTTTCTTAGCATACTAAGGAAAAAGGGCAGCGCCTGAAGTGTCGACGAGTAGGGTGTGAGAGATAAGTACACGGAGAATGCTACTTCCAGAGTAGAAAGAACTCAAACCTAGGCATAGGCGGAAGTGAGGGTGGTTCGAATCCATCAGAGGCCATCCACGCAGGTATAGAATAGTGGTTAGTTCACCTCCCTCTCAAGGAGACTACACGGGTCCGAATCCCGTTACCTGTAGTTACGGTTTTTTGGTAGTATCGACCAGATGGTATACGTAGGTAGGAACCCTCAAACAGAGCAACAAGGAGATCGAAAATGAAGATCGCAACTTGGGCAGCATTGTGTATCCTGCTTTTGACAGCAGGATGCTACAAAGCCTACGATTCTATCAAGCCAAACGAGGTAAGTAATTACATTCGCGTCACCTACCTGACGGGCAATAGTGCAGCGGCATCACCCCTGGCATACCAGTTTCTCAAGGGAGACAACCCCTACGCAGACTACTCGTTTGTGACTGTGATGCTGATCAACCCTGGAGTGGGAGAATTGGTGGGTGATCCTACCTCGTTGATCCTGGCAGCGTACCCCAAGGCAGACTTGATCATGTCGTTCAGCTGCTACTTCTTCATTGGCACGCGCAATGCACAGCCGGCCAAGGGGGTCACAAAGTGAGCCCCGACGATATGGATGATCCCATGGACGCCATGGCCCAGATGATGCGAGATCTGATGGGCGGCCCACAGAGGCGCTCTGTGGAAGACGTTCTAGTGCCTGTGCCTTACGCTAGGGCCGTAGAAGAACTCTTTGTTCCGAAGGACCTCAAGCCTGGCGATAAGGTTCGAATTGTTCCCTGCTTTGCCGACACTAAGGTTCCCGTGGAAGGCCAGGTGTGCGAGGTCTGCGCAGTCATTAGCCCAGCGATGGTCGATCCAGCTCAACAGCGATTCAAGCGCTATGACTTCACGCTCTTGTTCGTAGACAAGGACTCTGGGCAGTTCATCGAGTACCCCTTCGACAGTCGAAGATTTGAGAAGGTCTAGCCACTAACTCCTCATGGAGGGCGTTATGGCCAAAACTGTTGAACAAGTCGTAGCTGCAGACATTGCAGTTGTAGAGAAGGTGGCTAGCGAAGTCGCAGCTACTGTCGAGAAGGATACACCCATCGTAGTGACCGCTGCTGTAGCCACTGAGAAGGCTGTCGAGCCCGTGATTGCAGCCACTGCGGTTGTAGCCGAAGCTGAAACAGAGGCGGTGGCTAAGGTCGTCGAGGCTAAGTTCCCAAGCTGGATCGCTCGCAACTACCAAGGAGTACTTACTGGTGCACTGCTGGCGTCTCTGATCACAGCCACTGTGATCCATTTTCTAGGTTAACACAAAAAGCCCTTGGCAATGCCAAGGGCTTTTCTTTTTCTGGCTTTAGTGGTATACTAGGGCCATGAACAAACAACATATTGTGGTATCCCTTCGGGTACCAGCCTTTCACAATTGGCCAGGTGCTCCCGATGCAGACATCGCGTTTCTTCGCGATCGCCATCGCCACGAGTTTTGGATCAAGGCTACCAAGATCGTCAACCACGATGATCGTGACATCGAGATCATTCGATTCAAGACGCAGCTCTTGTCGTTCCTACACCTCAAGTACGGGCCAAAAGCCGATACTCTTGCAGGCCATCTTGAGCTTGGCAGCACGAGCTGCGAACAGCTTGCTGGCTTGCTGATCGAGGCCTTTGACCTATCTTCCTGCGAAGTCCTCGAAGATGGAGAGAATGGCGCGTTCATTGAGGTCAGTGAATGAACATCATCGCCCTATGTGGTTACCCCTATGCGGGCAAGGATACGTTCTTCGACGAGTGCATGCCTGAGGGGTCAATCCTTGTGTCCGTCAGCGCTATCGTCAGGCAGTTGAGTCGCGCACAAGACCGCGCTGGCCTACAAGCGACTGCTCACCTCGGGCCTCAGATCGCCGCTGCAGTTGAGGACGAGGTCCGCGCCGCCGTCGACGCTCTCACGCTCACTGCGGTGAATGCTCGAGCTAACCTGGGGAAGTCCTCGGTGTCCGAGCTGGCCATCGTGATCAACGGTATTAGACAACCTGAGATCCTCGAGCATCTTGTTGCCGCCTTTCCCGACATCACGATCGTCTGGCTTGAAGCCAGCGAGCAAACCCGCACACGACGGTTCAAGAACCATGTACAGGATAAAGATGCGGCAACAGCATCTTATACTGATCTTGTGGCTAGAGAGATCAGCCTCGGCCTTGGCCGCCTTGAAACCTGGGTCAAAACCCAGCCGTTGACAATTGTGGTCGATGCCAACACGGACTATGCCTTCAATTGGCAAGACGAAGAATAAGGAGAATTCAATGCATTTTTGTTACATTGCGCCTACCAAGTACCTACCTCTTGTCCCAGAGGGTGTCACTCATCACCTGATCCTGGCCCACCTCTTGAGGGACAAAGACTACGTTGCGTTTTACAACGCAAAAAAAGCTAGGGGTGATTTCATCATCCTGGATAACTCGGCATTTGAGTTCAAGCGCCCTGTAGAGCTGCCTGAGATTCTCCAGCTTCTGGAAGCCTCTGGTGCACAGGTCGACCTCATCGTCGCCCCCGACTATCCTGGTGAGGAGTGGACCAAAACGGTCAAGTCGGCTGAGAACTTCTTGAATACCAAGGAGAAGCTCAACTTGAACTACAAGGTGATGTTCGTTCCCCAGTCTGTTGTTGGTGACACTCCAGGATGGATTGAAGGCTACCACGCTCTCGCAGCCCTGAAGCCCGACTACTTGGCTATGTCGATCCTGGCCGTGCCCAATGCGTTCTGCTCCCTCACAGGAACCAACGACATCGCAATCAATCGAATTTTTGCCACTCAATACCTCAAGAATCGCGACATGATCTACGAGGACATCGACTACCACTACCTAGGCTTGGGCAATCCTCGCGAGGTCCTGTTTCAGGCTGAGTTGGGCGTTGCCACCTCGAACGACTCTTCCAGCCCCTTCTGGCATGGTATTCAGCAGATCAAGTACGACGACTCCTGGGGTGCCCTGGTTGCAGGGAAGTCCAAGCGTGAAGTGAACTTCAGCTTGCCCTTCGACGCTGACCCACATACGCAGGCAGCTATTGCCCACAACATTGCTCAGATTGAAACCTGGCGGACCAAATGAGGTCCGAAGACCTCAAGGAAATCTGGAACCCTCGGCGGCCCTTGGTTCGTTTACTGACCCTAGGGTCAACAGCATACGAGGCGTTTGCCTTCGCCTCGGTGTTCAAGGCTGAGGTCTGGCTAAGGGAGCGGGGATTCACTCCTCCCACGCTGCCAGCTACTAACTGGTGGAACGGGAAAACCTCTCAGCAAGCAGAGGTTGACTTTTTTGTGGAAGTAAGGTAGGATACACGTGAACAATTACATTGCAGAGAATATGGGAGAAGACATCGCCGATGAACTGGCTGAACGCTTAGATGCTCAGGGTGACCCTGACGCATTCAACGAGGTCGACGACATCATCGAGCAGTTGGATAACAACCCAGAATTCCAGGAATACATGGAAGGCACCTACAACGACCTTGGGGGCATGATTCGTCAGTATGCGGACGCTCTCGAGTCTCTCCGCGACTGCGGAGACAACGTCAGTGATGGCGTCTCGCTAGCCATCGGCCTCCTCTATCGTCTTGACGATCTTGTAGATTTTGATTCTTTTACCGAATAACCGTCCCAGCCGACATTTTTCTGAGATATTAAACACGTAAAGCAGCTACTACAGGGTTCCCAACTGACCGTACTAGGGAGTAAGAGCAAAGGTCATAAATCATGACACCCGTAACTGCTTGCCGTTGACAGTGCCTCAAGAGCAGACCCTCTTGACGGCTAAAATAAGATAACCTGGGTGGTCTGGCTCATTGTAGGTAACCAATGTTAGTTGTTGGACCTCCTCTTAATCTGATACGCAACTACGTGCCCGCCCTACCAGGCAACCAAGGGTGAACCCTACGATACGGGGTTGAGTATTGGAGAGGGAAGATTTAGATCTTTGTTCTTAGAGCAGGCTTGCTGGTCGATGCTCTTCAATACTTTCTTTTTTTGCAGCCCAAGTTGGAAGTTTTTGAGATATTAAACGTGTAGAGTGCAAGTTATTACAACGGGTTGTCGCATAGTGGCAATTGCGCCTGCTTTGGGAGCAGGAAATACCGCAGGTTCGAGTCCTGTCAACCCGATCGCGCGTCGTTAGAATAGTGGTAAGTTCAACAGGTTTTCAACCTGTCTACACGGGTTCGATTCCCGTACGACGTATTGGCTGCCAAACCATGAGGCAGTACACATCGCTTGATCGAAAGACCAAGCGGAGAATGGTAGCACGGGCTGGTCATATAACGGTTATTATGGGAGTTTTGCATACTCTTCATGGGGGTTCGACTCCCCCTCGGTCCAATTACTTGTTTCATCAACACGGGGGTGTAAAGGTTTCGACAGCATACTTGAATTTCAGACGACCACAAGTCCTAAGACTTAAAACTAAAACAATCGCTAACACCGATACCTACGAACTGGCTGTAGCCTGATTCGCGAAACCTTCTAAGATTCTTCTTTTGTAAGAAACGTTTCGACACACTAAAGAGATTCCAGCTAGGCTGTCCACTAGCAGTCCTGGTCTTACATCTAGCGGCATGTGATGACCCATCACGAACAAAGGGTAAACCGTACGCTGGTCTCACCAGAAATTGTGGTAGAAGTAGGAATGGATATTTGCTGGACCGGAGTTCAACTCTCCGCACCTCCAACAGAGTTTTCCTCTTTAGATAAAAGAGGATGGTGGAATTGCAGCTCGCCATAAGCCGAGTGCACCCTAACTCCAGATGAACGTAGTTCGGTTATCTGGTTACAAGCTCAGATACAATTGAAAAATTGAATCTCGCTAAGAACTTCATAGGAGCGAGGACAAACAGCAGAGTCGCCATCCTGTCACGGTGGAGATAGCGGGGCCAGCACCCGTCGTTCCTGTTTATACTTTCTTGAGGAGTGTCTAAAATGCTAGACAACGTGGTCCTTGCTTTCGACCAGGCTGTAGACGATGTTCAACAGTTTGTGATTTGGCCTCTCGACTCCACGCTCCAGCAAGACGAGGAATTAGCCACACTCTTTCATGAGATGGCTAAGGATAAGGCTTTAGCGATGAAAGCCGTCAGCGTGTATCACAATGCTGTGATGGCGCTGGTGACCAAAGCTGAGACCGACTTTGGACCCGAGGATAGGGAGTATTTGGTAATCGACTTGGCCAAGTTGGTTCCAGAGCTTTACGCCGTAGTGTTTAAGGACCTCTCCACCTGGGAGGCAGACACCACAACTGTGGCCTACTTGAGTCACATAGTAGAGGACACTGTGAAGGTGTTGGATACGTTCAAGTTCCTCCAGAGCCGCCTGGTTCTGCCGGAGCAGATTCGAGGGCTGAGAGCTTGGCTCTCGCAGGATGTCTAGTTCAGAGACTTATCTGACAATCGTGTGGGTTGGTGTAATCGGCAACATAAAAGGCTCATAACCTTTAGTTCACGTTCGAATCGTGGCCCGCACCTAGTCAATACCAGCTACCTTGTGAGAGAGGTAGGCGCTCGCAACCGGCGTGCATACACAAGCATGGGTAGAAACGTGGGCAACCACGAGTATGTCGTATTGATTTTCTAGTACAAGAGCGTTGATTGTACGAGGTAAGCTAGGTGGGTTGGAAGGCCGTCATTCCTAGTGAGGAGAATTCTTCCACTCCAGACCCGGTGGAACGGGCCTTGTACAGTGAACGCTTTTCATCGGGATGTAGGGGAGTGGTTTTTCCCATCTGTTTCGGATACAGAGGCACGTTGGTTCGAATCCAACCATCCCGACTTTGGTTTTGTTCTATGCACTGGTTACTATAGCGGCAAATAGCCCTGACTGTAAATCAGGTCCCCATAGGGGTTCGCAGGTTCGAGTCCTGCCCAGTGCAAAAAGTGAGCGATGGCTGCTCGAATTTCATCGACTTTTCAATCGCATAGAAGAGGTTCGACTCCCCTACCCTCCGTGTAGGAGGGTTAGTGTAACGGTAGCACGTGAAACAAAGTTCGAGCTAAATGGTTCCTCACTTTTTCATTCACGCGAGGTTGGCAGATCGGTTATTGCGTCAGTGTTACATACTGATTTGGCTGGGTTCGACTCCCAGGCTTCGCAAACGGGGACGTGGTATAACGTTAGCATACCGAGCATGAGCTCGGAGGTGGCCGTTCAACTCGGTCCTTCCCCATTCTTTCGACTTCACGGAGTCGGGTGAGCCCGACATGCAGGCGCTCAAGACAGGAAGTGATTCGCCCTGTCCAGTAGAGGGGAACGAGTCAGAGGCGGCATCTTCTGACTCTCAACCCCGAATCTCTTCTTGGTGCCGCAGTTGCTATAGCCTACACTTTCATCGTAGTTCCACTAATTCCTTACATAGGAGAGTAATTATGGATCACAGAGCAGCCTTTTTCGAGTACCTTACCAACAACATCGGACGGATCTTCAACGAGTGGGACGAGCAGCAGGTAGGAACTGGTTCCGGTCCTGAGGACAACCTTGATGAGGACGACGCTGTTCAGATGGTGATGGATGCCGAAGACGCCATTCGACGCTTGTACTGATTGTTGGCTACATTTTTACATTTACGCGGGTGTCGCATAGCGGCCTATTGCGCCTGCCTTCCACGCAGGATATAATCGTGAGTTCGAATCTCACCACCCGCATCGCAGTTGTTATGGTCGAGGCGGCCGTCCCACAGACCTAGAGCCATAATCCGGTTCTTGCTCTAGGAATCTGACACCGGAGGGGGCAACAACTATTTACGCGTTCGTGGCTAAGAGGGAATTGGCAGACCTTTCTGACTCAGAATCAGAGAACCTTGGGAGTTCAAGTCTCCCCGAGCGCACTTTATACTGAGGGTAGAGGTAACCACATGCAGACACTTTCTCACGCCATTCTCACAGGACTTAGGGTTAATCAACGGATTTTTACCGACAAGCTAACCTTCGATCAACTAGAATCATGTGGTCTTGCTGGCATCGATACCGATGTGATTTTTGGTGGCGAGTTGGACATTCCTGCCAACGTCGAGATTGTAGTCTCCTCGACCGCTCAGGGGGTTGTCGACGGCGTAGTGTATGAGGCCAGGACCATCACCTATGGTGATCGCCACAACTTCCTCCTTAAGGTAGGAGCATCAAACGCTGCCATTAGGGAGGCATTTGAGCTCTTGGTGTCCACTGAGGCCCTTCTCCACGACAGTGAGAAGCTCACCATGGTGATTGTTGTACCTGTATTTTCCACAGGCGTTCACCAGCGCCACGACACCACGCGAGATGCTAATTTCGCCTTGTATGGTGAGAAGATTTTCTTGTCCGGCACTAAATAGACAACGACCGCACCTGCGGTATATGCGCTGATCGTAAAACGGTATTACCCAAGTTTTCCAAACTTGAGTCGAGGGTTCAACTCCCTCTCGGCGCTCTGGGCTTGTAGCATAATGGTAGTGCGCTTCCTTGTGACGGAAGACAGTGGGGATTCAAGTTCCCTCAAGCCCCTAGACAAATAGATTGCGAAAGTAGCCGGTAAAGACAGCAAACTTTGCCGAGCAGCAATCGCCAGAGCTTCTTGCTGGAAGTGTGCGAGATGTCGAAAACATCAGGCGAGTCTATTTTCATGCGGTTGAGCTTAGCTGAGAGCAGTCTGATTTTGTTTGTTACTAATTAAACATGGCAGCTCCAAAACCTTTTAGTGGTAATTGCAAGTTTTGTGACAGACTTATCCGGAATAAAGCATCTCTTGTCTCTCACGAGAAGCGTTGTCGGAATAACCCCGACAAGGTTACTTGGGTAAGTGGTGGTTTTGACTGGAAAAAGGATCCAAAGTACGCCGCCTCTCTCGAGCTTCAGAAAGCGCGCTCAAAAGAGCGCGCAAACTCCCCAGAAGCTCGAGAGAGAAGGTCTGCCAGTCTGAAGGGCTACTACAGAGCTCATCCATACGAAGTTTCTGAAGCTACGCGGGCTAGATGGAAAGCTAACAAGCTAACAGGCGAATAGGTGGACTTAGAGAGCGGGCTGGACGAGGAAAGAAAGGCCGGATCAGAGGAATATCATGTGATAGTACTTGGGAAGCTGCCTACGTTCTTTGGCATTTAGACAACGGGGTTTCTATAGTTAGAAATACAGAGTGGTTCAACTACACTATGAATGGAGTGGCACGGAAGTATTTTCCAGACTTTTTGGTAGAAGGAGCTTTAGTGGAAATCAAGGGGTATGTTTCAAACGAAGCTCTTGAGAAGATTCGACAATGCCCGAAAGAAGTAAGGCTAATTGCTAAGGAAGAAATTCAGTTTTTCATCGATTATGCAAAAGAAAAATACAAAGTTTTAGCCATAGAAACTTTGTACGACAATGCTCGGTTAGTATAGGGGTATAATTATATCAGTCTGATAAACTGAAGATGGTGGCTCAACTCCACCACCGAGTACTACCAAAGAAGTGGTGGCGGAATAATCCAACGTGGAGGATAACGCCCTTTGAAAACGAAGAGTCTTCAAAGAGAATCACATCTCTCTCGGTCAATGCCGGAAGTAAAGGCAGTTGGGAGTCGATCAACTCTTGAGGGACGATGCGAGTTGCAGCAATGTGATGAGCTCGGATACAACTGTGAAAAGGAAAGCGCGTCTAATCCTTGGACACTCTGATACACGAGGCGCGTTTTTGTCGGTAACCAATCCGACCATCATTAAGGGAAGGCCCCATGAACCTTCCTGATGTGGCTGAATCGGCTGGGGGAACATGCACGGTTTGTGAGTAAATACATAAGTCTCACTCACTTCTTTTTCTCGCCTTGTTAGTTCACTGGTAGAACACGACTCTGACGTAGTTGAGAAGCTGGTTCGATTCCAGCACGAGGTATTTCGCATGCGGATATAGGGGAATGGCAAACCCACTAGCTTGAGGTGCTAGCGAGCTTCGGCTCACTGCGAGTTCAACTCTCGCTATCCGTACTAAAAAAGACGCTGTGGATTGATGGCTTACTTCGAGCGGGTTCAGATGGGAATGAAAAGAGGTTCGAATCCTTGCCGCCCACCCAACAACAGCTTTCAGTATTAATCACGTCTTTATTTTACAT
>Ga0075014_100000520_pt1 | contig 10243 bp, 7 predicted proteins | sample AleBraG_ABR_2014_FD_71472 | JGI IMG/M metagenome (GOLD analysis project Ga0075014, IMG submission 71472) | Freshwater sediment microbial communities in response to fracking from Pennsylvania, USA - Alex Branch Run_MetaG_ABR_2014 | ecosystem: Environmental > Aquatic > Freshwater > Creek >... | reverse complement strand
GGGCAGGAGACCGGGAGCGAGCCCAATCTATCCGAAAGCCTGCGTGACATCGGAGTGGAACCGCAGCCAGCACTCGCATTAGCTAAGACCGTCGAGGCAAAAGCTGCCCTGATGGAGGAAACAGGCCTTGCCAGAGAACTTGGTATCTTCGGTTCACCGACTTTCGTCGTTGGTCGTGAACTTTTTTGGGGCGATGACCGCCTTGAGGACGCGATCAGCTGGTACAGACACGGTTCAGTGCGTTCTCTAACGCTGCTTGATTTTCCGGAGCCAGATAGTCTCGGTGGTTAATAGAGGTTGGCAGGGGGAAGTCGCTGACGTGGACCGATCGCGAATCAATTTCGTCCGGACCGACAGATTAAGCGTAGCGCAGCCGCTGCATGTGTTCATCGAACAAAAGGCTCTGCCAGGAGCAGGCATTTCTGCCGCGGCATTCTGGGGTGGGTTAGCTGATCTGGTGCGCGATTTCGGAGAGCGCAATCGGTAGCTGCTGGAGGTTCGTGATGCGCTCCAGTCGTGCATCGATGCTTATCACCGTGGTCGGGTCGGCCAGCCGGTGGATCTCTCGGAGTACGAAAGTTTTCTTCATGACATAGGTTATCTTCTGCCGCCGATCGAGGAATTCACCATTCGCACAACCAATGTGGACGATGAGATCGCCCACATTGCCGGGCCGCAGCTCGTTGTGCCGCTTTCGAACGCCCGCTATGTCCTTAATGCGGCCAACGCGCGCTGGGGGAGCCTTTATGATGCGCTTTACGGCACCGACGCCATTCCCGAGGAAGGCGGCGCCGAGCGCGGGGGCGCATACAACCCCATTCGCGGTGAGCGAGTCGTGGCGCGCGGGCGCGCGCTGCTCGATGCGGCTGTCCCGCTCGCTCAAGGCAGTCACCGCGATGCTTGTGCCTACTTGGTCGAAGGCGGCGCTTTGGTTGTACGACTGGGACACGGCACCCCTACCCGTCTTGCTCAGCCGGCGCAATTCGTCGGCTATCGCGGCGACCCCGCAGCGCCGTCAGCGCTGCTGCTGCGCAATCATAATCTTCACATCGAGATCAAGATCGATCACGCCGGTTTGGCGGGACGCGACGATCCGGCGGGTATCACTGACATCGTGCTCGAAGCAGCGGTGACTACGATCATGGATCTGGAGGACAGCGTCGCCGCAGTAGACGCCTACGACAAGGTTGCCATCCATCGTAACTGGGTGGGCTTGATGGAAGGCACGCTCACGGCAAGTTTTGAGAAGGGTGGAAAAACCATCAATCGCCGGCTCAATCCCGAGCGCGTCTATGTAGCACCCGATGGTAGTGAGCTGCGGCTGCCCGGACGCAGCCTGATGTTGGTCCGCAATGTCGGCCATCACATGTACACAGACGCTGTCCTCGATGCCTCGGGCCGGGAGATCCCCGAGGGCATCCTGGACGCAGCCGTCACGGTGCTGATCGCTGTGCGTGACCATTCCAGCACCCCTGCCCACCGAAACAGTCGCACCGGCTCGATCTATATCGTCAAGCCAAAAATGCACGGACCCGACGAGGTGGCCTTCGCCAACGAGCTGTTCGGGCGCGTCGAGGACATGCTGAGCCTACCCCGTTACACGATCAAGATGGGCATCATGGACGAGGAGCGGCGCACGTCCGTTACTCTCAAGCATTGTATCTGCGCGGCTGCCGATCGCGTTGTCTTCATCAACACTGGTTTTCTCGACCGAACCGGTGACGAGATTCACACCTCAATGGAAGCGGGGCCGATGGTTCGCAAGAACGACATGAAGCACACGGCGTGGATTAAGGCTTACGAGGATTCTAACGTTGATGTCGGCCTCGCCTGTGGGTTCCCCGGCCGGGCACAGATCGGCAAAGGAATGTGGGCGGCGCCCGACAAGATGGCGGCCATGTTAGCGGAGAAGATCGCCCAACCCATGGCGGGTGCGAACACCGCCTGGGTGCCTTCGCCGACGGCCGCGACATTGCACGCGCTGCATTATCACGAGGTCGATGTCGTCGCGCGCCAGCGCGACCTCAAAGGGCGGTCGCCGGCATCGCTCTCTGCTCTGCTGAGCGTGCCAGTCACACGCTCCAATTTTTCGCCGGAGGAAGTGCAGCAGGAGCTCGATAACAATTGCCAGGGCATCCTCGGTTATGTGGTGCGCTGGATCGACCAGGGGATAGGCTGCTCCAAGGTTCCCGACATCCATGATGTCGGCCTGATGGAAGACCGCGCCACGTTGCGCATATCAAGCCAGCACATTGCCAACTGGCTGCATCATGGAATCGTCTATGAGGAACACGTGCACAAGACCTTGCGACGCATGGCTGAGATCGTCGATCGACAGAATGCGGGGGATCCCGCCTACCGGCCCATGGCGCCGGCCTTTAATGGCGTGGCGTTCAAGGCCGCGTGCGACCTGATCTTTAAGGGATGTTCGCAGCCCAACGGCTATACCGAATAGATTTTGCATCGCCGCCGGCGCGAAGCGAAGGCGCTCGCACCATCGCGCGCACTTGACGTCTGATATTGGGACAAAACCGGACGTTGATTCAACCACCACGGATGTCGGGTTTGACCATCCTCGAGCCCAATTGACCCGCCATGATGTCTGGTCTGCCGCGTAGCTCCCTTAGCGGCTGATGCGCGCAAGGCGCGCCCGGAGTGGCCTGCCGGCCATCCCGGGCGCTGCGCGTTGTCAGCTGATCACAGCGCGGTCGTGACTGCCTTGATCTCAGTGTAGTTGTGCAGCACCTCCTCGCCCATCTCGCGTCCCCAGCCCGATTGCTTGTAGCCGCCGAAGGGGAGTGATGCGTCGAAAACGTTGTGGCAATTGACCCAGATCGTGCCGGCCCGCAGCCGCTTGGCCATCTTGTGCGCCAAGGCGCCGTCGCGTGTCCACACGCTCGCGGCGAGGCCATAGACGGTGTCGTTAGCTTGCTTGGCGATGTTGTCGAGATCGCTGTCGTCGAACGATTCGACCACCAGGACGGGCCCGAAGATCTCCTCACGCACGACCTTCATGTTCGGCTTCGTGTCGGTGATCACGGTCGGCGTCACGAAATATCCGCCGCCGTTGCCGCCCTTGGTGCCGCCGGTCTTAATCTTGGCGCCCTCGTTCTTGCCGGACTCGATGTAGCCGGTCACGCGCGCGAACTGCTCCTCCGACACCAGCGGTCCCATTTGAGTCTCGGGATCGAGCCCTGGGCCCAGCTTGATCGATTTGGCCACATTGCTGATGCCCTCGACCATCTGATCGAATACCTTCTTATGCGCGAACAAGCGTGAGCCGGCGCAGCAGGTTTGGCCCTGGTTGAAGAAGATGCCGCTGGCCGTGCCGGGAATGGCGCGGTCGATGTCAGCGTCGGGGAACACGATCGCGGGCGACTTGCCGCCTAGCTCGAGCGAGACCTTCTTGAGGTTGCCGGCCGCGGCCTTCACGATCAGTTTGCCCACCTCGGTCGAGCCCGTGAAAGCCACCTTGTCCACGAGATCATGTGCCGCGAGCGCGGCTCCGGCAGTCTCGCCGTAGCCCGCCAGGATATTAACGACGCCGGCGGGGAAGCCGGCCTCCAATATCAGGTCGGCGAGGCGGAGCGCGCTGAGCGGCGTCTGTTCGGCCGCTTTCAGCACGACCGTGCAGCCCACTGCCAATGCCGGCGCCATTTTCCACGCCGCCATGAGCAGCGGGAAGTTCCAGGGAATAATCTGACCCGCGACGCCGACCGGCTCCCGCAAGGTGTAGGAAAAAAACTCTCCTGGGAAGGAGAGCGGGATGGTCGAGCCGGTAACCTTGGTGGCCCAGCCCCCCATATAGCGGAACATGTCAACGGCGAGAGGCACATCCGCCATGCGGGCGACGGTGACGGGCTTGCCATTGTCAATCGACTCGATCTCGGCGAATTCCTCGCTGTTCTGTTCGATCAGCGCAGCCAGCTTCCACAGCAATTTGCCGCGGTCGGAGGGCGACATCTTGCTCCAGGGTCCTTCATCGAAGGCGCGTCGGGCTGCCTTGACGGCGCGGTCGACATCTTCCGCCTCCGCTTCGGCGACCTGAGCCAGGATGGTACCGGTCGCCGGATTATAATCGGGGAACGTCTTGCCCGAGGCGGCATCGACCAGCTTGCCATCAATCAAGAGTCGATTGCGTCGGCCCACAAACGCCCTGGCTGCCACGCCTAGTCGGCTGTCGAGTGCGGCTGTATCTGTGATCGTATCCATCTTTCCTCTCCTATTGCTGAATCGCTATTTCCAACCAGAAATAGCGTTGCCCGCACCTCAACCGCCAAAGCCGCGGCTCCGTGCATCAAAGTGCCGGTCGCCCCGACAGATCGTCGTTCGCGATATTCTCCATATAACGGCCTGATACTCGTGAGGGAGTGGTTCTGCATTGATTTAGATCAACGTATCGTGGATTCTGAGATCGATCGTCGTCGGGCAAATGTTGTAGCGAGCGCGCGTGTTCTTCGCCGGTCAGAGCTACGCACTGGCAAGGGCAATGGCGTGACTTAGCCTTCGACGCCGATCGCGTTCGACGCACTCAATGGGAATCCAAAAGGCCGCAAGCTATTTTCGGCTGATGCCAACTTCTTGAGGCGATGCCCGTGCAAACGCCGCTTCGCCTGCGGTAGATTGAGACGACACGTGCGAAGAGGTTAGAGGCGATGACCACACCGAGCGAATACGCCAGAAATGCCACGGCGGCCTTACACGAGGTCCTGCACATCGCGCCTGATGATTTTGATGTCGATAGTGCAAGTGCAGTTATCGAAAAGGCCATAAGACATGCCACGCGCGAGCGCGAAAGCCGAAGCCGTCGCCAGTTGACCGAGATGAAGGTGGCGGCGCAGGAGCGCCTGGTGCGGCTGCTGAGTTCTTCGCCTGCGGTCATCTACAGCTTCAAGGCCAGCGGCGATTTTGCTCCGACCTTTGTCAGCGACAATATTGGCACGGTGTTCGGTTACACGCCCGCCGAATATCTGGAGAACCCATCCTTTTGGCGCGACCGGGTTCACCCCGACGATCTCGCCCGCGTCGAGGAAGCCATCTCCAAATTCTTTCACAACGGGGTTCAATCCGTGGAGTACCGCTTCCGGCGGCGCGACGGCTCCTATTGCTGGGTAAACGATACACAGCGACTGGTCCGAGGCAGCGGCGGTAAGCCACTGGAGATTGTCGGGTCATGGAGCGATATCACGGTGCGGAAAGCTGCCGAAGAGGCCAGTGCCGCGCTTCATGCCCGCATGGCTCAACTGCTGACCGGCTCGCCCGCCGTGATCTACAGCTACCGGGCGACGGGAGATTTCGCACCCACCTTCGTCAGTGAGAATATCAGGGACTGGCTGGGTTACGAAACGGAGGAATACCTACAGAACGCCGATTTCTGGCGCAGCCACGTGCATCCCGATGACCTGGCTCGGGTCGAAGCCGATTCCAGCAATCTCTATAAGAACGGCCGTCACACGGTGGAATATCGCTTTCTCAAAAAGGACGCCACCTATTGTTGGGTCAACGATGCGCAGCAATTGATCCGTGATAAGCAGGGCCAGGCGATTGAAGTAATTGGTTCGTGGAGCGACGTTACCCGTCGCAAACAAGCAGAAGAAGCAGCAGCAGCAGCCAACGATCGTGTCCAGCACCTGCTCGCTCGATCGCCAGCGGTGATATATGCCTTTGAAGCATCCGGCGACTACAAGCCGACGTTCATAAGCCAAAACATCAAGGAACTCCTCGGCTATGAGCGAGAAGAATACCTTGAGAGTCCAGACTTCTGGCGCAGTCGGGTGCATCCAGTGGACTTGGCGCGCATCGAGAAGGGTTATACGCGACTGTTCGAAGAGGGCCATCTTTCTAACGAATACAGATTTCGCAAAAAAGATGGCAATTATTGCTGGATCAGCGACGATCTACAGTTGATCCGCAATGCGGCTGGAGACCCGATCGAAATTATCGGCGCATGGAACGACATCACTGCGCGCAAACAGCTCAGTGAAGTGCTGGTGGCGGCGCAAGACCGTCTTGTCCGCCTACTGTCATCTGCCCCCGCGGTCATCTATAGCTACAAGGCGTCGGGAGATTTTGCGCCGATTATCATCAGCGAGAACATCAAAAACGTACTCGGATACGAACCTAGCGAATACCTACAGAACGCCGATTTCTGGCGCAGCCGCGTGCATTCCGATGACCTGGCCCGGGTCGAAGCCGAATCCAGCAATCTCTATAAGACCGGTCGTAACACGGTCGAATATCGGTTTCTCAAAAAGGACGGCGCCTATTGTTGGGTCAACGATGAACAGCGCTTGATCCGCGACGGAGACGGTCAGCCTATCGAAGTCATCGGCTCGTGGAGCGATGTTACTCGACGCAAAAGCGCAGAGGCGGCATCTCGGCGCAGCGAGCAGCGCCTCACTGACGCAATTGAATCGATATCGGAGGGATTCTCATTGTATGATGCAGACGATCGGCTAGTCATCTGCAACAGTGCGTATCGGGAGCTTCTTTATCCTGGAATGGGAACGCCGGCGCCAGGCACCGCATACGAAGCGCTAGTCCGTAATGCTGTCGCACTTGGCCTGGTCGAGGACGCAAAAGGAAGGGCCGAGGAGTGGATCGCCGCACGCCTGACCAAACACCGACAACCAGGCGAGCCTCACGTGCAGCGCCGATCTGACGGCCACTGGATTCACGTCAACGAGCGGCGGACCACAGAAGGTGGGACCGTTGCTGTGTACAGCAACATCACGGAGATTAAGCGCGCTGAAGAAGAAATCCGCGCGGCCCACAGCAAACTAGAGCGGGTCAACGACCTCGTCACCGAAAAGAACAAGGCATTGGAGGTTTTGTCTACCAAATTGTCGAAATATCTGTCGCCGCAGGTTTACTCGTCAATATTCGCGGGCTCGAAGGAGGTAAAAATTGTGTCGTGCCGGAAGAAGCTGACGGTGTTTTTTTCCGATATTGCAGATTTCACTGCCACGACCGACGATCTGGAGTCTGAGGAGCTCACCACCCTACTGAATCACTACCTGACGGAGATGTCGGTGATCGCTCTGGCCCACGGCGCGACGATCGACAAGTATATCGGAGACGCGATCTTGGCCTTCTTCGGCGATCCGGAGACCCGCGGCGTCAAGGAAGACGCAATTGCTTGCGTAAACATGGCGATTGCGATGCAGAAGCGGATGCGAGAATTGCAGGTGGAATGGCGTGACAGCGGTTTGCAGAAGCCGTTCCAGCTGCGCATCGGTATCAATACCGGCTACTGCACTGTCGGCAATTTCGGCAGTGAGGACCGCATGGACTATACAATCATCGGCAGCGAGGTGAACCTGGCCTCGCGGCTTCAGTCGCACGCGGAGCTAGGCGGCATTCTCTTGAGCCCCGAAACCTATTCGTTGATTAAGGACCATGTCCTCGCCGAAGAACGGACACCCATTCAAGCCAAGGGAATTGCCAAACCCGTACTCAATTACGCTGTCATCGCGCCGATCGAGGACCTCGTTGCAGCGGGTCGGGCAATTCATGAAGAGCAAGACGGGCTGAGATTACTTGTTGACTTACAGAAGCTAGATAAAGAGAAAGCAGCGAGGACATTGGAAAACGTTCTCACGCGCCTCAAGACCTGAACAGTCTGCACCCCCAATATGATTATTTAGGTCCTGGGCGCCTTATCTCCAGACTTGCGCGATTCAGACACTGTCGAGGAATTGGACGCCTGATGCTGGCAAACGCCGAGCACGCCACGGCCGGGAAACGCTCAGATATTGATTCGCGGAAATCCAATATAGCTCGAAGCACTTCGCGGACGGTGATGGAGGTGCGGTGCACCGGCCGCGACCTTAGCTCGTTCGCCGTCAACGCCCGCGCGTACCGCCCTCAGTGCGCCCGCCAATTTATTGCTGAAGGGTCGCAATCCAAGTTGCTATAAGATTGAGAGGAACAGGTAGCGGCCCACCCGGCCGGCGCGCTGAGCACGCCGGAAAATAATCAAATCCGGTGGCCGTGATGTTTTTGGCCTCCACACCACATCCACGAAATGTTCCTCCCACGTTTTGGTCTCTTATCGAAAGTACGACTTTCGGAGTGGATGGAAATGGTGGATCGAAGGTTACATGAGGCTCTTGGGGACTGACTGAGCCAACTTCGACCATAGAAGCGTGAAATTGCTGCGCCGATGCCATTGCCGGAACTACGAGGCCGATAACTGCCAAATATATTCCCAATCGCATTCTCGTCTCCTTGGCACTCTCCCCGAAAAAGACCTTTCGGCCGCCGGGGTTGGCGAGCCGCGCAGGCCAGTTAGGCGCGCGCAAGCATATTACGGACGGACGTTGGGTGCCAGTCTCCGCCGGGTGCGACGCGGCCGGAAAACGCTCAGATATTGATTCGCGGAAATCCAAATGGTGCGCCTCTTTTTAGGTGCACCGTGTCACGGCCGGGAAACGCTCAGATTTGGTGTCCGACAGACGCAGCGTGCCTATCTTCTTGCCGACGCCGTTGGCATCGGTCGTGCCGGTAGATGTTGAAATCGGCAATCTTGACAAACTGGCCATAGACAGCGCGGGCTAACTCGCATCCCTGAGAGCACGCCGGCGGCGCTAAGGCAAAAAGGGATCAACGAAGAGTAACCACCAAACCTCTCCGCCATGGCGGCTGACTCGCCTCCTATTGGTGGCGACGTGACCCGTAACGCTGCGGCGCCTCGTACTCGTTACGTCTAAACGAACGAGTCTGAAACGAAGGCACTGCCCGACGTTTTCTATACATATTAACTTTTTGAGCCCTCACTGGACTTTTCGATCCTGTCACAATCGTTGGCTGCTCGACGCCAAGCCTCGATGGCATCCGCCAGCGGGTCACTATCGGACCCGCCTTCAATCTGTCTGGCGGTTGCCGCTGGATCGGTCGCTGGAGAGCGTTCCGGTTTGGCGTGGACCTAGGCGAGTGCCGCCTGAGCGGCCTTTATCCGCCAGTCGGGTCGCCGGGCGATGTCGGCCGTTTGAAGTGCGGCACGTTCGGTCGGTGAATGGGCCGCAAGATAGCGAGCGACTGCAATGAGGACTTGACGGCCAACGTCAGCGTCGCCCCACTCAGTGAATTGCCGAACTCCCGCCTCCAGCATCTGATAGGCATGGAAGCCAGCGTCTTCGCGTAGCACCGCATGCGCGAGCGTGGCAATCAACGCCTGTGGCGAACCGCCGTGCTTCAGATGCCGTGCCACTAGCGTTGTCGCGAGATCGACCTGTCGCCGCAACCGCCCCCGTGAGCCCGTCCCACGAACGAGCACAAGAAACTCCGCCACGCCATCTTTGTTGTAATGATTGTGGTTGTATTTCTTTGGGCTTACCTAGCAACAATGCACCCCTAACGTTGCCAGAGAAGGACCATTGCCTTGAACGAAAAGACCCTGAGTTCCTTTCGCACAAAACCCATGTTTCGCGCTGTAGTCGTCGCCTCAGCCAGTGTGTTGTTACTTTCCCCCTCTCTATCTCAGGATCGACAGGGCGCGGATGTGGCTTCGGGGCAGTTGGCCTTCAACAATTCCTGCCGAACCTGTCACTCAGTGAAAGAAGGCGACAATCGGCTGGGTCCAAACCTGTACAAGGTTGTTGGAAGAAAAGCAGGTTCTTTGCCGAACTATGGCTATTCCGCCGCCATGAAGAACGCGGACTTCGTCTGGGACAAGGGGAAACTGGACCAGTTCATCGCAGACCCCGATGCGGTGGTGCGCGGCAACAACATGAAGCCGTATGGCGGTTTGGCGTCAGCCGATACTAGAGCCAAGGTGATTGCGTACTTGGAGTCGGTTACGACTGGTCAATAGTTCAAGACTGAACGGACGGCTCCGCCGACGTACCCGCTAAACGGCCAAAGACCGCGGATTCCGCAATGACAGGTGTGGCCCCAGACCCTAGCGTTACTTGCAGTTATGGCTCGCTCTGCGGGTGCTCGGTGATGAATTGGATGAAGCTTTCCACCGGCTTAATCTTTTGACGTTCACGATTGTAGCTCTCTGGGTCGTCACCTCGGTCGACGCCGTCAACGTCGAGTACAACTGCAGTTTCGCGGTAGCCCTGTCTGGTACAGGCTGCGACCGTCTCGTTCGCCGCTTCGACCGCGAGCGCCGCTGGAATTCGATGCGTCGATTAAAGTATCGGCCCATGAGCGTGAACAGATAGCGGTGCGGATGGTCGCCCTCGGGTGGACACGGCCCGCCGTAGCCAGGCACGCCGAAATCGGTGCGTGTCTGCAA
>Ga0075014_100000518_pt1 | contig 10253 bp, 8 predicted proteins | sample AleBraG_ABR_2014_FD_71472 | JGI IMG/M metagenome (GOLD analysis project Ga0075014, IMG submission 71472) | Freshwater sediment microbial communities in response to fracking from Pennsylvania, USA - Alex Branch Run_MetaG_ABR_2014 | ecosystem: Environmental > Aquatic > Freshwater > Creek >... | reverse complement strand
CCAAGGAAGACTTCGTCGAGGAAGGCGATGTCCGCTTCGGGCACCATTCCCGCGGTCTGCACCTCGACGACTCCCTCGCGCAGCCGTTGCAGATCGATCGGGCCGAACACCTCGTTCGGCTCAGTGAACCGGCCAAGTAGGTACTCGAAGTACTGACCGCCGAGTTGGCGCGACACTCGGCGGACTGCCTCGGACTTCGCCGTCCCAGGAGGGCCCACGACCATGAGGTGCTCGCCGGCGACCGCACACAGCGCCACGACCTCGGTCAGGACTTCGCGATCGACCAACCCCGTCCTGGCTCGACGCACCGCGTCCTGCACAGCGGCTGCGTCCACGAGCAGGTCGGCATCAAAGCCCCCGTTGGAAGTCACCCGCGAAGTGTACGAGCCGGGCGAGCGCGGACAGGGCTGTTACGGCTCGAAGCACCGCTGTTGCGGTTGGGTTGTCGGTGACTGTTCATAGGGTCGCCGATCATGAGCCCAGATCGCCGGCCCAAGGATGGTCCCGCTCCGCGTGGTACGGCACCGATCAGGATCGGTCCGTCTTCGGACGACGTACACGACATCGTCTACTTTCAGCGGGCCAAGAGCGATGACCCAGCCGGGGCGATACCGGGACGCGAGTTCCTGGCCACCCGCCCTCCCAAGGTCCGGGCGACGATGAGGGCTGTCCTGGTCGCCGTGGCGAGTGCCCCACCGAAGAGCTTCTCGGGTGGCGGCTACTGGGAGGCGATGAAGGGCGACATGAAGGGCTGGTTCGAGGTTCGCGTGGACGGACCGCAGCGACGCCACTACCGGCTCTTCTGCCGGCTCGACTACGAAGCCAAGGATCAGTCCAAGCCCTTGCTGGTCGTGATCGACGGTAGGGCCAAGGCGTTCCGGACCGAGCTGAGCTCCACTGACTACCTGGCGGTCAGGGCGCTCGGGAACGAGTACCTGGCCCGTAACCCGCGGTCCATTGCCTGAGTCGTTCCGGGTCTGGGGCGGGAGGCAGCGCTGGTGGCGGGTCAGACTTGACCCGGTTGATGCAACGTAACATATTTGCTACGCTCTCGGTGTCAGCTAACCACAGAGGAGACCTGCGGTGACCGGCACAAAGAGCGTGTTCTGGGACGACCTGGCGAAGGACCTCGAGGACCCAGACTTCATGCGTGAGTACGTCGTCGAGTCGATCCGCATCGCCACCATCGACGCGGTCGTGGGTCGGCTCGATGAAGCTCGTGATGCGGCTGGCCTGACCAAGGCGGACTTGGCCAGGGCGATCGGTGCTGAGCCGGCAGTCGTTCGCCGGCTATTCGCCAGCGGGCATGTGAACCCAACCCTGGGGACTCTCGCGGAGGTGGCCGCGGCCCTTGGCATGCGAGTTGCACTCGAGCCGTTGCCGCAGGCAGAGCGCAAGCAGGTCACCAAGTGTCTTCTGGACGGGAGCAGCGCGGATCCCAAGGCTCTGGCCAGCCACCTGTCCCAGATGCGTCGGCCAAGTGCAGCGAATGTTGGATAGCCACCTCGTACCCGGGTCCGCGTTGGCTCTGGCATACAAGGAGGGCACCCTCGGGATGTCAGCAGAATGTCAACAGCACGTGCAACGACGACCGTGGACGTGACTGGACGTCCCCGGACATCGACGGGCGGCTGACCTGCGAAGACACCCGATCCAGCCCAGTCCAGGTCCGTCCACGACTATCTGCTGACGTCCCTTGCTCCCGCGGCTCATAACCCAGAGGTCGCAGGTTCAAATCCTGCCCCCGCTACGAAGTAAGTGCAGGTCAGGCCCATGATCATTGATCATGGGCCTGACTCGTTGGCGGCAAAATGTCAACAGCTGCTTACCTCGTGCTCGGGTCAACCGGCCGATTCATGGCGGGCGCCTGTCAGTCCTGGACACCGGTGGACGTGGGTGGACGCTAGGGCTGGCTCGAGGCGCAGATCGGTGCGGTGACCTCTGGGTCGATTCCCAGAGGTCACGGGCTGGGAGTTCCAGCCCAGTCGCGTCCCCGCTGAACCGAGGGCCCCCCGCATCGCTCGCCGTGTGGAGTGAATCCAGACACCCGAGGCCCTGGCGCGCGGAAATGGCCGGGCGTCGTAGCCTCTGACCAGGGATCATGTCCGACTGTGCTGATCACCATCGCGACAACTGCCGAGCCTGCGACGGACCTGGGTTTCTTGCTGCACAAGAACCCGGGCCGTCCTCAGGCGTTCGACGTGTCGGTGGGGACAGCGCACGTGTTCTACTCGGAGGCCACGGACCAGAGGTGCACGGCTGCCCTCTTGTTGGAGGTCGACCCAATCGCGCTGGTCCGCGGTCGCAAAGGGCCGTCCGGGGAGGGCTTCTCGCTGGGCCAGTACGTCAACGACCGTCCGTACGCCGCCTCGAGCATGCTCGCGGTCGCCATGGCGAGGGTGTTCAAGACTGCGATGACCGGGCGCTGCGACGCCCGTCCCGAGCTGGCGGCGAACCCGATTCCGCTGGAGGTCAACGTCGCCGTGTTGCCCTGCCGCGGCGGCCCAGACCTCGCGCGGCGGCTGTTCGAGCCGCTGGGCTGGACGGTCGAAGCGACCCCGATCGGGTTGGACGAGACGGTCCCGGCGTGGGGGGATTCCCGGTACGTGGGTCTTCGGCTGGTCGGGGAGCTCCGCCTTGCCGACGCGTTGAACCACCTGTACGTGCTGCTGCCGGTCCTGGACGACAACAAGCACTACTGGGTCAGCCCCGACGAGGTCGACAAGCTGGTCCGCGCTGGCGGCGGCTGGCTGGGCGCGCACCCGGAGAAGACGCTGATCACCCGCAGGTACCTGGCGCATCAGTCGAGGCTGCTGCGGTCGGCGCTGGCCCGGCTGGCGGAGGTGGATGACACCGAGCCGGAGGCACTGGACAACGCGGTCGACGACCCTGCGGCACCCGACGAGCCAGACCGGCCGCTGCCGCTCGCCGAGCAGCGCCGGGGCGCGGTGCTGGCCGTCCTGCGGGCCGCCGGGGCTCAGCGAGTGGGCGACATCGGCTGCGGTGAGGGCGCACTGACCGCTGTGCTGCTCGCCGATCTGACGTTCACCCAGATCATCGCCACTGACGTTTCGTCGCGGGCGCTTGAGGTCGCTGAGCGCAAGCTCCGCCTGGACCGGATGCCTGACCGGCAGCGCGAGCGGCTGCAGCTGTTGCTGTCCTCTCTGACCTACCGGGACGACCGGCTGGTCGGGCTCGACGCGCTCGTGCTCATGGAGGTCATCGAGCACGTCGACCCGCCGCGCTTGGCAGCGCTGGAGCGCACCGTCTTCACCGACGCTGCTCCACGGCTGGTCGTGGTGACCACGCCGAACGTGGAGCACAACGTGCGTTTCGAGTTCCTCGACGCCGGGGCGATGCGGCACCGCGACCACCGGTTCGAGTGGACCCGGGCCGAGTTCGGGTCGTGGGCGCTACGGGTGGCGGAGCAGCGTGGGTACGCGGTGCGGTTTCTTCCGGTCGGCGTCGACGACCCAGAGGTCGGACCCCCCACGCAGATGGCCGTGTTCACCCGGCTGGACTGTGCAGTCGTGGAGGGCGCATGACTGCGGCACCCGAGGAGGACCGGACCATCGACGTGCCCGCGCTGAGCCTGGTCGTGCTGGTCGGGGCGAGCGGGTCGGGCAAGTCGACGTTCGCGCGCACCCACTTCGCCGTGACGGAGGTCATCTCCAGCGACTTTTGTCGCGGCCTGGTCGCCGATGACGAGAACGACCAGTCGGCCAGCGGGGATGCTTTTGACGTCTTGCACTACATCGCGGGCAAGCGCTTGGCGGCGGGACGGCTCACCGTGATCGATGCGACGAACGTCCAGCCTGAGGCACGCAAGCAGCTGGTGCGCCTGGCCAAGGAGTACGACGTCCTTCCGGTGGCGATCGTCCTGGACCTGCCCGAGCGGGTCTGTGCCGACCGCAACACCGCCCGCGCCGACCGGCAGTTCGGTCCGCACGTGATCCGCCGGCAGCGCGACCAGCTGCGCCGCGGGCTGAGGTCGCTGGCCAAGGAAGGCTTCCGCGGCGTCCACGTCCTGCGAACGGAGGCGGAGGTCGACGGGGCGCGGATCGTCCGGACCCGGCTCTACAACGACCTGCGTGACCAGCTTGGCCCGTTCGACGTGATCGGCGACGTCCATGGGTGCCGCGCGGAGCTGGAGACGTTGCTCACCGACCTCGGCTACTCGCTGACCCGGGACGAGAGGGGCCGACCCGTCGGCGGACGTCACCCCGAAGGGCGGCGAGCGCTCCTGGTCGGTGACCTCGTGGACCGCGGCCCGGACACCCCTGGGGTGCTGCGTCTGGTGATGGGGATGGTCGCCGACGGCGACGCGCTGTGTGTGTCGGGCAACCACGAGAACAAGCTGTTGCGGGCGCTGCGCGGACGCAACGTCCAGGTGACCCATGGGCTTGCCGAGTCGTTGGCGCAGCTCGCGGCGGAGCCGGAGGACTTCCGGGCCCGGGTCGAGCCGTTCCTGGACGGGCTGATCTCCCACTACGTCCTGGACGGCGGTGCGCTGGTCGTTTCCCACGCCGGCCTGGTCGAACGGTTCCACGGCCGGGCCTCGGGCCGGGTCAGGGAGTTCTGCTTGTACGGGCAGACCACGGGGGAGACGGACGAGTTCGGGCTGCCGGTGCGCTACCCGTGGGCCAACGAGTACCGCGGGAAGGCGATGCTTCTGTACGGGCACACCCCGGTCCCGTCCGCGGAGTGGGTCAACAACACCCTGTGCCTGGATACCGGCTGCGTGTTCGGCGGCCGGCTGACTGCATTGCGCTACCCGGAGCGCGAGCTGGTGTCCGTGCCCGCAGCGCGGGTCTACTACGAGCCAGCCAAGCCGTTCCCGGTCAACCCCGACGCCGCACCTGGCGACCCTGCCCAGGCCGGTCTGCGTGAGCCGGACGTCCTCGACCTGAATGACGTCACCAGCCGGCGGGTCGTCGAGACTGCGCACCACGGCCGGGTCAGCGTCAGGGAGGAGAACGCCGCCGCGGCCTTGGAAGTGATGAGTCGATTCGCCTTGGACCCGCGCTGGCTTCTGTACCTGCCGCCGACGATGAGTCCCGTCGCGACGTCCACGCGCCCCGACCTGCTCGAGCACCCAGAGCAGGCGTTCGACGCGTTCCGCGCGGACGGCGTGGCCGCGGTGGTGTGCGAGGAGAAGCACATGGGCTCGCGCGCGGTCGCCCTGGTGTGCCGCGACCTGGCCGCTGCGCGGGCCCGCTTCGGGGCACCCGGCGACGCCACCGGAGCCGTCTGGACCCGCACCGGCCGCTCCTTCTTCAAGCCGGGCTTGACCGAGGAGCTGTTGGCCGGGCTGCGCGCTGCGGCTGAGTCGGCCGGGTTGTTCGACGAGCTCGACACCTCCTGGCTCCTGCTCGACGCCGAGCTGCTGCCGTGGAGCGCAAAGGCCGAGGACCTGCTCCGGCACCAGTACGCCGCAGTCGGCGCCTCGGCCCGGACCGCTCTACCGGCGGCGGTTGACGCCCTGGAGAAGGCGGCTGCGGCCGGGCTCGACGTCGAAGCGCTGCTGGACCGCACCCGCGCCCGGGCAGCCAACGCCGAGGCGTTCACCGCGACCTACCGACGGTACTGCTGGCCGACCGATGGGCTCGACGGTGTCCGGTTGGCGCCGTTCCAGCTGCTCGCCACGCAGGGCGCGACCTACCAGGACCGCCCGCACGCCTGGCACCTGGACGTCGTAGACCGACTTGTAGCCGCGGCCCCGGACCTCATCGCTCCCACCCGCAGGCTGCACGCCGACACCACCGATCCGGCCTCCGTCGCGACTGCCACCGCGTGGTGGGACGACCTCACCTCGGCTGGTGGCGAGGGCATGGTGGTCAAGCCCGAGGCGAACCTGGTTCGCGGCCGCAAGGGCCTGGTGCAGCCGGGCCTGAAGGTACGAGGCAGGGAGTACCTGCGGATCATCTACGGACCCGACTACACCGAACCGGCAAACCTGGAGCGGCTCCGTCAGCGAGGGCTGGGACACAAGCGCTCACTCGCTGCGCGGGAGTACGCCGTCGGCATCGAGGGTCTCGACCGGGTCGCCCGCGCGGAACCGCTCTGGCGGGTCCACGAGTGCGTGTTCGCCGTGCTCGCCCTCGAGTCCGAACCCGTCGACCCCCGGCTGTAGGAGACGGACATGCGCGGACAGCCGCGACGATCGCCGGTCCTGCCGGTCGGGACGCAGGTGGTACTACGCCACGCCCTCGCCGGGATGGATGACCTGATCGCGCAGAAGGGGGCGACGGGCCGCGTCAGTGCGCTTGAACCGGATGGCAGGTACCGCGTCCAGCTGACGGACGGGCGGCTGGCCCTGTGCCTGCGCGACCAGGTCTCGCTACGTCGGGCGTACCAGCACGACCTCGCGATCGGCCCGAATGCCACAACCGCAGACGGGCACGACCTGGTACGGCGGCACACGATCTACGCCGCGGTAGTCGGATCCCGTGCGTTCGGCCTGGACACCGACACCTCCGACGTCGACACGCGCGGCGTGTACGTGGCGCCCACTTCGGCGTTCTGGTCGCTGGTCAAACCGCCCATGCACGTGGAGGGTCCCGGCCCGGAATGGTTCTCCTGGGAGGTCGAGAGGTTCTGCGAGCTGGCCCTGAAGGCCAACCCCAACCTGCTCGAGGTTCTCCACTCACCTGATGTCGTGACCGTGACCGGGCTCGGGCAGGAGTTGCTCGACCTCCGCTCGGCGTTCTTGTCCCAGCTCGTCTACCAGACGTACTCCGGCTACGTGCTCAGCCAGTTCAAGAAGCTCGAGGCCGACTTCCGCCAGCACGGTGCCCCCAAGTGGAAGCACGTGATGCACCTGATCCGGCTCCTCATCGCAGCCCGTGGGTTGCTGGAGCAGGGGCGACTGACGCTGGACGTGGGGGACCAGCGCGAACGACTGCTGGCGGTTCGCCGGGGTGAGCTTCCTTGGGACGAGGTAGATGCCTGGCGCCTCTTACTGCACCAGCAGCTCGACCGGGCGCTCGAAGTCACCCCGCTACCCCCCGTACCGGATGTCGAGCGCGTCGATGCGTGGCTCCGTTCTGTCCGCTCTCGATCCGCCGCGGAGGACGTGAAGTGAACGGCGGGCTTGGTCGGGACATGACGGTCCTGGATCTGGAGGAGCTGGCGCAGATCGTTGCGCAACAGGCCTACCCGTTGCTTTTCTCCACGGTGTCCGGCGCCCACCTGTACGGCTTCCCGTCGCGGGACTCCGACGTCGACCTTCGTGGGGCACACGTGCTGCCTGCTGAGCAGGTGGTCGGGCTCAGCCACGGTCCCGACACGTTGGACCGGTCGTGGGTGGAGCACGGCGCCGAGGTGGACGTGGTCACCCACGATGTTGCCAAGTTCTTCCGGATGTTGTTGCGGCGCAACGGCTATGTGCTCGAGCAGCTTCTCTCACCCCTGGTGGTGAGCACCACTGAGGAGCACGAGGAGCTCATCGCGTTGGCGCAGCAGTGTGTGACCCGCCACCACGCGCACCACTACCTGGGCTTCGCGCAGTCCCAGTGGGACCTGTTCGAGAGAAGCGGCGAGCTCAAGCCGCTGCTCTACACCTTTCGGGCACTGCTGACAGGCATCCACCTGATGCGGACCGGGCAGGTGCAGGCCAACCTTCCCGAGCTGATCGATGCGGTTCCGGAAGCCCCGACGTACCTGAGCCTGTTGATCGCTGCCAAGGCGACAGGCGAGCACAGTCGCCTCGAACCGGTCGACGGTGGATCTCGCCCGCTGTCCGCGAAGGACGACGTGGAGCGCCTTCAGGGTCTGCTGGAAGCAGCTCGAGCCGAGTCCAGCCTGCCTGACCAGCCGACCGGTGAACCGGCGCTGCACAGCCTGCTCCTCCGGCTGCGACTCGGCTGATGCGGTACCCGACTCTCTTCGACACCTGCAGCGGTCAGCGTTTTGTTTGGCGTCGAGGGCTCCGTGTCTCGAGGTTCATGTGCCTGCGAAGGAACTGGTCGAATTGGGGGACTGTGAACTCCGCCAAGCCATGCGACGGGGTGTAGATCAGCCCCTTGTTGATCAGGTTCGCGCGGGTCGGGCCGAGCTCTTCGGACTTCGAGTAGCCGAGAGTAGTGGCAACTTCTCCGGACTTCTGCGGCCCGGGACCGAGCTCGGCCATGGCGCGCACGTACGCCAGCTCCAGGTCGGTGCATCGTTCGACGCGGACGAGGAAGAAGCTGTCGTCCAGCTTTCGCTGGACTACGGGTAGGGCGGTGCGCATGTCTTCGACGGTGACGTGGTCGTCCTCGGCGATGTCCCACACGGCGCTGCCGAGCTCTTGGAGGAAGTAGGGGTAGCCCTCCGTGAACTCGGCTGCGACCATGACCGCGTCCTTGTCTATGACGACTCCGTGGTCGGCGGCCGGTTCCTGCAGAGCGCGGGCTGCGTCGAGGTCGGGGAGGCGCCCGATCTTGGGGAAGATAAAGAGTCGCTCCGCGTACGACTTGGCTTCGCCGGCGAGTTTGGGGATTTGTGGGAGGCCGGCGGCCACCAACGTGATCGGGAGTCGGCGCTGTGTCGTCTTGTGCAGGGCGAGGATGAGCGCTGCGAGGTCGGCCTTGGACAGGAACTGGATCTCATCGAGCAGAAACAGCACTCCCGTGTGTTTCTCCTTGGCGGCCTCACCGAGCTCGACGAACAGGTCCGTGAGGTCGTCGGAGAGCAGGCCGGAGTCTGCGCGGCCATGCGCTACCTCGATGTCGGCGCCCAACGTCAGGGTGCCGGCCGGGTCCACGGTCAGGGTGAAGCTCTTGAGCACCTCTGCCGCGCGCTGTGCTCGCGCTCCCCACCGCTTCGGGGCGTCGATGCTGTACAGGGATCGGCGGCACAGGCGGGCCATGAGTGGGCCGAGTGCGGTGTTGGTCTCGATCTCGGCCTCGACGGTGATCCAGTCGCGTTCTTCGGCCAGTTCCCGGAAGCGGTTCAGCAGAACCGTCTTGCCCACCCCGCGCAGCCCGGTGACGATCTGGCTCTGGGCCGTGTGCCCTCGCCAGAGCCGGTCGAGCAAGACGTCGAACCGCTCGAGTTCGGCTTCTCGCCCGGCCAGCGCGGGCGGAACCGTCCCCGCGCCGGGCGTGTACGGGTTGTCCCTCGGATCCACTTCCCACCTCCTGTAGCAACCTTAGGGCAACTTATCGGTCAGGCATAAGATGACCTAAGGTTGCTACGCAGACCGGCTGGACCTGCTGGATTCATGGGCCGGCTGTCAACGGAATGTCAACAGCACGTGCAACGACGACCGTGGACGCCGCTGGACATCTGCGGACATTGGCGGGCCGCTGACCTGCGAAGACACCCAGTCCACCAGCCTCCAGGACCGTCCACAACAGTCCGCTCACGTCCCTTGCTCCCGCGGCTCATAACCCAGAGGTCGCAGGTTCAAATCCTGCCCCCGCTACGATTGTGATGTCTCAGGACATCGGCGACAGCCGGACCCTCTACTGGGTCCGGTTGTTGTCATTTTCGGGTGGGTCCTTTGGGTGCTCCGGTGGGTTGGTAGTCCCGGTTCGGGTCGAGGACGAGGTCGCGCAGGAGCTCGCCGGTGGTGGCGTTGACGATGCGGATCTGGAGATCTTGGACGAGCAGGATGACGTGGGTTCCGGCGTGGGTTCGGCCGAGGCCGATGTGGTGGAGTCGGCCTGCGTGGCGCAGGGGTGACGCTGCCGGCTTTGTCGACGCGGTCGTGTCGGATGCATTGACGTGGAGGTGCCCGGGCGAGAAACATGCACCTGCTACATCAACAACGATCCTGGCTCCGGGGCCTTGGCATGAGTAGCACCGAGAGGGGACCGAACGGGACGACCATCGAAGGCCATGTCCCTGGACACCTGAAGAGACAGATCGGGTTCCTCGGGCTGATGTTCGTCTCGCTCGGCTCCATCATCGGCTCCGGCTGGTTGCTGGGGGCGCTCAACGCCACGCTGACCGCTGGTCCGGCTGCGATCTTGTCGTGGATCCTGGCAGCCGCGATGCTCACGGTGATCGCGCTGGTGTATGCCGAGCTCGGTGCCGCCTACCCGGTCGCCGGCGGCACCGGACGGTTCCCCTACTTCTCGCACGGTCCGCTTGCCGGCTTCACCGCCGGCTGGTCCTCGTGGCTGCAGGCCGTGTTCATCGCCCCGATCGAGATTCTGGCAGCCATCGCCTACCTGAACAGCGTCGCCTGGATTCACCAGCACTTCGCGATGCTCAGCGACAGCGGACCGAGCGCCGGACTGCTCAACGGCCGGGGGCTCGTGGTC
>Ga0075014_100000517_pt1 | contig 10260 bp, 5 predicted proteins | sample AleBraG_ABR_2014_FD_71472 | JGI IMG/M metagenome (GOLD analysis project Ga0075014, IMG submission 71472) | Freshwater sediment microbial communities in response to fracking from Pennsylvania, USA - Alex Branch Run_MetaG_ABR_2014 | ecosystem: Environmental > Aquatic > Freshwater > Creek >... | reverse complement strand
CCATGACCGCCTGAGCGGGCCCGGTGGCGCCCGTCGGTCCAACAGCGCCGGTCGGCCCGATCGGGCCGACCGGCGCTGTTGGACCGACGGGCGCCACCGGGCCCGCTCAGGCGGTCATGGCCGGCGCGACTTCCGCCGTCCCAGGAGCCGCTGGCGTCGTGCCGGCGCCCATAGCTGGGCAGCAGGCGTTCGTGCTGACCGGGAGCGCCGCGTGGTCGGGCCCCAGCTGGCTCGAGGCGACCGTCGCCGCAGCGCAGACGACGGCCCTGGGAACCGGCGATCACGTCGTGTTCGCGTCGGTTCTGTCGTCCGGCGGCGACGTCGCGCTGGACACGTCCAGCACCTACTCGACGGCCGTCGGCTCGGCGTCCATCGGCCGCTTCACAGTGCTCGCCGGCAGGTGCTACCGTCTGTTCGCTTCGCCCGGCCAGGTCGCCAGCCCCGGGGACTCGGCCACGCCGACGACGTTCGCCTGGTGGGACGCCACCGCTAACGCGCAGATCGGCCTCGCGCAGTCGCTGTCGCTGACGACCGCGCCCGCAGGCGTCGTCATGGCGCCCGTCGTGCAGGCGTTCTACCGGCCCGCTACCGCCAGCCTTGTGGAGCTGCGCATCACGAGCAACGCGATCGTCACGCAGCTCGGCGGCGTGGGCGTCGCCGCGCCGTACGCGTCCGTAGAGGTCGTGCGGTGAGCAGCCGGCATAAACGTCCGCGCGCCTGCGAGCAGGCAGACGATGATCGGGGCGCGTCCGGCTGTCGCGTCCGGGCGCAGGGCGGCGGTCCGAGTACGCTGCAACCTGAACGACATGATCACGGCCTACCTCGGCAAGGAACCCGGCCTGCCGTTGAGCGACCAGATCATCGCGGCGCACATCCAGATGGTCGCCGGCAGGGGAACAGTCAGCAAGGAGCTCATCGCGTCGCGGCGGCGCGACATCCGTAATTCCGGGGCCCCGGATTTTAACCGTGCGACTGAGATCAAAAACGTCACCGGCATGTCCGCCCTGGACTACGATTTCCTGTGCCATTGCTGCCAGCAGGCGTACCAGGCCGCGCCGACTTGGGGCGCGCAGATATCGTGCGACGCCGGCACCGCGGTCGCTCTAGTGGGCGACGTCCTCATCGACGGAGACACGCGCGCGAAGGCCGTCGTCTTCCGCGGCAGCCTGGGCGTGAAGGACTGGCTCCTGGACGCGATGCTGGAGCGCACGCCCTTCGGCGACGGCTGCGTCCACCGCGGCTTCCTGCGCGAGTGGGGCCTGATCAGGGACGACGTCGTCGCGGCGATCGGCGACTCCGATACGGTCGTCTTCGCGGGCCACAGTTCGGGCGGCGCGATCGCGTGCATCGCGGCCATCGATCCCGCGGTGACCGCGTCCAGGGTGTGCGTCGCGACCCTGGCGGCGCCGGCCGCTGGAGACGCAGCAGCCGCGGAGCAGATGCGCGCCAGGATCGCCAGACACGTGCGGGTCCAGGTCGCGCAAGACATCGTGCCTCGGCTGCTCCCGCGATTCCTGGGCTACGCGCAGTCTGGCGAGCTGATCTCGGAGGTCTCCACCCGCTTCGCGGGCTGGTCGCCGTTGGCGCGCATCAAGTTCGAGCACGCCATCGACACGTATCAGTCGGCAGGCGTCGGCATCGCGTCGTCCCCCATGCTGTGAGCCGCGACCGAGTCGAGGTACGACCGCAGCGAGCCGTAGTCGATGTCGTCCACGTGCACGGACATCGTCTCCTTTACCACCACCGTGTCGGGGCCGACGAAGTCGCAGAGTCCCACGCCGAAGCCCGACGGGCCCGCCATGCCGGACAGCGCGAGGTCTTCGGGCGTCGTCTCCCACACGAAGGCCGGTCCAGCCGCGTCGAGCGGCGGGCAAGACACAGCCACGAATTCGTGCATCAGCTTCCAAGGCGCCGCCGTCACCGCGACACGCGCCGCCAGCGCGTGCGCGTGCGAGTCGAACGCCATGACGTGGAGGACGGGCTCGACAGACGGCGTCGCCATCACGAATCGTCTGCCGCCAACGATCGAGCACGGCACGAACAGCTTCATCCTGTATACAAGCACGATCCGTTTTGAAACGCCGCCGCGAGCTTTGTACTCGGCACTTTCTGTAACGATACATGACTTTCACGCTCTCGTACGAGCCCCTCCTGGTCGGGCCTCAAGGAGCCACGGGACCGACCGGGCCGCAAGGCCCGCCGGGAGGCACGCAGGGCATTCCGGGGCCGTCCGGACCGCCGGGGCTGCCGGGCGCCATGGGCCCTGCCGGGTCGCAAGGAACGCCGGGCGCAGCGGGCACGCAGGGCGCGCTCGGACCCGTCGGTCCCGCTGGACCCGCGGGCTCGCAGGGCGCGGTCGGCGCGATCGGCGCGCAGGGCGTGCAGGGCGACTCTGGTGCCACGGGTCCGTCGGGGCCGCAGGGCCCCCAAGGGCCGCAGGGCGACTCGGGAGTGCAGGGCGCCGTCGGCCCGACGGGTCCGAGCGGGCCGCAGGGGCCGTCCGGTCCGCAGGGTTCAGCGGGAGCCACCGGCGGCCAGGGGCCCGTCGGCCTGACCGGCGCAACCGGGCCGCAGGGCGTCGCAGGAGCGACCGGACTGCAGGGCGCAGCTGGCATGCAGGGCGCGGTCGGCGCCACAGGTCCAACCGGCTCGACCGGCCCGCAGGGCGGACAGGGACCGCAGGGCATCCAGGGCGTGTCCGGTCCCGTCGGCGCGTCCGGGCCGACGGGCCCCCAAGGCCCACTGGGCCCGCAGGGCCCCCTGGGCTCGGACGGCGTGCAGGGGCCGACGGGCCCGATCGGACCCAGCGGGCCGCAGGGCTATGTCGGCGCTACCGGTCCGGCTGGCCCGCAGGGCATCCAGGGCGTGGCGGGCGCGACGGGGCAGACCGGCTCCGCGGGACCTGTGGGAGCGACCGGCCAGGCGGGGCAGACCGGCGCAACGGGCTCGGTCGGCGCCAACGGCGGAATAGGAGCCACCGGGCCCGCGGGAGCGACCGGCCCGACAGGACCGGCAGGAAGCACGGGGGCGACCGGGCCAGCGGGCGCTACCGGACCGACGGGAGTCACGGGCGCTACCGGGCCGACGGGCGCGACCGGAATCGATGGCGTCACCGGGCCCACGGGGCCCTCGGGCCCGATGGGCGTCGCGGGACCGCAGGGGATCGCGGGAGGCACCGGCGCGACAGGCAATCAGGGAGTCACCGGCCCTAGCGGCCCCACCGGACTCACGGGCGCCACTGGGCCTGCAGGGAACGCGGGTGATACCGGCCCTGCCGGCATGACTGGTCCGACTGGCCCTGCGGGCGTTACTGGCCCTCTGGGCGTGACTGGCCCTGCGGGCGTGACTGGCCCTGCGGGCGTGACTGGCCCGACTGGCCCTGCGGGCGTTACTGGCCCTGCGGGCGTGACTGGCCCGACTGGCCCTGCGGGCGTTACTGGCCCTCTGGGCGTGACTGGCCCTGCTGGCGTGACTGGCCCGACTGGCCCTGCGGGCGTGACTGGCCCGACTGGCCCTGCGGGCGTGACTGGCCCGACTGGCCCTCTGGGCGTGACTGGCCCGACTGGCCCTGCGGGCGTGACTGGCCCTGCGGGCGTGACAGGCCCGACCGGGCCTTTGGGTTTGACCGGGCCTGCTGGAGCGACAGGCCCGACGGGCCCCGCCTTCACCGGCGCCACTCCTGCAGCAGTCGGCGGCGCGGGCAGCGTGCCTGCTCCCGCTGCAGCGCAAGAGTCGCGCTTCCTCAAGGGCGACGGCACCTGGGCGACGGCCGTCCAGCCCTGGCTGCTGTCGGAGAGCTACGAGACCGACGACCAGGTCATCTGGAACGGCGTCCTCGCGACGCCCAACGCCGCGGTGCCCCTCAGCACTGCGTTCGCATGGGGCACCACCGGGTCAACATACGCCCCCGTTCTGCCCTCGGGCCTGGCTTGGGCGGGGATATACAACGTCGGCACCGCGTACTCCGCGGCGCAGGTCGTCGCGCCCACCAGCACGTCGACGACGCTCTGCGTCGCGCGGATCGCGACCACGGGCAACGCCACGACCACCGGTTACTGGACGCAGTTCAAGCCGGTGCAAGACGCGGGGGCCTTCCTTGGAGCGTCCTCCTCGACCGCGGGGACGATTGGCGCTGTTCCGGCGCCTGGCGCCGGGCAGCAGTCCTACGTGCTTACCGGTGCCGGCGCCTGGGTCAGTCCCTCCGGTGTCAGCGTCGTGGCTCTCTCGAATCAGAGCGCCAACGTCACGCTGACCGCGTCCAGCACCGTCGACGTAGCCAACATCCTGACCTTCGCGCAGACGACGTCCGGCGTCACCGTGACGCTGCCCTCGCCCACCGCCACGACCGCACGCACTCTCACGATCATGTCGCTCCCGACGTCGACCGTCAACCTTGCGGTCACGGGCAGCGCGGGCACGCCCGGTCTGGTCACGCTCGCGCCCAACTGCGCGCAGCTGATGGACTGGAACGGCACCGACTGGGTCGCGGGAGGCTTCAGCAACGTCGTGCCCGAGTTCGGCATGCTGACGTCCATCACGCACGGATCCACGACGAACTCGACCACCCTCGCCGCGCTGCCAGGCAGCACGTTCACGCTTCCGTCGGCGGGAACGTGGAACATCGAGTACGTCATGAACGTGTACAACAGCCAGTCTGCGTCCACCCTGTTCCAGCTGTACAACGTCACTGCCGGCAGCGTCGTGCCGCAATCGATCACGCTGAGCGGAAACGCGACCTGGGCCACCGCGCCCGGTCTCGCACAGGTCACGGTCGCGCAGGCGACGCAGTTCCAGATGCAGTGGGCCGTGGAGGGCGCCAACACCAGCCTTATAAACAACAACGCCGGCAACACCTCCACGGTCAGGTACGAAAAGGTCTCCGGTTTCACCGCGGTCACGGGGCAACAGGTCGACCTCGGTAGCGCGTACATCTCGACCGGCTACACCCCGCCCGCTGTGGGCGCGCCCTTCGTGTTCGGCGGGTCGTCGGCAGGGAACCTGACGTTCACGGGCTCGACCTGGACGCTGAACGCCAACAAGACCTACCAGCTGACCGCCGGATTGGGCCGCCTGAACGGCTTGTCCGGGTCGGCCGAGCTCGCGTTCTGCTGGCGCGACATCGTCAACAACGTGTACCTCGGCCAGGAGGCGGAGGTCACGCAAAACACGGCTCTCGGAAGCGGCACCACCGCAAACGCGGTGACGACCGTCGGCGCGGTCGCCATACAGGTGCAGCTGTGGTGCACCAAGAGCATCTCGCCCGGGACGCTGAGCGCGCCGGCATCCGGAACGTCGGGCGGATTCGCCCAGATCACGCAGCTCGGCAACACGGCCGTCGGCGCGTTCATCGGCGCCAGCGCGACGTCCGCGGGCACGTCCGGCTTCGTCCCGGCGCCCACAGCGGGCCAGAACTCGCTGTTCCTGCGCGGCGACGCGAGCTGGGTCATGGTCGCCAACCAGGCGACCTACGGCACCTATGCGGTATCCCAGACGATCACCGCGACCGGCGACCTGACCAGCGTGACGACCAAATCTGGCAACATTAGCCAGGCTGGCGGCGTCATCTCGCTGGCCGCGGGCAGCACGTACCAGCTGCGCGCGTCGTTGTACATCAGCAATACCCTGGGAACGCTTTCGTACTCGCCGTACATCGCCTTCAACTTCCAGGACGCGACCAGCAGCACCGTTCTATCGGGGTCCATCGCAGGCGTGTCCACAGCCATCGGAGGCACGCCGGGCAACAGCCCGTTCAACGTTTCGTGCGCCGACGCGTTCGCCACCTACACGCCGACAACTAATCAGACCATCAAGGTCGCCGTGACGGATGTCCACCTCGGGACGGCGACCAACGTCAGCGTCTCCGGTTCGGTTTCGGTCGTCCAGATCACGACGCAGGCGGTCGGTCCCATGACGGGCGCGACAGCGACCACCGTCGGTGGCGCCGGATTCGTGCCCACGCCGCAGTCTTCGCAGGAGAACTACTTCCTGCGCGGCGACGGGACCTGGGCGGGAGCGATACAACAGTGGACCCTCGCCAGCAGCTACGAGCTCGGCGACGATGTCGTCTGGAACAGCATGCTAGTGACGCCCAACGCGGCCGTACCCGCCGGCACCACGTTCGCGTGGGGCACGACCGGCGCGACCTGGAAGCCCGTGCTACAGTCCGGCTTGACGTGGTCCGGCGTCTACGCGTCCGGGACCGCTTACGCGGCCCTCCAGGTCGCCGCCGCGACAAGCGCGAGCACGTCGCTCGTGGTCGCGCGCGTCGCTACCATCGGCAACGCGACCACCACGAGCTACTGGACGACGTACCAGCCGCAGTACGGCACGACGGCGTTCCTGGGCGCGACGGCTTCCGCGTCCGGAAGCACGGGCGACGTCCCCGCGCCCGCCGCTGGACAGCAGGGATACGTCCTGTCGGGCGCGGGGACGTGGGTCGCTGGGACGTCCGCCATGACTGGCGCGACGTCCGGCGCGGCTGGCACGGTCGGCTCCGTGCCAGCGCCTGCCGCGGGCGCACAGAACTTTGTCTTGACGGGGGCGGGGACGTGGGCGGCCAAGAACGCCGGTGCAGCATCCAGCGTCGTCCCTGTGCCAAACCAGACTGCGAGCGCAACGCTTGTCGCCAGCAGTACCGTAGACGTCGCCGACGTCCTGACCTTCTCGCAGACAACCGGGGGCGTGACCGTCACGTTGCCGAGTCCCACGGCGACGACGGCGAGGACGCTGACGCTGATGTCACTCGCAACCAGCACCGCCCCGTTGACGGTTACCGGCGCTGCCGGCGCACCGAGCACAGTGACGCTTGCGAGCAACTCCAGTCAGATCATGACCTGGAATGGCGCGTCGTGGATCTCGCAGGCCGGATCCAGCTCGAGCAACGTCGTCTCGCAGACGAACACGTTCGCTGGAGGGAACGTCGTCTACATGACCGGCGCGGGAACGTACGCCCTGGCTCAGGCCAACTCGGCGATCACTGCCGACGTCGTCGGCGTCGTCGCGTACAGTCCCGCGCCCACCGGCAGCGCGTTCACCCTCCTGGTGCAGGGGCAGCAGGTCACGGGCGCGCCTGCCGCGACGTTCGGCACCGTAGGCGGCGCGGTCCTGCTGTCCGACGCGACAGCAGGCGCGGTCACGCAGACGGAGCTGACGGCGGCGACTTCGTACCGCAAGGTCGTGGGCATCGCCACCAGCGCGACGAGCTACCTGGTCACCAACTTCGAGGCCGGCCCGGTTGCGACGTCGGCATCGGTCGCGGTCGTGGGGCAGAGCAGCGCCACCGCGGCGCAGAGCACCGGCAGCACGGCATTCGTCGACGCCACGAACCTGAGCGTCGCGCTGCCCGTCACGGGCACGTACCAGCTGCTGGCCGTCGTCAACGGCGTCATCGTGAACAGCGGCGACAACATCGAAATCATTCTGACCGACAGCAACAACAACGCTGTCTCGAACGTCGCGAGGTCCAAGAACACGCTAGGCGCGTCGTCGTACACGACGAGCGTAACCGTCCAGGCGCAGGTCAGCGTCACTCAGGCGACCGCCGTGTACAAGGTCCGCTACAGGTCGGTGTCCGGCAGCACGGTCAACATCCAGTACGCCGACGCCGGCAACCAGGTCGCCAGCAACCTGAGCTACGTCCAGGTCGGCAGCACGCCGGTGCCGATGTCTTTGGCGGGCGAGTACGCGGACTCGATCCTGGCCGCCAACTTCGCGCTGTCCAGCGACAGCACCTGGACGGACGTCGGGCTGTACATGACGATTCCCACCGCGGGCGTCTGGCGCGTGTCGTACTCGGCCGACGGCGCGGTCGCGAACAACAGCACGAGTCCGCGGTACGTGATGGCGAGGCTGTACAGCGTGTCTGACACCGCCGTCATCGCCAACAGTCAGAGGACGATCGTGAACATCGCGCAGACCGGATTCACGCCGCAAGCCGAGGCGACCGCGTGCGCATCGGTCACGATCACCACGACCGGGCCAAAGACCGTCAGGTTGGAGGCGTACCAGACGGGAGGGAACACGGGCATCAACGGCTCCATCAACTCGGGGACGGCCATCAACATCAACAAGCTGTCGGGCTTCACACCGATCGCGGGCCAGACTGCGGCCACGCTGGCGACGACCATCGCAGCAGACCAGACGATCACGGCCGGCGCCGCCGTCCCGCTCAGCGTCACCAGCGCGGGCACCATGATCCCCTTCAGCGCTACCACCAACACCGCGACGCTGGCCGCGGGCGTCACGTACCTCATCGCGGCGACCGTCTCCGTCGCCAGCACGGCCGCCAACACGCAGCAGAACTTCGCCGTCGCGACGTCGGGCGGGTCGACGCCGATCACGCCCGGCGCGTCATTCTCCGTGCTGACCGGGACGGCGAGCGTCGCAGCGAGCGGCGGGACTACCGTGCTTTACACGCCTCTCACGTCGCAGGCGATATGGCTGTACTACGCGTCCGGCGCGGGGACGGTCACGCTGGGCAAGAACGACGCCGCGGGCGGCACGTCGCTCGCGATCCACCAGGTCGGCTCGTCGAGCACGACGTCGTACAACTCTGCCAACGGGGGCAACATCGTCCAGAACGTCGCGCCGACGGCCACGTTCGCGGGCTCAGCGGGAGGCACGACTGTCGGACTTACCGGCGGAGCGCCGACGTTCACGACATTCGGCGGGAAGGTCAACCTGCACTGGCGCGGGTCTTGGTTCAGCACCGCCAGCGGGTCGCAGATCGCGCAGGTTCTGGTCGACGGCGTCGTCCGCGACACCGTCACGTTCTACTTCCAGACGTTGAACGTGCACACGGCGTTCTCGGGCGCGGTGTACCTCGGCTCCATGGCGTCGGGATCGCACTCTCTGGCGTTCGTGCTGATTGGGACCGCTCTGTCGTCCGACGTGAACGACCGCTTCACCGCGTCCTTCACGGAGGCCTTCTAAATTCGCGGCCCCCCGAACTTCCGCGCGCGGACCGGGCAATGGCGCCCGCATGTCCCCGGGGATGCGCGAGGAGCATCGCGACACCCCGTCTTGTCGGGCCCGTCATCCGGCCCCCGGAGCGACCGGACGTCTCCGGCGTCATGGAGCTGCTGGGCGTATTCGACCTATCCGACGACACCCCTGACTCGAATTTGAATTTGCTCGCTGAACTCGGAGCAGTCTTGTTGTCTTCAGAGCCTTCAGAACAATGGAACGCATCGACATCGCAGCCAAACTCGAAACAGCGGACCTCTGCAGCCGCGAGCCCACCAAGTCGTCCAAGGAGCTGAAGAAGGTTCTGCGCTTCTTGGAGGTCACCTCGAAGAAGAAGGTCAGGCTCGCGCTGAAGCCCGCACCCTGCAGGAAGGACGTGCCGCAGGAGGAGCTCAGGCGGCTCGCTCTGGAGGCTCTCGCTCGTCTCGACGAAACCAAGCCGTGGTTCTCTGGTATCTTTCAGGCCGTGTTCGACTCATTCGGCAGCAGCTCGGACGGCGCACTGGACCCCGTCATCGCTCTTGTCGACAGCTGCATCGAGATGTGCTCTGTGACCAACGTCTCGTCCAAGGGCTACGCAGCGCTGCACAGCGTCATGCTTCGAGTCAAGGCCGCCGCGGACAACGGCTACTGCATAAAGCCCGTGATCCCTGCGCTCATGGACATCGTCGCCCGCTGCGCCGCCGCGTCCGCGGACTGCATGGACCACCTGTGCACCATGTCCTTCTTCCACGAGGGCTTCGGCCCCGAGGGCGTCGTGAGCATCCGCCTCGACCACGTCATCAACCAGCGCATGACGGTGCTCGTCCTGACCTGGCTCCACGGCGTCAGCAGCGCAACTCCCGACTCCGTCTACCTGATGGCGCTCGCCAAGCCCGCCAAGAACCTGCCCAAGCTGCGCGCCCTCATGCTCTCGCTGCGGGCTGTAGACGACCTGGACGAGGTGGTCGAGGCCGCCCTCCGCTTCCTGCGCTCGGGCGGCATCATCGCCAAGCAGGACATCCGCATGGACGACGGCCGCGCCGAGCACGTGCAGCTGCTGATGGCGGCAAAGCACGACGTCATGGCGTGCTCGCTGGTCCTGTGCAGGGAGAAGATGCTGCAGCACGGATGTCTGCCTGTCGTTGCTCGCGTGGAACAGGCCCTGTTGACCCTGCCTTGATCGCCGGCGTCGTGTATAGCACTTTGCACTGAATTGTGGGACATCAGATGTGTTCCACTTGCAAGGCCATACGGAGTTGTCCCCAGGAAGGGTCTCCATAGCACGGATTCTCCCCAGAGGGGTCGGTGCCATCA
>Ga0075014_100000513_pt1 | contig 10274 bp, 10 predicted proteins | sample AleBraG_ABR_2014_FD_71472 | JGI IMG/M metagenome (GOLD analysis project Ga0075014, IMG submission 71472) | Freshwater sediment microbial communities in response to fracking from Pennsylvania, USA - Alex Branch Run_MetaG_ABR_2014 | ecosystem: Environmental > Aquatic > Freshwater > Creek >... | reverse complement strand
GCGTCAGATGCTTGCGGTCGGCCGTGCACTGATGAGCGATCCGAAACTCCTCATGCTGGATGAGCCCTCGCTTGGCCTCGCGCCGGCCGTGGTGGAAAAGATGTATGAGACCTTTGAACGGCTGCACGGGCAGGGGCTGACCATCCTTCTTGCCGAGCAGTCGATCGAGCTTGCGCTCGAGGTTGCGGATTTCGCCACCGTCCTGCAAGTCGGCAGAAGCGTCCTGTCGGGTGCCGCAGCCGATCTTGCCAACGACCCGCAGGTGCAGAAGGCCTATCTTGGCACCGGCTGAGGTAACCGCTCTCGAACGCGGTTACTCGGCGGCTTCCTTGACGGTGCCAGGCTCGGCGAGACGACGGTCGCCGTCATCCCGCGATCGACCCCACTTCGAAAAGGCATTCGAAAGCTTGTCGAGATAGAGATAGACGATCGGCGTCGTGAACAGGGTCAGCGCCTGGCTGACGAACAGACCGCCGACCATCGCATAGCCGAGCGGTTGGCGGATTTCCGAACCCGTCCCCGTACCCAGCATCAGCGGCACGCCGCCGAGCAACGCCGCCATGGTCGTCATCATGATCGGACGAAAGCGCAGCAGAGCCGCCTTGCGGATCGACTGCTCCGGCGTCAGATGCTCGTCGCGCTCGGCCGCGATCGCGAAATCGACCATCATGATGCCGTTCTTCTTGACGATGCCGATCAGCAGAATGATGCCGATCAGCGCGATCAGGCTGAAGTCGTACCCGAACGCCATCAGGATCGCCAGCGCCCCCACGCCGGCCGAAGGCAGTGTGGAAAGAATGGTCAGCGGATGAATGTAGCTCTCGTAAAGAATCCCGAGGATCAGGTACACGACGACCAGTGCCGCCAGGATCAATAGCGGCACGGTGCCAAGCGATTGCTGGAAGGCCTGCGCGGTACCCTGGAAACTCGAGTTGAGCGTCGGCGGCGTACCGAGGTCGGCCATTGCCTTTTGCACGGCATCGGTCGCCTGCCCGAGCGCGGCGTTCTGCGCGAGGTTGAAGCTGATGGTGATAGCCGGAAACTGGCCCTGGTGGCTGATCGATAGCGGACGGACCGGCACGCTGGACCAGGTCGCGAATGTCGACAACGGCACCTGATCGCCGGTGGTCGGCGATTTGATGTAAAGCTTTTCCAGCGTGTCGAAGTTGCCCTGCAGTTCGGGCAGTATCTCCAGGATCACATGATAACTGTTCAGCTGCGTGAAATACTGCGTCACCTGCCGCTGACCGAACGCGTCGTAGAGCGTGTCGTCGATCAATTGCGGCTGGATGCCATAGCGGGAAGCGGTGTCGCGGTTGATCTTGAGTTGTAGCGTCGTGCCTTCCGACTGCTGGTCGGTGGCGACGTCGCGCAGCTCCGGCAGCGTCTTCATCTTGGCGAGGATCTTGGGCGCCCACTCGTTCAACTCGTCGAGATTGGCGTCCTGCAGCGTGAACTCGAACTGCGTCCGCGTCGGCCGGCCGCCCAGTCGAACGTCCTGCGCCGCCTGCATGTAAAGACGCGCGCCGTCGACCTTCTCCAGTTTCGGGCGCAGCCGCGCGATGACCTGCGCTGCAGAGGCATCCCGCTCGCCAAGGGGCTTCAGGGTGATATAGACGTTGCCGTTGTTGCCGGCGCGGCCATTGCCGCCGATCGCCATGGCCACCGAGGCAACCGCGGGATCAGCCTGAACGATCGCGCCCAGTGCCTCCTGGCGCCGCACCATTTCGGCAAAGGAGACATCCTGGCTGGCTTCCGAGGTTGCGGTGATCAGGCCGATATCCTGCTGGGGGAAGAATCCTTTCGGAATGATGATAAAGAGGTAGACCGACAATCCGACGGTCGCGAAGAAAATGACCAGCGTCGTGAGCCGCCAGCGCAACGCGAGATCGAGACCTCGCTCGTAGGCGCGCAGCATGGCGTCGAACCCGCGCTCGCTCAACTGGTAAAGCCGGCCGTGCTTGGGCGCCTCGCTGTGGGCGCGCAGGAAGCGCGACGCCATCATGGGCGTCAGCGTGAGCGACACGACCATCGATACGAAGATGGTCATGGCGAGCGTTACCGCAAACTCGCGGAACAGACGTCCGATGATGCCGCCCATCAGCAGCAGCGGAATCAGCACGGCGACCAGCGAAACGCTGATCGACACGATCGTGAATCCGATCTCCCGGGAACCCTTGTAGGCGGCGGCCAGCGGCTTTTCGCCTTCCTCGATATAGCGGGCAATGTTTTCCAGCATCACGATTGCGTCGTCGACCACGAAACCGACTGCGATGGTGAGGGCCATCAGGGACAGGTTGTCCAGCGTGTAGCCAAACACCCACATCAGCGCGCAGGCGCCCAATAGCGCCAGCGGGACCGTGACGGCGGGGATGACGGTTGCCCAGAAGCTGCGCAGGAAACCGAAGATGACCAGAACGACGAGAAAAATGGTCAGCAGCAGCGTGAACTGAACGTCCTCGACCGCGGCGCGGATGGTCTGGGTTCGGTCGCTGATGACGTCGATCTTGATCGCGGCAGGAATTCCAGCCACCAGCCTCGGCAGCAGCGCCTTGATCTTGTCCACGGTATCGATGACGTTGGCGCCGGGCTGTTTATAGACCACCAGGAACACGCCTCGCTTGCCGTTGGCCCAGGCTGCCTGTTTGGCATCTTCCGGTCCGGTTACGGCCTGCCCGATATCGCGAATTCGCAACGGTCCGCCGTTGCGATAGGCGATGATGACGTCGTTCCAGTCTTTGGAATCCAGCAACTGGTCGTTGGAGTAGATTGTAAATGCGCGCTTCTCGCCGTCGATATTGCCCTTCGGACTATCCACCGTCGTGATCGCAATCTGGTTGCGCACATCTTCAAGCGACAGCCCCTTGGCAACCAGCTTGGCAGGATCGACCTGGACGCGGATCGACGGCTTTTGCTGGCCGCCGATCGTGACCTGAGCAACGCCCGAGATCTGGCTGATCTGCTGCGCGAGCTGGGCGTCGACGGAGTCGCTCACGGTGGTCAGCGGCAAGCTGTCCGACGTTGCCGACAAGAGTAGGATCGGCGAATCCGCCGGGTTTACCTTGCGGTATGTCGGCGGCGAGGGAAGATTTTTCGGCAACTGGCCGCCGGCAGCGTTGATCCCGGCCAGCACGTCGTTGGCGGCGCCGTCGATATTGCGGTTGAGATCGAACTGGATGGTGACGGCGGCGGTTCCGAGATAACTCGTGGAAGTCATCTGGGCGATACCGGGAATTTGCGCAAATTGCCGTTCCAGAGGCTGCGCCACCGACGACGCCATCGTTTCGGGGCTTGCGCCCGGTAGCTGTGCGGTGATCTGGATGGTCGGGAAATCCACCTGCGGCAACGGCGCGACCGGCAGCAGCGGATAGGCCACAAGGCCGACGAAAAGAATGCCGGCCATCATCAGCGAGGTGCCGATCGGGTAGCGAATAAAGGGTGCTGAAATCCCCTCGTTCATTCCTGCCGGACCTTCGCTTGCGCCGGATCCGAACTGGCCACGGCTGTGCTGACGAGGGTACCCGGCGCAACCTTGAACTGGCCGGAGGTGATGACCTGCTCTCCCGGCGCCAAGCCCTTGTCAACCACCGAGCGGCCGTCAATCGACTGACTAACCTTTACCTGGCGCAGTTCAGCCTTGCTGTCCTGATTGACGATGAAGGCATAAAGGCCATTGGTTCCGTGCTGAATCGCGTCGTCCGGAACCACGGTCGCATCCTTCAAGGTTCTCACCAGAAGCCGGGTCGAGACGGATTGACCCGGCCACAAGGCGTGATCCTTGTTCTCGAAGACGGCCTTGAGGCGGATGGTTCCGCTGGTCGAGTCGACCTGGTTGTTGACCACCGCGAGAGTTCCTTCCGCCAAGGGTTTTTTGCCGTCGGTCGTGATCGCGATCGTTTTGAGCGGCGCCACGGCCTGAGCCTCGTTTATATAGGGTAACTGCTCTTCCGGCGCCGTGAAAATCACGGCAATCGGCTCGATTTGCGTGATCGTAACGATCCCGGTCTGGGTAGCGGCGTTGACGATGTTGCCAATATCAACCTGGCGCAGGCCGACGACGCCGGAGATCGGGGCCTTGATGGCGGTGTAGTCGAGTTGCGTCTGCGCATTGGCAATCGCAGCCGCGTCGGCGGCGATCTGGGCGGTCAACTGCTGGACGTTGGAACGCTGCGTATCGAGCTGCTGGCGGGTTGCGAACTCCCCGAGCTTGATGAAGCGCTGGAGATCCAGATTGGTATTGGCGAGATTGGCCTCGTCCTGCTCCTTCTTGGCCTTGGCCTGATCGAGTGTCGCCTGATAGGGGCGAGGATCGATCTCGGCGAGCAGGTCGCCCTGGTTCACCAGTTGCCCTTCCTGGAAAGCGATCTTGTCGATCTGACCATCGACACGGGAGCGAACGACCACCGTATTGAAGGCCTGGACGGTTCCGAGACTGGTCAGATAGACAGGGAAGTTGGTCTTTTCGACGGGAGCAACGCCGACGCGCACCGCATTGCGGGTTGCCTTTTGCGCGGTATTGCCAGCGGGCTCGTGACCTTCGCCATGATATCGTTGCCAACCGAAATAGCCGGCACCGGCAACGGCCAAAAACAGCAGAATCCAGCGCGTTGTCCGCGATTTGTTCATGTCGGCCTTTGAGATTCAAAAAAATATAAGTAGCGGGTCTTCCAAAGGGTTCATAGACCTTCCAGATATAATATGCGTGCACTTAATGTGTAAACACACTATAGCTTGATATTCCTAAACAATTGGCAATCTGGGGGACCAGGAACAGATGTCTCTCGACCTCAAAAAGCAACTAATCACCCAGCTTGTCGAAAGTTCGCGATTCCTGCGCAATTACATTGATCATCGCGCCAAGGGCCGTGGCACGACGCGGGCGCAGTGGATCGTCCTGTTCCGCTTGCGCGATCAGGAAGGACTATCGCAGGTGGACCTGGCCGATGTGCTCGAACTGCAACCGATCTCGCTGGTACGGCTCCTGGACCGGCTGGTCGAACACGGCCTGGTCGAGCGGCGCAGCGATCCGAAGGATCGGCGGGCCAACCGGTTGTTCGTGACAGCGGCGGGACGTAAGCTCGCTGACGACCTCGACAGTCTTCGCAACGAAATTGCCACCGATGTGCTGCAGGATCTGCCGACTTCGGCGATCCAGACCAGCCTTAAAACCCTTCGAGATATCAAGGAACGGATCAAGACACTGGCTGAGCCTTCTGGTAACGTCGCGGCAAAGTGATGTCGCGGAAGGGAGTATGACCTCGAAAGGGTCAAACTGACCGGTGTCTGTGACGAACCCCTTCCGTTGATGAGTCCGGTCATGAGTGCCTCACGCCTTCGAGCGGTCCGATACCTGGTCCTTGTTGCGACAGTGTCGATCGCGCAGCCAGCGTTTACACAGCAGAATTCGCCGCCTCTTCCGCAGCAACCTCAAGCTTCGCCATCATCGCAGCCCGCTCAGGCGCAAGCAGTTCCGGCGGGGCCGGCCGCTGTCGCGCCGACATCGCCCGCTGTAACGGAAGCGGTACCCGGTGAGGGTGGCAGCCGGTCGCTGAAATCGACGGCTGTAACGATGCGTGAACTGTCACCCTGGTCGATGTTCCTGTCGGCCGACATACTGGTGAAGGCCGTGATGGTCGGCCTCGCTTTTGCGTCCCTGGTGACGTGGACGATTTTCATCGCAAAGATGATCGAGCTTTCGTTCGCGCAGCGAAGGCTGCGCGCTGCGCTGACAAAGGTCGCCGATGCAAGGTCGCTGGCAGAAGCGCAATTTGTCCTCGGCGCAAGCAGCACCGCCTTGTCGTCGCTACTATCGGCGGCGATGCGAGAGGCGCGGCTGTCGGCGGGCATTTCCAGCGATGCCGGCATCAAGGAACGGGCAGCATCGAGTTTCGCCGAGATCGTGCGGGCGGAAGCGCGCCGAATCCGGCTCGGCATGGGACTGCTTGCCACAATCGGCGCGACTTCGCCCTTCGTGGGGCTGTTCGGCACGGTGTGGGGCATCATGAACAGCTTTATCGGAATCTCGAAATCACAGACGACCAACCTTGCCGTCGTCGCGCCCGGCATTGCCGAAGCCCTGCTTGCAACCGCCTTCGGCCTCGTGGCGGCGATCCCCGCGGTGATCATCTACAATCATTTTTCGCGGATTACGAAGGGCTACCTCGAACTCGTCGCCCGATCGTCGGGTGCTGCGGGACGTCTGCTGTCGCGCGATCTCGACCGCACCCATGTCAGTTCGAATTCGCGTGCCGCGGAGTAGGCGATGGGCGTCTCGATAGCGGATACGGATGTCGACGACGACAGCGATTTCGCCGAGGCGCACGAGATCAACGTCACGCCCTTCATCGACGTGATCCTCGTCCTTCTGATCATCTTCATGGTGGCGGCGCCGTTGTCGACCGTCGACCTGCCGATCGATCTGCCTACCTCAACCGCAACTCCGCAGAAGAAGCCGGACAAACCGACCTATGTCAGCATCAAGCCAGATCTTGCGGTTGCGGTCGGCGAGACGCCTGTCAAGCGCTCAGAGCTGATCCGCACGCTGGATGCGATGGCAGACGGTGGCAAGGATCGCTTCATCTTCCTGCGCGCCGATCGCGCGGTACCCTACGGCGAACTGATGGACGTGCTGGAAATCCTGCGCGCGGGCGGCTACGCCAAGATCAAGCTCGTCGCGCTGGAAGGCGTTCCCGACGCGACTGCGCCGCCGTCTGCGACTACAAATGCCAAGCCTTAGATCGAGCCTTTGATTCTTTGAGCAGCGATGCCCCAACTCGACACCGAACCAGGACCTTCGCGACGGCTGTGGGTTTGTGCCGCCCTCGGAGCGCTGGCATTGCATATAGGTGGCGCGGCGCTGGCGGTGGCGCATCTGCGCAACGTCGAACCTGACGATACGTTCGGCGCGCCGGCAATCGAGATCGGGCTTGAAATAACTTCGCCGCACCTCGAACCGACGGATCTGCCGCCGGGGCCTGATACCGAGGCGTCGGTAGCCTCGTCTGCGCTTGCCGAGCAGAAGGCCGAGGAGAAGGAGACTGAGCTTCCAAAGGAAATGCCGACGTCGAGCGACGATCCCGACCGCGTGGTCGCGCCTGACAGCGCCAACAAGCCCAAGGAAGACGATACCAGCATCGCCAAGGTCGAAACGTCCGCTTCGATCGAGTCGGTCGCCGCCGAGGCCACCGCAAGGCCAAGCTCGGAGGCGATGCCGGAAGGCGCACGTTCGGTAGCGCCCGCGCAAGGTACGGGCGCGAGTGCCCAGCGCCTGCGTGCCACCTGGCAAAAGCAGCTGATCGCCCATCTCGACCGGCACAAGCGCTACCCCTCGGAGCGTTTCCAGAAGAACGCCGAAATCGTCGTGAGTTTTTCCCTTGACCGCACCGGCCATGTGCTCTCGACCAGCATCGTGAAGGGATCCGGCGATGCGGCCTTTGACGAAGCGGCGCTCGCCATGATCAGGCGATCCGATCCGGTGCCGCAGCCGCCGCCGGCGGTGGCCGACGAGGGATTGAATTTTACCCTGCCGGTGATCTTCAAGGTCAAGGGTCGAAGCTGACGGGCCGGCCATTATCGGTTTGCGGGGAATCAGCTCTTCTTCACCATAGAACAGGCGTCGATCACGCCTCAGCGAAAGAAGTATCGGAAACCGGTATAGACGATGACGAGGCAGGCGAAAATCAAGGCGACCGGGAGCCTCGGTTTCGTCTGCGGACCGCCGCCGCTCTTGGCTCGCTGGGGGGAGGGGCGTTTGAAGGCCGTGACGTTGCCGCTCGTCTGGCTTGCCCCGACCGATTGGACCTTGACGTTGGGCGCTTCGCCCGCTCCGCCCATTTCCTCATAATAGCTTTTATAGATGAGCTGAATGATCGCTTCGCCGGCCTCGGCCTCGGTGTTTTCCCTCAGCACCGCCTTGTATTGGGCAAGGAAGGACTGGGCCTCGGGGGGCAGGGAAGATGTGCCGTTCAATTTTGCCATCATGTTCCAGGTCGCAAAGTCGGCCCGAGCCCGTGTATCGGCGCGTCGCGCGATCATCATGTCGGCAGCTTTGATCACGATGGCCTCTGTCCGTTTTCCTTAGGTGTTTCCCGTGATGGATAGAATAAGTTGGATCAAGTAGCCCGTCGATGACCGCAGTATCGACGAGATAACATCAAGATTTAGACCTAACTGCGAACCTGCCAAGGGGAGCAGGATCAGAAATCCGATCAGGATCAGCATTCCGAACGGCTCAAGCCGGGAAAGCGGCACGGCGAGCGGCTTGGGCAAAAGCCCAACCGCGACGCGCCCGCCGTCCAAAGGCGGGATTGGCAGCATATTGAACACCGCAAGGATGACATTGATAACGACGGCATTTTTCAGGTTGTCGGCCACCCACTGCGCGGCGTTGGGCGGCAGAAATTCCACAGCATGGAAAGCCGCGGCCGCAACGAGCGCCAGCGCGATGTTGGTGGCGGGTCCGGCCAGTGCGACCCAGACCATATCGGTCTTCGGACTTCGAAGTGCCCGGAAGTTCACCGGAACTGGTTTGGCGTAGCCGAACAGGAATGGCGAATGCGCCATCAGGAGGATCGCAGGCATCACCAGGGTACCGAACGGATCGATGTGCCGGAGCGGATTGAAGCTGACGCGGCCAAGCTGCCAGGCGGTATTGTCGCCGAAATGGTGCGCGACGAAGCCGTGCGCGGCCTCGTGAAAGGTGATTGCGATGACGAGTGGTAGAACCCAGACGGAAATGTCGTAGAGGGGGATGTTCACGGATGTCCTGACGCGATTGAGCCGGCCGTGAGGCTAGCACAAGCATATTTCACCGGCTATCGCCGGTGGCGAGCGCGCGCGGACCGGGTACCCGCTTTCCGAAGTTCATGCTATCCGCCACGGTCTACGTGTAGGGTGCGCCGGTGTCCAATCGAGAGCATGTCGAGGTGCTGGTTTCGCTTGCAACAAGAAAGGCCGGCGGGCGTTACGCCGCCGACCCTTCCTTGCGACTGCCGGCTCCGGCCTGTCCGGTTCCGCCGCATTTCCTGCGGAGAAACGTGAGGCTGGATGGTTAACGAAGGGTTAACATCAATCGAATTCTGTGCGGCCGGCGCCGACATCGAAACCTCCGCGTGGGGTCGCCCTCAATATGTCGCCCGGCCGCCGGAGATGTCGAACACCGCGCCGGTTGAGAACGAACAATCTTCCGAGGCCAGCCACGCCACCATCGCTGCAAGCTCTTCGACCAGAACGAAGCGGTTTTTCGGGATCTTTGAAAGCATGAAGTCGATGTGGGTTTGCGTCATCTGATCGAAGATGGCGGTCTTGGCCGCAGCCGGCGTTACCGCATTGACCATGATGTTGTGCTGCGCGAGTTCCTTGCCCAGCGATTTCGTCAGCGCAATCAGGCCGGCCTTGGAAGCCGAATAATGCGCCGCGTTGGGATTGCCTTCCTTGCCGGCAATGGAGGCGATGTTGACGATCCGGCCGTAATTCTGCTTGACCATCGCAGGCGCGATCGCCTTGCAGCAGATGAAGGGCCCGTCGAGATTGATGCGCAGTACCTTGCGCCACTCGTCGATGTCGGTTTCCCATACCGTCTTGTTGACACCGGCGATGCCGGCATTGTTGACGAGGATGTCGATCTTGCCGAAGGCCTTCAGCGTCTCGTCGCGCGCTCTTTCGACCGCGGCGAGATCGGACACGTCGACCCTGACCGCAGCGACGGCAGTGCCGATTTCCCTGGCCGTCCTCTCGGCGAATGGCTGGTCGTGATCCCAGATCGCGACCCGTGCGCCGGAACTGACAAAACGTTCGGTGATTGCGCGCCCGAAACCTTGTGCGCCGCCCGTGACGACCGCACAGCGGCCGTTCAGATCGATCTTGTTCATGGTGCCGTTTCCTTCATTCCGAACCGAATTGCCTTCGTCGTCATTGCGGGCCGCCGGGTCGCGCGAATGCGCGCCCGATGACAGGCTCCGCGAAGCAATCCAGCGTCGAGAAGAAAGTCTGGATTGCTTCGTCGCTCACGCTCCTCGCAATGACGTCGACACGTGCGGTCGACATTCAAAGCGTCCAGCCGCCATCGATGATGTGCGCGACGCCGGTCGTGAAGGCACTCTCGTCGCTGCCAAGATAGACCGCAAGCGAAGCGATCTCCTCAGCGGTGCCAAGGCGCCCCATCGGCTGGCGGGCAACGAACATCTCGCGCCCGGCGGGGCCGGCGGCTGTCGCGCGCTGCAGCATGGACGGTGTCTCGATGGTGCCGGGGCAGATGCAATTGCAACGGATGCCCC
>Ga0075014_100000511_pt1 | contig 10292 bp, 9 predicted proteins | sample AleBraG_ABR_2014_FD_71472 | JGI IMG/M metagenome (GOLD analysis project Ga0075014, IMG submission 71472) | Freshwater sediment microbial communities in response to fracking from Pennsylvania, USA - Alex Branch Run_MetaG_ABR_2014 | ecosystem: Environmental > Aquatic > Freshwater > Creek >... | reverse complement strand
GTATTACACAGGTGAAGGCTGGGGTTTGGCCAATGACGGTAAACAATTAATTCGCAGCGATGGCAGCAGCAAACTATTTTTTCACAACGCCGACACCTTCGTACAAGAAAAAACCATTCAGGTAAAATATAAACAGCAAGTTATTGATAACATTAATGAGCTGGAATACGCCGAAGGATTTATTTGGGCCAATATTTGGCACGACAACCACATTATAAAAATTAATCCAACTACGGGTGAAATAGTTGGAGTTGTAGATTTCTCTGAGATTATTAAAAATATAAACCTAAAGGATTCAGAAAGTGTATTAAATGGCATTGCCTATGACGCCAACAAAAAAGCATTTTGGATAACCGGCAAGCAGTGGCCAAAAATGTTTTTGGTTAAAATTAATTAAGACTCCAACCAAACATCTCTAACCCATTGCCAAATAGAGGGCCAGGTTTCTTCCGTTAACTCGCCATCGCGCCACAAAATAATTTCACCTTCTGGATCCGCGCAATAGTAAGCGCCTTTATCCTCACAAATAGGCATTAAATAGTGCGGCACACCCATAGACCACGCAACAGCCGTTACTTCGGGTAAATAAGTATGCGAATTGGGATCCGCTGCGGTGACAGGCTCTAGGGCTCCATAAATAACATCACTCGCCTCCAACAAATAAGTACGCACATCGCGAGGAATGGGCAACAAAATTTCTTCTTCAATTTGCACCAGCTGATCTTCATCGGGCAAATCTAATGGAACAGGCACGGACACGTTATGTTCGCGGAGCAATTCTAAAATTTCTTCCATTGCAGAGACTCGTATTGGTTCAAATTAATACAGCATTTTTCACGTCTACTTATTGTAACAACTAATGCACAAATAAAGACATCTGGGTATCCACTAACTCGCCCATAGTTTGCTCCATAAAGTGCAAAATGCCATCTGCGACAGGTGTTAACTGCTTGTCGACATAGTGTTGATAATCCAACGGACTTTGCTGAGCCTCTGCGGGTTCCGCGCCATTTAAGGTAACCACATAGGCGATCCAGTCACCGCGCCGTAATTTTTTGCCCGTCCACTGTACATATTTACGCGCAGCCTGTACGTGAGGAGGAACATTTTTTTCGTATTCATGCAAGTGCCGACGCAAACGCTTATGGTATATCAAATCTTGATTACGTTTTCCCGCCAATACATCTGCCGTTGTTGCTCTTACGAAATCCAGATACGTATCGCCCGCAAAAACTTTGGCGTAGAGTTGCTCCTGAAAATCTTTGGCCAAACGCGTCCAATCAGTACGTACATTTTCCAATCCTTTAAATACCAACTGCGCCTCACCATTGCTGTCAATAACACCCGCATAACGCTTTTTTGTGCCTATATCGGTTCCACGCATGGTGGGCATTAAAAAACGCACGTAATGTGTTTCGAATTGAATTTCCAAATGGCTCTTGATGGCATGCTCTTGCTGCAAAGTTTGTTTCCACCACTGATTCAACTCGCGCGCCAAACGTGTACCAATTTTATGGCATTGCTCTTTATTTTTAGGCTGCTTGCCTCGGCAATTATTTTCTAGCCAGACAAACAACGAATCGGTATCACCATAGATAACGGCATAACCCTGTTGCTCAATCCAGTCGCGGCTGCGCTGAATAATCTCATGGCCACGCAAGGTAATGGAACTGCATACTCGAGGATCAAAAAAACGGCAACCTGTTGAACCCAACACACCATAAAACGAATTCATAATAATTTTTATCGCATGAGATAAAGGTGCATTTTTTTCTGTTTTAGCCTTCTCGCGCGCTTGCGATAAATGCTCAATAATGTGCGGCAGAATATGACCTTCACGCGCAAAGCGAGCATCATTAAAACCTTGCACTAGCGCATCGTCTGGCAACTGCTGATGTTCTGCTAACCAAAATGCGCAAGGATCAATTAAAAAGGTTCGCATAATACTTGGATAAAGGCTTTTGAAATCTAGCACCAGCACATTATCGTAAATACCGGGGTGCGAATTCATCACATAACCGCCCGGGCTAATTACATCAGATTCCAACTCACCTAAATTAGGCGCAACATAACCGCGTCTATGTAGCCGCGGCAAATATAAATATTCAAAAGCAGCTACAGAGCCACCAATTCTGTCAAGCAACAACCCCGTTAGTTGGCTGCGCTCTACCGCAAAATGCAGTAATTTTTTATCGGCAAAAATATCCCACACCAATTCACAATCCCGTAAATTATATTCTGCCAGCGCCATTTTATTTTCATAAAACAAGCGCGCAATATCTTCACCGCGATCGTTACCGTGCAATAATTTTCCAACCCCGAGTAATTGTTCGGAGACAAACTGTAGTGCGTAACTTTCAAAGCGAATGTTGGCGGCTTTTAACAATTCAATACCATCCAAAGCAACTCGTCCGGGCATAACAACAAAGCGCCGCCCTATATCACCCTCCTCTTGTCGCCAATGAATAGCTTGACCACCGCGCCCCAACGCCAAAGGAATGCCAAGCTCTTGACATAGACATTCCAACACCCAAAGATCAAACTGCACCAAATTCCAACCAATCAGAATATCTGGATCATAGCCTTGCAACCAATGCAAAAAAGTTTGTAGACAGTTTTTTTGATCTGCACAAAAAATAATATTCGGTGATGCCGAACCTTCACCCACCATAAAAACTTTACGGTCATGCTCTGCCCATACAGCGATGGAAAATAACGTTTTAGCATCCATTGAGGTCTCTATATCCAAAGAAACCATTTTTAATGGGACACGTAGTTCCGATGGAGACAAGCGCGGGTTTAAGTGCGGCTTTTGCGAGCCATTGTGCGCGACAATATCAATAACGGCTCCAGCCGTAATAAAGCGCTCCATTAAATAACGCTCATGCGGACGAATATCAGCTTCCCAAAAATCTATACTGGATTGAATCAATCGCTCTTGAGCATCGCGAGCGCTGCGTTGACTTTTAAAATAAAGTGCATTAACAGGTTGGTTGTTAAATGTTTTTAAATCGACCTCTGCCATGCGCCACTGACGTAAACTTTTGAGTTGCTGCCGAATAAAAGTTGCTTGCCCCCGTAGCACAAAAAAAACCATTTCCTGCCCAGTCACGTGCGTCCAACACGGCCCCTGCTCTGTCGCCCACCAAAAATCCAACACAATACCCTCGCGAGTATCACGCCATTGGCGGGTTAATAAAAAAGCATTCAACATAGCAGGAATTTCAAAAAATGAATTTATTGCGAAGGAAGTAGCAACTGACGGCGACAATCTGCAATAGCCGCTTGCGCACGAGAAAGATAAGACGCCATAGCTAACGAATGATTAGCGACAAAACCAAAACCTTCGCCATTTAAAATCATCGGGCTGTATACCGGCTGCTGGGTAGCTTGTAGCTCACGAATAATTTGTTCAAAACTTGCCTGTGCATTTTTATTTTTTAATACATCAGAAAAATCCATTTCTACGCCTTGCAATAAGGCTAGCATCGCCCAAGCCGAACCACGTGCTTCGTAAAAGACATCATCCAACTGCAACCAAGGGGTTTTGGTATAGAGTCCATTGGTGATTTTTGATTCCGCTTTGAGTTGCTCAGATGACGTAACAGATAATGCTGCAGTATCGGTATTAATACGTGGACCAATACTTGCTGTTAAACGCTGCGACAAACTCCTCAACCGCTGTTCAACACCGGCCAAGTAATCACTTAAATGTTCCGCATCAGCATAAAAGTGCGCATCAGCTATTTCTCCCTGCATTAAACGCATATTGTATTTTTGCAAATGTTCTACACCAGAAAGATATTGCGACTCTGTTGCAGGGAAAACCCAAGAGGAACTTGAAAAATTAAAACGCACTTCAGCTTTTTGTAAATCCATATCCACATGCTGCAATACTGTGGATTGGCTAAAAGAACCTCGCAGCGCTTGCGCCGTGGCGCGCACTTGCTGCAATACGCCAAATTCCCAATGGGATATATTGTCTAGCCAAATACCGGGGGGGCATATATCGTTAGAAATATAACCGCCCGATTTATTTAACAAGGTTTCACTCACTACAATCAGTGTCGATGTTGTAGCAACACCTGAGGGTAATTGCGCATGATGATCACCAAGCGTGAGCATGGTCTGTGATTGTATAGCGTCTTTTACGTTGACAGGTGCAGGCGCAAAGCTCCAATAAATACCCAACAAAATCGCGCAGAAAAAATACACAAAAAATGCATACAAAGCCAAGCGGATGAGAGGGCTGGCATGCACTACATCGCTTTGGGCTTCTTCATATTCATCGCGGGCGCGACGTAAACCGCGAATCCATAAGTGTTTTAAAAAGTGCATGATTGCAACCTAGTTTAGTGGTCGTGACGCTGGTCAAAAGCACTTTTCGCTCGCGCAATGAGTGGGATACGTTGACCATTGCTCAGGCTTATTTCTAATTGTAGCTCGTCACCTGTGGTGAGCGAATTTTTTAACCCCTTCAAACGCAAATACTGTTGCTTAGGTTGCAACACCAAACGCTGCCCAGCGCGTAACTGCCACACATCTGCCACATTTTCCCGAGTGATTTTGGCAGGAAAAAACTCAATCGTTTTTACCTGTGGCGATGTTACCTTAACAATATTGAGTGCGCTCGCTGAATTATTTTGCAGCGTAAAAAATGCTTCGGTTTCTTGGCTTTTACCTAGCGGGACATAGACATAAGCATCAAACACTTTAACGGATAAGACGTTGAATACCTGCGCCTCGACGAATGAAGATTGTAAGAACATACACACAAAACCAAATATCCAGCCACCTACTTTGTTGCGCAGTTTTATCGGTTTATGTGACTGTTTTATAGAGTTGCTTGGTAGTTTCATACGCATCCTCGCCAGTAGATTAATCCAATGACTTAACCAACTTTACACGTGTGGGTGCGCCACTGCGAATATCACCACGCACCAAATAGCCGGGCACTGCATTGCGCAACTGTTGATAAACCCACCGCCCTTCCGCATCCGAACGCGCAATAATCAACACAAACTGGTCAGTTTGTTTGGCTTTTTGTGCAACACCCGTTAACTGCGCAAGGATTTGCGGATCTTTTGCCTGCAACATTTTAGGGTCTAACACTACCTCGCCTTCACCAGCCTGATAAGGCTTTGCAGGGGGCATACTGCCGATTTGCTTGCGCAATGTTTCCACTGCATCCTGTACCACGGGATTATTATCAATACCCTTAGCGTATTTGAGCATGGTTTGTGCTTCGCTTAAATTGCCATGCGTAGCAGCTGTGCGCGCCAACTCCACATAACGCAAAGAAATTGTTTGTAAACCAGTTTTAGCGCGCTCATTGTCTGGATCCATTAACAACACTGAACGATAACGGTCGTGAGCGTTGTCGTTGATAGGGTTCAGCAATTTGTTTTGCGCCAAACAGTAATCTGCCTCAGATAAAAGCGCATTAATAGTTTTTTGTTGAGGAGTTACTTCGGCTGATGCTTGCTGCACTTGCGATTGAACAGGAGAGACCTGCTCCTCTTGCTTGGGTGTAGATTGGCAAGCAACCAGAACAGTCGCACTGACCACAAAACTAGACATACCGACATAGTGAAACGATTTTGAAAGGAACGGCAACATGAAATATTTCTCGTGAATCCATAAAAAATTGCGCAACCTGTGATGCACCCCCTCTTGAGGGAACCCAGCAGGTCGCAATCAGGTCAGATAACTAGCCGCGCAACGCGCCGCTCGATTACACTTGCACCACTAAAGTCATGAGCTTCTCAGACACAAAGCCTAAGACACCTATAGACAGACACCTATTATGCCAATTTCTTTCCGATTACCGAGCGTTAATTCATCCCTTGTGGGTAAATTGTTAATTGCATTGCTCTGCTTACCAGCAACGCTAGCCTTAGCTGATGATTTTGATAGCGCACTTAAGACCAAAGCCTCTTCTACTCTCAGCGAGAGCTTGGTCAAAAATGATGAATTTCTACCCGTCACCAAAGCCTATAAGCTGAATGCAGAAATCACTAACATTAACGCCAACACCAAAAATTTACGCCTGACTTGGGAAATTGCTCCTACTTACTATTTGTACCTTGAACGCTTTAAATTCAAAGCCACGCCAGAACTTACCCTAAGCCCTCAATACAGCGCGGGGGGAATCGCGAAATTCGATGAGTTTGCTGGCAAGAATATGACTATTTACCACAACCAAGTGACAGTAGATTTCACGCTGCCCGCCAACACTAACGCTTTTGATTTACGCACCACATCCCAAGGGTGTGCAGAAGCCGGTTTGTGCTATCCCCCGTACAATCAGTATGTGCACGTGGATACTGCCAGTAACAGCGCAACTATCTCGACTACTCCGCCTGCTATTACCAACATCACAACGACAGAAGAAAGCAAACCAACTGAAGAACCCGTTTGGCTATGGCAAGCGCTCTTGTTTGCACTCTTGGGAGGAATGATTCTCAACCTTATGCCTTGCGTGTTCCCCGTTCTTTCTATAAAGCTGATGAGTTTGGTACAAGCTGATAGCCAACGTATCAGGCTTCATGGCTGGGTTTATACCCTAGGTATTATTGGCTGCTTTGTGGGTTTCGCGGCAATACTTCTCATCGCCAAACACGGCGGCGAAGCCATTGGTTGGGGCTTTCAACTGCAATCACCAGGGTTGATTACTGCACTGGCTTATCTGTTTTTTGTGATGGGCTTAAGCATGTCTGGTGTGATTCATTTTGGCACTCGCTGGATGGGCGCTGGCCAATCACTTACCCAAAAATCGGGTCTGACAGGTTCTTTTTTTACCGGCGTTTTGGCTGCGATAGTCGCCAGCCCTTGCACTGCCCCCTTTATGGGAACCGCACTTGGTTTTGCGCTTACCCAGCCGGCCTATGTGTGCCTGGCCGTATTTGCGGCGCTTGGTTTTGGTATGGCATTGCCACTCTTGTTATTGTGCTATTTGCCCAGCCTGGCCGAACGCCTACCCAAGCCCGGCGCATGGATGGAAACCCTCAAGGAAGTTCTAGCATTTCCACTGTATTTAAGCGCTATCTGGCTGTTGTGGGTGCTGACCAATCAGACCAGCAGCAACATGATGGCGGGTGTTTGCGTGGGGGCTGTGGCTATTGCCTTTGCCTGCTGGATTAGCCAACATGAATCATCAAGACTACAGACGATTACCTATAAACTTCTGGCTATTGCTGCCCTTGTCATCGCTATTGCACTGCCACATCAACTCTTGCAAAAAAGTCAGACAGCAAGCCGCTGGCAACCATATTCGCCCGAATTACTGCAAGAGTTACGCAGTCAGGGTCGCCCTGTTTTTATCGATTTAACTGCCGACTGGTGCCTTACGTGCCTTGCCAATGAGCGTGTAACCCTCTCCAAGACGGACGTAGAAACAGCGTTTGACGCTCATAAAGTGGCAACACTGAAAGGCGATTGGACCAATCGCGACACACAAATCAGTGCATTATTAGAGGAATACGGACGCAGTGGTGTGCCTTTATACCTTTGGTTTCCCGCAAATCGCTCTGGAAAAGCGGATGTGCTGCCGCAATTATTAACACCCGCACTAGTTATAGAGACAATAAATAGTAAAAAGTGACACTTTTTTCAGATAATCGTTACTTTTTAGCGCTTTTAGCTACACACTTTCAAAAGTTCCTGCATCTTGCCTCTAAAAAGCGGTAAAGTTGCAGGAACAGGCATCTAAAATTCCACTTTCAGCTAACTCCAACATCACCGCAAGTAACAATTTCAGCAAACTTGCTGCGATTTTCTGCCATTTAAATTAATTTCGCACTGATCGTGGACATAACTAACAATTTGCGGCAAACTCGCGCCACTTTTTTAAATTCCGATGAAACTTGTATCGCCCCCTAAAGGTCAAACAGCCGGTTCGCAGCTGTTCATAACAATAGGAATCATTATGGCTACAATTTTGGTGCTTCACGGTCCTAATTTAAACATGCTAGGCCTGCGCGAGCCCGGCATTTATGGCGCTGCGACTTTGGCAACCATCAACCAGCAACTTACGCAACAATGCCTTGATGCCGGCCACCATATTCAAACCTTGCAAAGCAATGCCGAATACGAACTTATTGACCGTATTCACGATGCGCGCAAAGAAGGGGTGGATTTTATTGTTTTCAATCCCGCTGCTTTCACACACACCAGTGTTGCACTGCGCGACGCACTGCTGGCGGTAAATATCCCCTTTATTGAAGTGCACCTCTCTAACGTGCACAAGCGCGAAGCTTTTCGCCATCACTCGTATTTCTCTGATATTGCCCAAGGTGTGATTTGCGGCTTCGGCCCAGATAGTTACCACTTGGCAATACAGGCTGCATTTAACTTACTCGACAATTAATCATTACAATTTCACAACCGTTGCAAGAGAGGATCCTATGGATATTCGCAAAATTAAAAAACTTATCGAGCTGCTGGAAGAATCCAACATCGGTGAATTAGAGATTAAAGAAGGCGAAGAGTCTGTGCGTATTGCTCGCAACAGCGGCACCGTCCAATACGTCACCGCCCCAATGCAAAACTACCCTGCTGCTGCACCCGCACCCGCTGCTGCACCCATTGCTGCCGCCCCGGTTGCCGCTGCGCCAGCTCCCGCGGTAAGTGGCCATGTTGTGAAGTCACCTATGGTTGGCACCTTCTACCGCTCACCCAGCCCAGGCTCACCTATGTTTGCGGAAGTAGGCAAGCACGTTAAAGCCGGTGACGTTATTTGTATTATTGAAGCCATGAAAATGATGAACCAAATCGAAGCCGACAAAACCGGCGTTATCGAAGCCATTTTGGTGGAAGATGGCAGCCCCGTTGAGTTTGACCAGCCGTTAGTGACCATCGCCTAATTCTTAATTTTAGGTTTAACTGCTAACCGCTGAGGATAGGTTTATGTTTGAAAAAATTCTAATCGCCAACCGTGGCGAAATCGCATTGCGAATTTTGCGCGCCTGTAAAGAAATGGGCATTAAAACGGTTGCTGTACACTCGCAAGTTGATCGCGATTTAAAACACGTTCGCTTGGCCGATGAAGCCGTTTGTATTGGCCCTAACCCATCGCCGAAAAGTTATTTGAACGTACCGTCTATTATCGCCGCCATGGAGATTACTGATTCCGAAGCCGTTCACCCTGGTTACGGCTTCCTTGCGGAAAATGCTGACTTTGCCGAGCGCGTGCAAAAAAGCGGCTTCACGTTTATCGGTCCAGACCCTGATGTTATCCGCATGATGGGCGACAAAGTAGAAGCCATTAAGGCCATGAAAAAAGCCGGCGTTCCTACCGTACCCGGTTCTGACGGCCCACTGCCCGAAGATCCCGAAGAGTGCATGCAAATTGCAAAACGTATTGGCTACCCTATTATCATCAAGGCAGCAGCCGGTGGTGGTGGTCGCGGTATGCGCGTCGTTCACACAGAAGCGGCGCTTATTAACTCTATTAGTGTCACTCAAGCGGAAGCAAAAGCGGCGTTTGGCGATGGCACTGTGTACATGGAAAAGTTTCTGCAAAATCCACGTCACGTCGAAGTCCAAATTCTGTCAGACGGCCAAGGTCACGCTATTCACTTAGGTGATCGCGACTGCTCACTGCAACGCCGCCACCAAAAAGTCTTGGAAGAAGCACCGGCACCCGGCATTCCACAGGCTGTGCGCGAAGAGACCTATGCCTCTTGCGTGAAAGCCTGTATTGATATCGGCTACAAAGGCGCAGGTACTTTCGAGTTCCTCTACGAAGATGGCCGCTTCTACTTTATCGAAATGAATACCCGTATTCAGGTAGAGCACCCAGTATCTGAAATGGTGACTGGCGTCGACTTAATCAAAGAGCAAATCCGCGTGTGCTCTGGTTTGCCGCTGTCCATCAAGCAGTCTGACATTGTGATCCGCGGCCACTCCTTCGAGTGTCGAATCAATGCCGAAGACCCCAAAACCTTCATGCCCTGCCCCGGCTTGGTGAAAGGCTTTCACGCTCCTGGCGGCTTGGGCGTGCGTGTCGATTCTCACTTATACAATGGCTACACAGTACCACCCAACTACGATTCGATGATTGCCAAAATCATTACCTTTGGCGACAGCCGTGAAATCGCATTGGATCGTATGCGCCAAGCTTTGGACGAAACCATTGTGGACGGCATTCGCACCAACATTCCCTTGCAGCAAATGCTGGTACGCGATTCAGAGTTCCGCAAAGGCGGCGTCAATATTCATTACCTCGAAAAGAAACTGGGAATGGATCATTAATCTACGCGCCATTACTGGACGTTAGATCTTCTACAACC
>Ga0075014_100000510_pt1 | contig 10296 bp, 11 predicted proteins | sample AleBraG_ABR_2014_FD_71472 | JGI IMG/M metagenome (GOLD analysis project Ga0075014, IMG submission 71472) | Freshwater sediment microbial communities in response to fracking from Pennsylvania, USA - Alex Branch Run_MetaG_ABR_2014 | ecosystem: Environmental > Aquatic > Freshwater > Creek >... | reverse complement strand
GAAGTAGATGGTCTGCGTCTGGCCGCCCCACACGATGCGCGCGTTGTTGTTCGGGAAGGGCGTGACGTTAACGTTGGGGTAGGTCAGCGGGTCCGGGTTGCCCCAAGGCCCCTGCGGCCAGTTGGCGGCGACGGGCGCGGTGCGCTGCGGGCGCGGCGCGAGCCAGTCGTACAGCGGCTCGCCCAAGTCCTGCCCGAGTGCGAGCGACATGAAGCTGTTGAGGTTGTCGAGCCCTTCGTTCTGCTGCGCGGCCGTGGGCATCGCCCCGAGAGCCGTGATGTTGGCTTCGCGATAGGCCCGTGCGATGATGTTGGCGACCGGCGTTCCCACAGCCTACTCCAAAAGCTTCGCAAGCGCCTCTGTAGAGGCCCTTGGGTTGAACCGCAAGCCACGGGAGCGGAGTGCGGAGATTAGCTCCGCGCGGCCCATTGCGGCCTCTACGGCAGTCTCGGCGGGCGCAGGGGTGAGCGGAGCGGCGATCTCGACGACTGGCGCTGGCGTTCGGATATGCGCCTTGAGCATGTCCATTTTGGTCAGGGGGCGATTCATGGGCCTCTCGTGAAAACAGGCGCGGGGTGAGCCGCGCCTGTCTCTTAGCCGAACTTTGGGTCAAAAGCTAGGAGCCGCAGACCCGAGTTCCGAGGAAACCGTCGAGGACCGCTGCGCCGTACATGCAGTCCCAACGGTGAATGTGGTTGCCGGTGCTGATGTCCGACCCGCGCCAGTAGCGGACCGAAATGCCGGTGTCGGGATCGACAGCGTAGCTGGCGACGCCGGTGAACGGCATGTGCAGGCGGGCGCTGACCATCGAAATCGCGCGCTTGTGGAACGCGGACCGGACGGTCAGTTTGGTGCTCGCCGCACCGGCGAACTGGATGAAGGCGCCATTGGCCGGGATCGAGTCAACAGTCGCGAACGCGGTGTTCGTGTAGCTGTTACCGGTCGCGTCGTTGGTGCCCTGCACGATGAGTGGGGGCGAGATCGAGAGCACCGCCGTTGCCGGCGAGGAACCCGCGGTCACGTCCGCAAGGACCGTGAACTGCTGGAGATCGGGGAGCGCCTGCTGAGCGCGCCAATCCCAAGCGTAGACATTCGCGATCGTGAACACGTCGCCCTTCTTGAACGTCACGGCGTTGGCGTCGCCAGTGATGGTCAGGTTCTGCAACATGCCCGCCGTTCCGGCCGAGCCCTTCACGTCGCGATAGTTGACGTTCTGGTTCGCGCCGTTGATGACGGAGCCCGTGGACGAACCGTTGCCCTGCAACCGCGTGCCGGTCGTGAAGACCGGAAGCTGCTGCGAGGCGTACCAGTCGACCTCGGAGATGAGCGGGATTTTCACGCGCTCAAGAGCCGGGACGTTGATTGCCGGCGTGAAGGCCGACAGCAACGAACCGCGGATCATCTCACCGTCCTTGAACGACACGACGCCGCTGAGGTCGACGTTCGGGACGCCCTGCGCCATGAGGCGGGTGTGGCCGGCCATCGCCTCGGACGGGGAATTGATCCCCTTCGTCGGGTCGACAGCGTTCGCGGAACCGCCTGCGGACGGAGCCGCACCGGCGACCCACGACGGGAAGCCGAGCGTCTTGCCAGCGATGAACTTGTCAATGGAGTGCGCCAGCGTCGAAGCCGCGGACTTCATCGTCTCATTCTGCATCAGAGCGTTGAAGCTCTGAATGTACTCGATGTCGCCGACCTGAACGTGAACTTTGGAGTACTGGTCCACCGCGACGGGCGCAGTGCCGGTCACGAGGTCCTGCAACACGAGGTTCGCAGTGCCATCCTTGGCGTCGATGAAACGAGGCGGGCGCTTGACGTTGATCGTCAGGCCGTTCTCGTCGGTCACTTCGTCCTTGAACTGGCCGTCGACGAGACGACCGAAGACAAGCTGGTTTTTGAGCAGCAGGAGCATGACATTGGCATACTCCTGCGCGTTAAGAAATTGGTTGACGTTGGACACGGGCGTAGCCCCTCAGTGGTTAGTGTCTCGACGACGCCGCCAGCCTCTCGAAAGCTTTGAAGTCGGTCGTGTCGGGCGAGACTGGACTCGGGTTCCCGTTGCCTCGAACTCGCGTTGCAGGGACAGCGGGGGCTTGCGTCATTCTTGTGGCCGTGGGCGCGGAGCGCCCGCCTGCCGCTGCGGCCGATGACGCGGCCGGAGAGGCGAATGACGCCTCCATTTTCCCAAACCAAGCGGCCTGTTTGGCCGGTGACAGTTTCGCGAGAGCTTTGCTCTCGTCGGCGTGCGTGGCGAGATGATACAGGATTTCAGGTCCGGCATCGCTCTCAAGCGCAAGTTCGCCCACAGTCTGCGACAAATCCCAATCCGCAACGGTATCAAGCACCGTCTCTTGGAAGTCTGGATACTTGGCGACGGCCGCGGTCGTGAACTTGGCCTTGGTTGCGTCGAACGCAGCTTTGGCCTGCTGCTCGGCCTCGGTCCTGCGGGCGGACTCGCGGGCAGTCTTGTCGGCCTCGATCAGCTTCGTCGTTTCGTGACGAGCGAGGTCGGCAATGAACCGCGGGTCCAAGTCCCCGTATTGATACTTCGCCGGATCGGGAGCGGAAGCATCGCGGGCGGCAGGACTAGTGCCCTTCGCGGTCTCTGTCAAGGGCCGCCCTTCAAGACGACCTTCGAGGCGGGCCAGCCGCTCATTGAGCGCGGTCAGCGCGTCGCGCGCGGACTGAGCGTCGCGCTCGGCCGTGCGCTGCTTGCGCACCGCTTGATCGATGCGCTCTTGCGCGCTCTTGGCCTTGGGCTTCTCCGTAGGGGCCACAACGCCCTCGGTGCCCTCAGCGCCCTCCACGGGCTCCGTTGCCGCTGTTATGGCGGTCTTGCCATCCTGCGCGCCCTTGAGCGCGCCATCCTCGAATGAAGCGCCCTTGAAGGCGCTGATCTGCTGCTCTAGGGTCGGCGTCTTACCTTGCAAGCCCCGGTTGCCGTCGTCCGTAGCGGTGACGGTCGCGTTTTCAACTTCGGCCAAGTCCGTTCTCCCTTAAACCCCGTGCGCCAAGCGCAGGGCGTCAAGCCTGTCCTGATAGTCCGTGTGCGCGGCCTCGGAGGCGGCGCGCGACGACTCTATCGCGAGTTTTTGCGGCTGGTTAGCCGCTTCGGCGGCGAAATTACGCGCCCTTGCGGAATTTAGCAAGGCCTCGCTTTGGGTCTTGAGGTAGTTCGCAACCGCTATCGACTTAGCGGCCTGCGCCTGATCCTGCTGCGACGCTGCGGCGGCCTGTGCGTTGGCCTGCTGCGCGGGCGTCATCTCTTCCGGGCCGAGGATGCCCGGCGGCATGGCGTTCTTGAGTCGCGTCGCGATCTTATCGGCCTGCGGCCAATCCTGCGCCTCGACGATGAGGTCGGCGGCGAGCGATAGAATTTGCGGCATCGACTGAGACATGCCGAGGATGCTGGCGGCCTGCTCGATGCGCTTGGTCGCGTAGCTCGGCCCGACGCCGCACGTCACGTCGTACTTACCGACCGTAATGTCGATCGACTTCGGGTCGTTGAAGTCGTTGATCGCCTGCTGGTAGACCACGCCATCCTGACCCATGACCTTGATTACGCGCGGCGTGTCGTAGACGAGAGGGATGAGTTCGTTGACCACACGTCCGGCCGACTCCTGCGCCTTGGCGAGGTTGTCGTGATAGATGATCGTGCCGGTGTCGCTCACGCGCTGACGCGCCATGATCGCGACTTGCGACACTTCGTTCGACGGCATCCCGAGATTCGCCTCGTGGATATTCGACACGTCCTTGATGTCCTGCGAAGTCATCTCCGCTTGACCCATCAGACTGTCTTCCATCTGAGCGGGCATGACACGAACGGGAGCTTCGCCAGCCGAGCCGTTCCAGATGAGCAGCGGGTCGTCGGAAATGTGCGACGTGCGCCACTGTTCCTCACGGCCGACGACGGCTTCCTGTTTCGCGGTCCACACCGCGCGCGGCGTCTGCATGAGTTTTTCGGCGACGACCGAGCGCCAGAAGTTATGAAGCTTCTGCGGGTCCTTAAGGAACCGGATCAGGCCCCAGCGGTGACGCCATTCGCCGACTCGCATCTCCCAGCCCGGCACGCGAAAGATCGGAGTGCGAGAGATCGGCAGGTTGTAAGGCCCGCTGAGAATCTGAGTGCCCGAGCAGATGTACATCTGCGCGTATTTCTTCATCGTCTCGCGGATGATCGGCGAGCCGTCTGGCCACTGCGATATTTGCAGCATCTTCATCGGGTCTTCGACATCGGTTACGTCGACCGTAGAGCCGTTGACCAACTGTGCGATCATGCGCTTGTGCTTGCGCATGCGCCAGTACTCGACGACTCGCACGTCGTTCGCACTGATCCAGCCTGTCATGCGGAGATCGCCACGCATATTGTAGTCCATAGGCGGATCGCTTGGGCGAGCCCACGGCCAACTCTGGTAAAAATCTTGGAGGCTGAGAAGATCGACGAGGAAGCAGCGCGTGGCGTCCGCGCCGGTGGGGTCGGTGAGGTTGCGGTCCCAAACCACGGACAGATGATCCATGATCGGGTTGAACTTGATGTCCTGCTCGCCGCGCGCGCTGTCCTCGGCATATTCGAGATCGACCTTGAAGTTGCCGATGCCGCACGTCACGGAGCCCGCGAGCGAAGTGTCATAAGCCAGTTCGGCGTTCGAGACCTTCTGGATATTTCGGATCAGCCCCTCGCGAACCTGCGCGACGCCGACCTGCCCGCCGGTGTCGGCGGCGATCTTGATGTCTGTTTCGTTGAGGCGACGCGAACCGAGAATTTGGGCGACGAAGGCCGGTAGCCGATTGATTGTCATGACCGGCTTCTTCTGCGCCTGCCGGCGGGCCACAACGTTGTCATCCCACTGCTGACCGACGAAGAACTGTAGGTCTTCGAGCGCCGCGTCGCGGTTGAGTCGGTCCGCCCCCACGTCGTCGGCGAACATCGCCCTCATTTCCATCAAAAATTCGGCTTCGTTCTCGTAGCCTTCCGGCACGTCGAACTTCGGGGCCTCGGCGTTTGGATCGCCCGAGGTCCTGCCGTAGATTTGATACTTGCTCGCCATGTCAGCCCATCCAACTGTCAGGACTCACAGCCGCCTCGTAGTAGACGTTTTCGCCCCTGCGAGCGGGCTTCAACTCCCCGTAGACCGCCTTGGGGGCGGGTTCGGACCACGTTGGAATATATTCAAGCGAGGCGAATGTCAAAACCACCGCGTCCGACAGGTCGGTCGACCGCACGCCGCGGTTCGCCATGTCCTTTTTGGCTTCGAGGTAAAAATCATTATTTAGCTGTGGTTTCTCGCGCGGCGCTGTGACATCGGCTTCGAGCGCGTCGTCGTCGGGGATGCTCGCCCCCTCGGGCAGCCCAAGCCAGTCCCGGAGCCTCTGATACATCTCCGCCCGCCGGTTCGCCGGGCCGGGCATGTTGGGGTAGGCCAGCTTGAACTCGCTCTTGGCCCCGAAGTTGACCGCGCGCACGCACTCGGTGAAGCGCGGGCCGGAGGCTTGCAGCATCGTGATTAGGTCGACGCCGATGTTGCCGGCGTCGATGTAGACTCGCGCCGGCTGGTCGCGCTCGATGATCGACTTGACCCACGCGAACGATTCCAGAATATCGATCTTCGTGCGGTGCTCTAGCTTCTCGACGACCATGCCGCGACGCCACGCTATCGCGAATCTGTCCCCGCCACCGCTCGCCGGGTCGATGCCGATCACGAGAGGACCTGTGCCACGGTCGCGTCGGTTCTTTCGGGCGCGCAGCACGAGCCCCGGTTGAATGAAGCGGCGGTCGTCGCTCGCTGACGACCACGCTTCCTGAATCGAAGCTGGGTACTCGCGACGGAACAGCGCGGGGTCGCGAAGTTCGCGCAGCTTCATGCGACGCCACGCCATCTGCGGCGCGGTCAGTCCGTAGACCGAGGCGTACTCCGCTTCCGAAATTTCGCCCTCAAGTTGCGCGTCGTCCAGTTGAAAGTCGTCGCCGGTCGGCTGCTGATACTCGGGGCTGAGATACCACGGGATGAACACGGCCATGTAGCCATCGCCGCGCTCGGCGATCGCGTCGTTGAACCGTTCGTAGAACTCGCCGCTCGGCCCGGCCGAAGTGCTCTCAAGCATGACCTCAGTGTTGTCGGCGTGAGGAACCGCCTGCACGGACGCGGAGAAGTGGTCTTTGGCGTTCTGCCAGAACGCGACTTCGGAGCCGTGAAACAGCGTGATCGCCTTGCCACGTCCGACGCCGCGCGCGCCAGCCGTCGCAACCACGTAGGAAGATTCGAGCTTGTCGAACTCAAGCTCGCGGGTATTCTGCACGCCGATATGAGGCGCGAGCGGATTCGACTTGTGATAGCGATCCACCATCCCGAACAGGGTGTCGGACGACGACTGCTCGTGCGACAGGATGAAAACATTGACGCCTCGGTTGAGAGACGCGCGTTGGTAGTAGCGCGCGGCGATGTAGGTCGAGAGCCCCTGCTGACGCCCCTTGAGGAACAACGCGCGCACGCGCCCTGTCGTCGCGCGCTGCGTCTCGACTCGCATGTGCGCATACTTCTGCGCCGAGTTGAGTTCGAGCTTGACGAACTGTCCGGCCTTCGTGCGGACGACCAGACACGAGCTTGAGAACTCCGGCAGGCCCGCGGGATCGCGCAGCCGGGCTAGACGTGACAAATCCTCTGGCTGACTCACGATACGACCTTGGCATGCTCACCGGCGTCGAGCCGTGCCAGCAAGTCCTCGACCGAAGCGGTGGGCGTCAGACTCTCGACGGCGGTCGGTCGAGTCGCGCCCTTAGCCCAAATCTTGATGAGGAACTCCCCGTAGTTGTCGTCGTTCTTTTCGATCCACGCAGCCGCGCGCTCGAATCCGCCCGTGTGGTGGAACAGGGCGTCGATCATCGTCGCCCGGTGGCGACCGCTCATGAAGGGCAGTAGATCGCCGCCGGGCAACTGCGTAGGCAGTTCCCACTTGCTCATGCGGTATTTTGGTCTTTCGTGAGGAACTTTGTCAAGGCGGCGTAGGCGTCGTCGGGCGACCCTTCGTTGAGGATCGTGAAGTCCTCGACCCCTACACCACGCTCGCTGGCGTGAGTGACCGGCAAGTGGACCCTGCTGTTGTGAACTCGCACAATCACGCCGCCGAGAGCCCGCACAGACGAGACTTCGTTGACGAACCGACAATCGTCGACCACGACGGGTCCGGCCTTAACAAGCTCCCTCGCCTCCTTCTCCCATATACCCGACCAAATGTCCTGATTGATGCACATACAGCCCCACTCGGTGCCGAGAGTCTGCATCGCGTGGCGTAAGGACACGCCGCCCAACAGCGGGTGCGGCGCTTCCTTGTCCCCCGTAAAATCATCATGCGAGATGCCGAGTTCGCCGAGCATACGCCTGATCGGAGCCGCGAACGACGTGCGAGTGAACCCAAGCTCCTTTTCGAGCCTCTTGGCGAGCGTGGTCTTCCCGGCACCGGCGCGGCCGGTGAGCGCGACGAGACGAATCATGCGAGTTCCTTCTTCCAGTAAATCGAGTGCTCGAAAGCCCAAGGCTCGACCGGATCGTAAACACGGAATCCTGTGGCGATCAAGGAGTTGGCCGACGCGGGGTTAAAGCTCGTGTCAGTCACCAACACCTTGATGCCTACGCGCCTAGCGTATCGCTCTCGGGCTCGAATGAGACGCTTCTGCAACCCGCGCCCTCGGTGCGCGTTAAGCACGCCGGACCGGTTAAGGTAGGCCCAGTTCACCATCTTAGGCAGGTAGCGCATCCCGCCGAACGCGACATACTTCGGACCGTCAGTCACGACAAACCAGACGCCCTCATGTGGAATGATCGGCGGCGCGCTGGTGCCGAACACGTCCTCGTGAAGGTCGACGAGATAGGTCCGGTCGAATGGGTCCACGCCCGGCGAGATACGTTTGAGCCTGTAGCTCACGGCGACCTCGGGACGCTTATCGTATGGCGCATGTGCTCGCCGCTATCGCAGTGATGTGTCACGGCGGTCATCGAGCGCCCACTGACGTAGCCTTCGCCTGCGTGCCATGCGTCTTTCGCCGCGAGCGTCTGGAATGTCTCGAAGATCATGCCGGCGACTTCGCTGACGCGCTTCGATTTGTGGTGGACGTGACCTCCGTAGCCGTAGCGGAACTGCGTCGCGCCCCAGATGTCGGGCCGGATCGCTGCGGCAATGCCGGGCATCTGGTCTGGCTTGGCCATGTCGCCGTGCGTGGCGCAAAGCATGACTTGGCCGTGCTGGAAAAACCAGAATCGGCCCGGATCGTCGTCGACCTTCACCCGCTTTTCGTTCCGAAAATATGCCTTCAAGGCCATCGTCAGCGCGAGCGCGCTGTAGGGGTCATGGTTCCCCGGCAGATTCCGCAAAACGACGCGATCGTGCTTGGAGAGCGCCTGAATCACGCTCTCGGCGAGCAACTGCGACCCGACGTTGAGCACTTTGGCGTAGCGCGTGTCGACGTCGAGCGGATTCCCGCTCTTTTCGGTCCGATTCGACGAATTGTCCGCGTGCAGGAAGTCGCCGAGGTTGAGCACGACGCCGACTTCGGACTCCGGCGATCGCGCCACGAGTTCGGCCATCGTCTCGCGCAGCAACTTGGTCGCGATTTTAAGGTCGTAGTCGTCGCCCGTCTCCCGGCCCCACGCCGCAAGGCCCAAATGGTGATCGGCGATCGGGTAGACCGTCAGAAGATCGCCCCGCTTGTCCTTCGGCCGCGCCACGGCCGGGGCCAGCGGCTCGAAGTCGGCGAACGCCGCCCTGACGGCTTCGATCGCAGCGATCTCCGGCGCGCCCTCGGACGTCTTGACCCACTGCTGAACTGTCCGCCCGTCGGGGTCCACGAGCGCCGAAACGCCCTTGACCCGATGCCCATCGGGGACCTCGAACTCCTCGCCCGGCGCTCGGGTTTGCTTGACCCACTCGCCGCCCTCAGCGCGGCTCGCGACCGATTTGACCTCGAAGCCGGGCATGACGGGGGCGAAACCGGCCCGGCCCTCGCGCGCCGCGGCGCGCAAGTGGGCGTCGTTCTCCGGAATCTCCCGGCGCTCGGGCTCCTTGGCGGCGTAGAGCGACCAGTCGACCGGCCGGATGCGCTCCTGCGCCTGTGAAATGACGTAGTTGAACGAAATGCGATGCGATTGAAGGTGCCCGGCGGCCGTGCGAATCGCCCCGAACTCGCCGCGGCGCAGGGCCACGCCCGGCGGCTTGTAGCCCTTACGTAGCGCCTCCTCCACCGCCTCGATAGCGGCCAGCAAGGTCGCTTCGGGGAGTGGAGCCGCGCTCACGCGATGCGATCCCCGCCGCGGTAAAGCTTCTTCGTCGGCTTCTCACCTCGGAAGCTCTGAACGCCCGCTTCCTCGACGATGCGGGAGCGCGGCGCGCCAGACCGCGGCGGGGGATCGCCCGTCGGCGTGCGGCCCGTGACGGGATTCGGCTTCGGCGGGGTCAGGTCGAAACGGTCGAGAGCGTTAGCCACGGAGCCTCACAGGGTGAACGCTGTCCGCGTGCGCGCCCATGGCGCTCTCCATGCCGGAAGGCGCGTGACCGCCCGCGGCGTGCAGCGGCTTGCCCTTGGAATCGGTGCCCCTCTTGGCGTTGCCCGCGGCGTTCAACTGGCGAATCTTACCCCTCCCAAGCGCCTCCGCGGCCGGCGCGTTAAGCACCGCCTCGTTGGGCGACAGGACCGCCTTGATGGTGTCCTTGGGCGCTCGCGGATTGGTCCTGCCGGGCAGCTTGGCGGCACCGGCGAGGTAGTTGGCGGGCTTCACGGCCCGGCCTCAGCGCCGACCGACCGGGTGCATCTTGTCGGCATGGGCCATCATGGCCCCGTCGAGCCCGCATGCCGCCCCGCCTGCGTAGCCGCCGGCATAGCCGCCCGCAGCCTTGATTTTCGGCTTCATCGCGTCCCGCACGGCGTTGACCGCGGCCTGTCCGGGGCTTGACGGCTGCGGCATCGAACCGGCCGCCTTGGTCTGATCCCACTCGCCGCCCTGCCCGGTCTGCACGGCGATGCCGGGGCTGCCCATCTCGCCGCCCGCGGCGTGCAGGACCCGATTGGCCTTGGCGTCGATCTTGGCCTTGAGCGCGGGGCTCGCGAACTGGGCCGCTCGGGCCTTCGCGTTCGCCGCATGGGCCTTGTCCGGGATCGGGTAGGACCGATCGGGCCCGGCGAATTTGCCGGCGGGGAGGGCCTTGCGTTCCTTCGTGGTCAAAACGGCCATGGGGCGTCTCGGTTTCGGTTTCGGCTCTGGCGACGTGGTGTCTACGCCGCATTCGGGGGCGGTGTCAAGTCGGCGC
>Ga0075014_100000508_pt1 | contig 10307 bp, 9 predicted proteins | sample AleBraG_ABR_2014_FD_71472 | JGI IMG/M metagenome (GOLD analysis project Ga0075014, IMG submission 71472) | Freshwater sediment microbial communities in response to fracking from Pennsylvania, USA - Alex Branch Run_MetaG_ABR_2014 | ecosystem: Environmental > Aquatic > Freshwater > Creek >... | reverse complement strand
GCATTGTACTCTTTTTCGCCCGCGGCGGGGTCGTCATGATCCCGATCACCATCTGCTCCCTGGCCTCGCTGACCGTCATCCTGGAACGCGGCTTCGCTCTGCGCCGCTCCCAGATCATTCCCGAATCCCTTTACGAAACCATCTTCAACTACAGGATTGGCCAGCCCAGTTCGGAAATCCAGCGCCTCGCCGCACCCGGCCGCACCACTTTGGCCCGACTCGTGCGCGTCTGCCTCGAACATCTCCCCTGGAGCAAGGCCGAAAATGTCGAGGCCGTCCAAACCAAGGCCCGCAGCGAAATCGCCCAGTTGGAACGCGGCCTGGTTGTACTCGAAATCGTGGTCGGCATCGGACCCCTCCTCGGCCTCCTCGGCACCCTCACCGGCCTCATCACCATCTTCGGCAACGTGGGCGACGCCGGCATCGCCGAACAGGGCATGATGCTGGCCCGGGGCATCGCCGAAGCCCTCAACACCACTGTGGCCGGCCTGACCATCGCCATCCCCTCGCTCATCGCGCACAGCTATTACATGAAAAAAATCGAGTCCATGTCCGTTGAGATGGAAAGCTCCTGCATGGATCTGCTCACCAAATTGTATCTCCAGCCCGCCGAGTGACCGGAGCCATGCGCTTTTACACCAAACAACGCCGCAGCCCCGTCATCAATGTCGTCTCCATGATCGACATTCTCTGCATCCTGCTCATCTTTTTCATCGTCACCTCCACCTTCAAAAAGGTCGAACCGCAGGTCAACATCAAGCTCCCCGAATCCACCACCGGAAAAAAAGAGGACCAGGCCCAGAAGCCCATCATCATCTACGCCACCAAGACCCAACGGGTCTATGTCGGCGATCAGGAAATCCCCCTCAGCACCCTCACATCCATCCTCAAGGCCGAACTGGCCCGCGAGCCCTCCGCGTTTTTCGCCCTCAAAGCCGACACCGAAATCCCTCTCGGATTTTTCGTCAAAGTGACCGATGCCGCCAAGCAGGCCGGCGTCACCAACCTCACCATGTACACCCAGGAAGCCAAACCCGCCCACCCCTGATTTTACAGCCATGATCCTGCCCATCATCAAATACGGCAACCCGGTCCTGCGCCGGAAAGGTTCCATCATCCCCAAAATCAATGCCGAAATCCGCCAACTTGCCGCCGACATGATCGAAACCATGCACGACGCGGAAGGCGTCGGCTTGGCCGCGCAACAGATCGGCAAGGCCCTGCAACTGGCGGTCATTGACATCCCGGCCGACATCGAACGCCCCTCACGCCTGTGGATCGACGGCAAGGAGGCCGAGATCCAGGAACACATGCCGCTGGTCCTGATCAATCCCGAAATCAGCATCACCAAGAAAAAGGAAACCGGTTCCGAGGGCTGCCTTAGTTTCCCCGGCATCATTGGCGATGTCGCACGCGGCTATCGCGTCAGTGTCAAGCACCTGGGTCTCGATGGAAAAATTCACGGATTCGACGCCGCCGGTCTGCTCGGTCGCGCTGTGCAGCATGAGGTGGATCATCTCAACGGTGTACTCTTCATCGACCGCATGGACCCGGTCGAACGCGCCACTCTCAAGAACGAAATTGAGAGTCTCAAGGCTTCAGCGGATTGAAAACATTTCACGCTGATTTGTGATCGATTCAGCGTGGGCCGGTTTATTGATTCTTCACGATTGCAGCGGTTTTTCCACCTGTTGCTGCAATCCCGCCGGTATTCGCTCCCACAAACGCGGATGGGCTTCAATCAATCGTGCGATATCGGCAAAATTCTTGATCCGCTTGCTCTGTCTCCGTGAGGCATCTCCCCCGGCAAGAATTATCCCGGCCAGGGTGTCATCCAGCGATGCCACCCGCAACAAGATTCCATGCACATCTGCTGCCACAGATCTTGCCGGGAAGCTGAGATAGACAACCTCTGTACTCAGTTGAATACTCACCGTTGAACGTCCGGTAAAATGAACCGACCACTCGAATCTTTACAACTTGAACCCGGCCTCTTGCAGTGCCTCGACAGCCCTTGCCACATCATCTGCCGCTACCACAAAGTCAACATCCTGTGTCACCATGGGTTCGGCAGCCCAGTGGTTCACCGCAACGCCCCCAATGGCGCACCAGGCAAGCCACTAGGCGCATGACATCATCAGTGCCGCCGGATGTTTGCCAATCGTAAAACTGCTTTGCCGTCATTGATGATGTATAATTGATGCGCGCTCAGATGTCAGTATTTTCCGCGATTGCTTGCGTCAACCCTCCATATTAAGCCAGTCAGCCCGGGTTAATCCTTATGTCTGCCGGTCCCTGCAAGACCCCTGTCCCAAAAGGGTGTTGCCAGGGAGTGCTTGTCTCACTTCTTTTGCTGCATGAGATAAGCAGGCAATGCACTCGACCTCGTACCGTTCACCCTCTACTTTCAGCAGATGCTCATCCGTCCGAAAATCCTGCTGGACATGAAGGGGCCGCCCCAGGCTTCTGCAGCCGTGCGCATCGAGGACAACCACATCAGCGCCGTTGGATCCGGACTCACCGCCCTGCCTGGCGAAACCGTCATTGACCTGCCCCACCACGTTCTGCTCCCCGGTCTGATCAACGCCCACTGTCACCTCGATTACACCCACTTCAAGGGCGCCATTTTTCCGGGAAAAGGCTTCAGCGCCTGGATCAAAAGCATTAATTCCATCAAGGGCAGTTTCACCTCGGAGGACTATCTTGCCGCCATTGCAGACGGCTTCCGCCAACTGGCCCGCAGCGGCTGCACCACGGTGTTCAACATCGAGGCTTTCCCGGATCTGTTTCTTTCCATGAAAAAACCACTCCTGCGCACATGGTGGTTTCTGGAATTGATTGATATCCGCAGCCGCATCAACGGCGATGAAACCCTCGCCGGAGCCATCTCGTTCTTCGACGAACACCGGGACTGGCCCGGCGGCTTCGGCCTCAGCCCGCACGCGCCCTACACCTCCAGCATCGAGCTGTACCGGCTGGCCAAGCATTGCAGTCAGGAACTGGCCATGCCCTACACCACCCACATCGCCGAATCCCTCGAGGAACAGGAAATGTTCCTCTACGGGCACGGTCCCCTGCACGATTTCCTGGCCGGGCTCGGCCGCGGCACCGACGATTGCGGTCACGGTTCCGCTCTTTCCCATCTCTACGACCACGGCCTGCTCGATGAACACTGTCTGGCCGTCCATCTCAACTACCTGCAGTCCTATGACCTTGCGCTGCTGAAAAAAAATCCCCTGCACGTCGTGCATTGCCCCAAGTGCCACGATTATTTCGGTCACGCCCGTTTCCCTCTGGAACGGCTTCGCGAAGCCGGCTGTAACATCTGCCTTGGCACGGACAGCCTGGCCAGCAATGACCAGCTTGATCTGCGGGCGGAAATGCGTTCGGCACGTCACAGCTACCCGGAGATTTCTTCGGAGGAATGGCTGCACATGGTCACCACTGCTCCGGCGCGTGCCATTGGACTGGACGGAAAACTGGGTGTGATCCTGCCGGGCGCCCTGGCCGATCTGGTGGCCTTCGATCTGCCGGAAAATTCCGACCCTTACAAGGCCGTGCTGCGCTCCACCGAAACACCGGCCTTCCTCATGGTCGATGGCCAAAAGCTCGATTTGGATTCAATATAACAAATACGGCTGCCGCTCCTGGCGCCAGGACTGTTCTCTGGCTTTCCAGGTGGCCATCAAATCCTGTGCACTACGACCCGATTGCCAGAGCAGTCGGTTCTGTGACCCTCCATTCAACTTGTCAAACATCACAATGGAATCCCGCGATGCCTTGCCCATATAATTTCGTGCCGGATACAATTGACGCAACAGATCCAGGATTTGAAAATTGACCGCAAATAAATTGGCACTTCTGCGCGAGTCTATCAGCAATCGCATCCCGTGGAATTGCACCCGCGTGTAATTTCCCGAGCTGGGAAAAAAACTCAGCGCTGTCGCACTCAATCCCGCAAACCCCAGGGCATTGAAACGTTGCGCCAAAACCCCTGGATTAATCATGGTATCGGCCACGACTTCAAATGGGTTGGACGACACATTTGCGCCATTGGTGATTCCAATCTCACCGAGCAATCCGGTGGCCACGTATCCTTCCGAGCACTTGGCCCGGGGGATGTTCGGCGAGGTGGGTATCCACCTGAGACCGGTATCCTCCCAGATCATGTTCCGTTTCCAGCCCGTCATTTTATAGACCTGCAGCTTGCACGGCTTGGCCAGCCAATGCCCGTTGATCCAGCAGGCCATTTCGCCTGGCGTCATGCCATAGACATAGGGAATGTCATACTGTCCCACAAAACTGCGCCAGGTCGCATCCACCCCTCCACCTTCTATGCGCAACCCCCCCAGAGGATCGGGCCGGTCCAACACCGCCACTTTGATTCCGGCTTCCGCCGCCGCCTGCATGACCAGGCCGAGTGTGCTGATGAAGGTATAGCTCCGCACCCCGATGTCCTGGACATCATAGACCATCACATCAATGCCGCGCAGCATCTGCGGCAGCGGTTTGCGCGTGGCGCCATACAATGAATAGACCGGCAAGCCCGTGGCGGGATCCGTGGCGTGGGCCACCGGCTCCCCTGCCTTGACTTTTCCGTCAAGTCCGTGCTCGGGCCCAAACAGTGCCACCAGATGAACACCAGGGGCCTGGCGCAACACTTGAATGGTGGAGACACCCTTGGAATCGACCCCGGTTGGATTCGTCACCAAACCGACGCGCAGCCCCTGCAATCCAGAAAAATTCTGTGCCTCCAGCGTGTCCACCCCGAGTTGAACCAGAGCCGCTGCTGCCGGATCGGATAACCCAAACAACAACAGCCAAAGTGCCAGACCCGCCGCTTGCACACCCGGGTTTTTCACCTACAGGCGGATCTTGAGGTTTAGCCGCATGAATGTCGGTTGGTCCAGATCCTGGCCCTTGAAAAAGGTCGGATCTGATTTGGCAAAACGGCCACGATAATCCTTTTTCTCCAACTGCAATTCTTCCTGCTGGTTGAAGTACTTTTGCGCGGTTTTGCGCTGCTTGGTCTGTGGCAATTCAGAAAATAATTCCCCGCCCTCACCCGGATCGCCGGCAATTGCGCCTGCCGGTTCGGCCTGCACCTTCCTGACTTCAGCCGGGGTTTCCTCCGGCAATTCATCCGGATAATCCTGCGCCGTCACCTGGCCGTCGTCCGCAACCGATTCAAAGGACAGTTCCTGAGCCGGTTTTTTCGGTGACGGTCTCGCTTCCTCGGCTCCCGATTGACCCGTCACAAGCAGAATCAGGCGCAGCCGGTCTCCGTCATCGGGTAATAAAACAGTGCCCGCCAGAATCGGTAATTCCACCGGCATTTCCTGGCGCAGATATTCAATGACCGACTGGAACTCGCCCATGGACAGCCCGGCGCCACCGGCCAGACTGGCCACCACGGCCGTCCCGTTGGACCAGACCCGCCCGTCTTCAAACAGCGGACTGCTCAGCACTTCGTCCACCACATCGCGGGCCCGCTCCTGGCCCTCGGCCTCGCCAAATCCCACCCAGCAGTTTTCCAGGGCAGCCTGACCACAGTCATGTTCCGCCACCAGATTGCGCAGGTCGGAAAGCTGGATCTGCATGGGTCCGCGCTGTACCAGCATGGCGCGCAAATTCATGCACATGCGCCCGATGAGTCGGTTCATGGTGGAAAATCCCTGCCGGATGTCCATGTCGTGCCCCGGCATGTGCAACAGACGACTGTTGGAGACACAAAACACCAGATCGGCATGTTGCTTGATCTCCATCACCGCATTCTGCGCCTGACCCAGGCGGCGCTTACCTTCAAAATCGAACGGCGTCACTGCCACCACGATCACGGCCACACCCAGCTCCTGCAAAATCTGAACAAATTCGCGCGCCATGCCGCTGCCCGTCCCCCCGCCCAGTCCTGTCACCAGTATCGCTGTGCGCATGCCTTGCAGCATTGCACGCACATCGCTCCGCTCTTCGCGCACGATTTCGCCCGCCACACCCGGATCGCCACCACAGCCCAATCCACGCAGTTGCCGCGCGCCGAGCAGCATTTTTTCCGCCACCACCGTGCCGCGGATGGTCTGCTCATCCGTGTCAAAGCAATAGAGCGACGGCACCTGCCGCTGGTCGAGTACGAGTTGATCCAGCACGTTGACCCCGGCAGAGCCGAGTCCGATGATGGCGTGCCCGGAATAATCGGACGGCTCCGGCGCCTTGAATCCGCCTTGTTTCATGAATTCGATCATAGGTCCTCCCGTAACACCAAGTTAAAACAACCTCATGGAAGCCAGCACTTCCTGAAACGAACGACGCAGCCGGTCGAAGCCGCTGGGTCGGGCGTGGAGTTGGTCGTACTGCTGCGCATAGCGCAGCAGACCGAGCACGGTGGAAAGATCCGGACGCCGGCTGTACGTCTGATCTCCTTCCAGGGAAAATTCGTGCACCAGACGCACCGGCACGGGAAACACCTCCTCCGCCAGGCGTTGCAAACCGCGGATCTGCGAAGCCCCGCCCGTGATGTGCACCGAGCCGCCGATTTGTTCCCACAGGCCGCGCGCTTCCAAATCCTCCCGGATCAAGTCCAGCGTTTCCCGTACCCGCGCCTGGGCAATCCTGCTCAGGGACTCGGCAAATATGCTGCGTTCATCCGCATTGACCTCTTTTTCCAGGACGATCCGTTCATTGGGCCGGTCCGGATTGGCGTATAGATTGCCGTGATTGATTTTTAGCAGCTCGGCGCTGCGGAAGGGCAGTTTGAGTCCGAAGGCCAGATCCTGCGTCACATGTTCGCCTCCCACCGCCAGCACACCCGTGTGTGCCACCGTGCCATCCACATAAACCAGATAATCCGTCACCCCGGCACCCATGTCCACAACCAGTGCGCCCTCCTTTTTCTGCTGCGGATTCAAAACCAGCTCCGCAGCGGCATACGATGACAGGGTGTAATGCACCACCTTGATGTTCAATTCCATGACGGAACGGAAAAGAGTTTCCAGTCGGGTACGCAATCCATGCACAATATGATAGGTGGCTTCGAGCGTCTCCGAACTCTGGCCGATGGGCTTGCAGCTCATGCCGTTGTCCAGATAGTACTGCTGCACCGCGCTGTGGATGATTTCATGTTCTGACGGGATGGCGTAATTCTCCAATTCCTCATCCAGACGACCCAGATGTTCCTGTGTGACCCGGTTGTCCTCAGTATCAATCACGGTTTTGAGGCGGATGACCTTCGGTTCCAAATGTGCTCCGGTCAGGTTCAGATATACATACTCGATCATGCACTCGGTCTTGTCCTCGGCATCAGCCAGGGCCAGTTGAATGGCCTGCTGCGCCAGTTCAAAATCCACAATCTCACCCTTGCGCACCGCACCACCCGACTCTGCCTGTCCCACCCCGAGCAATACCAGTGATCCGTCCGGTTTTAACTCACCGACCGCCACAGCCACTTTGCTGGTGCCCACGTCCACAACGGTCAGCGCATAGCTTTCTTTTTTCTTCCAGATCATGTTAGTTCCCTGCGGGTTTTCGATTCATTCAATTTAAAAAAGTCACCGGCACATTCCGTTCCGGAGTCAAATCCACCGTGCGCACGACCAAGCCGTGTCCGTGCGCATAATCCAAAATTGAGGCCAGCCTCATGATTTGCTGGTCGAGGTAACTGGTGCGAAAGCGGATGCGTCCACCACCCTGCGTGCGCAGAATCAGGTAATCCTTGCTGTCCACTATGATCTGGGTCAGATCCAGGTCACTCTTCAATGCCGAATAATCCGCCAGTCGCAACAGATTGAGCGCACTGCCGATTTCCATCCGGTCGGTTTTCTGACCTTCCTGAATCTGCCCCGCCTCCACTCCCATGATCACCGGCAGCAATTTGAGGCGCTCCCCGGCCCTGGGTTTCATGATATAGCCTTCCGGATCCACATAATAGACCGCCTGGGCCAGCTGATTGCCGTCCTTGGAATAGGGCGCGATGCGCGCCACCGGCTGCCGCTCCTCAATGGTGATCTTGAGCGTTGAGGGTAGTTGCCGTTCAATCCGCACCCCCTCCACATAGGACATCCGCTTCAGCCGTGCCCGTACCTCATCCAGATTCAAAGCCATCAGATTCTGTCCGCACTGCACACCGGAGGCCTGCAATACTTCCGCCCGCGTCACCGCACCCTGCACGCGGATGTCGATGGTTCGCACCTGAAAATCACGATTGGTGTAAAACGCATCCTCCAACACCCGGTTGTACACATAACTGACACCGAGCCCCAGCGCCGCCATCAGCAGGATTGCCCCCAGCCCCACGGCGCTGCGCAGGTAAAACTTTTTTGACTGGCCGCGCTTCTGCACTTCCACATGCAACACATTGCGACGCACCCCGCGCTTCGTACCGCTGTAACGCCGGTTCATGAACGCGCCTCCAGTGACAGTTCCAGAATGCGCCCGCAGAGTTGCGTAAAGTCCAGTCCGGCCGCTTTGGCCGCTTCCGGCAGCAAACTCACTTCCGTCATGCCCGGAATGGTGTTCACCTCCAAAACCACCGGGCTTCCGTCGGGCCTTACCATCACATCCACCCGCGAGTACACCGTGCAGCCCAGGGCGCGATGCGCGGCCAGCGCCGCCATCTGCACCCGCCGCGTGACCTCCGCATCCATGGGCGCGGGACAAATATGCTCCGTCATGCCCGCGGTATATTTGTGTTCGTAATCAAAACATCCGGTCTTGGGACGGATTTCAATCAGGGGCAGGGCCTCATCGCCCAGGATTCCCACCGTCACTTCCCGTCCTGCAATCATCTCCTCCGCCATCATCTGTCTGCCCGATTGCCGTGCCTGTTCCACTGCCGCAGGCCACTCGGCCTCGGTGCGCACCAGGCTCAAACCGACACTCGACCCCTCGGCCACCGGCTTCAACACGCAGGGGATGCTGAACGCTTCGCCCGGGTTCCAAATCCCGCCTTTGGGAGTGGGGACGCCATGCCGCAAAAACAATTCCTTGCTCTTTAATTTGTCAAAGGCGTTCCGGCAACCCAGCGAATCCGCACCGGTAAAAATTCTCTTCTCGTGCTCCAAGCGCTCCTGCAGTTCGCCATCCTCGCCAAATGTGCCATGCAAACAGATAAAAATCACTGAGTCATCCGCCGGTAATGCAAAGTCGCGCCCTATCACGTCAATCTCTGCCACGGTACAGCCCAGCACACGCAGGCCATTCGCCACGGCCGCACCGGTGCGCAGCGACACTTCGCGCTCCGCCGATATGCCGCCCTTCAGCAGGGTGATTTTTTTGTCCTTGAATTTCATTTCATTCGCCAAGCACGATCACTTCCAGTTCAAGCTCGACACCCCGTTCCTCCCTGGCTTTACGCCTCATTAATTCAATGAGTTCCAGCACGTCTGAGGCCCTTGCTCCACCATCATTCACAATAAAATTTGCATGTACAGCAGAAATTCGCGCACCGCCGCGCACCGTGTCTTTTAATCCCAATTCATCGATCAACCGCCCCGCTGCAATCGTTTCAGGGTTCTTAAAAGTACAGCCGGCACTGGGCGCGGCGGGTTGCGAGTCCCAGCGTTTGCGACTGTAATTTTGCAGTTTTTCCCGGACCACCTCCTCCGCCACGGGCACCCCTTTGAGCCAGGCACCGAGCGCCAGGCACCGGTCGAACATCGGAACATGCCGGTAATGCACTTCCACTTCCTCACGAGTCAGCTCGCTAATTTCCCCGTCCTGATTCAGATAGCGCACGCGCTCCACCACCTCAAATGTGGACGACTGCATGGCTCCGGCATTCATGCGCAGCGCACCACCCAGATTTCCTGGAATCCCCTCCATAAACTCAAAGCCGCCCATGCCTGCCTTGCGCGCCTCATTGACGATCTGTTTCAAACGCAGACCTGCTCCGGCATAAATCCGGTCTTTCACGATTTCCAAACGGTTGAACGCAGGTCTGCCCAAATGCAGACACAGACCCCGAATTCCATTGTCGCGCACCAGCAGATTGCTTCCCCGACCGATGGTCGTGACCGGAACCCCTTTGTTCCGGCAAAATTTCCAGACCCGGCACAGTACTTCCTCGTTGGATGGCTCAAACCACATTTGCGCCGGTCCGCCCACCCGCAGGCTGGTGTGGCGACTCATCGGTTCATACAGTTTGAAAACGGATTCGGCATCCACCAGTTTTTGCACTTCCCGAAAAAGCTGCAGATCCTCGGCAAGTTCCCCGGCCACCTTGCTGATGTCGCCCGCGCCGAGTGTCATCACACAGTCACCCGGCTCCATGGCCTGACTCAACCGCGTCTTCAAACCCCTGAGGGTTTCCTCATAAC
>Ga0075014_100000505_pt1 | contig 10354 bp, 6 predicted proteins | sample AleBraG_ABR_2014_FD_71472 | JGI IMG/M metagenome (GOLD analysis project Ga0075014, IMG submission 71472) | Freshwater sediment microbial communities in response to fracking from Pennsylvania, USA - Alex Branch Run_MetaG_ABR_2014 | ecosystem: Environmental > Aquatic > Freshwater > Creek >... | reverse complement strand
CTGTTCGCGGCTGCTTCACCGGCGGCGGCGCTAACTGCCGTTCAGTCGCCGGCTGGAACGGACTCCAGCGCGATCGTCAAAGAGTTCCGAGAATCGTTTGCCGCGGTGGTAGCCAACGGCCAGGGCGAGATGAAGGGCAAACTGTTCCGCATCGCACACATCGGCTACTACGACTATCTCGACACCATCGGAATTCTGGCTGCGCTCGAGCATGTGCTCGCCAGCGTGACGGGTAAGCCGGTGGAGTATGGCGCAGCGGTGCGCGCGGCGCAGGAAGTGTACGCGCGCAGCGCCGCGGAAAAACGGCAGCCGGTTGGCGCCTGAGTGGGCTTTCTGTACCGTGACCTTTATCTCCACGCGAGCCTAATTTAAGTCCGCTAGCGTGCAGTAGCGGTTCTGGCTCTGAGTAAGTGTCTGTCGTTTTTCCGCTAAAGATTTTGATCGCGAGACCGCTCAGAGATGGCCTGGCCGCGAGTGCACCTCAATTGTTTGGAGAGTGGACCTTAACGATGAAAGTTGTAGTGGCAGAAAAGATTTCATCCGCTGCAATCGACCTGTTGCGCGAGCCGCGCTGGACGGTAGTCACTCCGGACCAGGTGGAAGGCAAGCTAGCGGCGCATCTGCAGTCGGCAGACGCGCTCATCGTTCGCTCGGCGGTGCAGGTAGACGCCGACCTGCTGGAACATGCTCGCAAGCTGCGGGTTATCGGGCGCGCCGGCGTGGGCGTCGACAACATCGATCTCGATGCCGCCACGCACAAGGGCATCGCAGTGATGAACACTCCCGGCGCCAACGCCATCGCTGTGGCCGAGCACGCTTTAGCGCTCATGCTGGCCATGGCGCGCCACATCAGCCGCGCGAATGAGCTGATGCATGCGGGGAAGTGGGAGAAGAAATCTCTGCAAGGCACCGAACTGCGGGGCAAGACTCTGGGCATCGTGGGCCTGGGAAGAATCGGCATGGAAGTGGCGCGCCGGGCGCGGGCGTTCGGGATGGAAATAGTCGCGCACGACCCCTTTGTCTCGACCGCAGTGGCAAAAGAGCAGGGCATCCGCCTGGCCAAGCTTGAAGAAGTCTACGCAGCCGCCGACTACCTGACTCTGCATGTGGGGCTGACGCCGCAAACCGCGGGCATGATCAACGCGGATTCCGTCAAGAGAATGAAGCGAGGAGTGAGGCTGGTAAATTGCGCCCGCGGAGAACTGGTGGATGAAGCTGCACTGGCGCAAGCGGTCAAGCAAGGTCTGGTGGCGGGTGCGGCGCTGGACGTTTTTACCGACGAACCCTTGAGAAACTCGCCTTTGACGGCGCTCGAGAACATCATCCTCACGCCCCACATCGCGGGCTCAACCAGCGAAGCCCAGGAGGCTGTCGGCTATCAGATCGCGATGCAGGTGAAGGAATATCTGAAGCACGGGGTTATCCAGAACGCGGTGAATGTGCCGTCGGTCTCGCATGATGAATATCTGGAACTACAGCCTTATGTCGTGCTGGCGGAAAGACTGGGTTCGTTCCTGGCGCAAGTGAGTGAGGGGACGCTGGAAGAGATTTCGCTGCGTTACACGGGACACATCGCGGAATCAAAGACTGACCTGATCCGCAACGCCGCGGTAAAAGGCATCCTGAATGAAGCGCTGGAGGAGAAGGCGAACCTGGTGAACGCGGAAGCGATCGCTTCCTCCCGTGGGCTTATCATCCACGAGTCCCGCAAGCCGCACAGCTCAGGCGGCGGCTCGGGCAGCGTGCTCTCGGTGCTGCTCAAGACGGCGACGGGAGAGCATCTGGTCAAGGGCGCAGTATTGCATAAAGACACGCCGCGGCTGCTGCATGTGGACGGAATTGACGTGGAAGCGCCCCTCGAGCGCGATCTCATTTATATGCGCAACCGCGACGTTCCCGGCGTGATCGGGAAGGTGGGCACGATTCTGGGCAAGCACAAGATCAACATCGCAAACTTCTCGCTCGGACGCCGGTCGGGTAACACGAAGCCCAGCGCTCCACGGCAGGCGATTGCGGTCGTGCACGTGGATGGAAAAGTGCCTCCGGAGGTTTTGGCTGAACTGAGAAAGGTGCCGGCGGTCGAACAGGCAAAAGCGATCCGGCTGTTCTAGGGCGCGGCTGCGGAGGTGTGCGGATTGACGACATCGGAGCAGGAACCAAAATAAGAGCCGGCGACAATACATTCCGGGAAGCCGCCCCAGGTTCCAACAGCTTAACCTGGGTGTTAAGACCACAAACGCGCGAGGACAATTGATGTTAAGAAGATCCGGCATCGCAATGGCAGCGTTCTTTCTGTTCACATCCGTCGGATGGGCGCAGGACAGCACCTACGACATTAGCCTGGGCGGGGCGGCGGTGTTGAGCAAGCCGTCGACGGGCAACGGTACGGTGCTCACTCCGACCAACTCCGGTGCGGTCCTCGTCACCGGACGGTATCGGTTTTCGGAACACAGTTCCGTGGAAATCAACTATTCGCACACGGCAAACTCACAGATTTACTTTGCTTTGCCACTGACGTATCGCATTCAGGGCACCATCGCCGAATACTCCGGGGCTTACGTTTTCAGCTTCCACCAGAGCAAGGAAATCGAGCCCTTTGTTTTCGCGGGCGCGGCCGCTTTGGTCTTCTATCCCGGCTACAGCTTCAACACGGTCAACGACGTGCAAACCTATCTTCCGGCATCCCAGCAAACCAAACCGGCCTTCCTGTATGGTGGGGGGCTGGACTACCGCATCTTCTCAAGCCTGCCCCTGATTCGCAGGTCTTCGCTGACCAATCACCTGGCCCTGCGGCTGCAGTACCGGGGGCTGGTTTACAAGGCCCCCGATTTCAAAGTGCAGAACCTGTTTACCGGCGCCAGAGGACACATGGCGGAGCCTTCGGCCGGCATCGTGGTGAAGTTCTAGCGCAAAAAACGGGCCACAGATTTTCACGGATTTACCCGGATAAGGCAAAAGAGATAAAAAGAATTTGATCCGCGGGATCCGTGAAGATCCGTGGCTGAGTTTAGGAATTCAACGCTTGTTTGCGGAGTTTGCGGCTTTCTGCCAGTAGCGCCATCGAGTGCATCAGATTTTGCAGGGTGACAATACCCACCAGACGTTGATCTTCCACTACCGGAATGATGCTGAGGTTCTTGGTGGTGAGCTTGCGAAAGGCCGAGGCCAGGGATTCGCCCTTTTGAGCGACCTCGAAGATACGGTTCATGACCGCCTGGACGTAGCCATTGCCTTCGGCCCGAAGCGCTTCCAGGATCTTCTGTTTTGAAATCACTCCCACCATGTCACTGCCGCGAATTACGGGGAAATCATCCTGCAGGCAGTGCACGGCTTTTTCCAGCGCGTCTTCGAGCGTGTCGGCCGGGGAGAGCGTGGCAAAATCCGTGAGCATGATGTCTTCCAGGTGCACCTTCTCCAACACCGACTGAAAGACCGCTGAACGCTCTTCCATCTGGGACGCGATGAACAGGAACAATCCCACTAGCGTGAGCCAGTAGTTGGGCAGAAGCATGCCTCCCAGGATGAACATGGTGGCGAAGGCTTGGCCAATCGACACCGCGCGACGCGTGGCCTGGACCGGGTCCATGTGACGGCTAAAGAGCGCGCGTAAAACCCGGCCGCCATCCATGGGATAGGCTGGAAGCAGGTTGAATCCGGCGAGATAAAGGTTGGTCCACACCAGGCTCCGGGGAAGATTGCCGGAACGCATGAAGGGCCAGGTCCAGAGATCCGCATGGGGAACGACCGCGAAAATGATCAGGCCTGAAACGGCGGCGAGCAGCAGGTTGGCCAGCGCTCCCCCCATTGCGATACGAATGTCCCGCTTCCAGGGGGCGAGTGCGGTCTCTGCAGCGGGTTGGCTGTCGTCCAGTTGTGCAACTCCGCCAATGGGAAGCAGGATGATGGACTTTGCCCGAATGCCCGAGCGCCGAGCCACCACAGCATGACCGAACTCATGAACCAGGACGCATGCCAAGATGATTCCCACCAGGGCCAGACCACGGCCGTCGTTGGCGGTTCCATGGGAGGCGTAGTCGGTGTACCACACGAAAAGCGGCAGCAGGAAGAACGTCCAGTGGATGCGAAGTTCAACGCCGAAAACGCGGCCTACCAAAATGGACCAGCTTCTCATGGGAAACCCGCGGGTTTTTCCGCTACTGCCATTCTATATAGTTTAGACAACAGATTGGAGTCTGGAGTTGCGATTTCACCAAATCCGAGGTAATCGGATGGCCTGCTGCAGGCCGGACCGGGCGGCACCACGCGAGGCAGTACCGTGAGAGTGATCGCGGGGAAATTTCGCAGCCGTCCGTTGCGCACGCTCCCCGGGATAGACCTGCGCCCCACGGCCGACCGGTTGCGAGAAACCCTGTTCAATGTGCTGAGCGCCGGAGACCAGCCTGTTTTCGAGGGCCAAGTCTGGCTCGACCTGTGCGCTGGCACCGGCGCGGTCGGGATCGAAGCTTTGAGCCGGGGAGCGGCCAAGGTTTACTTTGTGGAATCCTCGCCTGCGGCTGCCAGCCTGATCGAGCGCAATCTCGACTCGCTGGGCGTGGATGCGGGTTTCGAGGTAGTGAAAGAAGACGTCATCCGCGCGCTGCGCAACCTGGAAGCAAAGAGCATCACTGCCCACTTCATCTTTCTCGATCCTCCCTACCGCATGGAGAAGGTCTACGTACAGGTCCTCCAGCTGCTCTCGCGGTCTTCCTTGCTTTCGCCGGACACGGTAGTCGTTGCCGAGCATGATAAAAGATTCGATCCCGGCGAGGGGTCGGCGCCCCTACAGCGTTTTCGCAAGCTGAAGCAGGGCGACGCCGTCCTGAGCTTCTACCGCCTGGTTCGGTGATCTGGCAGTTTTGTAAGTCCAGTGCGAGCGGGACGGGCACGAAGAACCTGGGGACAGCCGCCCTCGGCTGTCCAGTCGAGCGAACCTCGACAGGTCTTTTGTGGCCCCCACGCAGCGGGGCTCTGCTCCGCCGGACAGCCGAGGGCGGCTGTCCCCACTGGGTTCGTGCTAGCTCCCAGACAACGAGACAACTAGCTGAAAGCGTGACCCTTATCTGTCTGATTCAAATGCGGGGCCTTCGGTAAGTCAGTCTTAGTTACGAAAGTTTGGCCAGAATCTACGCAAGTCGTTGTACTAGAACAGGTTACTTGATATCAATGATGGCAGATTCCCATTCAAACTGCCCAAGAGGAATCATAACGGAGGGACGTGAGTAGCCGCTCTCAGTCGTGGAGAGAACTGAGCTTAGTCGCCAAGGCGTTCATAAGCCTTGTCGTCGTGGCCGGGACGTGTGTGCTCCTGTACGGCGCCATCCGGCCCACCAGCAAGAATATCGCGCAGTTTATCTGCTACCTGCTGATCGCGATTCTAGCAGCCCGGCTAAAGGTCCGGTTGCCTGGGATCACCGGCTCGATGTCGGTGAATTTCCTGTTCATCCTGTTGGGGATACTGGAGTTGGGTTTTGCGGAGACGCTGGCCTTGGCCACCGCCGCCATCCTGGTGCAATGTTTCTATCGAGACCGCCCCAGCCCGATCCAGGTCACGTTCAACTTGTCTGCGAGCGCAATATCGATCGCCGCAGCTTACAACGTGTATCACCTGGCGATATCGCAGGCGCAGGTGAAGAGTCATCCCTTGCTGCTGGGAGTGGCGGCCATCACTTATTTCGCAGCCAACACTGCGTCGATCGCAGCGGTGATCGCGCTCACCGAGCTGAAGTCAATCAGGAAGATCTGGGTCGAATGCTACTTCTGGTCGTTCCCCTATTATCTGGTGGGCGCCGCCTTCGCCGGGATGATTGGCTGGTTCAACCGGGAGTTCGGATGGGAAACGTCGCTACTCATCGTGCCCATCATTTACCTGATCTACCGTTCTTATCGACTGTATCTGGGAAAACTGGAAGACGAAAAGCGCCATGTGGAAGAAATGGCCACCCTGCATCTGCGCACCATTGAGGCGTTGGCGCTCGCCATCGAAGCCAAAGACCACACCACGCATGACCACCTGCAACGAGTGCGAATTTATGCCATCGAGGTAGCCAAGGAATTGGGCGTGACACCGGGCGAGATGGAAGCTCTGCATGCGGCAGCGCTCTTGCACGACATCGGTAAACTGGCTGTGCCCGAACATATCATTTCAAAACCTGGCCGGCTGACTCCCGAAGAATTTGAAAAGATGAAGATCCACCCGTTGGTCGGGGCGGAGATCCTGGAACGGGTCCGCTTCCCTTATCCGGTGGTGCCAATTGTGCGGGCCCACCACGAAAAATGGGACGGATCGGGCTACCCCTTCGGACTGAAGGGTGAAGAAATTCCGGTCGGAGCCCGCATTCTTTCTTCCGTGGATTTTCTCGATGCCATGGCCTCCGACCGCCAATACCGCCGGGCCTTGCCACTGGAAGAGGTAATGAAGCGCCTGTCGGCGGAGTCGGGAAAGTCGTTTGACCCCAAAGTGGTGAGCATTCTGGAGAGACGCTATCGCCAGCTGGAGAAGCTGGTGGAAGCCACCTACAGACGCGAACCGGCAACGCCGCTTTCGACTGAACTGAAAGTGGAAGCCGGGGCTGCGCCGGCAGCAGGCTTCGAAGACATTACGGTTAAAGACGCTCCCGGCCAGGAAGCTACGTTCCTCTCCTCGATCGCGGCGGCGCGGCAGGAAGCGCAGACCCTGTTCGAACTGAGCCAGGACCTGGGCGCTTCGCTCAGTCTGGGTGAAACCCTCTCGGTGTTCTCCGTGAAACTCAGGCGACTGGTGCCCTACGACGCCATTGCCATCTATGTAAAGCGCGGAACGGAACTGGTTCCAGAGCTGGTGAGCGGGGACAACCACCGCCTGTTCTCATCACTCCGTATTCCGCTGGGCAGCGGCCTCTCCGGCTGGGTGGCGCAGAACCGGAAGCCCATCATTAACGGTAACCCCTCGGTGGAGCCTGGGTACCTGAACGATCCCACGAAGTTCAGCACTTTGCGGTCCGCACTGGCGATTCCACTGGAGGGACTTGCCGGCGTCGTAGGCGTCCTCGCGCTCTATCACGCGGAGACCGATGCCTTCACTTCGGACCACTTGCGCATCCTGCTGGCGATCAGTTCGAAGATGGCGCTGGCTATCGAAAATGCTTTGAAGTACGAGCAGGCCGAGAGTTCGGCGGTCACCGACTATCTCACGGGATTGCCCAATGCCCGGTCTCTGTTCCTGCAGCTGGATCGAGAAATGGCGCGCTGCAAGCGGGACTCGACGTCGCTGGTAGTCATGGTCAGCGACATGGACGGCTTCAAGCAGATCAATGACCGATTCGGCCACCTGGAAGGCAATCGCGTCCTGCGCCTGTTCGCGCAAGCGTTAAAGGAAAGCTGCCGCGAGTACGACTACGTGGCCCGCATGGGTGGAGACGAGTTTGTCGTGGTAGCACCGGGCCTGACCGCGGATGCCGCCGCCAAGAAGGCGGAGAGCCTGAAGGAACTGGCGCGAATGGCTGGCCAGGAAGTGTGCAGCGAAGACATCCTTTCGTTGAGTGTGGGACAGGCTCTGTATCCCGAAGATGGAAAAGACGCAGAAGCGCTGCTGGCCGAAGCCGACCGCCGCATGTACATCGAAAAGCAGAAGCAGCCTTCGCGCAAGAACCGCCGCTTGTATCCGCGCATGAAGTGCCGGGTCACGATCGAATTGCGGCCGCACGAAGGCGACGTGCCGGTGTTGGGAAATCTGATCGATGTCAGCCTGGGTGGCTGCTATGTGGAAACCAGCACTCTCATGCCTGCCGGCTCCAAATTGAAAGTGATTTTCTCGATTGATGACGGCAGACTTCAGGCTTCAGGATTCGTAGTGCGCATCGATCCGGGATCAGGCCTCGCCATCCAGTTCAACGACATGAATCGCGAGGACCGGGACAAGATGCACAAGGTCCTCGAGTTCGTGCACAACAGCACGATGTTCTACGACAACCGGTACTTCTCGAAGCTGATGAAGTCCTGAGGGTCTTTCAGCAGACGCCAGGTTAGTGCTGCCAGTCGAAGGCATGATTTCCTGTGAGCCTGCATTGCGCATGGCCAGGAGTGAATCGTCGGCGCCAGCCCATCCAGAGTGTCCAATAGGCCATCTCGGGCCGACGCAGATCTTTGAAACTGGCCAGGCGCTCCGTTTTTCGGCCAGGAAGACTCACCCGATATACACGGTTGCGTCACGAATTTGGGCGGGGATCGTTGCGACCTAATTAACTTAGGACAGCCAGTGCCTGCCGTACTCATCGGGAGTACGCCGTAGTTTTTGCCCGGGCAGAATCCACTAAAATCCTGTGGCCGCGGCCTCGGCCGTGGGGTGTAGCCCGACCACCTGATCTAAGCTGGTTATCTTCAACACATGTTCTACGTGTCCCGTGGCGCCTGACACTCGCAACTCTCCTCCGGCCCGTTTCAATTGACCCGCACACATCATGATGATCCCGATCCCGGTGCTATCAATCTGGGTCACACCGGAGAGGTCGATGATGATTTTCTTCTGGTTCTCGCGGAGGAGAGCATCGGTGGCCCATTCCAGATGTTTGCACTCCCGTCCCAGGGTGATTCTTCCCGTTACCTCTAGAACGATGATGTCAGGCTGCACGCTCTTGGTTTGGATCTCCATTGCCCAAGGTCCTTTCCCAATCGTCGCACCGCCCTGAAAACGGAGGTTACTGAAGAGCAATCGAGCCGAGGGTCCTCAGCTTGGTAGACTGCCCACCTTCTCGGGGACGTGCGAGATGGTCTGGCCGATCATGCAGCAAGGATGCTACGGCGGGAGCCCAGGCAAGTCAATGAAAGCCATGGATTAGGCGGTATTCCCGGGTGCGTTGGTTGGTCGGAGTCGAGCTCTCGTTAGAAGTAGAGGAGGCCTTACTGCGGCAGGCCCAATTGCTTCAACAGATCGACATAGCGCGGATCGCTGTGCCACTGCTCCAGCGGCCGAACGGTCTTAACGGCTTCCAGGCCTCCAGCTTTTTCCGCCCGAGCCTTGTCCAGCCAGGAAAATGTCTGTTCCTTGTCGCCAAGGAAAGCGTAGGCGTAGGCAATTTCGGTAGGATCCACGTACCGGCGCTTTGTCAGCTGCTTTCTTAACTCGATTTCCCGTGCTACCGCTGCTTTAATACCGGACTTGGCATAAACTCCGGCCGCGTCCTCGGCGATTGCCACTTCCTCGCGATCATTATCTAGCGTCGCGTATTTCTTCCATTCTTCCAAGGAGAGGTCGTATTTGCCCAGGTCTCGGTAGATAATTCGCAACTCGACATGGCCATAGGAGAAGTTTGGATCCATCTCCATCGGTTTTTTCAGCTGCTCCAAGGCGGCATCAGTCTGCCCTGCATTGGCTAAGACCTGGCCGAGGTTGGCCTGGTATTGGAGATTCAGGGGATCGAGTTCGACCGCGCGCCGAAGATGAGAAATTGCCTCCGGGTGACGCGATTCCCAGGACAGAAAGAGGCCGAACCAGTGATGGGCGTTGGCGAGATTCGGGTTAAGTTCGAGGGCGCGCTGAAATTCGGCTTCCGCCGCGGAGAAATTAAACAAGCTCCAGAGAGAACCCGCCAGAGCGGCGTGGGCTTCGGCCGAAGAAGGATCAATGGCCAGCGCTTTCTCCGCCGCCGCTTTCGCTTTGGGAGCGGCTTCGCTTTCCGGGATCGGACTGTAGTCGGGCGCAGCGACATAATAATTGGCCAGCCCGACGTACGCCATCCCGTAGCCCGGGTCCTTTTCAATGGCCTGATTGAAGTAGTCTTTGGCTTGCTCCAATGTCTCCGGCGTGCGCTTCTCCCAATCGTAGAGACCCTTTAGATAAAGTTGATAGGCCTCGGGATCGCTGGTGCCGCCCTTGGCCACCTGCGTCTTGGCCTCGCCGGAGAGACGCTCGCGCAGCTTGGCTGAGATGGCGCTGGTGATTTCCTGCTGCACTGCCAGGGCGTCGGACAGTTTGCGGTCGTACTGGTCGCCCCAGAGGTTACGGCTGGTACGCGCATCAATCAGTTCGGAGCTGATGATAAGCTGATCTCCCCGCTGCACGATACGGCCGGTGACCAGCGCCTGGACCTTCAATTCCTTCGCTACGGTCTGGGGATCGAAGTCGCGTCCCTTGTAACGAAATACTGACGAGCGGGCCATTACGACCAGGTTCGGCAGTTGCGAAAGATTATTGATCAAACTCTCGGTGATGCCATCGCTCAGATACTCGGAGTTGGGATCGTTGCTGGCGTTGACGAAAGGCATGACCGCGACCGAAGAGATCTGCTCCGAATCGCTCCGGCTTTTCCAGAGAAACGCGGCACCCGCCAGCAGCGCCAGCGCGACCAGGGTGCTGACCGCCCAGATCAGCGGCTTCTTC
>Ga0075014_100000502_pt1 | contig 10416 bp, 5 predicted proteins | sample AleBraG_ABR_2014_FD_71472 | JGI IMG/M metagenome (GOLD analysis project Ga0075014, IMG submission 71472) | Freshwater sediment microbial communities in response to fracking from Pennsylvania, USA - Alex Branch Run_MetaG_ABR_2014 | ecosystem: Environmental > Aquatic > Freshwater > Creek >... | reverse complement strand
GGCGATTACCGTGGGCTCGAAGAAGTTGGGCCCCAGGTCAGGACGCGGATTCCCACCACACACGACTTTCGCGCCGTGCGCCGCAGCATCGCGAAGCAATTCACTCATTCGTTGCACGTGCTGAGGACGTATGAGCGGACCAACGTCGGTCGCAGGATCGCTTCCTGGCCCAAGGCGCAGCTTTTTCGTTTTAGCAACGCAGAGTTCGATGAATTCTTCAGCCACGGATTGCTCAACGAACAAGCGCTCCACGGAAAGGCAGACCTGGCCGCAGTTCGTGTAACTACCCCAGACGGCCGCGCTGGAAGCGACTTCCAGATTCGCGTCCGCCAGGACGATCATGGCGTCCTTGCCGCCAAGTTCGAGCACCGAAGGAATCAGCTTCTTCGCGCAAGCTTCGGCGACGCGCCGCCCCGTAGCGACGCTGCCGGTGAACATAACTTTGTCCGGCGCGGCATCAATCAACGCCTGCCCTACTTCCCCGCCCCCTTGCACCACAGTGACGAGGCTATTGGGAAATCCTGCATCAATAAAAAGTTTCTCGATCAATGCACCGCATTGCGGCGTGAAATCACTGGTCTTGCAGACCACCGCGTTGCCAGCCGCAACAGCCGGAATGATTTGGCTGAGCGGAATCGCCAGAGGATAGTTCCAGGAGGAAATAATGGCAATGACGCCGAGCGGGTCGTGCGCCAGATAACCACGCTTGGCTTTCGCTGCGGTACTGTGATGCGGCACTCGCCGCGTGCGAAGCGCGCTCACCGCATGCTTCGACCAATATTCCGCCGAATCGAGCGCCACGAAAATGTCCGCGAACAGGGCTTCCACGCGCGGCTTGCCCGACTCGCATACCACGGTGTCTGCCAACTCCTTGCGGACAGTCAAGATTTGTTCGCGAAGGTCGCGCAACTTCGCGCAACGGTCGGGCAATGGAATCCTGGCCCATTCAATTTGTGCAATGCGCGCGCGGGAGACAATCTCCGGCAGAGTGGAGGCCGGCGTTCTCACAATTTGCGCGAGCACTTCCCCAGTGGCCGGGTTAATCGAAGGAAGCGTATCGATCGGAATGGCCGTAGCTGCCATAACCGGGATTCTAACCGATTTTGAGGCAGGAAGGTTGCCGCACGATTCCGGCTCCCACCGATGGTTCAACTTGGGCGGGAGCGCAGCGTTCCGAGGCTAATGGTCGGATTTCGGGACGAACAGCTGCAAGTTTTCCGCCTTCCAGCGCATGGCATCATGAATGCGATTCCGCCCGCTGGGGTGGTCGAAGAAAATCCATTCTTCCACCGGAGTCGGACTCATCTTGCGGTATTCGCCGAGATGAATGGCAGCTTGTGCGAAGCCGTCTGGCTGGCGGCTGGCGTTCAAGCCATACATGTCGGCTTCGTGTTCGTTTGTGCGGATGTGCGTGTTGAAGAATGGGGTGTACACGAATCCAAGGAGCGTGCCCACAAGGAATACAAGAGGCACGACGGCGGTGTCACCAATTCCACGAATTTTCCAGCGCTCCCCCCAACGGGCAATGGCGCGCCCCAGCGACCATTGCAGGAAGGCGAAGAAAATCACGATCACTACCGAAAAGTAGAGAATGTCCTTTGCAATATGATGAAGAACGTAGTGCCCCATCTCGTGTCCCATCACGGACTGAATTTCTTCGAGCGATCCTCGCCGCAATAGATTGTCGTTCAGCGTGATGCGCATAGTTTGACCGTAACCGCTGACGTTGGCACTCATCCGCGTGGTCTGCTTTGAGGCGTCCATGGTGTAGACCTTTTGCGCGGGGATTCCGTTGGCGCGTGCGAGGCTCAAAATGGGCTGCGTGACTTTGGGGTTTTCCAGAACCGTGAATTTATTGAGAAGCGGAAAGAGGAATACCGGCGCGATCATGATGAAGAAAATCAGAAAGACGATGGATGCGCTCGCGCACCAAATCCACCACGTCCGCGGAAAGCGCCGAACCAGCCCAATGAGGACCATCGACAGAACTCCGCCAAGCACGACGTTCACTAGGAGAACGATGAGCTGGTCGCCAAGCCATGGTCCGAGAGTCTGTGTCGCCAAACCATACTGCCGCTCACGGTAAAAACCCTCGTACACCGCCAGGGGAGCGCCAAGAATCGTCGTTGCGACTAGAAATTCCGTCCAATAGAGAAACGTCTGCAAAGGTTTGAAGCGCGTCAGGCGTTCGGAGAGATTTCTCATAGCTGCCGACCAACCGAAGCGCAGGACCAGAAGATAGATAGCCACGCCATAGAGAAAATCCCAGAGGGTGAGCCAGTAGCCTCCTTCGAAATAGGCGTCGGAACGCGAGCGCGCACTGGCCGGAATCTGCGCCAGATATGCCTCCGTCGCGGTATCTGAGTCGAAATGCCCAGAAGCCTGCGCCGCGGCGGGGACTTGAATCACATCCGGCATGACCGTGGCTGGCTTCCCTCCGGGACTGGGTGCTTGCTGAGCGCGGGAAACACTCGCTAATAAAAATAGCCCCACCAAGCACAGTAAAACGCAGTTCGTATTGCGACAAATCATTGTTGCTCCTGAGAAGAGAATCGATCGAGCACTGCCACACCCTTGTGGCCATCCAGGGGAACAATTTCAGAGTTCGGTTGGATCAGGGCTCCAGGAAATGTACGAAGCAGGGTCAGCAATAGTTTCCTTCGCAGAAATAAAATCTCATGGTTCGCCCAGATGCCACGCTTCCTCGTGCTCGACTTCGACCATAACTAGTCCTTGCGAAGGGACTGTGGGACCGGATTTCGAGCGGTCGCGCAACTCGAAGAGTCGATCAATATCCGCAGGCGTGAGTTTTCCGCGGCCGACGTCGAGCAAAGTACCCATCATCTTGCGGACCATGTAGCGAAGGAATGAGCGCCCGCGAACGGTGAAGACCAGCTCTTCGTTGTCAGGCGTGCGCACCAACTCGGTCGAGTAGATTTCGCGCTCGGTAGCTCGCTCTTTGTCGTCTTCTTCGGAACCCGTGGAAGCCGCAAATGAAGCAAAATCGTGCATACCCACAAAGCGCGCCGCGGCATCGCGCATGGCATCTTCGTCGAGCGGCCACGGGTAGTGCAGAACGTAACGCCAGATCATCGGCGGCACGACCTTCCCGCGGTACAAACGATAGCGGTAAGTCTTGCCTCGTGCCGACCAGCGCGCGTTGAAGTCTGGTCCGACTTCCTCAGCGCCGACGATTCGTATCGCAGGCGGCAGCATGGCATTCAAGGCCCGCTGAAAATCCTGCGCCGAGAGACGCGCCTGCGTCCGAAAACTGCCGACCTGGCCAAGCGCATGCACCCCTGCGTCGGTGCGCCCGGTACCGTGCAGGACCACTTGTTCCTGCGTGAGCCGGCGCAGGACATCCACAATTTCGCCCTGAATCGTGGGCTTGCCGGTTTGAATCTGCCAGCCATGGAAATCCGTGCCATCGTAGGCAATGGTCAGCTTGAAATAGCGTGTGGAGTGCAAGTTAGCAGTCTTCAATGATTCGTCTTCAGGAGAGGAGTAGGATTTGGCAAGTTTTGATTTGACTCTACGGCGCGCTGCGAACGAAGCGGCTCCCGGGCTTCACCGCCACGCTGCCGCCGCGGCAGAGCGGGCAATCCTCTTCTTCGTAGCTGGCAATGGGCAATTGAATCAGCGATTGCGTCTCCACGTCGAAGTCGATCTTCCCGCCGCTGCGGTCGATCAGCGCGCCGGCCGCCACGACTCGCGCGCCAGCCTCTTCCACCACGCGAATAGCTTCCTGTGTCGAACCGCCCGTCGTCCAGACGTCTTCGACAACCAAAACATGCTGGTCGGGGGCAAGCGAGAATCCTCGCCGAAGCGTCATCATGCCACTGGCATCGCGCTCCACAAAAAGCGCCGGCGTTCCCCCACCCACTGAGTTCTTCTGCTCCGGCAGAGCCCGGGCAACTTCCTGCCCAATAATGAGTCCACCAATGGCCGGCGAGACGACCGCATCAATCCGGGCGTCCGAAAAGAGAGCCGCCAGCGCTTGACCAAGCTTCTCGGCGTATCGCGGATACTGCAAGACGAGCGCGCATTGTACGTACGTCCCGCTATGCAGCCCGCTGGACAGCTCAAAGTGCCCATGGCGGATAGCCCCCGCCGTCTCAAACAGCTTCAGCAATTCTTCCCGCTTCAGCATGCTGTCCCGGTAACCGCAGGTTGCTCCTAACCGTCCAATCGTGAGCAGCCTAGCCGCCGTCTCATTCGTTGTCAAGGAATCGAGCCCTTGTTAGACTGCCTTTTCTATTACCGGCCGGCGCAAAAAAGATGAAGACTCTGTGACCGCCTTCCGAGCCAAATTTCGATGGCCGCTCTCGGAATGGTCCCATCACCCGGTCGCTCTCCAGGATTCATCAATTCCTGTCGCAGCACATCGGCCAGTTCCAGGCAACAGCGCGAGTTCGCAGTGCCTTTCGCGAGTTCGTGAAAATCAAAATGTCCCGCAGGGACAGAATCTCGAGGAGTAAAACGATCATGACGACTCTCTGGGGTACCGCCAAGCGTTTCATCCTGCCCTACACGAAGCAGTACCGCAATCTGCTTGCCGCGCTGCTGGCATTCCTGCTGGCCGTGGGTCCCATCTCGCCCGCTTTCGCGCAGAGTGCGGCGCAAAAACCCGCGTCGAATTCTGTCCCGGCTTCGACGATTGCTCCCGTCGCTTCCCTGGGCCTCGCCAAGCACGATTTCACTCATGGTCCTCGTGCTTTCCCCACTCTGTTCAAACCCTACCAACCCATCTCCATCGAACAGCCCGAGCTTACGAATTCGCCGCGGCTTGAGCAGCTGATCCACGACGGCAAACTCATGCTAAGCCTACAAGACGCTGTCGAACTGGCGCTCGAGAACAACCTCGACATCGCCGTCCAGCGGTACTACCCGTGGGTCGCCGATGCCGGCATCCTCAAGGCCTCGGCTGGCGGTCCAGGTTATAGCACTCCCGGGGCAAATTTCAGTTCGTCTTCGGCGAACCTGAACTTGCCCTCCTACGACCCGCAGTTTAACAGCAGCGTATCGATCGCTGACAACTCGACGCCGGTCAACAACCCGTTCATCTCCGGCACCGGCACCGCCCAGTTGGCCGCACTTAAGTCTCACGCAACGCAGTTCACCAACCAGTATTTGCAGAACTTCGAGACGGGAACGAATCTCACGGTGAACTGGAATAATACGCGCAGCAGTTCTACCTCGACTGCCAACTTTTTCAATCCTGCCGTACAATCCACACTCTCGATCGGGTTTTCCCAATCTCTGCTCAACGGCTTTGGCGTAACGGTGAACACCCGCAACCTGCGCATCGCGAAAAACAATCGCAGGATTGCGGATTGGGCTTTTGCGCTGCAAGCCATCACCACCATTACCAACACCATCAATGCGTACTGGGAACTGGTTTATGCGCGGGAGAATGTCAAGGTCGAGCAACAAGCCGTCACCGTCTCCGAGAAACTCTACAACGACAACAAAAAACAACTCGGCGTTGGCACCATGGCACCGCTCGATGTCACCCGCGCCGAATCCGAGTTCGCCACGGATCGGCAGAACCTGATCGTTGCTCAGACTGTTCAGCTCCAGGACGAACAGATTCTGCTGAATGCCATTTCAAAAGATCCCCTGGCTCCCAGCCTGATCCACGTCGAGATCATCACCACCGATCAGCCCAAACAGCCGGAGTTGATCGAGGCTGCGTCTTTTGATGACTCCATCAAAGAAGCCTTTGCAAAACGGCCCGACCTGCAGGAGCAGGTCCTGAATATGAAAAACGGCGACATCGACGTGGAGGCCACGCGCAAGGCCCTGCTGCCTACCGCCACTCTCTCGGCGCAGTACACGTCCCTCGGACTCGCGGGCAATTCTGCGATCAAAGGCGCTTCCACGATCATCAGCAGCGGCATTCCCATCGTGGATGCCAACGGCAATCCGATCTCCGTCGGAGGCGTACCCATCTTCGAATCGACTACCGTCACGCCTCGGACGGGTACCAATCAGGATGGCTTCACCTCAGCGCAAAGCCAAATCTTTCACAGCCAATTCCCCGAGTTCCTGGCGCAGCTAACTCTGAACCTCCCGCTGCGCAATCGCTCGGCTCAGGCGGATAATGCCCGCGCGCTGCTCGTTCAGCGGCAGCTTGAAACCCAATTGCGCCAATTGAAAAATGCCGCGTTGCTCGACGTGCGCAATACTTATATCGCGCTCACGCAAGATCGCGCGCAGGTCGAAGCGGCCAGCAAGGCGCGCGAGCTCCAGCAACAGACGTTTGACGCGGAGCAGAAGAAATACCGGCTCGGCGCGTCCACGGTGTACAACGTGATTCTTACCCAGCGCGACCTCATCACTGCTCAGGGCACTGAGCTTCGCGCTCTCGCCAACCTAGAAGAAGCCAAAGCCAATTACGAACGCGCCCTCGGCCGCACCCTCGAAGTCAACCACGTCACCATTGCGGACGCCAAGTCCGGCGAAGTCGAACGCGAAACTCTCATCCCGGGAACTCTCCATGGAAAGGTGGTCGGAACAGACGACATCTTCCGCGAGGGACGTCGGTAGTTTAGCTGGCGGGGCCAACGCTTACCTGGACTAGTCTAAATTAGACTAGTCCGGCCCCGCCTCCGTGTTTGCCCCTTTCGTCGGCGATTCTGCGTTCCCTCCCCACGATGCTCGTCCTTTGCCGAACCAGTCCCGCCTGCTAAACTTTCTTCCCGGATTCCGGATTGGTTAAGGTTCCGGAGTGGCGCTTTGAACGAACCGTGGTAAATGCCTCCCCAGTGAGCGCGGTTCTGGCTCACTCCGCAAGGTGATTGGGCGCTTTGCTCCTAACTAGGCGCCATTTGAAACAAATTCACTAGTTCTAGCGTTTTACAGAGTTAGGCCAAAATGAAAACGTCCCAAAGGGACAGAAATATCGAGGGGGAATATCAATATGAGAATTCTCGGAGGGACCGCCCAGGGGTCCATTCTGCCGACGGCGAGCAAAGGCTTTGTTTCCTTTGGCGCGGCGAAGCAGGCAGCAGCGCCGTTGGCGCGGCCGATGCTGGCCGGCTTTCTGGCGGTTTTACTCACCCTGGGCCCAATTTCGCCGGCTTTCGCGCAGAGTGGTGGGCAGAATCCGCCGCCTCCAGCTCCAGCAGCATCTTCTGCCCCTCAGGGCTCAAGCATAGCGCCAGTTTCTTCGCTCGGCCTGGGCACGCGCAACTACTCCAAGGGCCCTCGCGCCTTCCCCAATATCTTTAGGCCCTACCAGCCCAACCACGTCGATCCAACTGCGCTGACGAATTCGCCGCGCATCGATCAACTCATCAGCGATGGGAAGCTGCGCATCAGCCTGCAGGATGCCGTCGAACTCGCTCTGGAAAACAGCTTGGACATTGCCGTCCAGCGCTATTACCCGTGGATCGCGGACGATAGTATCCTCAAGGCCAATTCCGGAAGCTTTGGTTACGGGACTCCCGGTGGAGCTTTCTCTTCGTCCACCGCCGGCATCAATCCATTTTCCCAAAACCTTGTCACCTTCGACCCGATTGTCACCAGCAGCGCATCCATCGCGGACGTCTCGATCCCCGTCAACAACCCCTTCCTTTCCGGTACCGGCTCAGCCGGCCTCACCGGTCTTAAATCGCACTCCACGCAATTCAACAATCAGTATTCGCAGACCTTTGAGACGGGGACGAACGTCACCGTGAACTGGAATAACACGCGCAGTTCTTCCGCTGCCGCTAACTTTTTCAACCCATCCGTTACGTCTCTTCTTTCCCTCTCTTTTTCGCAGCCGCTGCTGAACGGTTTCGGCCTTGCCGTCGGCAGCCGCAACATCCGCATCGCCAAGAACAATCGCAAAATTGCGGATTGGGCTTTCGCGCAGCAAGCCATCGCCACCGTCACCAACACCATCACCGCTTACTGGGAACTGGCTTTCGCCCGGGAAAATGTCAAGGTGCAACAACAAGCAGTGACCGTCGCTCAAAAACTCTATGAGGACAACAAGAAGCAGCTCGAAATTGGCAGTATGGCGCCCCTGGACGTTACCCGAGCCGAATCCGAGCTCGCCACCGACCGCCAGAACCTCATCGTTTCGCAAACCGTGCAATTGCAAGACGAGCAAATTCTGAAAAACGCCATTTCCAAAGATCCCCTGGCTCCGAATCTGATCAACGTTGAAATTATTACCCTCGATCAGCCAAAACAGCCTGCGGCTATCGAAACCGCCTCTTTCGAGGAATCCGTCAAGGAGGCTTTCGCAAAGCGCCCGGATCTGCAGGAGCAAGCCCTCAATTTGAAAAACTCAGACATTGATGTAAAGGCCACGCGAAATGCCTTGCTCCCATCGCTCGCTCTCGGAGGGTTTTACCAATCGAATGGATTGGCCGGCAACTCTCCGAAAAAGGGCGCTACCACGCTGGTGAGCAGCGGTATCCCCATCGTAGATGCCAACGGCAATCCGATCTCGGTCGGTGGCGTCCCCATCTTCGAGTCTGCCGTCACCGCACCCACCACGGGAACTTCCTACGAAGGATTCACCACAGCGCAAAGCCAGGTTTTTCATAACCAATTTCCCGAGTACGCGGCGCAGTTAACTCTGACTCTGCCGCTGCGCAATCGCTCCGCGCAGGCCGACAATGCCCGCGCGCTGCTCGTTCAGCGCCAGCTCGAAACCCAATTACAGCAGCTCCGAAATACCGCCCTCCTGGATGTGCGCAACACTTATATCGCCCTGACGCAGGATCGCGCACAGGTCGAAGCCGCCAGCAAGGCCCGTGAACTGCAGCAGCAGACCTTTGACGCCGAGCAGAAGAAATATCAGCTAGGCGCGTCGACCGTTTACCTCGTCATTCAAACCCAACGCGACCTGATCGCCGCTCAGGGCACGGAGCTTCGCGCTCTAGCCAATCTGGAGGAAGCCAAGGCCAACTATGAACGCGCCGTGGGGCGCACCCTGGACGTCAATCGCGTGACCATCGCTGATGCCAAGACTGGCGAGGTCCAGCGCGACACGCTCATTCCTGGCACCTTGCACGGACAAGTGGTGGGAACCGAAAAGCTCTTCTCCAACGCCGGCCAAAAATAACCGGACACTTCTATGTTTCGAGCCGGCTCGGACCATCATCTCCGAGCCGGCTTTTTACATTCGTGCCGTTGTTAATTCGCTGCTTCCCTCTTACGCGCCGCTTCCTTTCCCGGCGCTTGCCCCTTCCTGGCCTTTCGCATAGCATTAATCTTGGTCATGGCTCGATTCGTTTTTTCGATGGCGAGCCGGGGGCATTCCGCATGAGCGAACAATCCAAAGGCACCACGCAAGCCGCCCCGCCATTGGAAAATTCTCTAACAGAACGAAAGCCTACCGAGAAAGAGCGGGCCTGGGAGAAGAACACCCTTCACCCGGTCCTGGACAAGAGCCCCGAGCGTCAGTCCGAATTCACCACGATTTCCGGGCATCCCATTCGCAGGCTGTACACCAAAGCCGATCTGCCCCATTGGGATCCTGAGCGCGACCTCGGCTTCCCCGGTGAGCCGCCTTATACGCGTGGCATTCATCCCACGATGCATCGCAGCCGCCTCTGGACCATGCGCCAGTTCGCAGGCTTTGGCACCGCCGAGGACACCAACCAGCGGTTTCGCTATCTCCTCGCGCAAGGGCAGACCGGCCTTTCAACAGCCTTCGACTTGCCCACGCTAATGGGTTACGACTCCGACCACGCACTTTCCGAAGGCGAAGTCGGCAAGTGTGGGGTGGCCATCAGCTCGCTCGCCGACATGGAAGTGCTCTTCGACAAGATTCCCCTCGCCAATGTCACCACCTCGATGACTATTAACTCGCCCGCCGCGGTCATCTGGGCAATGTACCTGGCTGTCGCCGAAAAACAGGGCGCGGATTGGAAGACAATTTCGGGCACGCTGCAGAACGATATTTTGAAGGAATACATCGCGCAGAAGGAATACATCTACCCACCGGAACCTTCAATGCGGCTGGTGATCGACACTTTCGAATTCGGTGTCAAGAACACGCCCAAGTTCAACACCATTTCGATCAGCGGGTATCACATTCGCGAAGCCGGTTCGACTGCGATTCAAGAACTGGCTTTCACCCTGCGCGATGGACTCGAATACGTTGAGTGGGGAATGCGACGCGGCCTCGACGTGGATCAATTCGTGCCGCAGCTTTCCTTTTTCTTCAACGCCCACAACGATTTCTTCGAAGAGATCGCCAAGTACCGCGCCGCTCGCCGCATCTGGCACAAAGCTATGGTCGAGCGCTACAAATCGAAGAATCCTCGTTCCTGGGCACTGCGTTTTCACACCCAAACAGCCGGCTGCTCTTTGACCGCGCAGCAGCCTTACAACAACGTGGTCCGTACGGCTATTCAGGCGCTGGCTGCGGTGCTCGGGGGAACGCAATCGCTGCACACCAATTCACTGGAC
>Ga0075014_100000500_pt1 | contig 10462 bp, 8 predicted proteins | sample AleBraG_ABR_2014_FD_71472 | JGI IMG/M metagenome (GOLD analysis project Ga0075014, IMG submission 71472) | Freshwater sediment microbial communities in response to fracking from Pennsylvania, USA - Alex Branch Run_MetaG_ABR_2014 | ecosystem: Environmental > Aquatic > Freshwater > Creek >... | reverse complement strand
TAGATCCAATGGCCCCGAGCGGCGCTCAACGGTAACCCCTGGGTAGTTGGCTACTTTGGCGCGCGCGCCTGTAAGTCGGTTAAAGAGCGAAGTCTTGCCGCAGTTGGGGTTACCAATCAACGCAAAACGTATAGGCTTGGCCATCAGTGACTACCTGAAATCAATTCCACGCGAATTTTGGCCGCTTCGGCGCGGCGTAATGCGAATTTGGTACCGTTCACTTGCACGGCGAGAGGATCGCTGCCCAGTAGGCCAAAGCCGATAATTTTGAGCTGCGCACCGGGAAGAAAACCCAACTCTTTCAGGCGCAGGGTAATGTTTTCATCCTGCGCCCCAAACAGCGGTTGGGGCTGTAAGTTAATAATGCGCACCTGTGAACCCTTGCGGCATTCGTGCAATCCCAAGGCTCCAGTTGCCGCCACGGTTACATCATGGTGAGCGGACGACAAGTCAGGATTGAAGGCGGAATTCATGATGAATGATCTCTAATTTCAAATGAGAGTAATTACTATGTAGGGTAAGCTATTTGCCTGATTTGCGCAAACTCAAAGGCGGTAATTTGCACAAATATTGAGTATTGTTTGATTCAGTTAGACTTTGCGTAAATGCGTCTATGAGTTATTGCGGGCAACCAATTGAGCATTTCATTGTCTCTTTTGTGGATATTGTTGGATAACCAATAGCGATACTGGAGCAGTAGGTTTTTTTGCCTCATAATGGTGCTTTTTTAGCATCCTCAATAATAAGCAAATCACAAGATCAATTTAATCCTCTCAAGGAGCCTTTATGCGTTATGAAGACCGCCCAAGCACTAGTTCAGGGGCTTTGCTTAAGTGGGGTGCTGTGTTAATCGGTCTAGGTGCCATAGTTGCGGTGGGGTATTTTGCATTTAAAGATGAGGCTCAGCGCCCACCGAAATTGCATGAACTCCCAACCCCCGTTGCTATTCAGCAAACCGCGTCGCCAGAGCCTATTAAGGCGGATCCCAGACCGACTTATGAAGAGCCTAAACCTGCTCCTATCCCCGAGCCTTTACCTGACCTAAACCAGAGCGATGCAGCCGTGTTAGCAGCGCTTAAAGGTTTGAATGTGAATGGCTTAGTGGAGATGATTATTCCCGACAATATTTTGCGCAAATTTGTACGTGCGGTGGATGCGGTCGAGGCCGGTAAGATAGTGGCAGAATATCGCCCTATTGCCTCGCCTCAAGGTACGTTCGCAGTTGACTCCTTTAATGTCAAAGTGTCGGGTGGTGAAGTGGGTGAGCAGCAAGAGGTAGAACAATATCGCGTTAGCCCTAAAAATTACCTGCGTTACACCCTCTTTGTACAAGTTATTTCAGCCTTGGATAGCGATCTTGCTGTCAACCTCTACAAACGTTATTACCCGCTGCTGAATAAAGCATATCAAGAGCTGGGTGTGACCGATAAGGGTAACTTTCATTCGGTGTTAATTCGCGCTATCGACAAAGTCCTCAGCGCTCCTGACGCAGATGGTGAGATGTTATTGATTCATCCCAAAGTGTTTTATGAGTTTTCAGATCCGGCGTTGGAGCATTTACCTGAGGTACACAAATTGATGCTGCGCATGGGGCCGGATAATACTGAAAAAATCAAAACTAGCCTGAAGCACCTACGCGCTAAGCTCGTACAAAAATAATCCTCGACATAATAGCTTAATGGCGATTGCCATTAAGGTTTCACCACACCATTAACGGGCGTCAAATTGATTGATGCCCGTGTCTCTTGACTGTAAATTTGGTTCTGGCTTCGCTTATTCCGCTACCAATAAAAATCTTAATCGGAAGTCTTTTTTGGGCTCTCGAATCTAGGTGCGCCATCTATTTTTTTAACCTTGTTTTGCGTATTCGTTCGCTACATTTTTCTATCTAACTGAAAAATATAAGAAATATTGCTTTTTGTTGGGCTGTGAAGAATTTACACAAGGGGTTGACAACGTTGTCCAGTGGGCATAATGTTGGCTCAACGACAACGTTGTCAGGTTGTTGTCAAAAAACTAAGGCCTAAAACTTAAGGGGAACGTCATGTATAACAAGCTCAGTGATGCAATAAAAACGGCTAACCAAAGGTCGTTTTTACGTAAAACCATGGTATTAACAAGTTCAGCTGCCACCTTGGCGCTGATGGGCTTCACTGCGCAAGTCAGTGCAGAGGAAACAGCTCAAAGTGCAACTGAAGAAGTGGTAGTTACCGGTATTCGCGGTAGTTTGCAAAAAAGCTTAGAGGTAAAGCGCAACTCTGATGCTATTGTCGATGCGATTACCTCTGAGGATGTGGGTAAGTTTCCGGATAAAAACGTTGCTGAATCGTTACAGCGCATTCCCGGCGTTACTATTCAGCGTGGTTTTGGAGAGGGCGCTGCGGTATCGATTCGCGGGGCTGGTCAAGATCTGACATTAACGACTTTGAATGGCCAGAACGTCGCTTCAACCGGTTGGTTCGTATTAGAGCCAGCACGTCGCAGCTTCAACTATGAGTTGTTGCCATCAGAATTGGTGGGCAATTTGGAAGTGTACAAAAGTTCGCAAGCTGACCTTGCTGAAGGCGGTATTGGCGGTACTGTTGTGGTTCATACTCGCAAGCCATTAGATCTCAAATCCATGACGTTGTATGCGTCTGTGGCCGCAGATTCACAATCTGACTCAGGTAAGGTAGACCCACAATTTTCGGCAATGGGTAGCTGGAAGAATGACGCGGAAACATTTGGTGCATTGGTATCTGTTGTTGCTCAGCATCGTCACTTGCAACGTCAAGGCAATGAAGCTTTTTGGGAGTGGGGTGCAGGCCCAGTTGCTTTTGAGCAAGATCGTAAACGCGATGCAGAAACTCTTGCTTTACAATTTAAGCCCAATGATCAATTAGATATTGTATTCAATGCCATGGACATGAAAATGGCTGCGAACAATACCAACGTAGCCTTGTGGTTAACGCAAGGTAATACCTCATGGAGTGGTGTACCTGTACCGCCATCAGACATGTTAAATGGTACTCCTGTGCGCGGTCCTTTGAATGTTGCTTATTATCAAGCTCGCCCGCGTGAAGCCACCATGATTTCTAAAGTTTACGATTTAGACTCAACCTATAAAGGTGAAGGTTACGAAGCGAAATTACAAATTGGTAGCACGCGCTCAAGTGGTGGTACTGACTTTGAAATGGCATTGGATGATGGCACAGGTGGTACACCAATTCCTGGTGGTACTTATGATTTCACGCATGGCAAACAAACGTGGAATACGGGTAGCTTTAATATCAGCACCTATAATCCTGGGTCCTTGACCATGGAGGCTTCACCTAACTTCAATAGCACGCCAAAAACGGATGGTGAAGATTATATTCAGGGCGATCTCAAGTTTGATATTGATAACGGCCCCTTCAAAGCGTTTAAAACAGGATTGAAATACGCCGATCACGATACTACTAGTCGTCGCTTTAATTTCTTACAAGATCCAAGTTTCAACTTGACTCACACAACGGCTGGTTTGGAGCGAGGCACTATTGATGTAGGTGCTGGTAACTACAAAATCATGAACTTTGATTTTGATGCGCTAAAACAATGGGCGAAGGCGAGTATTACCAGCAAGGTAGAAGACTTGGGCGCGTACAGTGAAGTGCAGGAGAAAAACTCTGCGGCTTATGTAATGGGCACTTTTGAACAAGAAGCAATTAAAGGTAACCTCGGTTTGCGTCTTGTTCATACCGATGCAGCGTCAATTTACCACCTTCAAGGTGCAGCGGAGAAAAGTAAAGCTGAAGGTAGTTACTCTGAAGTTCTCCCAAGTGCTAACGTAAGTTTTGATCTTAGCGAAACCGTTAAATTGCGTACGTCAGCGGCGCGTGTAATGGCGCGTCCGCAATATGTTGATATGTACCAAAACCCAAGTCCAATTGGTGCGCAAGACGAGCAAGACAATAACCAGTATTGGGTAACAGGTAATATCAATTTGAAGCCATTTGTGGCTAATCAATTTGATTTAGGTGTCGAATGGTATTTTGCTGAAAAATCCATTTTATCGGCAACTCTGTTTAATAAAGATGTTAGAAACTTCGTAACCATTTCTGAAAGTCATGCAACTGCTGCAGAAATACCACAACCCTTAAAACCATCTGAGCAACCATTTGGTTGGACCGTTCAACAAAAGGCGAATGGTAAAGATGCGGCGATTGGCGGTATTGAATTGCAGTATCAACAAGATTATGGAAATGGTTTTGGAACCTTGATTAACTACACATTTACCGATACGAGCACGGACAAAAATACTTTTACCGATGGCAACCCGATCTTAAGTGATAGCTCAAGAAACTCATATAACCTTACCGGTTATTATGAAAATGCAGCTTTCCAAGTACGATTGGCCTATAACTTCCGCAGCGCTTATATGTTGCGTGAATCCGGCTCTTATGGAAATCGTTTAGTCGCTGATTTCGGTACATTGGATTTTAGTAGTAGCTGGAATGTCAGTGAAAATGTGACGGTTAAACTCGATGCAAATAACCTGTTGGGTGAAAGCTTCCATGAGTTTGGCAATAACAAAGTACCAACGGCTAACAGTAGCTTCAGTCAAGACTTCCCGGCATATGAATATGAGATGGCACGTCGCGTATCTTTAGGAGTAAACTTTAAGTTTTAAGTCGTGAAAAAGGGTCGGCTTAGGTCGACCCTTTTTAATTAGGGTACATCTCAATTAGTGCTAGTGCGCATCGACCATAAATACTTAGGTGAGGGGTGCGCAACTCCGCCCTAATTAAATATTATCGAAATCAGGTACGGCCAATGACTGCTATTATTCCACTGCAAAAAGAACTTCATGGCTATATAAAAATTAATGATAGAAATATGGACCACGTTCAGGATCAGCACATAATTCCTATATTGTTGCATGAGTTCATACGTGTATCTTCTGAGTATCCTATTGTATTTGTTAAAAATTCTGACACGGGTCAATTTCAATCTGTGTGCATGCTAGGTGTCAAATCATCCGAGAACAAATTTGTACATAATCAGCTGTGGGTTGGCGGTTATGTTCCGCTCAGTGTGCGCCACGCACCTTTCTATTTAATGCCAGATCCAAGAAATCCTGAACAATTATTAATTGGCATTAATGAAGCGAGCCCCCGAATTAATTTAGAAAATGGGGTTTCGATTTTTACCGAAGTGGGTGAAGAGAGCGAGTATTTTACTGCGCGAAAAAATGCGCTTATTGATCACTACGAAAAAGAACAAGTGAGCCAGGAGCTTACCCAGTTTTTGGCTGCCATGAATTTATTGATCAGGCAGGAAATTAACCTTTCGTATAACAGCGAAAATTTCAATATCAATGGCGTTTATCTTATTGATGAAGAGCGATTAAACTCTCTGTCCGATGATGAATTTTTAACCGTTCGGCGCAAAGGTTTATTGCCTGCCATTTATGCACAGATGATTTCTATTCAGCATCTAGAGCGCGTAGCGAATTTTCGTGCATTTTAATAAATTATTATCGTACCGCTATCATGAATATAAAATCGTCTGCTATTCGTGAAATTATCGTTGTGGGTGGCGGCACTGCGGGTTGGCTTGCTGCTAGTCATCTTGCAAAAAAACTCGGTTCTAAAAACTCAAACGCAATTCAAGTTACTTTAATTGAGTCGCCGGATATTCCTACCATAGGCGTGGGTGAAGGTACGGTGCCAGCAATTCGTAACAGCTTACGCTATTTGGGGGTGAGCGAAACCGATTTTATTCGCGCTTGTGATGTTACCTTTAAGCAAAGTATTAAATTTGTGGATTGGGAAAAAGCACCTTCGCACACTAACAATAAAAACTATTATCACCATCTATTTGACTACCCTTGCATTCAACCGTTTGACGTCAGCCCCTATTGGCTGTTGCATGATTGCGATGGTTTGAGTTACGCCGATGCAGTCGCTATTCAAGGACGCATTTGCGATTTAGGTTTGGCGCCCAAAAAAATGACTCAGTGTGAATATGAGGGTAGTACACAGTACGCCTATCATTTAGATGCAGTGAAATTTGCGGCGCTGTTAACGCAACATGCAGTTAACAATTTGGGTGTTAAGCATCAACTTGCTAATGTGCAAAAGGCGCGGGTGGATGACGCCGGTAATATCACAAGTCTAATGACTGACAAAGGTGAATTTTCTGCTGATTTCTTTGTGGATTGCAGCGGCTTTTCTGCGTTGTTAATTGGCGATACGTTAAGTATTCCTTTTATTCAGAAGCACAGCGAGCTTTTTGCAGATTATGCACTGGCTGCTCAAGTACCTTATGCTCAAGAAGATACGCCCATTCCCAGTTACACGATTTCTACAGCTAAAGAAGCCGGTTGGATTTGGGATATTGGTTTAACCTCGCGTCGTGGAACGGGTTATGTGTATTCTAGTCACTACACCAACCATGAACGCGCTGAACAGGTGTTGCGCGAATATTTAGGTGATGCGCAAGGTAATATTTCCTGCCGTAAAATTTCCATGCGCGTTGGTTATCGTGAAAAATTCTGGGTAAATAATTGCGCCGCTATAGGGTTATCGCAAGGTTTTGTTGAACCATTAGAGGCCACTGGGCTATTAGTTTATGATGCCACTGCACGGATGCTTGCCGATTTATTTCCCGCCTCTGAAGCGGAGTTTGCATGGGCTGCCAAACAATTTAATGAGCATACCCGCAATGCTTGGGATAAAGTCATTGACTTTGTAAAGCTGCACTATTTTATTTCTCAGCGTGAAGACACCGATTTTTGGCGCGATAACCGCAAAACAGAAACTGCCAGTGACCGTTTATTAGCTAATCTTGAAGCTTGGCGTTACCAATTACCCAATGATTATGATTTTTCCAGTCGCATGGAAATTTTTAATCTTGAAAATTATTTATATGTACTTTACGGCATGAACTATCCAACGGATTTGTCCTCGCGCCAATCGCGCTATGCGGACACCAAACGTGCTCAAGAGTTGATGCGTATTGTTGAACGGAAAGCCCAGAGTTGTATCCAAGATTTACTGCCTCATCGCGAATTGATTGATCGTATTAAACGTTTTGGTTTGCAGCGCATTTAACTTTTTTACCTGCGCTGCGACAGCCGCTTTCTATTCTATATTCTAATCCTTAAAATTTTTCTTACGACTTATAAGTGTTCAGGAGATGACTGCTTTGGTGTGAGGTATGCCGTTGCATGGAGATTCTCTATGGTATCCATGAGATTGCAGGAAAAGACTTTAGTGGTTGGCTGATTAAAAGCATTATTGCGGTTGCGAGTGAATTGAAAGATGCTTAGGTTTTTACAGTTTTTCGAGCGAAATTTCACATGATAGTTACCATAAAAAATCTTTTTCAATCGGCAATTAATTCATTTGACAACGTTGTCTTAACTGGTTAATCTATTTCTATGTTAGTTGTTAGTTGTTAGTTGTTAGTTGTTAGTTGTTAGTTGTTAGTCTGTTGTTGAGTCAATCCTCTTGTTGGTGCCGCAAGGCGCCAACTTTTTTAACAGCATTCTAGTTACCGACAAGTAAAACCTGAAATGCCTGGAACTTGATACACTCCGCGCCATATAAAAGTTGCAATGTAAAAATGAGGTTCTCATGGGAAAAATGCCAAACCACACCACCGAGCAGTTGTTTATTGGTGTCGATGGTGGCGGTACAAAATGCCGCGCACGCATATTTTCTGCAGACGACAAAGTATTAGGTACTGGTGCAGGAGGGCCCGCGAATCCTTTGCACGGCCAATCGCAAGCTAAAGCTTCAATTTTACAAGCGGTTGAGATGGCATTAACTGATGCAGGCTTACCCAATTCTGAAGCGGGTAATTTAATTGCCGGTGTTGGATTGGCGGGGGTGAATTTGCCCAGCTTATTTGAAGTGATGAATGCGTGGCATCACCCCTTCAAAAAAATGTATTTGACTACGGATTTACACATTGCGTGTTTTGGCGCGCATGCGCGCGATGAGGGCGCGGTGATGATTGCGGGCACTGGCTCATGCGGTTATTCCTTTGTAAATGGTAAGGCTACCATTATTGGTGCACACGGTTTTCCGTTTGGTGATAAATGCAGTGGGGCTTGGATTGGTCTGGAGGCGGTAAAGGCAGTATTGCTGGCTTCCGACAACCTTGGTCCGCAAACTCGTTTAAGTGATTTAATTGGCGACCACTTGCAAGCTAAAGGCGTCATGATTGTCGATAAAATGGGTTCCGCAAAATCCAATGATTATGCCCAGCTTGCTCGTTTCGTGTTGGACGCGGCTGATGCGGGCGATCAAGTTTCCATGGGAATTATGCGTGAAGGTGCGGCTTATCTCAGCGCCGTTGCTGAAAAGCTGTGGGACACTAAGCCGAGTCGCATGTCATTAATTGGCGGCTTGTCTGGCCGATTGATGCCGTGGCTTAAACCTTCTATAGCAGCAAGCTTGTCTGTCCCTATCAGTCAACCAGAGTTTGGTGCAGTCTATTTTGCTCGTCAGCAGTACCATAATGAAATTGCGGGCGCACCGATCAACTGATTAAGGTCATTTAATCGTTGTTGCCTTATCTAATAACAATACGTTAATGCGATACCTCTGAGGTAATTATGATGAATGCCGAACCGATTATGAATGCGCGTACGGGCAGTACGCTTTTACCCATGATTATTATTGGAACTTTATTTTTTGTATTCGGTTTTGTTACTTGGTTGAACGGATCCTTAATTCCGTTTTTAAAAATCGTATGCGAGCTAAATGAATTTCAGGCACTTTTTGTCACTCTTGCCTTTTATATCGCCTACACATTTATGGCATTGCCAGCGGCGATGGTATTGCGAAAAATTGGTTTTAAAACAGGGATGGTCGCTGGCCTTGGTGTTATGGCTATAGGTGCGCTGCTGTTTATTCCCGCTGCAAAGTTCACAACATACGGCTTATTTTTGTTTGCATTATTTGTATTGGGGGCCGGTCTTACATTATTGCAAACTGCATCTAATCCTTACATCGTTTGTATTGGTCCGCGCGAAAGCGCTGCAATGCGTATTAGTATTATGGGATTGGTTAATAAATTCGCAGGCGTCATTGTTCCTTTATTGTTTACCGCATGGATTTTAACGGGTATGGATCAGTTTTCTAATGAATCGCTCAGTGCCTTGAGCGCCAGCCTACGTGCAGAAAAATTAGCAGAGCTTTCATCGCGTTTGGTTACACCCTATATCCTTATGGCGGTAGTGTTAATTTTGCTCATGTTTTTTGTGCATTTTTCTCCCTTGGCTGAATTGGATTTGCACGATGAAGTGGATAGTCAACCGAGTAATAAATTAGGTGTGTTACAGTTTCCCCAATTAATATTGGGAACACTGGCATTATTTTTATATGTAGGTGTAGAAGTTATTGCGGGCGATACAATTGGATTGTATGGGCGCAAATTGGGCGTGGAAAATTTTGGTTCACTGACTTCTTATACCATGTCATTTATGGTGGTTGGTTATATTGTTGGTGTCTTCTGCATTCCCAAATATTTAAGTCAAGCAAATGCTTTAGTGCTTTCAGCGGTGTCAGGATTGGTGTTTGTGTGCGGTGTGATTTTTACCTCATCAACCGATTCCAGTATTTCGCAAATACTGCTTGCTTGGATTGGCGTACCCGCAGTACCTAACTCCGTTTTTTTCTTGGCGCTTATGGGATTTGCGAATGCTTTAGTGTGGCCTGCCATTTGGCCGTTGGCGCTGCAAGGGTTAGGAAAATATACCAGTATCGGTTCGGCATTGTTAATTATGGGAATTGCTGGCGGTGCACTTTTACCTTTAATTTATGGTCAGGTAGCGCATGTCACGAATAATAGCCAGATGGCTTATTGGGTTATGTTGCCGTCTTATGCATTTATTTTATTTTATGCTGTTAAAGGTCACACATTAAAAAATTGGTAAAGTATTTTTATCTTATTGTCTAGAGGATTTATGGTTAAGCAACGATTTCAAGCGCTAGATATTATGCGTGGACTGACTCTGGCGCTGATGATTTTGGTCAATACGCCGGATTCTTGGAATTATGTATATGGACCGCTATTGCATGCCGAATGGAGTGGCTTTACGCCAACCGATTTTGTTTTTCCTTTCTTTTTGTTCATGGTGGGCGCAGCGTTGTTTTTTTCGCAGCGCTCTTTGTTGCAACCGTATATTAGTAATAGTGAGCGCCATAAAAAAATACTAAAACGCACAGTGTTGCTATTCGCCGTCGGTCTTTTTCTGAATGTTTTTCCGTTTATAGAACCTTTAAGTCAAGCGCGAATTTTAGGTGTGTTGCAGCGTATTGCCTTGGCTTATGGTGTGGCTGCATTTATTTTGCTTTATGCGTCCGAAAAAGTGCGTTGGTTAATCAGTGTTGCTTTGCTCTTGGGGTATTGGTGGGTATTGCAGTTAAGCGCCCAGCCTTATTCGCTGGAAAATTCTGTTGTGCGTCAAATAGATTTAGCTGTTTTGGGG
>Ga0075014_100000499_pt1 | contig 10481 bp, 7 predicted proteins | sample AleBraG_ABR_2014_FD_71472 | JGI IMG/M metagenome (GOLD analysis project Ga0075014, IMG submission 71472) | Freshwater sediment microbial communities in response to fracking from Pennsylvania, USA - Alex Branch Run_MetaG_ABR_2014 | ecosystem: Environmental > Aquatic > Freshwater > Creek >... | reverse complement strand
GGCGGCGGCCAGCCCGGCCGTATTCTGAAATGCAAGGGCTGGGAGAGCGATCCCAACGCCTACATCTACTTCATCACCCAGGCGCCGGTTTGGGAGAAGATCTGCGACATCATCGGCGAGCCCACCTGGAAGACTCATCCCGACTACGCCAAGCCCCCTGCCCGGCTGTCGCGGTTGAACCAGATTTTCGAGCGCATCGAGCAATGGACCATGACCAAGACCAAGTTCGAGGCCATGGACATTCTCAACAAAGACGACATTCCCTGCGGGCCGATTCTGTCCATGAAGGAACTGGCCGAGGATCCGTCGCTGCGCGCCACCGGCACCGTGGTCGAGGTGGATCATCCAACCCGCGGCAAGTATCTGTCGGTCGGCAACCCCATCAAGCTTTCCGACAGCCCGAGCGAGGTGAAGCGATCACCCCTGCTTGGCGAACACACCGACGAGGTTCTGCGTCAGGTTCTTGGCTTCTCGGATCATCAGGTGAAAGAGATTCATGCTTCCGGCGCGCTCGACCCACCCCAGAAGGTCGCCGCGGAATAAGGAGCCCCTCAGGCAAAGTTTCGGGCCGTCGGGTTTCCGGCGGCCTTTTACCTTTCACGCCAGGGGCTTGGCAGTCTCGTCGCTGTCAGTCCCGTCTCTCAGAAGACAGGCCATGGTTTTCCGGGGTCTGTTTTGCAGTGGATTTTGCTCAAGACCGCCGATGCCCGCGCGACGGCGAGGCGAATAATGACTTGCGCTCTGGCATATCATATACCAAACTGCGATACCGGTAACGCTGGAAACTAAAACACAAGCGTACCACGGAAGGAAACATGACCGCCACGACCCAAACCGCCGCGCCGATTGCGAGAGCGGTAATTTAAAAATCGAGGGGGAAATACAATGGCAGTAACAGCACAGCTTGATTCACGGCCGATCGCAATCAGCGGGACACGATGGACGATACTTGCTTGTGCAATCTTAAGCATGGTGATGATCGCCAATCTGCAATACGGATGGACGCTTTTTGTCAATCCCATCGCAGCAAAGCATGGCTGGTCCATAGCTTCGATACAGGTAGCTTTCAGCATCTTCATCGCTCTCGAAACCTGGCTCACGCCGGTTTCCGGTTGGATCGTGGACAGACTTGGCGCGCGTGGAGCGAAGTACGTGGTCGCGTTCGGCGGAGTCACGGTCGCAATCGGCTGGGTGATAAATGCCTATGCCGAGACGCTGACGATGTTGTATGTCGGCGCAGTGATCGGCGGCCTTGGGGGCGGTGCGGTTTATGCCACCTGCGTCGGCCTTGCGGTGAAATGGTTTCCCGACCGGCGCGGTCTTGCCGTCGGCCTCACGGCCGCGGGATACGGCGCCGGCGCTGCTCTGACCGTCATTCCCATTCAATACGTGATCCATACCAGCGGCTACGAAGCAGCCTTTTTGTGGTTCGGGCTGTTTCAGGGTGGGGTTGTGTTCATTTTAGCCTGGCTTTTACGGGCGCCGGAGCCCGGTGAGATGGCTGGCGTTCCCGCTCCCAAGGTTGCCCAGTCATCGCGCAACTACACGCCGGGCCAAATGCTGGCCTCGCCGATATTCTGGATTCTCTACGTCATGTTCGTGATGGTGTCTGCAAGCGGCCTGATGGCGACGGCGCAAATCGCTCCCATCGCGAAAGACTTCGACGTCGCGAACACGATCATTTTTTTCGGCGCCACCACACTCACCGCTGCACTGATCATCGATAGCGTTGCGAACGGTGCGGCTCGGCCGCTGTTCGGCTGGGTTTCCGACAACATCGGCCGTGAAAACACGATGGCAATCGCGTTCGGCTTGGGGGCGGCCAGCTACTGGTTGCTTGGCACGCTCGGCACCGCTCCGTGGGCTTTCGTGCTTTTCGCAGCGCTGATCTTCCTCACCTGGGGTGAGATATTCAGTCTGTTTCCGTCAACCTGTACTGACACGTTCGGACCGAAGTTCGCGACGGTGAATCTCGGCATGCTTTATACGGCAAAGGGGACTTCGGCTTTCCTGGTTCCGGTTGCCAATGTTATCAAAACATCGACCGGCAGTTGGCACCTCGTGTTTCTGCTGACCGCCATCATGAACATAGCAGTAGTGGCAATAGCTCTGTTCATCCTCAAGCCGATGCGCGCGCGAATGATGGCCAACGGCTGAACGATATTCGATCGGCGGTGCATCCCGCCGATCTCAGGCTGCGGCCAAAGGCGGCCCCGCCCGCTGGTTCCGTTTACAAGCATCGTTGCCGCCAACGATGGCTTGCAGGCCGTTTTGGCAAGTGGATGCAGGTTCGCGTGTGAAGACAGCTAGTCTTACTGCGTCATAACCGACTTATCCCCTCATCCTGAGGAGCTTGCGCGAGCAAGCGTCTCGAAGGACGAGGCCCGGAAACAGGCGACGTGGCATGGTTCGAGACGGCGCAAAGGCGCCTCCTCACCATGAGGTCTTATGACGCAGCAAGACTAGAGATCGGTTCTGATTTAATCAGAATCGATCATGCTTATTGGCATACAAAATACACAAAAGACGTGGGATCCCGCCGCGTCGACGGGATCAAAATCCGTCGACCGGCTGAAACGTCAATATTACTGCCACTTTCTTCTCCTCAACGTGTCCGATCAAATAAGTTTGACAATTGGCATAATGTATACCAAACTTATCATGTTAAGATGACTCTGCGGCTGACCCATGAGGAGCTTGCGATGAAAGTCGGAGACATCCTGCGAAAAAAGACCGCGCGTATTGCAACCATTCGAATGAATGAAACCGTTGGCATCGCGGCCCAGCTGATGCGCGCCAGTAACGTCAGCGCGCTCGTGGTCAAGGATGTTGTGCGGACCGAAGGCAATACGGCCGTCGGCATGTTTACCGAACGCGACGTCGTGCGTGCCATCGCCGAGCACGGTGCCGCCGGCATCAACATGAAAGTCTCGCAATTGATCTCGATTCAGGAGCTGGTGTCCTGCACTTCGAGCGACACGCTCGAGGATGTGCGCCACCTCATGAACAAGCATCACATCCGCCATTTGCCTGTCATCGACGATTACAGCCTGTGCGGCGTGATCAGCATTCGCGATATCGCGGCGGCGTTCGACGAAGAAACGCGAACCGTTGCGGCCTGACGCGGTTCTGGTTTTACTCACCGATAGCCCTGGCCGAGAGCCAGGCCTCGGGCTGGATGCGGCGTGCCGCATGGACATTTGCCGGCCGGGGCGGCAATCTGTCCTCTGACACCAGTAGGGATCAAGCGCGTGTATCGCCGGCTTGAGCAGAAACGGTTCAGAGGCCGACGATGATCAAAACACGATTTACCGAACTCGTCGGTGTCGACCATCCGATCGTCCAGGGCGGCATGCAATGGGTCGGCCGCGCCGGGCTGGTCGCCGCAGTCGCCAATGCCGGTGCGCTCGGCTTCATCACCGCCCTCACCCAGCCGACGCCGGACGATCTGACGAGAGAAATCGCGCGCTGCCGCGACCTGACCGACAAGCCGTTCGGCGTCAACCTCACCATTCTGCCCTCGATCAAGCCGCCGCCTTATGCCGAATATCGCCAGGCCATCATCGAGAGCGGGATCAAAATCGTCGAGACCGCCGGCAACAAGCCGCAGGAGCACGTCACCGAATTCAAGAAGCACGGCGTGGTGATCGTGCACAAATGCACCAGCGTCCGTCACGCGCTTTCGGCCGAGCGCATGGGGGTGGACGCGATTTCGATCGACGGGTTCGAGTGCGCGGGCCATCCGGGCGAAGACGACACCCCGGGGCTGATCCTGATTCCGGTTGCGGCCGACAAGGTGAAAATCCCGATCATCGCTTCCGGAGGTTTCGGCGACGGCCGGGGTCTCGTCGCAGCACTTGCGCTTGGCGCCGATGGCATCAACATGGGCACGCGCTTCATGTGCACCAGGGAAAGCCCGATCCATCAGCGCATCAAGGAAAGAATCGTCGCCAACGACGAGCGCGAGACCGAGCTGATCTTCCGCACCATGCGCAATACGTCGCGGGTCGCCAGGAACGCGGTCAGCACGAAGGTTGTCGCCATGGAGAAGGAAGGCGCCACCTTCGAACAGGTACGCGATCTCGTTGCGGGTGCGCGCGGCAAGATGGTTTACGCCGATGGCGACGCCGACCGTGGCATCTGGTCGGCGGGACAGGTTCAGGGATTGATCCACGACATCCCGAGCTGCGCCGAGCTCATCTCCCGCATCGTACACGAGGCGGAAGCCATCATCCGGGGGCGGCTGGAGGGCATGATGACCAGCGAGCAGCTACCGAAGTTCGCTCACCCTTCCAGCACCAACTATTCGCGAACTTCCCAAAGTCACGGTCGCTAGCCAGGTCCTGCCAAAAGCACAAAGTCCTCTCTCAACCGTCATTCCGGGACGCGCCGTCGCGACAAAATAGCGAAGCTATTTTTCGCGGAAGGCGCGGGCGCGGAATCCAGAGCTAATCCGCAAGCAATTGCGAAATACCGAGCTGAACGAGCAGCACAGATCTGATTGAGAAGCGCGAGTATCAAGAGCCCCGGCATTGTCCGGGGCTTTCATTTTGTCAATTCCAACGAAGGCGGACGACTGACTGGTGGCCACCATGGACATTTGCCGCCCGACCCGGCATCCTGCCCCGCGCCAATCGGGAAAGATCGCATGAAGGCCTATGTCTACGGCGCCAGCGGCGCTGCAATCACCGAAGTCGCCAAGCCATCGCCGAAGGGTACGCAAGTGCTGGTGCGGGTGCGCGCATGCGGGCTCAATCGCGCCGATCTCGGCATGACCAGGGGGCATGCGCATGGCGCTGCCGGCGGGGTCGGCACTGTGCTCGGGATGGAATGGGCGGGCGAGGTTGCCGAGCTTGGACCCGGCGTCAAAGGCGTCAAGGTCGGCGACCGGGTAATGGGATCGGGCGCCGCCGCGTTCGCCGAATACACGCTCGCCGATCACGGCAGGCTGTTCTCCACGCCATCGAACATGAACTTCGAGGAAGCCTGCACGCTGCCCATTGCGCTTACCACCATGCACAACGCGGTGGTGACGGTCGGCGGCCTGCAGGCGGGCCAGACGGTCATGATTCAAGGCGCCAGTTCCGGGGTCGGCCTGATGGCGCTGCAGATCGCGAAACTCAAGGGCGCCAGTCTCGTCGTCGGCTCCTCGACCGACCCGGTGCGGCGCGCCCGCCTGAAGGAATTCGGCGCCGATCTGGCGGTGGATTCGAGCGACCCGGACTGGGTCGATTCCGTGCTGCAGGCGACTTCGGGCGAAGGCGTCGACCTGATCGTCGATCAGGTCTCGGGCAAGGTGGCGAGCCAGAACCTGAAGGCCACGAAGATCAAGGGCCGCATCGTCAATGTCGGGCGGCTCGGCGGGACGCACGCCGACTTCAACTTCGACCTGCACGCCGCGCGCCGCATCAACTATATCGGCGTCACTTTCCGCACCCGCACCATCGACGAGATCCGCGAGATCTTTGACGAGGTCCGCAAGGACATCTGGGCAGCGGTGGAATCGCGCAAGCTGCGATTGCCGATCGACAAGGTTTTCACCTTCGACGATATCGGCAAGGCGTTCGAGCACATGGAAGCCAACAGGCACCTCGGCAAGATCGTGGTGATTGTTTAGGACTCGCGCATCGGATTGACGATCCGAACCCCGGCAAAATCCTTTTCGTTGTCGGTTACCACGATGCACCCGTTTGCGCCGGCGACCGCGGCGATGATCATGTCGAGCGCGCTGCGCGGTCGGCCGGCGGCCTTCCCTTCCGCCATCAGCCGTGCCCAGATCAGACCGGCCTTCTCGTCGAATGGCAGGATGCGACCCGCGAAAAGTGCTTGCGGCCCTTCCGGGCCCGAGAACCAGGTATCGAGCGCATCGCGCTGCCTGCCACGCGGCTTCTCCAGAACGCCCCTGCCAATTTCGGCGAGGGTTAGCGAGGCGATGAACAGATCTTCGTCGCGCCGAGCGGTCATCCAGGCCATCAGCACTTCGGATGGCCGCGGCTTGACGATGTTGCTGATGATATTGGTGTCGAGAAGAAAGCGCGTCACAGGTCGATCACGCGTCCCTCTTCACGGGGCCGCGCAAGGTCAAGAGCGGCGTCGACGAGTGGCGAACGGCGCAAGGCTGTAACGATGCCGCCGCGCTTGGCAGGCTTGCTCGAGACGGCCCGCTGCATCGTCCGCCGGAGATGCCCGGCTTCCGAACCCTCCTCGATCAACTTCCGGGCAAGCATTCGGATCAGGTCCCGGTCGTCCTCGGAAGCCTGGAGTTCGAAGCGGACAATCCCTCGCTTCGCCAGCCGCGACCGGTATTTCTCGATTGCCCTCTTCTGCGCCTTACTGGCCACTGGCCATCTCCACCTATATCCGGATATATAGCCGAATTGTGGCTCTGGTGCAAGGCGGCGATTTCCGGAAGCGGGGCCGGCAGCGCCGGGCTTTCGATGGCTTGCCGGTGCCGGCATCGGTACGGGATTGGGGATTTGAAGCTGGACTCAGCCGGACGAGCATAGCGTCGGATCGCGTGAGAGCGCTCCACGCGCATCCACGCCCATGCGCATCCGTGAGGATTCATTCAGCCATTTCAACGTGATGCTACCTGTCCAGTCTGTTCTGAAAAAATATATCGTTTCTCCCCCGGCCCAAATCACACTTACAAGGCGCGCCATCCCGCCTCCGTCAGAGGGGCGTTTCGCGATCGTCACGGACGTTGGATGCGGGATGCGGTGGACGCAGGCAGCGTGCGCGACGAGCGCGCCGCTTGCGGACGGCAAAGCCGTGTGGTCCTGACGCCCCGACGCTGGCGTCAAGCTTGCAGGTCTTGACCCGCAGGCGACGGTGGCAAAAAAGCCCGGTCGCCGGGGAGAGCTCGGAATAAGCCGTTAAAACCATTCGCGCGGGGAACGCCGGTTGATACCGGTGAACCTGTGGTGACTACACTTGCGTGCTTTCCATTTTCGCACGCGAGGCTGCGGGTGCATCGGACACCCGGCGTTCCCTGCGCCCTCTGCTTTGAGGGACACGGTTGGGTTCGATAGCTCGGGTGCGTTTGCGCGGCGAGAACGCGGACGCATGTCTTCGTAAGAAATACATACATCCGTCGTCTCCGGGGCTGTTCCGGTAACAACGACTCTCTTTCTTCCGCGGGAGAGAAAGACGTGGATGGCCGGGTCAAGCCCGCCATGACGAATACCGCAACCAACCGGCAACTACGCTTTGCAACAGTTCTTTAATCCCCGACAGCGCCCTGCTAAACCGCCCTCCATGGGCGAACCCGTTCACACCAGAAAAGTGCGTGTCGCGGCGATCTCGATTTTCGCCAGCGCCGGCATGGCCACAGCCAAATTCGTGGTCGGTGTCGCAATCGGCAGCCTGGCGCTGATCTCCGAAGCCCTGCACTCCTCCGTCGACGTGGCCGCGACCGTCGTCACCTGGATGGTGGTGCGCTTTTCCGACCGCCCGGCGGATAAAGAACATCATTACGGTCATGGCAAGCTCGAGAGCGTATCGGCGCTTGGCATCATCGCCCTGCTGTACGTGCTCGCGGGTGGCATCCTGGTCGAATCCTGGAGCCGGCTGCGCGAAGGCGCCCCGCCGCCAACGCTGTCGGCAATTCCGTTCATCGTGCTGCTGCTCGACATCGCGGTTAACCTCTGGCGCGCACGGGCGCTGCATCGCGCCGCCCATGACACCAGGAGCCAGGCGCTGGCGGCCGATGCGCTGCATTTTGCGTCTGACGTGCTCGGATCGGTCGCGGTCATCATCGGCCTTGCGCTATCGGCGCTCGGCTACGCCTGGGGCGATGCCGCCGCCGCCATCGGCGTGGCCATCATGATCGCCATATTGGGCCTGCGGCTGGCGCGTTCCACCCTGGAAACCCTGATAGATCGCGCGCCCGAAGGCGCCGCGGAGAAAGCGGCTGCGGCGATCAAAGCGGTGCCGGGCGTCGTCGATGTCGAACGGCTGCGGGTGCGCATGGTGGGATCGACGCACTTCATTGACGCGACCGTGCAGGTGCCACGCACCTATCCCATCGATCGCGTTGACGAGATCAAGCGCAAGGCGCAGGAGGCGGTCACCAGGACCCTCGAGGATGCCGACCTGACCTTTACCGCCGTTCCCGTTGCACGCAACAATGAGAGCGTGCGCGAGCGTATCATGGTGATTGCCCGCAATTCCGGCCTCGCCGTTCATCACGTCACCGTCCACGATCTCGGCGGCAAGCTCATCGTCGGCATCGATCTCGAGGTCGACGGTAACATGGCGCTGACGGCCGCCCACGACGTCGCCCAGCAGCTGGAGCGCGATATCCTCGACGAATTCGGCGAAGACGTCGAGGTCGATACCCACATCGAACCGCTGGAGCCGGAATTACCGTTCGGCACGGACGCCGCTCCCACTCGCGTCGAGGTCATCAAGGCTGCGCTGTCGCAATTTGCCGCGGGCGGCGCGATCCACGACATTCATAGCGTGCGGGTGCGCGACACGGACGCCGGAGAAATCGTGAACTTCCACTGTCGCGCCGCGCCCTCGATGAGCGTGATCCGGGTTCATGAGAATGTCGACGAGATCGAACGCGCGTTGCGGCGCGCGTTCCCGACTGTGAAGCGGGTGATCAGCCACGCCGAGCCGCCGGACGGCTAATCTTACCGCGTCATAACCGACTTATCCCCTCATCCTGAGGAGCTTGCGCGAGCAAGCGTCTCGAAGGACGAGGCCCGGAAATAGGCAACGTGGCCTTCATGGTTCGAGACGGCGCAAGGGCGCCTCCTCACCATGAGGGTCTTATGACGCAGTAAGATAAGGGCATGATCCGGAAAAGTGTGCAGGGGTTTGCGTTTTCGCCGCTTGAAACGATGCGTTCTCGCTTCGGACTCGCTTCTGCGAGCGTGCTCTTTCGCAAAATCCGCAACCCCGTTTCCCGGTGGACAAGATTTATTTGCTTTAACGAATCGTTGACTCTCGACAGACCGAAAAAACTGGATTCAAATGAGCCTGATTCGGAAGTAAAGCTGGGGTCTTCCGGATGGCGTTCAGAAAAGTTTCCAAAGGGGGCCGACTGCAATGGCGCGTGCACACGCGGCGAGCGCGTGCGTCCAATCCGATTCGATCAAGGGATTGGCGCAATCGATCGCAAAACCAGCCTATCACAGGCTGCTGTTAGCGGAGCCAGCGCTTCGCCGTGCCGTTCCGACGCTGATCATTGCATTCCTGATCACCATCTGTCTCGGCGCTTTCGTCCAGGTGATCGATCAGAACCGTCAGAAGCGCGTGGCGGCCAAGCGCGACCTCGCCGCCATCGCCGACCTGCTTGCCGAACGTCTCGACCGCATCGCCTCGGCCCGACAGGATCGCGCGGCCTCGTTCGAACGCCTGCAACTGCTGCTGCCGGGCCTCATTCCGTCCTGGGCGATCGCAGCCGGCAGGCATGTCATCGTCATCGGCGTGGATCAGCGCATTCTCGCGCGCGTTCCCGTCGAGTCCGCAATCGGCGACACCAACCGGATTCTCGACATCATCAGCGCCGTGCTGCCCTCCGGCGAGCCCGGCCAGCCGGCCGGGGTGAGCGAGATTACGCTGCCGAACGGCGGCGAAGCGCTGGCTGTCCGGCAGGCCGTCAAATCGCTACCCGGTCAGGTCATCATCATCCAGGAGAAGTCCGATTCGCTCTGGCGGTCGGACGCTGCGCTGTCGGTGACGCTCTCGGCAACCACCGGTTTTGTGGTGCTGATCCTGGGCTTTGCGTTCCACTGGCAGTCGACCCGCGCCCGCGAGGGCGATCTCATCAACGACGCGGTACGCGGGCGCATCGACACCGCGCTCAATCGCGGGCGTTGCGGCCTGTGGGATTGGGATCTTTCCCGCGGCCGCATCTTCTGGTCGCAATCGATGTTCACGATGCTCGGCCTTGAAAACCGCAGCGACCTCCTGACGTTCGGGGAAGTCAACGCGCTGGTCAAATCCGACGACATCGACCTGTTCGAAATCGCCGATCAGTTGATCTCCTCGAAGATCAATTCGATCGACCAGACCTTCCGCATGCAGCACACCGACGGCCACTGGATCTGGCTGCGGGTGCGCTGCGAACTCAGCCATGGCGCAGCCGATGCCGGCCTGCACCTGATCGGGATTGCCGTCGACATAACCGAGCAAAAAAGCCTGGCTGAGAAAACGATCGAGGCGGACTTGCGCCTGCGAGATGCGATCGAGACCATCCCCGAAGCTTTCGTGTTGTGGGACGCGGGAGACCGGCTGGTGCTCTGCAATTCGCATTTCCAGCGGCTGCACAAGCTGCCTGACTCAGCCGTGACGCCAGGCACCTCTTATGAGACCGTGATCGAGGTGGGCCGGATGCCGGAGGTACGCACCCGGCTGCACGAGGTCGTAAATCAGGCGCCTGGCGCGCGGACCTTCGAGGCGCAGCTCGATGACGGAAGTTGGCTGCATATCAGCGAGCGCCGGACCAAGGACGGCGGTTACGTCTCGGT
>Ga0075014_100000496_pt1 | contig 10512 bp, 6 predicted proteins | sample AleBraG_ABR_2014_FD_71472 | JGI IMG/M metagenome (GOLD analysis project Ga0075014, IMG submission 71472) | Freshwater sediment microbial communities in response to fracking from Pennsylvania, USA - Alex Branch Run_MetaG_ABR_2014 | ecosystem: Environmental > Aquatic > Freshwater > Creek >... | reverse complement strand
CGCCCTGACCGTTCGCCTTGATAGCCGCCTCGAGAATCGCGGCCGATTGGTTTACATGTTTCAACGCTTCCGGAACGTCGCCACGCTCCAAGGCAATCATCGCCCGTTCCGACGCGAGACCCGCGAAAGCATAATGGCCCTCGGGGAGGCCATGCCGCAGCCTGGGCTCTACTTCCGCCAGCATTGTAGACGCGCGGTCAGGCTTTCGCTCGGCGATATATACTCGCGCACGCTCCAACAACGATTGATTGATCACAAGGTCGTTGTGCATGCTTTGCGCCTTCGTGTATGCGCGTTCGGCATAGTCCGACGCTTCGTCGAGGCGATTCAGTTCCCGGAGAATTCGGGCATAGTTATTGAGTACCATCGGGAAGACGGTGTCTTCTGCATGATTGTCCCGGTTGATCTCGATCACACGGCGATAGACTTTCTCGGCTTCGAGCGGACGCCCAACTTGGTCGAGCTCAAGACCCCAGTCGGCGAACAACACGACGGCGGTTTCTGTGTCATCCCGTCCAAGCGCGGACAGCAAATTGGCCGTGTGTTCGAATTCGGAGAGCGCTTCAGCATCCTTCCCGGCATCACTATAAGCGGCTGCAACATCCAAAGAAGTACTCACCTCCGCGACATCTGTGGCAAAAGGCGATTCTCGCAACGCCCGGCGCGCCGCCAGCGCCCGAGCAAGACCTTCCTGCGCGTCCCCACGCTCCTTGGCGATTTCACTCCCCGCGTGAAGACAATCCACGCGATCGAGAGCCAACTTGGGATCGGCTGTAAGCTCGCGGAGACCCTCCTCAAAAAGCTCCTCCGCACGCGGCAGGTCGACGTCCGTCGAAAGAGCATAGGCCAGCTGACAAGATGCCTGCGCGCGGATCGACGGGTCGGGCAGGCCGCGCGTGAGCTTGTAAGCTTGCTCCAGGAGGCGTCGACCGCGGGCACTCTCGTCCTGGGCCAAATAGTCTCCACCAATCAAAATCATGAGGTCCGCACGCCTACTGGGATCGGAGGAGTGCTCCTTTTCCAGGATGTGTTCGGCGCGTGCCAACAGGTCGTTCGCCGTAAAAGGCTTCCCTGACGGTGCCGCGTCGTTGAGCAGGAAATCAAGGAACTCGTCGTGTTCTTGGCTGCGCAACAGCTGTTGAAAAGCGAAATCGCGCTGCGCCCGTGCTCTACGAGCCTGGACCATGGTGCCAACCATGCCAGCGGTAGTGGCCACGAAGGTCAAGCCCGCTAGTGCGACCACCGCACGATTCCGCCGCACAAACTTGCCCGCACGGTAGGCCAGCGTATCGGGGCGCGCGCTGATCGGCTCATGCCTCAGGTAACGATTCAAGTCGTCGGCCAGGGCCGTCACTGAACCATATCTTTCCTGAGGATTTTTCTTCAGCGCCTTGGCAACGATCGTGTCGAGGTCGCCGCGGAGCAATCGGCTTAGCTTGTCGGGCGTGGCGGAGCGTAGGGCGGCTTTCGCAGAGATGTCTGAAGATTTCGCACCGAAGTTCGCACCCGGAGCGGCCACGACCACGTTGGATGGCGGCGTCGGCTCAGTATCGACGATGGCCTTGACCAGGTCTGCCACCGAGCGAGGATTGCCAGCGGGATGCTGTCCTGTCAACAACACATACAGCAGTACGCCCAGCGCAAAGACATCGGTAGCCGTCGTCACCGTCGCGCCCGTAACTTGCTCGGGAGCGGCATACTCCGGCGTCATCGCCCGACCGCCTTCGATGGTGAACGCCGTCGCCGCGCCGTCTTCCGCTTCGCCCTTCAACAGTTTAGCGATGCCGAAATCGAGCAGTTTCACTTGCCCGTCTTTGCTTACCAGCACGTTGGAGGGCTTTAGATCGCGATGCACGATAAGATTGGAGTGCGCGTCCGCCACCGCCACCAGCACGTCCAGAAAAAGCCTTACGCGCTCGCCCACATCCAGTTTGTGTTCATCGCAGTAATGATCGACGTGATCGCCTTCGACATATTCCAAGACCAGATACGGCTGTCCTGTCGCAGAAACGCCTGCATCGATCAGCTCGGCAATATGCGCATGCGCAAGCCTGCCCAGAATGCTGCCCTCGCGTTTGAAACGCGCTTCGCCGCCTTTCCCCATCAGCGAGATGTTTAGAAATTTCACCGCGACGCGGCGCTCGAAGCGTCCGTCGCTTCGTTCCGCCAGCCACACGCTTCCCATGCCGCCCTCGCCAATCTGCGAGATCAGGGTGTACGGTCCCAGGGTTTGGCCGGCGAGTCCCGAAGGGTTGGGCAGTTCGAACTGGCCATTCTCCAGAAACCCTTCTTGCGCCAGCACGCGGTGCTCATCGAGCAGCGCGGCCAACTGCGCCGCCAATTTGGGGTTTTGTTCGGCAAGCGAGCGCAGCCACGCGGCGCGCTCTTCGTCCGTCATCGTGAGCGCCTGATCCAGATAGGGGCTTACAACCCGCCATTCCTCAGGGCTTAGGGTCGACATGCTTTCCTCAGAGTGACAAATCCGCGCTGATCTTGCGATGGAGATAGATGCGCGCCTTCTCCCAGTCGCGCTGCACCGTACGTTCCGATACGTTGCGCATGCCAGCGATTTCTCCGAATGAAAATCCGCAAAAAAACTTCAGGTCAACCACCTCGGCGAGCCCCGGTTCAACTTTGACAAGTTCATCCAGAACATCGCTGACTTGGCTGAGCTCCTGGTGGTCGGCGGCACTTTCCATTGCGTCGGTATCAAGCGTGGTTATCTCGAAAAGGCCACCGCGTTTTTGTGCATGCCGTTCGCGAGCGTGATCGATAATCAGCCCGCGCATCACGCGGGCTGCATAGCCCATGAACCGCGCCCGGTCGGGAAACGAGGGACCGTCACGTGCGGACATATCCAGGTATGCCTCGTGCAACAGAGTCGTCGCGCTAAGGCTCACTGCGGCGCCCGGCCGCGCAAGCTCGCGCCGGGCGAGTTGGCGCAACTCCGCATAAAGAGCAGCAAAAAGCGCGTCGGCAGCAGCCGGGTCGCCCCGTTGGGCCGCGGCAACAAGCAATGGAATTTTCGTCGTCCCCACCCCGAGCCTCAGTTGCGGGCAAGCTTCTCGTATTTCGACCGATTCGTCAAGGCTCGGCTCGTCAGCACGAATGCAAATCAGCGGCATGGGACCGATGACGAATTCGAGCGGATGACGGGTCCGTGCGGAATAACCCGCTTGAGAAAAAAGCTCTTTTCTTTGAATCTGAGATGTTCGACGGGCCATAAGTCGGCTTGAGAAGGGCGATTCCACCCGGCATCGCTGCTTTGGCCGACACGCCACATCCGCTAAATGCGGGAATAACAGTGCTATCCTGCTAGGCGGCTTTGTGCGAGGCCATTCAAGAAAGGACCTTAATGGGCCCACCAAAGATAGGAGCATGCTGCTTCAGCGCGGGAACCTTGAGAGTAGAGGTTCACGGTGGCCGTCGGGCCGCGGCTGAGGCTGCCGCCCGAGCTGCCGCGGAGGCCATGCGAGAGCTAGAAGGCCGAGCCGCGACCTTCGGGATCATTTTCGCCACCGGTGCATCGCAACTCGATACTCTAAATGTGCTGACATCTCTACCTGGCCTTCCGTGGAACCGCGTGAACGGGTTTCATATGGATGAGTATAAAGGCATTTCCGCTGACCATCGGGCCTCGTTTCGCCGCTACATGCGCGAGCATTTGAGCGAACGGGTCCACATGCAAGAGTTTTACGAAATCGATGGAAGTGATGCGGATCCCGATTCAGTGTGCCGGGAATATGCTCAGAATCTGCGCTCCTGCCACCCGGAGTTGTGCCTGCTTGGAATCGGCGAGAATGGCCACTTAGCTTTCAACGATCCCGCCGAGGCCAACTTCGACGACCCTAAGGATATGAAGATTGTTAAGCTGGACTCTGTGTGCCGGCAACAGCAAGTGGAGGAAGGATGGTTTGCCAACTTTCAGGAAGTGCCAGAGTACGCTCTTACTCTAACCATTCCCACATTGTTCAGAGTACCCAGGCTCATTGTTTCGGTTCCCGGGAGCCGCAAGGCTCGAATTGTCAGGCGAACGCTAGAGGAACCGATCACGACTGCCTGTCCGGCTACCATCCTTCGAAAACACGCCAACGCTACCCTCTATCTAGATCCGGAAGCAGCCTCCGAGCTGAACCGCGTCGTGGGTTGAGAGGAGGTCCGATGCCTTCGGAGACACTAGCAGGCTGCTGAACAACTCTTTTCGTGCTTTGCTCGACCACAAAATATTGCGATCGTGCGCATGGCGGTCCTCAACATATTGACGCGGACAACCGAAAAACACTTTTTCAGCAGCCTGCTAGTGATTCGCTTGTGTCAAGGCTAGCAAGAACGCCCTTCTCTCGAACGCCTCCTCCGTTGACCTCTTATACTGCGGCGCGCTGCAGGCCAAAGGTGGCGGACCGTCTCATTGTTATGCTGGGCCAGAAGTCGGCTTCGGGGAAGCAGCGCTGCAGGATGGAGTGAATCTTAAGAGACGTTCCAGTTCCTTGGTGCGGGTCCGGCACATACGTGCGAACGCGATTCTCATAAATGGCACCGTAGTGCTGGATTCGAATCTCGGTGTTGGACCGCGGAAAGGGATATGAAAGGGTCCTGCAAGGGATGGCTACGGTACGCGTTTATGCGAGATCCGCGAAATCAGCAGCAGAAAAACCGCGCATGCGATCATCGAAGCAAAAACCACGGGGAAACCACCTTACTCCGCCGGATTCAATATGAATTCGACAAGGCCCCCCACAAAAACCACGCATCCTGCAAAGATGCCGCCCAACTTGACGGTTCGGCCAAACGTGACGACCGCTTCTGCTGCGCTATAGCCGTCTTGATAGCGTTTGATCGCGGCTGTGGAGTCACTGGATTCCGGGATGAGAGTGGTCATGACGGCAGCGCTCATAAGGACCTCCTTTTACCTTCCTGGGACAAGACGAGGCTGTCGGCTTTTTGGTCGCGCTCTCGCCGAGACAGTGCCGGGCGTCGCCGGGCTTCAGCCCGCGCGGTTTGCGCTGGGGTTGAGTGCTGTCTTTCGGACGACTCCCGGCCTGTCTTCCTTCTAGCGCAACAGATTCTCCGTTGCAGTGCGTGGAAGCACTGATACGCGTCACCTGGCTGTTGGCGGAATGGAAAGGGAACGAGATGCAGCTAGGGACAAAAACAAAGAGCTGCGGCATTGGTTACGCTCTAGCCGCCAACTCTTGCGAGGGAGTTAGCACCGTGGCGCGTGCACCGTCGCAGCCCCTGATGCGATCACCGCTTTTACGGTTCCAAACCCCGGCTGCTCCTCGCGAGGCAGTGGGTTTTTTCGGGTTTGGTGGCTCAGCGAGTCGCCTCGCCAAGTGGATCACCCGGCCTACTTCGGATCGGTCAACATTACTTGGACCAACCCTTTCAACCGTCGACAAGTGAATACGATACTCCTGCCTAAACGGGGATGCAGTGACATGGATCACACATCATTCAGGGCTGCGCAAGACTCATAATTTCTGTGGGATAAACGTCTACGAACAGGGGCAACGTATTGGCGGGACTAGACTTCTGGTTTGACGGTATGACATTCTCCTGTCTTTTGGCGATGCGGTACAACTTGCCTTTTGGCGAGTGTATATTTGGCGAGTGTATAAGGAGAAGAGCCTTCGCGCGAGAACGCGAAGGCTTTTTTGTTTTCAGCAGTTACTGAGGTTTCTTTTCGGCTGGCGGAGCAGGAGGCGGGCCGCCCATGCCGTGGCCGTGCATCATGCCGGGTCCCATCGACTCCATGTTCTTTTGCATTCGGTCCATGTGGGTAACCACCGTTTCCCACATGTCCACGTTGGTCTGCCAGCGTGCTTTCTCGGCAGAGTCCTTGATCGCCGCCACATTGGTCTTCATTTGAGCGAGAGATGACTTCATCTTTTCGATGTCGGCCTTCATGGCCTCCATCTCTTGCTTATGCATCTCCATCATGTGTTTGCGATGCTCGGCCTGCGCCTGGCTCCCACTGGGAGGAGGTGTTTGAGCGGGTTTTTCCTGTGCCCACATCGCGGGCATCAGGGCGAATATCAGGGCGAGGAGAAAACTCTTAACCTTCATTGCAGCTCTCCTTTCCGGAACATCTGACACGGTGAGTATAGACCCGAGGCATCGAGTGGTGTGCAGCCCCTGTGTCGGCGCGAAAGAGTTCAGCAAACCCCTATCATCGCGATCCTTTCAGATGTTGGAGAACACAGGTTTCTCAGTAACCTCATTTCTAGATGAGAGGGTCCGACGTGTGAAACGACCATACTGATGCCCTGGCAGGCAACCAAGGATTCAAGCGATGAGCAGCAAGGGTTTGAGGACTATAGGGTGCAAAAGAGGCTGAGTGCAATGCCTGAGCGGGAGATTACCGTCCCTGCGCAATGTCCAGCAATACTAGCCGATGATTGAGGAACGAGCCAGAGGCCTTTCTAAACGGGAGCGGGAGTCGGGGGTGTGGCAGTTTTGCCGCTCCTTCCTTCCACTCCATCAAAGATGTGGGAACAATGGCTAGGACGAAACGTGTCGAACCATAGGGGAGAGCAGGGCGTTCGTCTCAATGCATTGCCGAGGGTTTTGCCTGGCAGACTCGCATGGCCAATGCACTCTCTTAACCCGACACCTGTACGCTGCATTTTCTTGCTGCTGGATAGAGTTTTTTAATGAGAGCCCGGTCACAGACACAGCTTCCGAAACAAGGTACTTTCTGTGGATGACAGGCACTCCAGCAGCTTGGGAAGGCAGAATCCGCTCTTGAGGTGAACATCATGTTCGATACGATTTCCTTCAGACTCAATGACAAACCAGTCCGTCTGAATGTTGACGCAAACCGCGTGCTTCTTTGGATTCTGAGAACCGACTTGGGCTTGACCGGTGCCAAATTTGGCTGTGGCGAAGGGCATTGCGGCGCCTGCACTGTGCTGGTAGACAACGTCGCGGTTCGCTCCTGCCTGTTGACCGCAAAAGATGTCCGCAACAAGGAGGTTGTCACGATCGAAGGCCTGGCCAAAGATGGACAACTTCATCCGCTGCAGAAGGCGTTCGTGGTACACGACGCTTTGCAGTGCGGGTTCTGCACTCCCGGCATGATTCTTTCCGCCTACAGCCTGCTGAAGGCAACCCCCCATCCATCTAGAGAGCAAATCCTACAAGGCATGGAAGAAATTCTGTGCCGGTGCGGCGCGCACACCCGAATTATCGACGCCGTCCAGGCGGCCGCAGCTGAAATGAAGGGAGCCTAGTAAACATGAAAACCGAAAACCACGAGGATTTCCTTGCGCAGGACTTCAAGGACAATATTGAACTTCTTCCGTCCCCCAGCAGGCGCGAATTTATCAAGCTTCTTGGCGGCGGTATCGTCATTGTCGTGCTGGGTGATTTCGGGATCGCTCAGGACGCGAGTCGGGAGCGCGGAGCGCGTGGTAGCTTGCCTTCCGACTTCAACGCTTTTCTGAGAATCGGTGAAGACGGCCGAGTGACCTGTTTTACAGGCAAGATTGAGATGGGCCAGGGGACGATGACCTCATTGCCTCAGATGCTCGCCGAAGAACTGGAGGTGCCTCTTGATTCCGTGGACATGGTCATGGGAGACACCGCCTTGTGTCCATGGGATGGCGGAACCTTTGGGTCGTTGTCCACTCGCAGTTTTGGCCCGGCGCTTCGAGCTGCGGCTGCCGAAGCAAATGGGGTGTTGTTGGAGCTGGCTGCTGAATCCCTCAAAGTTCCTCAGGCACAGTTACTGGCCAAGGATGGAATGATAATTGACCGACAAAACAAGGAGCGCCGGGTCGGTTACGGCCAGTTGACCAAAGGGCAAGAAATTGAAAGGCACCTCAGAGCCAAGCCAGTCTTGAAAGATCCCTCCGAGTTCACGGTGATGGGCAAGGGGCAAGTGCACAGGGATGCGCGAGAAAAGGTCACGGGTAAGGCCCAATTCGCCGGTGATATCCGCGTGCCGGGCATGCTTTATGCCAAGGTGCTGAAGCCGCCGGCCCATGGGGCGAAGTTGAAAACCGTGGACACTGAGCCGTGCAGACAAGTCGCCGGCATCCGGGTCGTTCGGGAAGGTGACCTAGTCGCGGTGTTGCATGAGTTGCCGGATATGGCGGAAGCCGCGCTGACGAAAATCAAAGCCGATTTCGAGCCTTCGCCTTCCGGCCTCAGTGACAAGAATATTTTTGACCACATGCTCAAGGTGTCTTCGGCGTCGCGGGTCGTGGCTGAAGGAGGCAATCTCGAAGACGGCAGAAAGCTGGCACAGAAGAAATTCGAGACGACCTACCTGAACAGCTATGTCGCTCATGCACCGATCGAAACCCACACCGCACTCGCCAAAATCGAAGGCGACAAAGCCACTGTTTGGGCTTCAACCCAGACTCCTTTCGCTCTGCAGGAGCAGATTGCCCGTACCATTGGTCTTGACGCCAAAAACGTCCGCGTTATTGTCCCGTTTGTTGGTGGCGGGTTCGGCGGGAAAACACGCCATCTGCAGGCGCTCGACGCCGCCCATCTAGCCAAAGCCGTGGGCAAACCCGTACAAGTGATGGCCAATCGCGAGGAGGAATTCTATTACGACACCTTCCGGCCGGCGGCGGTGGTCAGAATCAACTCCGGCATTGATGCCTCGGGGAAAATAGTGTTTTGGGATTATGACGTTGCCTGTGCGGGCGAACGGGGCTCGCAACAGTTCTATACCATTCCTCATCACCGCACGGTGTCGCGTGATGCCACTCCAGGGGGACCGGCCGCGCATCCCTTTGCTACCGGTCCATGGCGCGCCCCGGCCAACAATACGAACACCTTTGCCCGCGAATCGCAAATCGAAATGATGGCAGCAGCGGCGGGGATTGATCCCGTCGAATTCCGCCTTCAGCACCTGAGCGATACCCATCTGATTGCGGTTCTTAAAGCTGCCGCAGAACGATTCGGCTGGAAGCCGGCGAAGGGTCCAAGCAAGCGGGGCTACGGTGTGGCTCTCGGCATAGATGCCGGTACTTATGTCGCCGCTATCGCCGAAGTCGCGCTTGACGTCCAAAGGGGCGCGGTTCAGGTAAAGCGCGTGGTCAGCATTCAAGACATGGGCGTGGTCGTCAACCCCGAGGGCGCAGCAAGACAGATGGAAGGGGGCATCACAATGGGAATGGGTTATGCGCTCACCGAAGAGGTTCATTTCAAAAATGGAGCAGTCTTGGAAAGGAACTTCGACACATACGAAATTCCGCGCTTCTCCTCGGTGCCGAAAATCGAGACTGGCTTTATTGAATCAGAAGCCGCGTCGCAGGGCGGCGGTGAACCCGCCATCATTGTGATGGGTGCAGTCATTGCTAATGCGATCTTCGACGCCACCGGTGCTCGAGTGCTTCACTTGCCCATGACGCGCGAGCGAATCAAGGAAGCCCTTCGCACGGTCCAAGTAGCTTAGTCGTGGCTCCCGACATAAAAGGCCGCAGGCCATCCCAATGGGGATTGCCAGCGGTTCGACACAATGCGCCGCCGAATGTGAGTCAACTTCACTCACCAGGGTCCTGCAAGAGTGAGCAAGGTTCATGACCGAACCCAATCCGGGGATGCTTTGATGCTTCGGCGCGCAGAGGAACAGCGGCGGCGAATAGAGGTATAGATCGAGTTTCTCGCTCCGCCAGGAGAACGAAGACTACTTAGCTTGGCACCAGGGAGTCACGATCGAGAACGGAGGCTTACCCGACCGCCGGACCGGTGCCTCCACATTCATCTGTGATACTGGAAGTGTTGCGGACGCGAACCACCCACGGCGTCTCAAGCCTGAAAACCACTAAGATGTTGCTCTGTTTCTTTTCGCCGATACTGATGATAGCAACCAGGCGATGCCTGCATCCATCCCGACGACAAGATTGTGATCCAGATAAACCGCTTGGAATTCGGGCAAGGAGTTGCGACCGCGCTGCCGCTGATCATCGCCGAAGAACTTGATGCCGACTGGTCGCAAGTCATCCCCGAGCTTGCGCCCGCAGCCGACATCTATCGCGACCCCATGCGGGGCAGGCAGATGGTCGGCGGCTCAGGTTCCATCCGCACCTCGTTCACGCAGTACCGCGAGCTGGGCGCACGCACGCGTGCGATGATCATCGCGGCCGCCGCAAAGCGGTGGAATGTTTCTCCTGACCAGTGCAGCACTGCAGCCAGCATCGTACACGGTCCTGGCGGAAGGACGTCGAAATACTCCGCGCTGGGGGCTGAGGCAGCTCACCTTCCCATTCCTGGGACCGTGAAGCTGAAAGACCCGGCGCAGTTTTGCCTCATTGGCAAAGACGCGCGCCGCCTCGACAGCCGGGCGAAGTGCGATGGCTCGCAGAAGTTCGGGCTCGATATTGATCTGCCCGGCATGCTCGTCGCGGTCGTGGCGCATCCTCCCGTATTCGGGGCCCGAGTCAAGAGTGTTGACGGCGCCGAGGTGCGTAAGCTCCAAGGCGTACGCGATGCCTTCGAGATTCCCGTTGCACGGGGTGGGAGTGGCGTTGCCATCGTTGCTGACAGGTTCTGGAC
>Ga0075014_100000494_pt1 | contig 10536 bp, 5 predicted proteins | sample AleBraG_ABR_2014_FD_71472 | JGI IMG/M metagenome (GOLD analysis project Ga0075014, IMG submission 71472) | Freshwater sediment microbial communities in response to fracking from Pennsylvania, USA - Alex Branch Run_MetaG_ABR_2014 | ecosystem: Environmental > Aquatic > Freshwater > Creek >... | reverse complement strand
TACATGCGGACGCGGTTGCCTTCGGTCGGTTGGAAGTCCTCGATCTTGCCGGAAAGAGTATTGAAGAGCCGAAGTGACATGAAAGGTTGATTTTAGCACTCGGGAATCAGGCTTCAGGCTCTGGGCTTCAGGCTTCAGGATGGAGGGTGCCGGCTCTCAGTCACAGTCAAAACCAAAGGCAAAGTCAAAGGCCGCGGGCAAGAGTGGCCCGCGCCACACGTGCACGGGCGAGGACGCCCGTGCCTCCACACTGACGTCTCAGCTCGTCGGCGGCGAGGGCAAGGTCTTCTGGTGAAGCTCGCGCAACCGGTGGGTGACAAGAAACACGTAGTGTACGCCGGAGGCGATGGTGAAGGTGAAGGTCAGGCGCAGGAACTGGCGCTGGAGGAAGTAGATCCATCCGGCCTGGTTGGTGGCGTAGAGCAGGACGAAGAAGACGGCGCCGATCTGGCAGAGGGTGTTGATCTTGCCGAAGATGCTGGGGCGGAAATCGCGCAGGCCGGCGGCCATGTAGAGGACGGCGCTGACCGCCAGGATTCCCATGTCGCGGCTGAAGACGATGACCGTGAACTTCCACTTGATCATGTGCAGGATGGCGAGCACCAGGAACATGGTGGAGAGCAGCAGCTTGTCGGCGATGGGGTCGAGGTACTGGCCAATGAGCGTCTGCTGGTGGAGGCGGCGGGCGAGCAGGCCGTCGAAGGCGTCGGTGATTCCGGCAATCACGAACAGGATGAGCGCGGTGCGGTAGTGGTGGTCCACCAGGCCGTTGACGATGAACGGCAGAAACACCATGCGCAGCAGAGTGAGCTGGTTGGGAGCCGTCAGGAGCTGGCGGAAATTCACGCGGTGCGCGCTCCGGTGGATTCTTCCGAAGAAGCCTGCATGAGAACGACACGCGGGTTGACACCGGTCAGAGAGGTGAAGCGGTCGCTTAGCGAGGGGATGGCGGCGCCGGGCGTGTCGAGTTCCATGCGTTCGACGCGGTGCATGGGGAAGAAGACAGTGGCGTTCGACATGGGCTCACCGGCTTTGACCATGGAAACGCAATCTTCAAACGACGCTAGTTCGATGCCGCGCAGGCTGAGGCCGGCGGCAGAGACGGCGAGGATCGCGCCCCAGAATTTTTCGCGCGGAGAGCCCAGCGAGACCAAAACCATGCTGCCGGGATGGAAAGGGCCGGTGAGTTCGTGGGCGTGCGTCATGACGGGCTCCTTGGATGGCTCATTGGGATTGTGACGTGGGAGGGGGTGTAAGCGCAACTGGAGGGGGGTTGGGATTGAGTGATCGTGTGATTTGAAACCTGTTGTTCGAGATATGAACCGGGGCGGAAGGTCCGCCCCGGCGGGTCAGCAGAGTTACGGAACGGTTACGGTGACGGTGGTAGTTCTGGTGGTGGAACCACTGGCTGCTGTAACTGTCACCGTGTGGGTGCCCGACGGGGTGCCGGGGTCAGGTGGCGTGCTAGAGCCGCCGCCACAGCCGAAGATGGTGAGGGCGAAGAGGAGTAACGTGAAAGTAAGCATCATGGTAAGGAACCAGCGGCGTTTCGGAACGCCGACGAGGAGAACGCCTGCGAGGAGAAAGCCGCTCGCTGTCATCCAGCCGGTTCCTCTGCGTTGTTCCAGTCTGGCAAGTGTTTTTCCGATCGCATGCGCCGCTGTTGTGTTAATGGTCAAAGTCGCAGTAGTGCTGTTGCCATTGAGTGATGCCGAGGCACTGCTCAGACCGCAGGTGATCTCAACGGAAGTTGGCGGGGTGCAGGAAAGATTGACCGTGCCGTTGAATCCATGGACGGCGGTGAGGTTGATGGTCGAAGTGGCCGATTGGCCCCGTGCGGTAACACTCGCACCCGATGGCGTGGCGCCGAAAGAAAAGGTCGGGGTTACGTTCAGACCGGGCCAGGCGTTGGTGAGGGCGAGAGCGTCGGGGGAGCCAAGGCCTGTGACCTGGTCATAACCCACTCCGGCGCTGTAACCAATCTGGGTCGTTCCCGCCGGGCAATTCGTGCTGGGAGCTGTGCAGGGAACCTTGTTGTCGCCCGTGGTGATGTCGTGAAAGGCAGCGGGGGTCGTGCTCGCAAGGTTGTAGAGGGTTGGGTTGATGTTGCCTAGTCCGGTCGATCCCGTGCCCTGATTGAGGATAGCGATAACGGCGGCGAATGTCGGAGCTGCCACCGAAGTTCCACCTACAACGTCGAGGTTGACGTTATTCGCGTCGCGGAATCCGTTTACGCAGCTGCCGGCATGACACATTAGGTATCCGTCGTGATCTCCGGAGGAACTGAACGCGATGTCTGGCACGTCGCGTGCGCTATCGGCAGGGGTGACGATCGCGCCACTCTGGAAGGCCGGCTTGGCGTATTTCACGCTCTTGCCTCCGCCGGTCGCGGAAAGGAATCCCATATGAGCGAGTTCGAACGTGGTGTCATTCCAGGCGATCTCAGGAATGTACTGCAGCGCGGAATCGCGGATGTCGGGGCCATTCGGTGGGGTAGTGGCCAGCCAGTAGGTGGACGTGTTGCTTCCTTCGTTGAATTCGGTTCCGCCCATGGCGGTCACGCCCGGGCTGGAGGCGGGATGATCAACGGAGAGTCCGGTAGTCGCTGATTTTGAGGTGGTGGGGTCTTCACAGTCGGCTGCGCCAGTATCCCCGGTTGCGGCCGTAATCGTCTGCCCCTGTGAATTGGCCTGACCAATCACCGCGTCGAACTGAGTAATAAAGCCGGGAGTCTGAGCGGTTTCGCAGAAGCCATAGCTCGTGCTGATGACTGAGCCAATGTGTTGGCTTACAGCATAGGTGATGGAGTCAAACACACTAAAGTTTGTGCTGTTGCCCACGTAGACGAAGTTAACGTCGGCGTTCTTGGCTACTGCGCCGGACCATTCCACGTCGAGGGCGGCCTCTTGCAAGTCGTTTGAGAAGACGGTTGACACGCCCGAGGAGGGTACGAGCGTCAGAGTGGGGTGGTGGGCGGGGAGGCCAGCATTGGTTCGGAATGCGTCCACGTCTACGAAACTGTTCGCGGCGCTGGTGCCGAGGGCGGTTTGGCCCGCGATGGCGATGGTCACACCGGTTCCATCTAGGCCCAGACTGTAGAGGCTGTCCAGGTGATAGATCTTGGCGAAGTCGTTGGGTGCCAGGAAATTGTTACCTGTCTGGCCAGACGAAAAATGAGCTCTTATCTGTCGTGCGCGCGGCTTTGGCCGGAAGTCGTGCAGATTACCTAGCGCCACGACAAGGTTGGTGAAGGCGGCTGGCATGGAAGGATCAGTCGCATTGGCGAAGTGGTCTTCACCCTTTACGTTGTAGCGGTGCATCTCCATGCGGAAAGCGGATTCGAGTTGGGCGACGGTGCCGCTGAAGTGGATGCGGTTGCGGCTGGGGGCGATGTCATCCACCGTGAAGCCTTTGCCTTCGAGCCATGATTTGACCTGGGCGAGGTCGCTGTCGGACATGCCGAAGAGGGCGCCGAACTGATCGGGCGTCAGCCACTGGTGGTAGACGGGAGACTTTGGGTCCTGGAGGTCCACCAAGAGTTTGTCGAGGTCTTTCTGCTGGGCGGCGGAGGGGCGGAAGGCCAGCGTTACGCCTTCGAGGCGGGTGCTGGGGTCCATGCGGCCCTGGTCGAATTCGGCGCGTGCCAGGCCGTGGACGTTGCCTTTGACGAGCTTCACGTCCTGGTCGTCAATGGCCTGGGTGATGCGGTCGCGGACTGGAGTCTGGGCGGCGACCAGGGTGCTGATTAGAGCGAAGGCAAGAGCGAGTCGGACACAACGGGACACGTGAAACCTCCGGGGATGCGGGCTGTTGGTTGGGTATGGGGTAATTTTATCTTTCTTAGGATTCATGCGGCGGATATAAAGATGCCCGAACATGGAGTGCAACCATTAGAACTTGGGTGGGCGGTTGCTTCCAAAACCGGAAGGACCCATTCGGTCGCGGTCGCTCCCTCAGGGCAGGCTTCGGCCGGGGGACAAGGGGTGTCATGGAATTTCCTCGGTTGCTCCTGCTTTTGTAGTTCTTCGCGCCAAAAAAACTAGCCGAGCTGTGCTCGGCCTGGGCGGGCGAGGACGCCCGCCCCCACATAAACACCTAAGTGCACGGGCGGGGACGCCCGTGCCTCCATGCTCCGTCATTGGCGGACCAAAAGGGCGACGCGGGGGAAGGCGAAGCGGGCGGCGGTGTCGTCGATGACATTGACCTGGCAGGTGTAGAAGCCGGGTTTGAGGTCGGCTAAGGGGACCGACAGCTGAAAAACGGCGGCGTGGCGGCCGGGTACGCCTATTTCCCGAGTCTCGGCGAGCGGCGTCTCGTAGGCTTTCGACTTGCCGCGGAAAAATACAACATTCGAGAGCAGGTGGACGCCGGCGTTCGTGGGGCTCTTGGTGCCGTCAGCACGCTCGCGGGCGGGGTCGTAGACCTCGTAATAGAAATAGAGCTGCTGGCCCGAGGCGAAGACGTGGGTGACGTTGGGAATCAGCTCGGAACCGTCGCGGATGAGCGGGTTGTCGGCGTTCTTCTTGGTGACGGGCTGAAGCTGGCTGGCGAGGACGATGGAGCTGACCTTCAAGGGGATGGTCTTTAGATCAGGGATAACGGCGTCGGTTTCGAAGGAGCCCATGCGGCCGGTTTGATTTTCGCGGACGACAATCTTCAGGTGGTACTTGCCCGGCGGCAGATAGAGGCTGGTGTTGTACTGGACATTTTTGCGGCGGACTTCGGCGGTCTGGCTGACGGCGAGCTTGACCGTGTCACGCAGGGGGAAGATGGGGCGCTTGTTTTCGTCGGTGACTACGCCTATGACGTCGAGCGTGGCTTTGTCTTTATCGCCGCTGTTGGTGAACGGAATTTCTGATCCCGGAACGGCGAGGGATACGGGGACGTAGAATCGGTTCTCGCCGAGGCGGAAATAGGCGGTAGTGAGGTAAACGGGGAAATCTGTCGAGGGCAGATCGGAAGCGAGTTCGTCTTCGAGTTGTTGCTCGCGGTCCTCGTGGGTGGAGTGCTGGAAGTCGGCGGGAGCATAGTAGCCTTTGCGGAATTCCAGTTTCAGGCCAGGACGGTTCACGCGCACGGTGATGCGGCGAAAGCGGCCATCGCGAGCGGAGTTATTGCTACGGTAGCCGAGCAGGTAGTAAGTAGCGGTGTCATCCTGAACGCCGCGAAAGACACGGCCGAAGTCGTTGGAATCGAGAAAGGCGCGGCCACCGGTGTCGCCGGCGAGGGTGACGAGCGTTTCCTGCGTGGAGAAATTGGAGTCGTACTGGTTGAGGGTGGCGCGCCCGGAGTAGGCGGAGGTGCCGCGCAGGCTGGCGGACTGGGCTTCGCCACCGGGAACCATGGCTTGCAAGCCGCGGATGTCGAGCGGGTAGATGGACAGGTTGGCGCGGACGGAGGCGTTGATGGCGGCGCGAAGCTCGGCCTGATTCTCCGTGCCGGTGCGGTCCATGCCGCTAGAGAAATAGATGAGCGACTTTTTCTGTTCGACTTTGGCGAGCTTGGCGGCAACGGAGCGGAGGGCCTCAAGGCGGCGATCGGTGTTGAAGATGTTGTATTCCGTGTCGTCCACAGTGAAGGCCTGGCCGGTGTCGGCGGTGCCCTCGGTGGTTCCGGTAGAACCGGTTTCGAAACCGGCGCCGCTGGTGGAGTTGAATGCCCGCAGAGTTTTCTTGAGCTGGTCGCGGTCGGCGGAAAAATCCTGGTTGACAGTGAGCGAGGTGCCGAGCGAGATGACGCCGACGAGGTCGGCCGGGGCCATCTGTTTGTCCACGTAGTTCAGAGCAGCGTTGGCCGAGCGCTCGATTTCGTCGGGCTGCATCGAGGTCAGATCGAAGAACAGGATGATGAGGCGGCGGTCTTTGAAAGCCGGAGCGCCGGGCGTCGCGGGCTGGGGCACAGCGGTTTTGGGTTGCGTTGTGGCTGGGGCGTTCAGCAGACTGGGCTGGGCGACATCAGTGGGCGGTACGGCGTCGGTGTTCTCGATGTCGAAGGTCAGAGCGTGCTGCGGCTTGTTGTCTTCGAGGATGGTGAAGTCGTCGAGCTTCAGATCGCGAACGAGGTTGCCGTCTTTGTCGCGGGCGGTTACGTTGACCAATACGAGTTCGCTGGTCGACTTAAAAGTGTAATTGGGCTCCTGGGCGGGCAGCGCGGGAGTAAGGAGCGCAGCCGCGAGGGCGGCGGCTGCCAGCTTGCGAAGCGGATTGACTTGTTGCGTAGGCATGGCCGCTCCTAGAACCTGAACCGCGCGTTAATTTGAATGGAGCGCATCGAGCTGACGGAAGTGACACGGCCGTAAGTTCGCGAGTCCAGGACGGTATCGATCGAAGAGTAGTTCGGATGATTGAAGACGTTGCTGGCCTGAACGCGAAATTCCAGAGCACGCGAGTTGCCGAGCGGGAACATTTTGGTGGCGGACATGCTGAAAACGACCGTCCGCGGGCCCTCAATGCTGTTGCGGCGGGCGTTGCCGAATTTGTTCGTGGGCGGCTGGGTGAACGCGGCGGTGTCGAACCATTCGGCGATGGACGGGCTCGAGAGAGAGATGGGCTGGCCGCTGAGGTCAGGGCGCAGCGTGCCGTTGGTGCCGCGGCTCAGATCCGCGGCATTCCCCAGGATGCGCGGGGTGAAGGGCGTGCCGGTCGAGACCGTCCAACTGCCACCCCACTGCCAATCGCCGAGGGCGGAGCGGGCAAATCCACCCTGGGAGAGCCAGCGGCGATCGTGGCCGAAAGGCAGTTCCCAAAGGTAGTCGCCGCTGAAGCGATGGCGCTGGTCGAAGCTGGAGAGACCGCGTTCGGCGGCGAGGTCTGTGGCGTCCTGGGCGACGACGGTGCCTCCGCCACCGATGGAGGACGCGTTATCGATGGATTTTGACCAGGTGTAGCTACCGCCGAGAGAGACGCCGTGTTGCAGTCGTTTGCGAAGGCGGACAGTTCCCGCGTTGGCAGTGGAATCGCCGGCGGCGGTTTCCCAGAGAAAAGGTTGGACTCCATTCAGAAGAATGCCGGTCGCCGTGCGGTTGGGAGCCTCGACGATATCGAGCCGTGTGCCCTTGGTGCCGGTGTAGTCGAGATTCAGGATCAGTGCGGGACGGATTTCCTGCTGCAAATCCACGTTCCAGATCTGGACATAGCCGAGACGGTAGTTGCGATCGACGGCGTAGTTGTTGGTGACGATGGCGGTGGCGGCGGGGAAACCGTTTTCCAAGGTCAGACCAGTTTGCGTATTCGTCTGCGTAAAGGAGAACGGCGGCTGAAATGCGAGTTGCTGGATCATGCTGCTGTAAGCGCCGGTGTTGTAGTTGACGCCGTACCCGGCGCGCAACACGCTTTTGGAACGGATCTTCCACGCAATGCCGAGGCGGGGAGCGAAGTTGTTGCGATCGGGATTGATCAGGCTGGCGGGGAAGGCGCCTGTGTACGGGCCGGTTTGCCCCGGCTGAACAGGCGCGACCGCTGTAAAGCGTGGCGCGACATCGAGGTTCACGATGCGGTTGTTCAGTTCGGTGTATGGAGAGGCATATTCGTAGCGCAGGCCGAGGTTGAGCGTCAGATTGCCGCGGACGCGCCATTCGTCCTGCACGAACAAATCCCAGGAGTTGCCACGGAAGTGAAAACCGGTCGACGTGTACTGGATGGAAGATTGCTGCGGGAGGCCAAGCAGAAAGTTGGCGAAATCGTAGCCGCTGAGGGCGTTGCCGAACGCGAATGTGCCGCGCGGATTGCTGTTGGTCTGCGGGTTGGTCTGGAGCCAGCGGAAGTCGCCTCCCCAACGCCAGGTGTGCTTGCCGCGATTGAGGATCATGGAGTCAGACAGGGTGAAGGTCTGATCGCTGCGGTGGAGCGGGTTCGTGTCCTGCAGGCCGGTGTAGTCCTGGAAAGAGAGATTCGGAACGCCCCAGTCGAAAGGATTTTGCGAGATGCCAGTGATGCCGGCATTGCCGGCGACGTTGGTCTTAAAGGCGTAGAGATTCTGCGTGGAGACGCGATTGCGGTTGAAGTCAAAACGCAGGTTGTTGATCAAGCGGCCGAAACTGCGGACGTAACCGACCGGGATGTCGAAACTGCGCACTGACGTTGTTCCGCCGAGCGTGGAGAAGGGGTTGGTCAGGACGTTGTCGGCGGTGTGGTAGTGAAATCCGAAGTTCAGATTGTTGCGCGGGCCACGACGGCCTCGCGGAGGTCCTGCTTGTGCCGCGCCGAGCGTGTGGTTGATCCGCAGGTTGATGTCGTTCGAGTGATTGCTGACGGAAGTGATGTAGTGCAGATTCTGCGCCTGGGCCTCGAGGCCGGGCGTGGGTAGCGGAATGAAGGCGAGTAGTGCCTGAGCTGCAGGATCAATCTGAGTAACGGTGTTGCCGTTCGCTGTGCCGGGGCCAGCGAGTTGCACGGGCAGTCCTTTGTTTGGCCCTGAGGTATAAAGTGTGTCGGCAAAATTGCCGGCGCGCTCTTCGAGCGTGGGCACGGTGGAGAAAGAGTCGTAGGGGCTCTCGTTGTGCGTGCCGTTGTAGTTGAAAAAGAAAAAGGTTTTGTTCCCGCCGTGGAAAATCTTCGAAATGTTCAGCGGGCCGCCGAAAGCAACACCGAAACGGTTCTGTACGTATCCCGGCTTGGCGACGGGCAGGCCAGTGAGGGAGTATGGCGTGGCGTCGAGCCCGGCATCGCCCACGTTGTAGTAGACCGAGCCATGCGGGCGATTGATATCGAAGCGGCCACGGCCGCCCAATCCGCCGAAAAAGATGCCGGGGCCGCCGGGACCGCCGCCCGGGCCCCCACCTCCTGGTCCACCGCCCGGGCCGCCACCGGGGCCGCCGCGAAAGCCGCCGCCTTGCTGGTCGCGAAACTCCTGCATGCGCTGCTGCATTTCGTCGCCGCTCATGCCGCCGAAGCTGGGGTTCTCGGTGGTGCCGGAGACGGCGACGGATTCGGTCGCACTGTTGGGATCGATGCCCGGCACCGGTATGCCGGGTAGCGTGACACTGTCGGCGGAGGAATCGCCGTTGTTCGCCGCTTGCAAGACGGAGAGATTCTGGAAGCGCTGTCCGCCCTGTCCGAAAGCAGAGCGCCGTTCGGTGGGAGTAGAGGTAGCGGTTGGAGGTTTCTGCACGCGCGAGAGCAGGGTCAGATCAAAGTCAGTGGCTGCGGGAACCGCGGCGGCATTGACCGCGACCGTCATTTCAATGGGAGTAAATCCCGCCATTTGGACCTGGAGCAGGTAGTCGCCTTCCTCGGGGAGAGCGAGAGAGTAACTTCCATCGAGGTCGGTTGCGGTGCTTGCTTTGTTACTCGATTGTTTGTGGGTGGCGGTAACGGTCGCGCCGGGCAGCGGCGTAGTACCCGACTTGACGACGCCATGAATGGACAGCGATGAAGGTGGGATCTGCGTAAATCCAGGCACGCAAAATAATGCACAGGCACATCCGACCAGCAGAAGGAAAGCGCGAATTGCGGCGCCGACGATCTGAACTCTAGAATAGGAATGCGCAATGAAGGCCGACATTTCAGTGGTCTGCTAGCGATTAGAGCATCCACTATGGTCACAACCGGTAAAGAAAAGGTCAACCGGGGTAAAGTTACGTAAAACGCGAAGTGCTTTGTTGACCAGTATTTGCGCGTGCCTGATTCTGTTGTCAGGGAGGGCGCTTCGGGCTTACATCTGACCGGCACGTGCGTCGAAATCTTGTCGTCGCAAACCGCAACTGAGCACGAATGACGGTCATCACTTAGGTGGTAGATTCTTAGCGAGCACTTATATGGAAATACCAGGTCTGCGAAGAAAACTGTTGGGAAATGCGTGTTGTTCAACCATTGGGATCACTCTCGTTTGTGGCCTCGTAGGCATGGGTCTGGCCTGCAACCGCGGTGGTGCGACGGCGGACCGCCAGGCCATGGCGGCGACGACTCGCGCCATGCCGGTTGCGGTTGCGAATGTGGAACGCAAAGACGTGCCGGTGTATCTGAACGGGCTCGGCTCGGTGACGGCGTTCAATACGGTCAGCGTGCGCAGCCGCGTCGATGGACAGCTAGTGCAGATTAATTTCCGCGAAGGCCAGCAAGTGAAACAGGGGGAACTGCTGGCGGTGGTGGATCCGCGTCCATTTGAAGTGCAGTTGAGTCAGGCGCAGGCGCAGCTTTTCAAAGATCAGGCGCAGTTGCGAGATGCAAAGCTGAACTTTGAGCGCTTTAAGAGTTTGCGTGATTCAGGCGCCGTTTCACAGCAGCAAGTGGATACGCAACAAGCGACTGTCGATCAACTGGAGGGAGCGACGCGGGCGGATCAATCTCAAATAGACAACGCCAGACTGCAGATCACGTATTGCCATATTACGGCGCCGGTGGCGGGACGGGTCGGCTTGCGCTTGGTGGACATTGGCAACATGGTGCATGCCGCCGATCAGAATCCGATGCTGGTGATTACGCAACTGCAGCCGATCGCGGTGATTTTCACGTTGCCGGAAGACAATCTGCTGGCGGTGGAGCGGAGATTGCGGCAGGGCAGTCCGGAAGTAGAAGTGTACAGTCGCGACGGCCAGAC
>Ga0075014_100000493_pt1 | contig 10537 bp, 6 predicted proteins | sample AleBraG_ABR_2014_FD_71472 | JGI IMG/M metagenome (GOLD analysis project Ga0075014, IMG submission 71472) | Freshwater sediment microbial communities in response to fracking from Pennsylvania, USA - Alex Branch Run_MetaG_ABR_2014 | ecosystem: Environmental > Aquatic > Freshwater > Creek >... | reverse complement strand
CCACTATGTATCGCTTGCAACAACTGCGGTAATGCCGCTTTGGCTGTTGGTGCCTGCTGCACATATAAACCCCAACTTTCTGCATGCGCACGCAAAAACGCCACCATTTTTGTGTTGGCGCAAACCAATAATAATTTTTTGCCTTTTAACAATGAAGCCAATTCAATTTCGTGTTGAGTTTCCGCCAAGACTATCTCAGCCACGTCAAATTCTGCAGTAAACCAAAATGTTGCCCCCTTACCTTTAACACTTTCTACACCAATTTCACCGCCCATCAACTCAACCAAACTTTTACATATTGCCAAGCCCAAACCCGTGCCGCCATATTTGCGCGTTGTCGACGCATCAGCTTGATTAAAAGAGTCAAATAAATTAACTCCCGAGGAGAGATCTACACCTATACCTGTATCTTGAACAGCAAAACGCAGCTTGGGTTTCGCGCTGTTAAAATTTTCCGCCACATCAACTTCTAATGCGATGTAGCCCTCAGAAGTAAACTTGAAGGCATTACCCAATAAATTAATGATTACCTGACGCAACCGCGTTGGATCACCTCGCAACAAAATAGGCAAATGCGGTTTAACTCCACCCACCAATTCAATACGTCGCTTATTAGCCGTAGCCGCAAACAAGAGCAAGCAGTCTTCAACGAGGGAATCAAGGGTAAAAACCGTCGTTTCCAGCTGCATTTTTCCCGCTTCTATTTTTGAATAGTCGAGAATATCGTTGATTATTTCAAGCAAGGTTTCGCCGGAGCGATGAATCACATCAATGTAGTGTTTTTGATTATCATTGAGAGGGGTATCACGCAGCATTTCCAGCATACCTATAACACCATTCATAGGCGTGCGAATTTCATGACTCATGGTGGCAAGGAACTGACTTTTTGCACGACTGGCATCTTCTGCAGCATTTTTTTGTCGACGCGTTTCAAGTTTTTCTTCCTGCTCCGCTAACAACACCAACTCCATGTTATGACGCTGCTCAATATCATCTAACAATCTTTCTCGCATGTGATTAATGGCATCGACAACGTTATCTAACTCATCGGGAACCGCATCAGATTTTATGCGCTTTAAACGCAACGGCCTTGTTAAGCTCTCCAAATTTAAATGGCGCGCGTAGTTGGCAATCGCTTCCATGTGCCGAGTTAATAATGCATGCACCAGCCACAAAATAAAAAGAGAAATCAAGAGGGTTTTCGTAGACTGCACCAACGCAATAAAAATGGCGCGCTCCCACAATTTATCGTAAACACTTGAGAGGGAAGCGGTAACGCGCAAGGTGCCAAGGCGCTGCTCGGGCGTGCTGGCATCTTCATACGTGAGAGGATATTCTTTTATCAGAAACTGACTTTTCTTTGCATCAATTTCATTTTGGCTATAGCTGTTGTTGCTTACCACCAGCGTCTGTTCAGTATTATTCCAATCGCGCCAGACCACGCGCACCTGCACCACATCCTGCACATCCAACACGCTGCGTACCTGAATGTTCAACTGCTCCTGATCAAACCCCCATAGGCTTTTGGTGATACTGGCCAATGTACTGATACGCACTTGATCCAAACGTTTTTCAAGGGAGGATACGTCATCGCTAAAGTTGCCATAGAGCTGCAATAAAATCGCAAACAGCGTAATGAGCGAACTACTCACTAGAATCAAACCAAGCAAGCGAAATGCAATAGGGTTTTCACGTGCGTAACGTCGTAGATTTAACATGCGGAATCTAGCTCATATTGGGTGGCTTTAGCTGGCCATAACTGGCACCTAGGCTTGCCCGCGAATCAATATTTTGGCGACGCTTAACAGTGTAGCCCTCCAAGCTCAAGCCTGCACAACTTAATCATTCAGGCATCTGCCACTAACCAGACAAGCCACAAAACACCATTGAGTATTGCGATCAAAACAATGGTTTACGGGCGCAGAAAGAAGCAACATGGTCGTTTAGCTTCATCAATAGGATAAATCAGAATTAACCCTCAAAACCGAATTTAGCCGCCTAATTTTACCCACCAGGGTATAGACCTAGCGCACATTTATCTTTTTTGGAAAACAGAAACCTAATCCTCATAACACAGAGACACGTCGAAACTTAGCATCGGACGTAAAAAATATTTATCAAGGCCTTGTTTTAACAACTATATTTGATCGCGAATGTATTACAATGCGCCGGCTTTGAAACTGGCTATTGCGCGGCGCCACTGAGGTAGCTCAGCGACAATGCCGACGACAATGATTCACTGCCGAGAATTTAAGTGAGCGTTTCTGTGGATACCGAAGCGCCCAACTCGAACGACACGTCTGTAACGCATGAACAATCCTGTACGGAGAAAAGCGGATGAGTAAATTGCTCACGAGTGCTGCGCGCACCTTATTGGATAGCGCCAAACCATTGCACAAACCCAAAACCTTGGTAGCCAGTTGCCTGTTAGCCCTTTGCGCCACAGGCCAAGCATTCGGCGCTCAACCCAGTATTACCCCAACATCGGCAAGCGAAGCTTCGCAACCCGGTTTATTTGATGCGATCAGCTCACGCGCCAAGTTGTTGGCAAAGGGCGATTTTAAATCGCTACCCAACAAGATCCCAGAAGCACTGGCCAAAATGGACTATGACCAGTATCGCTCTATTCGCTTCCGCCCAGACTCATCCCTGTGGCGCAACGAAGCACAGTTTGAAGTCCAATTGTTCCATGCCGGTTACATTTTTAAAGAGCCCGTAGTGCTGCACACAGCCACCAATGGCGGTGATACCACCATTCCGTTTAAGCAAGAATATTTCAATTATGAAGGCAAGGCAGCCCCTCTGGCAGGCATTGCACCGCGCGATCTTGGCTATGCAGGTTTCCGCGTACACTACCCTTTGAACAATAGTCAGTACAAAGATGAATTCTTGGTGTTCCAAGGCGCATCATCATCCTATTTCCGTATGATTGGTGCCGGTCAAGCGTGGGGATTATCGGCGCGCGGTTTAGCAATTGATACAGCCGAGCCTAAAGGTGAAGAGTTTCCTATTTTCCGCGAGTACTGGATGCTTAAACCTACCCCATCGGAAAACCACTTAGTCATTTACGCTCTGATGGACAGCCCATCAGTCACGGGTGCTTTCCGTTTTGATGCCTACCCCGGCTCAGCGACAGAAGTGAAAGTAACGGCGCGTATTTTTGCCCGTAAAGACATTCACAAAGTCGGTATTGCACCACTGACGTCTATGTTTATGTTTGGCGAAGGCACTGTGAATATCTCACGCTTCGACGACTTCCGTCCTGAAGTGCATGACTCAGATGGCGTATTAATGCAAACATCAACAGGTGAGTGGATTTGGCGCGCACTATCTAATCACCGCGGGCTTCACGTTTCTTCATTGGGCGACACCAATCCTAAAGGTTTCGGCTTGATGCAGCGCGACCGCGACTTCAATAACTACCTCGATACCGAAGCTAAATACGAAAAGCGTCCAAGTTTGTGGGTTCAACCTGACAACGAGTGGGGCAAAGGACGTGTAGAGTTAGTTGAAATCCCATCAGACAGTGAAGCTAATGACAATATCGTGGCCTATTGGGTACCAGAGCAACCTATGAATGCCGGCGACACACGTGAGTTTAAATATACACTGAAACCTGTTGATGCTGATGTAGCAACAGAAACAACGGCCAAGGTATTGCGCACTCGCACTGGCTGGGGTGCTGTTGCTGCACAAGGCAACCCACCACCTAAGAGTAAGCGTCAGTTTGCGATCGACTTCCAAGGCGGTGAACTGGCCAACCTGCCAGCAAATGCTGTAGTAGAAGCAGACTTAGCTAAAAACTCTGGCAATTTTACCGACTTACACGTTAGTAAGTTACCCGATGGTAAAACCTATCGCGCATCATTTAAGGTTGAGCCAGATGGCAACAATGCCGTGGACATGCGTGTATTTATCAAAACTGGCAATAAGCGGTTAAGTGAGGTTTGGAGTTATGTCTGGTACCCAGATGACATCCAATAATCCAACCCCGAGCGAGCCTATTGTGAGCAAACCGATTAACCGCGATCTGCTGCCAGAAAATAAAATCAAGCTGCCGGGGGAATCCCTGCGCCGCTTGGTGTACGCCATATTGACCATAGTCACGGCATTTACTGGTGTGTACATGATGTATGACATCCTAAGTGCTAACGGCGTCACTATGCTGGAAGCCGTTATCCTCATACTGTTCGCCATTTCCTTCTGCTGGATTTCTACCGCCTTTTGGAGCGCGGTATTCGGCTTCGTATTATTAATGCTGCGCTTAGACCCGCTGACACTGCGCCCTATTGACAGCATTTACAACGATGACCTGCCCATTACCCAGCGTACTGCAGTGGTTATGCCCATTTACAATGAGGATACCCACCGCGTTATCGCGGGTTTTGAAGCCACGCTGAACTCGCTGGTTGCTACAGGTGAAATCGAACACTTCGATTTCTTTATGCTGAGCGATACCACTAAACTGGATATTGCCCAGCGCGAGCGCGACCACTGGCAGCTGTTTACACAACGTATTGGCGACTTAAGCAAACACACCTTCTATCGCCGCCGCGAGAAAAACCTGCACCGCAAGGTGGGCAATATCGCCGAGTTTTTGCAGCGCTGGGGCAAAAACTACGAAAATATGATTGTGCTGGATGCCGACAGCGTAATGAGCGGTAAATGTTTGTTGCGCATGGTGCGTACCATGCAAGCTAACCCGCGCGCTGGTTTGATTCAAACTGTACCTATTCCTGTGCGTCAAACCACGTTCTTTGGGCGTTTTGTACAGTTCGCGGCTGTGCTTTACAGCCCAATGCTTGCGACGGGTATCGCCTTCTGGCAAACCGGCGCCGCTAACTACTGGGGTCACAACGCTATCATCCGCGTAAAAGCCTTTATCGACCATTGCGGCCTACCCACCCTACCCGGCAAAGCGCCTTTTGGTGGCGATATTCTCAGCCACGACTTTGTCGAAGCTGCGATGTTACGCCGCGCGGGTTGGGATGTATTCCTGTTAGCCGATTTAGAAGGCAGCTATGAAGAAGTGCCCTGCAACATCATCGACTACGCCACCCGTGACCGCCGCTGGGTGCAAGGCAATATCCAGCACCTTGGGCTGCTAGATGCAGCTGGCTTGCACCCCATTAGCCGCCTGCACTTTTTGCTCGGCGCTACAGCCTATATCTCCTCGCTGATCTGGTTGTTGATGCTGGTGTTGAGCACCGCCGATGCCGTTGTGCGTGCGCTGCATAGCAATGACTATTTTCACGATACAGCACCGACACTTGAACATTTTATTAATTTGCCCGAATGGCCTATTGCCAAAACCGGTTTGATTGTTGCGCTGATTTTGATGACCACTATTCTGTTACTGTTCCCGAAAGTGATGGGCATTATCAGTACTGTGGCGCATAGACGCGATCAGTTTGGCGGCACCAAAGCGATTATTCGCGGCACCTTAGTGGAAACGGCATTTGCGGTATTAATTGCACCCATTATGATGGCTTTCCATGCCTACTTTGTCGTGTCAGTGTTGCTCGGCTTTAAAGTGAATTGGGATGCGCAAGACCGTGAAGGCCGCTTGCTCACGTGGGGCGAGAGCTTTGCTCGCACGCTACGCACCACCATTGTTGCACTAGGTTGGGGTTACATGACCTTCACCTATGCACCGATTTTCTTCTGGTGGCTGATGCCCATACTCACCGGCTTGGTGCTCGCCGCACCCATAGTGCGCTATTCCAGTAGTCTCACCTTAGGTGAAGATTGCCGCAAGCACAGCATTTTTGTGAGCCCTGACGAAACCAATGAAGACCCTGTATTGACGGATCTGAAACGTCTGCTTGCGGTAGAACATCCGCCTCTGGAAACTCCCGCTGGCATTCCGCTGTTACCGCCCGACAACTGGAGCGATATGCCCGAACAGGACATGGAAGAATACCCGCCTAAAGATTATTCTTGGCAGTAACGTCTAACGAAAAGCCGCGCAAATGCGCGGCTTTTTTATAGCCAAACCCAATGACTCAATACTCGAACTGACTCAACCCTGCTACACCTTGTGCGAATCGCGCCACCAAAAAATCAATAAAGAAACGCACCTTAGGCGCTAAAAAGCGCTGTTGTGGATAGACTACCCACACACCAGTATCTGCAAAATGGAACTCATCCAGCACCGACACCAAACGACCAGTGGCGAGGTACTCATCCACGTAATAATCCGGTAATTGCGCAATCCCCAGCCCTTTCAAGGCTGCATCCAACAAAGCGGGACCAGAATTAGCTTCCCAGGCACCGCGCACCAGTACATCCTTACGTAACCCGGCCTGGGAGAACAACCAACTCCCACGAGAGCCTACCAAACATTGATGTTGCTCCAGTGCCGCCAAGTTTTGCGGTGCTGGTTTGCGCGCGAAATACTCTGGCGAACCAACAATATACTCACGGCGTTCACACAAACGGCGAGCGACTAAAGTGGACTCTTTCAGTACCCCCATGCGAATACCTACATCAAAGCCTTCATCGATCAGCTCCACTTGGCGATTACTAAAATGCATGCTGACTTTAATTTGTGGGTAAAGCAGCGCAAAGTCATTGACCAAGGGCGCAATAAATCGGTCTCCAAAGGTAGTAGCTGCCGTTATCTTGAGCAGCCCCGTGGGCTGACCTTGATGATGATTCAACAGCAACTCCGCTTCTTTAAAGCCTTCAAACAACTGACGACAACTTTCGTAATAGAGCGCGCCCGCATCTGTTAAGCGAATTTGACGGGTAGTGCGGTACAACAACTGAGTGCCCAATTGTTGCTCCAACTGCCCCACCAACCGACTGACATGAGAGTTGGATACCTGTAATTGCCGCGCAGCGGCCGCAAAACTACCCGTGCGCACCACCTCTACAAAGGCTTCAACCCTATCCCAATGATACATTATTGCTCCTTGGTACTAATTAAGTGATTTTTAGACTATTTATTGCCTATAAGTCACTAGTCTACACTCACAGACTTTTTGATACAGCCAAACAACCATGATTTTGGCGACAATTTAATTAACAATCCGAGGTCACAGATGAAATCACGCGCTGCCGTTGCCTTTGCCGCTGGCAAACCCCTTGAGCTGGTCGAAATCGATGTAGCCGCCCCCAAAGCGGGTGAAGTTTTGGTGCGCATAGTGGCAACCAGTGTGTGCCATACCGATGCCTACACCTTATCGGGCGCCGATCCAGAAGGCCTGTTTCCCGCTGTGCTCGGCCATGAAGGCGCAGGCATAGTAGAAGCCATTGGCGAAGGCGTAACCAGCGTGGCGGTGGGCGACCATGTGATTCCGCTTTACACGGCTGAGTGCGGCAAATGTAAGTTTTGCCTATCCGGTAAAACCAATCTGTGCGGCTCAGTGCGCGCCACACAAGGTAAGGGAGTTATGCCCGACGGCACCTCGCGTTTTTCACTCAACGGGGAGCCGCTGTTCCATTACATGGGCACGTCCACGTTTTCTGAATACACCGTATTACCTGAAGTATCACTGGCGAAAGTGTCCAAAGAGGCACCACTGGATAAAATTTGTTTACTCGGTTGCGGTGTAACAACCGGGATAGGCGCGGTGTTAAATACCGCCAAAGTTACGCCCGGCTCGAGCGTTGCAGTGTTTGGTTTGGGCGCCATTGGCTTGGCCGTGATTCAAGGCGCGGTGATGGCCAAAGCCAACCGTATTATTGCGATTGATGTAAACCCCGATAAATTTGCGCTGGCACGCCAGTTCGGTGCCACCGATTTTGTGAACCCCAAAGACTACAGCGACCCCATCCAACAAGTGATTGTGGATATGACCGATGGTGGCGTGGACTATTCGTTTGAGTGTATCGGCAATGTAAAAGTCATGCGCTCAGCGCTAGAGTGCTGCCATAAAGGCTGGGGGGAATCCATCATTATTGGCGTAGCAGGCGCAGGGCAAGAAATTTCCACGCGCCCCTTTCAATTGGTGACGGGCCGCATCTGGAAAGGCTCAGCATTCGGCGGTGTGAAAGGTCGCAGCCAATTGCCAGGTTATGTGAATGACTATATGCAAGGCCATATCAAAATCGACGATTTCATTACCCATACCATGCCGTTTGAGCAAATAAACCATGCCTTCGATTTGCTTCATGAGGGCAAAAGTATTCGCACTGTGCTGCACTTTTAATTCGCCACGCAACGGATAAAAGTACTTTTAAGGGTACACCATTAAGGGGTAAGCCATGACCGATTCGGATCTCACACTACTCTCAGCCACCAGAAGTTTTGGCGGCTGGGTGAAACGTTACCAGCATTATTCCAGCAGCCTTGACTGCCAGATGATTTTTGCAATTTACCTACCGCCACAAGCAGAAAGCACCAAAGTACCGCTGCTCTGGTGGCTCTCCGGCTTAACCTGTACTGATGAAAACTTTATGCAGAAGGCGGGAGCACAGCGTGTTGCGGCCGAACTGGGTATGGCGATCATCTGCCCAGACACCAGTCCTCGCGGCACGAATATTCCCGGCGAGAGTGACAGTTATGATCTTGGCTCTGGTGCCAGTTTTTATGTAAACGCCACACAAGCGCCTTGGTCTAAACACTACCGCATGTATGACTACATAGTCACCGAGTTGCCGGAGCTGATACACGCCAACCTCCCACTGAATGGCAAGGAAAGTATCAGCGGGCACTCCATGGGCGGCCATGGTGCCCTTGTACTGGCACTGCGCCAACCCTATCGGTATGCATCAGTATCAGCTTTTGCGCCCATCGTCAGTCCCAGCAACTGCCCTTGGGGACAGAAAGCACTCAACAGTTACTTGGGCGATAACGCTCAGATTTGGGCAGAATACGACGCCTGTAAACTGGTATTGCAGGGTAGATCCAAGCAACCCTTACTGATTGATCAAGGCACTAGCGACAACTTTCTGCAAGAGCAATTGCAACCTGAGTTACTGGAAAAGGCCTGCGCTCTCACCCAACACCCGCTTACCCTAAGACACCAAGAAGGCTACGACCACGGCTATTTTTTTGTGGCGAGCTTTATTGAAGATCATCTGCGCTACCACGCACTACACTTAAGCCGTGCGCTTTAGTAGTGCGATAAAAAAGCCCCTACTGTGAAGACAGCAGGGGCTTTTTGTTAGGGCTCAGTTTATTACTTAGCGACTTTTTTGCGATAGATATACAACCCCGTAAAAATCACCACCAAAGCAACGGGGAAAAGTGCAAGGTTTGATAGCGCTGCTTGGCCTGCTGCCAATTCAGCTGCCTCACCGCTCAAGCCTTTTGCCAATGCATTGGCTTTTGCGGCATCAATCCAACCGCCGATAATCGGGTTCCACATACTCACACCAAACATGCCCGCGCCACCAATTAAACTCATACCCAGCGCGCCGGTTTTGGGCAAGTATTCACCCACAAAGCCAATCATGGTCGGCCAGAAATACATTACTCCCACGGCAAACAAAATAGCTGCCACATACACCATAGCGCCAGAAGCACTGCTCATTAAATAAATACCTATAGCCGCAATGACAGAAGATACCAATAACACGCCCGCAGGATTAAGCGCATGAATAATGGGGCCAGCGAAGTAGCGACCAACCGCCATCAACCCCGTCACCATCGCTAAAATCAACATTGGCTGGGCGCCTGACGCACTGAGAATACGCTGCACCCATTGCTGAGTACCCAATTCAGTGGTGGCCGTTAACGTCATGGTAAACGCCATAATCAAAAACAGTGGAGAGATAAGCGCCGAAATATTAGCTTTGGTAGAAGTTTCCGTATTTACCGGCTCGGGGAACTGTTGACCAAAAATCATGTAGCCGTAAATGGCCGTGGGTATAAGCATGACCGCAATTTGCGCCTGCCAACCGTGACCAAAACTGGTCATAGCCGTGGAAATTAACGCCCCAATCACAATCCCACCTGGAAACCACATATGGAATTTATTGAGTTTAGCGGTTTTATTGGTGTGATAAATATCGACAATCAGCGGGTTCGCCGCCGCCTCAACCGAACCATTGGCGAAACCGATGAAAAAGGTAGAAATCAACAAACCCCAAAAACCGCCCGCGGTAATGGTGAGGATTAAACCCAACAAGTGCGACACAAATGCCAAGTACATCAGTGTACGCGCGCCCACGCTGTTGTAGAGCAAACCACCCACCATCATCGCCAAGGGAAAACCCAAAAACGCCATACTATTGATCCAACCAAGTTGGGTATCAGTAAAGTTAAAGGTTTTGCTCAGTTCGTTCAAAATACCCGCACGAATAGCAAAGGTCATGGCCGTGGTGATAAGCGCTATGCAGCAAGCGCTAAATAAGCGATTGGGGTTAATGGTGGTCATAATGTTTGTACCTTTTTATTGTTAATCAATTTATTGTGCTTTTATCTACAGGGGAATCGCCGTACTCGTATAGCGAGCATGGCGATAAATCATTAAACAAATTCGAAGGAATTAAAGTGCGACCCAAGCCCCCTCCGCCTGAGACGAATCAATCGCCGCTTGAATAAACTTCATGCCCTCAACACCGGTTTCAATATTGGGCACCCAAT
>Ga0075014_100000490_pt1 | contig 10554 bp, 5 predicted proteins | sample AleBraG_ABR_2014_FD_71472 | JGI IMG/M metagenome (GOLD analysis project Ga0075014, IMG submission 71472) | Freshwater sediment microbial communities in response to fracking from Pennsylvania, USA - Alex Branch Run_MetaG_ABR_2014 | ecosystem: Environmental > Aquatic > Freshwater > Creek >... | reverse complement strand
CAATGCTACTACACGGTGCCGCTCGACATCGCCGTTGCGGCCGCCCGGATGGTCAATGACGGCGTCGCGGCCTATGTGGCGGCAAGGCCCGACCGCTTCGCGGCGCTGGGCACCGTGCCGATGCCGGACGGCAACGAGGCCGCCAGCGAGCTGGAGCGCTGCATGACGACGCTCGGGTTCAAGGGCGTGCAGATTCTCACCACTGTGGCGGGCAGGGAACTGTCCGATCCTGCCTTCGCGCCGTTCTGGAAGAAGGCCGAGGAACTGCGCGCCGTCGTGCTCATCCATCCCAACGGCTTCACCGAGGCCAGCCGCCTCACCCGCTTCTATTTCAACAACGTCATCGGCAATCCGCTGGAGACCGCGATCGCGCTGCACTATCTCATTTTCGACGGCGTGCTGGAGCGTCACCCCGACCTCAAGATCATCGCGGTCCATGGCGGCGGGTTTCTGGGCGCCTATCCGGGCCGCATCGACCATGCCTGGGGGGCGCGCGGCGACGCCAAAGGCGACCTGCCGAAGCCGCCGTCGAGCTATCTCAAGAAGATTTACGTCGACACCGTGGTGTTCACCCCGGAGCAGCTCGCCGCCCTGGTGGCGACCTTCGGGGCCGATCATGTGCTGATGGGCACCGACTATCCCTACGACATGGCCGAGTACGATCCCCTCGATCATCTCGCTGCGACCGGGAGTCTCGACGCCACAGCCCGCGCCGCCATCGCGGGCGGTAATGCGAAGAAGCTCCTCGGGATGTGAAGCCCTTTGAACCCTCCGCGCCTTCTGGGAGGGACAATACCAATCCTCACAATGATTGACTGATTGCGGCCCAATCGGGTTTTGCGATGGACATGATGTTCCACGGCTGCTCGATGAGCGTGTTCCAAGCGTAGCAACAGTGGTCGACTATGTCGTCGAAGGATTTGAATATGCGGTTCGATAGCCAGTTCTGGCGCATGAGACGCCAGATATTCTCTTGGCTGTTGAGTTCCGAGGCACGCCGTGGCAACGGCAAGAGCAAAATATTGCTGAGCCAGTCCCGCATCGTCTGCCGATCCATCCCACCGATCTTGGCCGCCTCGATGCGCGAGGCTCCATCAAGTACGGCCGCGATCGCCAGCAACCGCCGCGCTTGAGCCGCATCTTTTTCCCGCTTTGCAAGCTGCCGAACCGCGCCAGCCGTATAGTCCGTCCGCACCGCAATCGCTTGGCCCATGGCAGCCCCCTCGGCTGCCATCTTGAATCATGATCCTACTGGTTTGCGAATACCCCAGAGTCATCCTGTCCGCGGGTTGGGATAACATAAGCTGTGCGTTCGTTGCGTCGTTCAATGACAATGGCAATCCAACACAACAGCCCGCACGATGAAAGCTTGCTGCAATGTCGCGGCAATCGCGTCGAGGCGCTGTTGTGCAACCTCGATAGTCCACTCCGGTGTGCGATCGATCCGGTAATCGTCAGGATCCCACTTTCGCTTGTCGAACCAACCAACTAGGTAAATGCCAATCGGAGCAGCAATCCGGACAAGATAATCTTCAACAAGCTGAGTTTTTATCGCTCCGAGAAGCCCTGGATTCCAACATCCTTTGGTCTCGATTACAGCAGTAATAGTAGAAAACGCTTCGCCGTTCTCTGATTTCCTAATGGCATCAACTTTAATATCGGTCCGACTGCCCAGTCGCGATCCGGGAACGCGACCGATTTCGACCTCTCTATTAAGTACGATCCCCTTGTCGGCTAGCTCGCGCTTCAAGAAAAGGCGAACATGGTCCGATAACGTGTCTTCGTCGACCGGCACGAAGAAGCCGTTTGCCTGGCGGTCCCAGAGAAATTGAACTGGGGTCTGTTCTCCATGCAATTCCCGTTCATATCGACGAAGTGCATCAATGAGCAGATCGGCGAGGTCACGTTCCGATCGGACAAGAAATCCCCCTGAGGTATTAGTTACGCGAATTACTTCCGATGGCGACAGGGGGGCCCACGTCTTGATCCTCATGGTTTTCTCGGCTTCGAGCAGCTCATATGCTAGCCAGCCACGATCAGTAAGCCGCGCTACGATGCCGCGTAACGCCTGTACGCTTGCTTGGCTGCCTAGACTCACGAGGTGCGAGAGAACCTTCCGTCGTAGATGGGCAACAGACTCGCGCGGCCCCACCCAAAAGGCGCCTCCATGCCGATCGGGGTCGGCATTAGTCGGGAAATTCTCCTCTAACCAAACATACAGAGATGCCAGATCGCTCTCTGACAACTCCAAATAAAATTCCGGCTCATGCCTATACTCATGACCAATTTTCAAGAAAAGATCGCAGCCAAAGCTTACATCCTTTGAAATACACCTCCAGATCGTCGTCCAACTGCGGGAAGCATTATATATGAGCAAGTGCGCCGCCGCCGCCAGGGCACGAGATCGGCCGTTTGCAGTACGAATCCGACTTGGCGTGAATAGGCGTAAAGCGAATTCGCAGGCAGGCTCGTAGGATGCTTTAAGGAGGCACCCGAGAAGAGCTTCACATTGGGCAGGGGAATTGTTGCGGTTTTTAAGTTCGGCGTACACCACCTCTTTTAAGGCAGGGCTATGCCAACATTGGTCAAGGGTGCGCAGAATAAAGAATGGTGTTATAGTGGTTTGATTGCTCTGAGTACGACTCCTGCGCCGTTCTAAGCGAATTAACTGTTGAACCGTCTGAGCAAACTCCTCCGGTGCATTTGTCACCGCATCAGAGGCAATGGTATCGTGAAATTGCGCTTCTTCTGATCCGCTCTCCTTTGGCACTGCAACCACTACAGGCGTCCACTTTTTCCAGACAACCGCGTAAAGGCCATCATATGTATCTGGGTCAACCTCCTTCAACAAAGCCAAGGCGCGGTAAGCAGCAACATCGCTGTGCATGTATGTATTTTTACCGATCCACTTTTCAATAGCGGGGGCAGCTTCTTCCAGGTATCGCTTGGCCGCTATTAGGATTAGGCGGCGAGTTACTTCATCCGCCGCAGCCCACCCCGGCATTGTCGTGATTCGATGGCTCAGTTCGTTGTAGTAGGGATTGTCAAGCGATAGCATCAGATTGAGGGTCAATGGCCACCAAGCACTGATTTCTCCATTCTCAAATCTCTCCAAGCCCATGGAAATGCGTTCGGCTGGCGGAGGATCAATAGGTGGAGGATTGGTGCTCTCTAGCCTCTGGGTAAGCCGGTAATATTCGCGTTGTCGCTCGGCTGACGCAGACACAAGAGGGACGCCGTCCAAGATTTCCTGGTAGTGTTGATGAAGAAGCGGCCACTGTGTTGCGAAGCTATACATGGCTTCAAAATGAGCAGGATTATTTACATTGCAGATCGCCTCGATCAACCCGCATAATGATTGTTCATCAACGCCTGCGACAGGATTAGTGCCGCGAGGCGATATTGACAAAAGCCATTCAAGATCTGACTCCTGAAGAAGTGACGGTCGCAGTGAGATGACTTCGATCGACGTAAGTGGTTGAGGCTGCCTGAGCAGAGCGAGGAGGAACTGCCGTCTCTTTTGAGATTCTGTACGAAGTCGTGTGCGGAAGGCCTGTTCGGTACGTTCAATTGCTCGCAAAAAGAGGCCATGCATATTTCTAAGGAGAAGCCGAACGTAAAAGACAATGGCTTGCATCACCTCTGGATTGTCAGCATACTCCCAAGCCTTCGCTAATATATCGTCCGCCAGCCCTTTTATGTGAAATTGGCCAGTTCGACTCATAGTTCGCACATATGCGCTGGCCCACTTAAGAGCTACCACTACGTCAGCTTCCGAGAGAGATTGTGGAAGGTCCGAAAGAAACCGAGCGTATGCGCCCATAAAATTATCGGCAGAAGGCGTAATCGAGGCAAAGAGATCAGCGGCGGTCAGATGGTCAGGCCAGAGTATTGCCAGCGCCCGCCCCTTGATCTGCTGATTTCGGTCAGGAGTTAACTGATCGTGGACTAATGGCAGCAGCTGAATTTTTACGCTCTCATCGCCACACTTACTAAGCGCTGCGACCGCGTCCGCACGGATCGATGGCTCCTCAGACACGTTCAATGCTGCGTTGAGAAGTTCAGGTTGCAAGTCGCGGACGGCGCAGGCTTGTGCAATATTGATAGCCACACGTCTCGCAATGACGTTTCTTTGAGTATCGACTATGTAGCTTCGTAGTAAGTCAGCGAGGCTTGGCTGCGTTAGCTTGCGATAATCATTCATTAGTCCGAAGGCAAAGTCGTGCGCGCGTTGTTCGTCGCAGGCAATAAGCAACGCACTGGTGAGGGCAGCGCGATCATCATCGCCCCAGCTGGACAAATCTCCGCGGAGAAGCGCGAAAGGTTCTTGCTTAATGAGGGCATTACGCACATCCCTATGGCGTGAGGTCACCCACGCTGCGACGTTCAAAAGCTGCGGGATAAGGCCGCCGCTGGGATGACACAAAATTCTCAGGATATTTTCGGACGACGTTTGTTTGGCGATGAGGTAGTCTGCTGCCAAAAACTCCGCATAGGTTTGATGCGCCCACCCCATGCGACCGACCCCGTGTGAGGAGAATAGACCAGTATTCAGCACTTCGCGCAGATGATCATCGCTTACATCGAACGGTTGAAATTCACCAGCTTCGGAGCCAGTTGACAGCACCGAGAGAGGGACATCCTCTTCAACTCGCGGATGAGTGTCCGGGTTCGTTGAGATGGCATAGCGGTTAGCAAGCATTGTCACCGCTGCGATACGGCCTGCCAGTCGCTTGCGCTGGAGGCCATTCAGACGGCCGAGCCGGCCAGCGGCACGCCTGTTCGGACTGAGCTCTTCACAAAGGCTGAGACATCCCTGGGAATAAAGATCGACAGCACGGTCAGGAATGCGATTGTCTTTCATGAAGATTTCAAACAGTAGCTTCAGCGTCAAAGGCTTGAGCGCGAAGGGCACTGCGTTAGATTTTTGTAGCTCCTCGATGAAGCGCTCTGAATCGATCCCACGCTGACGAGCGGCTTCGGCAACGTCTTTTCTGCGGAGAGGCGCTAGCTCGAACACGCCGACGGCATCTTCGCCCCAAATCTTTTTGAGTGTCGGCTCTAGCAAGTCATGCGGCCACACAGCCGTTCGGCACGCAATACGGATGGACATCCGTGTTGTGGCGTGGCGAGGCAGCTCGTCGGCAAGGAAAGCCGCAACATTGTCGATACGGAGAAGAGCCTCGTCGAGGCTATCGAAGGAAAGAGTGAGCTGGGTGTTGCCGGTTTGCCATGTGGTGAATTTGGGACTTTCAAACACCCGGCTATGAAGAAGGACGTCGCTCGAAAAGGCCCGCAGATCTACATGCATAAAGACATCTGCGTGGTCATGCTGCTGTTCAAGTGAGTTATTTTCGGCTTGAAGGGTGGTCGATTTTCCTATGCCCGGTTCGCCGAGAAGGACTAATGCACGATAATGTTGAAGCTCGGATAATGTATAGAGTCTTTGACTGGAATACCGAGCGGCCTCACCCAAGGGATCGACAAGGAACCCTCCATCGTTAAAGTCAATGATGCCTCCCTGAGGCACCCAAAATCGCTGCCATGTGTATGTTTGCTTCATCGGGCCGGTGTCCTCGTTTAATATCGTCGTCGCTGCGAGGTCGCATGTTCTTTAAGCATCCATTGGGGCAAACAGGTTGACTCCGGAGAAAGTCGCGTTGAGAGGAGAATAGCTGCATATGGTGAAATTCGTTTACGATGACAATGGGCACTGGCCGAATCGGGTTCGATAGCCAGTTCTGGCGCATGAACTGCCAGGTATTCTCTTGGCCGTTGAGTTCGGGGGCACGCGGTGGCAACGGCAGGAGCGAAATATTGCTGCGAATTCTGAGTTGCTTGGCACCGTGCCATCCGGCTTGATCGAGGATGAATGGCGTGAGTGCCCGGTGTGACCTTGGTGGCGATCTCGTCGAGATGAAGCTGCATGGCTTGACCGTTGCGGGCCGCCAGCACGATGGCGGCGCCAGTCCCCCGCTCGGGGCAAACCGCCCCGAACACGTAGGTCGAATGCGTGCGTTGGTCGTGGAGGGTGCGCGGCCGGGAGCCCCTGCGAGCCCAACGATACGTGAGCTTGTTCTTCTACCCGCATCTAGGCCGTCCGCACCGCAATAGCTTGAATCATGATCCTACTGATTTGCGAATACCCCAGAGTCATCCTCTTCGCGGGTTGAGATAAGCCTTCACCCCTCCAGAAACTCCAGCGTCGCGGTCTCGGCAAGCGTCACGTCAGGCGCGCGGAACCGCTCCGCATTCGCCCGCTCCGCCGCCGTCGCGTGGTGCGGCTGCAAACAGGCGCCGAGTTCGCGGGCGCGCGCGACGATGCGGCGGCCGAACGGCAGTTGCCTCGCCTCCATCTCCTTCAGCGCCGCCGCGATGTCGCCGGTGCGCGTCAGCGCCCGCGCCAGTGCGAGCGCGTCCTGGGCGGCCTTGGCGACGCCGGCGCCCACATGGGGGCGCGCCACGAAGGCGGCATCGCCGATGAGGGCGACGCGGCCGAACGCCATGCGGGGCGATTCGATGTCGTAGATCGCCTGCAGCATCGGCTGGCCGGCCAGCCGCATCAGATCGCGGAACTGCGGCGCCAGCACCGCTTCGGCGGCCGCGCGCATGTCCGCGACCACCGCACGGGAGATCAACGGCGGCGGAATCGAGACCGCGTGAAGGCTCCCGGCTTCATCCGTCAGCAGCCGCCGGAGCTGGATTTCATCGGCCGGCCGGTACCACACGAGATTGTAGCGGCGGTGGCCGGGGCGCAGGTCATTGTTGGGGCCCGCCACCGGATAGCCGAGCATCTGCTCGCCCGGCGGCAGGCAGAATGCCATGTGGCCGAACACCATGTGGTCGAACATTTGGGCGTGCAGGGCCGGCGCGATGGCGTGTTCCGGCACCAGCGCCCGCCAGGCCGCGTAACCGGCATAGAGCGGAGCGACGCCGGGGAGAAACTGCGCCCGCACCGTCGAGCGCAAGCCGTCGGCGCCGATCAGCAGGTCGGCTTCGGCGACGGAACCGTCGGCAAAGTGCGCCGCCACGCCGTCGCGACGCTGCTCGACCGCCACCAGTTCCCTGCCGTGATGATAGTGCTCCGCTGGAAACGCCCGGCGCAGCATGTCGTAGAGCCGGTCCCAGGCGGTGACGGTCTGCGAATACGGAAATTCCAGCCCCAACCGTCCGCCGGGATCGAAAAAGCGCCGCGTCCGCACCTCGATGCCGAGCCCCTGCCGCCACGCAATTCCGGCCGCATCCAGCGCCTCCCACAACAGCGGATGGGTGACGATACCGGCGCCGCGCCCGGCAAGCCCGGCGTCGGCGCGCTCATGGATATCGACGCTGAATTGCCGGCGCAGCAGCAACCCGGCGAACAGCCCCGCCAGCGATCCGCCGATCACGATGGCGCGCCCCGCGGGCCTGCTCATGTCCACCCGCCCGCCGCTTCGACATGCGCCCCGACCGCGAAGCTCCGCGGCGCAGCGCCGCTGCGATGCAGTTCAACCATCCGGACATAGGCCGCCTCGATATGGCGGCGGAAGCGATCGATATCGAACAGCGCCGCGGTGGCGCGCTGCTCTTCGAGACGGCGCCTGACACCGTCGAGCCGTTCCGGCTCGCCGGCAAGCCGCAGCGCCAGGGCCTCATAGGCGGCGAGATCGGGCACGACGAGGTCCGAGAGCCCGGCGGCGCCGAGCATGCTGGCGCCCGTACGGCCCGCGAATGTCGTGCCTTTGCAGGTGAGCACCGGCAGTCCGGCCCACAGCGCATCGGCCACCGTCACATGGCCGTTGCAGGGCAGCGTATCCAGAAACAGGTCCGCGGCGCGATGGCGCGCCAGATGCGCGGCCGGCGGCTCCGGCCCGGCGAACACCAGACGGGCCGGATCGATGCCGCGCGCCGCAGCCTCCTCGCGCAGACGCGCGATGGCGCTATCGCCGTCATGCCGCAACCACAGCACGCTGCCCTCCACGCCCGCAAGAAGCCGCATCCACGCCTCGAACACCGGGCGCGCGATCTTGCATATGTCGTTGAAGCTGCAAAACACGAAGCCGCCGGCCGGCAGGCCCGCCGCCTCCCGGTCCAGTCCCCCTTCCGGCGCCCTTTGGGCGATGATGCGCGTAGTGTCGCAGGGGCAGCAGCAATCGGGCAGATGCACGATCTTCTCGGTCACGAAACGCTGTTCGTCGTACGGCAGCGCCACCGGATCGGCGATGATATAGTCGATGAAATCGGCCCCCATGGTCCCGGCATGGCCGAGACAATTGACCTGGACCGGCGCCGGACGCGCGGCCAGGATGGCCGGGCGGCCGTTCGGCGTATAGCCGCTGAGGTCGATCGCGATATCCGCATCGAGATCGCGAATGCAGCGAGCAATGAAGGCATCGGACTCGCCGCGAACCAGACGGACGCGATCGAACGCATGGATGAGGCGCGCTCTGACGTCGCTTCCGTCGTCCCTGCCGTAGCACACGCCGTTGACCTCGAATTGCGTACGATCATGGCGTTCGATCAGTTCGGCGATCATGCGCCCGACCGGCTGCTCGCGGAAATCCGCCGACAGGTAGACGATGCGGATCTTGTCGGGGCGGCGCGCCGGCTGCGGACGCGGCGGCAATGGCGGCGCCTCGATGGTTGCGGCAAAATTCTCGGCGCCGGCCTGCTGCACCGGCGGCATGGCCGACAAATGCAATAACACGATGGGCGGCACCACCATGCCGTGTCCCGCCACCCCCCACTCGATCGTGCCGGCGATGCGCTCGGCGCGGCGCCAATCGCACAGATGGAGCGCCGCCCATCCGGCGCTGCCGAGCGCAAGGCAATGGGTCCGTTCGACCGCAAGCGCCTGTTCGAAGCTCGCCAGCGCCTCCGCATGGCGGCCCAACGCCATCAGGGCGCGGCCGCGCTGATAGTGCGCGTCGGCGTCAGCCGGCTTGACCTCGATGAGCCTGTCAAAGCTCGCGAGCGCTTCGGCGGGCTCATCGATGTCGCACAATGCGGCGCCATGGTGGCGCAGCGCCGCCGCATGGGCCGGCGCGATCCTGAGCGCCTCCGCAAAGGCGGCGAGCGCTTCGCCGATACTGCCGGACCGCCGGACCGCGATGCCGCACGCGACCAGCGCATCCACGTGGCCGGGATCGCGGGCGATCGCCTGGAGTACCACGGCGAGCGCATCCTCGTCGCGGCCAAGCCGGCTCAGGATCGCGACCTTGTTGGCGAGCGCCGCCCGATGGCCGGGCTGAAAGCGCAACACCTCATCATAGCCCGCGATGGCGCGGTGATAGCGGCCGAGCGCGCGCAATGCGTTGGCACCATTGAACAGCGCCTGGACGAAATGAGGCCACAATGCGAGCGCCTGGGTGCAGTTTTGCAGCGCTTCCTCGGGATATCCGAGATCGAGCAGGATGGCGCCACGATTGCTCCACGCCTCCGGATATTCGAATCGCAGCGTCAGGGCCTTCTCGTAAGACGCCAGCGCTTCCTCGGTGCGGCCAAGCGCGCGCAACGCATTGCCGCGGCAGTTGTGGGCTTCCGGGATGTCCGCGCCGAGCGCCAGCGCTGTCTCGCATTGCGCCAGCGCGCCTGCGGAATCGCCGGAATTTTGCAGAGCAAGGCCATAGTTGAGCACCGCTTCCCAGGACTGCGGCCGGAGCCTGACCGCAGCCGCCAGCAACGCGAGCGCCCCGCCGGGATCTCCCAGGGCGATCTTCACGACGCCGGCAAGATGCATGGCGTCGAAATGCCCCGGATGGGTGGCGAGAAAGCGTTCGCAGATTTCCAGCGCCTCCTCAAGCCGCCCCTCCTCATAGCATGCGGCGGCGCGCCGGATTGCGCCCGGCAGGTCCCATGCTCTGGATTCGGGGGTGTCGGTCATCGCGGCTGGGCAGCACAAGAGCTTCTACATCATCGAGGTCTCATGGGATCGCGTGTGGCGTATGCCCGACCGTCCGCAAAGGTGCAATGGCGGGATTGACATCCGACCGGCGCATCCAAACGGCACTCTTGGTTTATCGCGCCCCGCAGGGTATCAAACGGTACCCGGGCCGTTCGACATAACGGCAACAACGGAGAAATTCCATGGCCTTGACCATGATGGACAAGCAGGCGGCGCGGAAGGACCGGACCGAATGGCCGGCCGCGCTTGCGGAGGAGTTCGCCCGCGAAGCCCGCAGCCCCAATGGCTGCGTCGGCAGCGAACTGGTTTCGGAATCCGACAAGGTGCGGGTATGGACCATCCGGCTCAGGCCCGGACAGCGGTTCGGATTTCACCGCCATGTGCTCGACTATTTCTGGACCGCGGTCACGCCCGGCCGCGGTCGCCAGCATCTGATGGACGGCACCACGGTCGAATACGCCTATGCGGCCGGCGAGACCCGCCATGAGACATACGGACCCGGCGAATTCAAGGTGCACGACCTTGAGAATATCGGCGACGCCGACATGGTGTTCATGACGGTCGAATTTTTGGCAAGCGCCAACCGGCCGCTGGCAATCCCGGACGAAGTGCGGCGCGCGGCGGCGTGAGGTGCTTCCCCCTCCCCCGCTTGCGGGGGAGGGTCGGGGAGG
>Ga0075014_100000489_pt1 | contig 10555 bp, 10 predicted proteins | sample AleBraG_ABR_2014_FD_71472 | JGI IMG/M metagenome (GOLD analysis project Ga0075014, IMG submission 71472) | Freshwater sediment microbial communities in response to fracking from Pennsylvania, USA - Alex Branch Run_MetaG_ABR_2014 | ecosystem: Environmental > Aquatic > Freshwater > Creek >... | reverse complement strand
CCTCTGGATCGCTTGCTCGAGATCGGCTTTGCAGATCTGCGACGCAATCAGCAGCAACTCAAGGCGGTTGCCGCCCAGATTGATCCCCATCGCAGTACAGCGGACGTGCTGGCCGATTTGCACCGTGACCATCCACCCGCAGACCAGTTGCTGCAGACGTTCCGCGACACTCTGGGCGGATTGCGGCAATTCATCGAGCAACAGAAAATCATCACCATCCCATCGACGGTCCCACCCATCGTCGAGGAGACGCCGCCCTTCGCACGGGCGCTCACCACAGCTTCGATGGACACGCCCGGCGCCTACGAGACCAAGGCCACGGAAGCCATGGTCAACGTCACCTTGCCCGCGCCTGACTGGAAACCAGAGAAGGTCGAGCAATGGATGCAGGGATTCAACCGCGGCACGATCACGAGTACCGCAATTCACGAGGTCTACCCCGGACACTACACCCAGTTTCTCTGGCTGCAGGCAGCCCCATCCAAGACGCGCAAATTGCTTTACAACAACAGCAATGCCGAAGGCTGGGCGCATTACACCGAACAAATGATGCTCGACGAAGGTTACGGCAGCCACGACCCCAATCTGAGACTGGGACAATTGCTGGACGCGCTGCTGCGCAACGCGCGCTTCATAGTCGGCATCGAAATGCACACCGGTAAGATGACGCTGCAACAGGGGCAGGACTTTTTCGTGAAGGAAGGCTTCCAGGTTCCGCCGGTCGCCGAGGTGGAAGCCAAGCGCGCTACTTCCGATCCGACATATCTTTACTACAATCTGGGCAAGCTCCAGATCCTGAAGTTGCGCGAGGATTATCGGAAACTGCAGGGCAGCAAATTCACCCTGCAAGAATTCCACGACCGCTTCATGCGGCAGGGTTCGGTACCCATGAAGATCATTCGTAAGAGCATGCTGGGAACTGACGGTCCGACCCTGTAGGTTCATCACGGGACTAAAATCATCAAGCTGCAGTCCGGCCATTTTCGATCGATGCGGCGAAGAGGAAATCAGCAATGGCAAAGAAAGTTCGCAAAGCCGTTTTTCCCGCTGCCGGCTTGGGCACCAGGTTCCTTCCGGCCACCAAGGCACAACCCAAAGAGATGTTGCCTTTGGTGGACAAACCCATCATCCAGTACGGTGTCGAGGAAGCCGTCGCTGCCGGCTGCGATCAGATCCTTATCGTCACCGGGCGCGGCAAATCGGCCATTGAAGACCACTTCGACGTTAGCTACGAGCTGGAGAAAATGTTGGAGGAACGCGGCAAGTTTGACTTGCTGAAGATCGTCCGCCAGATTTCTGACTTGATTCACATCGCGTATGTGCGGCAAAAAGAGGCGCTGGGCCTCGGCCATGCTGTCCTCACGGCACGCGAACTGGTCGGCGACGAGCCGTTTGCAGTCCTCCTGGCTGATGACGTCATCGACGCCGAAGTGCCGTGTCTCAAACAACTGATGGATGTCTTCAACCAGACTCAGTGCTCCGTGCTCGCCACCCAGGTGGTCGAGGGTCCGGGCATTTCTGCGTACGGAGTACTCGAAGGCAAGCCCGTGCCAGGCTCGAACGGGAAGCTGTACGAAGTCTTGAGCCTGGTGGAGAAGCCGCGTCCGGAAGATGCGCCGTCCAACCTCGCGGTCATCGGACGCTACATTCTTACTCCGACGGTTTTTGAAACCCTGGCTGACATCAAAGCCGGCGCTGGAGGCGAACTGCAACTCACCGACGGGCTGAAGCAGTTACTGAAGAAAGAGAAGATCTACGGCTACGTTTTCGAAGGCAAGCGTCACGACACCGGTGACAAGCTGGGGTTCCTGAAAGCGACGGTGGAATTTGCCCTCAAGCGCCCCGACCTCGGAGGACCCCTGCGGCAGTATCTAAAGAGCCTGAATCTCTAAGATTCTCAATATGGGGCGGACACTCCTGTCCGCCGCTCTTGAGGTTGGTCTTGAATTTGAGAGTCTTGCAGCAGCTGTCCAGCTACAGAGTCGGTAGATAAGTTTTCAGTAGTAATAAAATCCAAGTCAAAGGCGGCGGACAAGAGTGTCCGCCCCACACTTAAGACGCCCCCACTGTAATCTTCAGTTTTCTTGATTTTTCTTCCACGCTGTTCGCCAGCTTTGCTTTGTGCGCGACAAGCTTTTTCGCCAGCGGATCACTGGAAAGCGCCAGAATCTGCGCCGCCAGGATACCCGCATTGGTGGCCCCGGGCTTGCCGATGGCGACCGTAGCCACCGGAATGCCCGCAGGCATCTGAACGGTCGCCAGCAATGAATCCATGCCTTGTAGCGAAGTGGATGGAATCGGTACACCGATGACAGGGAGCGAAGTGTGGGCAGCGATAACACCCGCCAGGTGGGCCGCGCCCCCGGCACCCGCGATGATGACTCGAACCCCACGGCCAGCCGCTTTGCGTGCGAATTCGGCAGTGCGTTCAGGAGAACGATGCGCTGACGTGACGTCGATCTCGTATTCAATTCCGAACTCCTCCAGCGCTTTCGCCGCCTCGCGCATGATATCGAGGTCAGAGTCGCTTCCCATCACAATCGAAACCCGAGGCTTTGTGCTCATAAATGTCCTTTATGAAATGGGGACTCGAAACGAGAAATCAGAAACTACTTCTTAAGTGCTCGAGCCGCGATGTCCCTGCGGTAATGCGCTCCTTCAAATCCGATCTTCGACGCCGCCGTGTACACGCGGTCAAGCGCGGTCTTCAGGTCCGCCGCCCGAGCTGTCACGCCCAGCACCCGCCCGCCGGCGGTGAAAAATGCGCCGTCGCGCCTGGTGGTGCCGGCATGGAAGACCTTCACGCCTTCCACTTTGCCCGCGTCTTCGAGGCCCATAATCTTCTTGCCCAATTCGTAGGTGCCCGGATATCCCCCGGAAGAAATGACCACGCACACGGAGGCGTCCCGTGACCAGCGGAAATCTCCCTCGCTAACGCGGCCTTCAATCGAGGCCTCGAGCGCTTCCAGCAGATCGCTTTCGAGGCGCATCAGTATCGGCTGGGTTTCGGGGTCGCCAAAGCGGCAGTTAAATTCGAGCACCATGGGCCCGCGTGCGGTCATCATCAATCCGCAGTAGAGAATGCCTTTATATTCCGCGCCTTCCGCCTTCATACCGGTCACTACAGGACGTGCGACATGCTGCAACAGCCACTGGGTCATCGGCTCATCCACGATGCTGGCCGTGGAATAGGCGCCCATGCCGCCGGTGTTGGGACCGGTGTCGCCGTCCCCGATGCGTTTGTGGTCCTGGGCCGCCACCAGCGGCGCTACCCTCTCGCCATCGCTCAAAACCAGGAATGAAAGCTCGTCGCCCTGCAGACATTCCTCCAGAACCACTCGCCGTCCCGCTTCGCCCAGGGTCTTCCCGCTGAACATTTCGGCTGCCGCCGAGGCCGCCTCTTCCTTGGTCCGGCAAATCACCACGCCTTTACCCGCAGCCAGGCCGTCCGCCTTCACCACCACGGGCGCGTGAAAGTGCGGCAAGGCGGCGAGGACATCGTCGATCGAATTGCAGATAGCAAAGTGCGCCGTAGGAATGTGATGGCGCTGCAGAAATTCCTTGGCGAAACTCTTGCTGGACTCCAGTTGCGCCGCCACCCTGCTCGGTCCGAACACGCGCCAGCCCCGGCGTGTAAATTCGTCCACAACGCCCAGGGCGAGCGGCAACTCGGGCCCGACCACAGTCAGATCCGGGCGGATCTGTTCAGCGACTGCCAACAGCGAGTCAACATTTTTCACGTCGGCAGGCAGGCACTCGGCCTCTTCCGCGATGCCGCCGTTGCCGGGTGCGCAATAAACCTGGGAAACCCGCGGGGACTGACGCAGCTTCCATACCAGGGCATGCTCACGCCCGCCGCTTCCGATGACAAGAACTTTCATAGCCGGAGACTGACAAGGTTAGGAGGACGTGCGAACGATGTCAAACCGGGAAGAGAGATTTCAGATTGTAGATTGTAGATTTTAGGCCGCGCCAGATGCGGGCAGTGTCTCAGTTTGAATGTTTCCGTAGCCGTCTATACCAGAAGATTGCCCCTGGCGTGAGCCCAGAAAATGGCAATCACGGTCAATAACTGCGGCGGTGATAAGGGCACTTGTACTGCGGGTTGGTGATTCGTATTTGGCGTACCCAAACATGATCCCTAGCAAGGCACCCAGGGTGCCGACGACAAATTGAGCAAAGTACTGAAAAGGCGTGGCGTTCCTTGCCTGCTCGTAGGTGTACAGGCCAATTCCTGGCTTCTGGGTTTTCTTGGGCGGCTTCACCAACACCATATTGCCCCCGGAGGGGATGCAGCCGTCATTGAAAATCTAAAATCTGCCATCCTCAATCTGAAATCGCGTTAACCATGCTTAACGTATAATGTTCCCCGGATGATTACTGTCTCCAAGGAAGATTACCTCAAGGCTATCCTCGAGGCCGAAAGCGAGGGCGAGACTGTCATCTCGGCCACCCTGGCGCACTGGCTTTCGGTTTCTCCGCCCGCGGTTACCATGGCGGTGCGGCGTCTTAAAAGAGACGGCTTGGTCAGGGTGCAGAGCGGCGGAGAGGTAAGCCTCACGGCCGCCGGACGCAAGATTGCGCGCAAGCTGACGCTTCGCCATCACTTGATCGAACGCATGCTGGCGGAAATGTTTGGCATGGAATGGTACAAGGTGCACGACGAAGCCGAGCGGCTGGAGCACGCCGTATCTCCTGATTTCGAGGCCAAGCTGCTGGCCAAACTGGGACGCGGCGGGCCCTGTCCTCACGGCAATCTGAGTGAACTGGAAAGTCCGAGCAGCCGGCGCCGGCGCGGATTGCTGCTCCTCGCCCAGGCTGAGGCGGGCGCCAATTACTTGGTTAGCGGCATTTACGAGCGCGACCGCCGCCTGCTGGAATTCCTCGAGCAACGCGGCATCCGCCCCGGCGCCCAGGTGCACGTTTCCGGGCGAAATTATGACCACACCCTGACTCTGGACACCGATGCCGGGTGTGTCGCCCTGGGCGGGTCGGCGGCGGAGAAAGTCTGGGTGACGGCGGCCGACCGGCGCAGCCGAAGCCAATCCAATCCCAAAAGTAATTAACCATAGTTTACTTTGTTGTGTATACTTGCGCTAATGTTGTCGCCGCCGGAGTTGCCCGTTATCCCCAGCCCCGAAGCCAGCCTGGACAAAGGCTGGCGGCACGCTGTCGCCCGTCCCAGCCTGCCGGAAATTTACCGCAGTCTGCCCATCCCACAATCGGCCGGCTTTCTGCGTAAACTGCTGGCCTTCGCCGGACCGGGTTACATGGTGGCTGTGGGCTACATGGACCCGGGCAACTGGGCGACCGACCTGGCTGGGGGCTCGAAATACAACTACTCGCTGCTTTCGGTCATCATGCTTTCCAACCTGATGGCCATCCTGTTGCAGACCCTGGCGATCAAGCTGGGGGTGGTAACGGGACGCGATCTGGCAGCCGCCTGTCGTGACCACTTCAGCCGTCCGGTATCGTTTGTGTTCTGGATCGGGGCAGAGATCGCGATTGCCGCCTGCGACCTGGCGGAAGTGATCGGTTCGGCCATCGCGCTCAACTTGTTGTTTCACATTCCGCTACTGTGGGGCGTATGCCTCACCTCGCTGGACGTTCTCCTGATCCTGTTCCTGCAGCAGAAGGGCTTCCGCCTGGTCGAGGCGCTCGTCATCTCTCTGATTGGGGTGATCGGCGTCTGTTTCGGACTGGAGATTCTGTTTTCCAGGCCGAGCTGGCTGGGCATCGCGCATGGATTCTTCATTCCTTCCGCCCAGATTATTCGGGATCCCAGAATGTTGTATATCGCGATCGGCATCCTGGGGGCCACGGTGATGCCGCACAATCTTTACCTGCATTCGGCGCTGGTGCAGACCCGCGATTTCGAACGCACTCTGGAAGGCAAGCGCGAGGCAATTCGCTTCGGGACCATTGATTCCACCATCGCCCTCACCTTTGCATTGCTGGTCAATGCGGCCATCCTGATTGTGTCCGCCGCTACGTTCTACAGCCACGGATACAACGACGTGGCCGAGATCAACGACGCTCACAAATTGCTTACGCCGCTGCTCGGAGTGACGGGAGCCAGCACCATGTTCGCCCTGGCCCTGCTGGCTTCCGGCCAGAATTCCACCCTGACCGGCACGCTGGCCGGTCAGGTAGTCATGGAAGGCTTCCTGAACATTCGCCTGCGTCCCTGGCTGCGCCGCTTGATTACTCGCTCGGTGGCGATTATTCCCGCGGTCATCGTCACTGCATTTTGGGGAACCGGGGGCACGGCAAAACTTTTGGTATTTAGCCAGGTGATACTGAGCATGCAGTTAAGCTTCGCGGTCTTTCCGCTGGTGATGTTCACCAGCGACCCGCAAAAGATGGGTGAGTTTACCAATGCCTCGTGGCTGAAGATTCTCGCATGGTTCACCGCGATATTAATCGCGGTACTGAATGTTTGGCTGCTGGCGCTGGCCTTCCGCGGCGCGTAACAGGGGTTCTGGACTGCACAAAAACCTGAGGAAACAAATATCAACCCGGGAGGGCACGAGTTCACTCGTGCCGCCAAGTCGCGAAAACTCAGCGCGCTTTAGCGCCTGAGGTTCGCTGTTCGCGTATCGTCGCGCACATTTGTTGGTGTCGGGCCAAACAGTGCAGCGGATTACACGGTTAGCCGGGTTGTGAGTAACTAGATTCGCAGAAAATTCTCGACCAACTTCTTCCCTTCGTCTGTCAGCACGCTCTCGGGATGGAACTGCACGCCCTCCACGGGAAACTTCCGATGCCGCAACCCCATGATCGTGCGGGACCCATCGCGCTCCGTAGTGTAAGCGCTCACCTCTAGGTCGGCAGGCAGGTTCTTTTCTTCGACAATCAGGGAGTGGTAACGCGTCGCCGTCATGGGAGACGAAAGACCGCCAAAGATTGTTTTGCCATCATGCTGCACCTGACTGGTCTTGCCATGCATCAGGTGGGGCGCACGTATGACGTTGCCACCGAACGCCGCACCAATCGCCTGATGCCCCAGGCAAACACCAAGAAGGGGCACCTTGCCCGCGAAATGGCGGATCAACGCAATCGTGATGCCAGCTTCCTGAGGCGTGCACGGCCCGGGCGAGAGCACGATCCGCTCCGGACGCATCGCCTCCACTTCCGCGGGCGTCGTCTGGTCGTTGCGTCGCACCTCAACCTCCGCACCCAGTTCGCCCAAATATTGGACCAGGTTGTAGGTGAACGAATCGTAATTATCGAGAACGAAAACCATAAGCCGAACCACCAAGCTTTTAGCTTATACCAGAGTTCTTCCTGACCTTCTCCGGCCGCGGCCTACAGTTCATCGGATGCCAGGCGTTGGTGGTAGATCAAAACCAAACAGGCCGAAATACTGGCTTGACACGCAGGACTCAAAACGCCATGCTATTGCAGTTTTTACGGAGAGCTCATGCCCGAGTCTGAACCCGAGAAGCGCGCTACGCGCCGTTTTGCGCTGCGGCTGCCCGTGGCCGTCACTTATTCAGACAACGGATCGCAAGAGAGAAGCGCCCAGACTCGCGACGTAAGTGCCCGCGGGATTTGCTTCTATGTGGATTCCGCCATCGCCCCAGGGTCGATCATTGAGTTCACTCTGACTCTCCCGCCTGAAATCACCCTGACCGAGAGCATCCACGTGCGCTGCAAAGGGAAAGTCGTACGCGTCGATGATGGCGACGGCAAAGTTGCCGTGGCTGCGGTGATCGACGAATACGAATTCCTCGCCGAACCGTAGTTGGACCTCGGGCGTCGGCCTTCGGAACTTGGCAAACCCTGCTTTCCTACTTTCACGACAACCTTGGTCGGAATAAGCACTTCAAGGGCTGAAGCCCTCAATTCGAAGGCGTTCTATTGCAGGGCCAAGGCCCTGCTCCACCCCGAAACCACGCGGTTTTTCCGGCCTTTAAGGATCAAAGTCCGAGAGCTAAGGTCTGATGCCCGAGGGCTGAGGTCCTACGCCCGATGTCTACCTTAGTTACTTCTCTCCGGCACAGCCGCGGTGATATCGTTGCATTGATAACGTTTGTCTCCGGGAAGTGAAGTCTTTGCCCCGTATCGGCTGCCAACTTGTGCGGTTTTCTTTGCTGGCGGCCACGCTGGGCGCCAGCTTTGGCCTGGCGCAGACGCCCGATGACCCCCCTGTGCGCAAGGGTCCGGCGGCAGTCCTGCGTTCGGTGAAAGTGATTTCCGACGCGGAAGGGCCCGCATTGGAGATCATCTCCAGCCAGACTCCTGATTCCTCGATCGAATACCTCGATAGTCCGCCCCGGCTGGTCATCGACCTTTCCAACACCAAGGTCTTGTTGCCGCGCAAACGGCTTGAAGTTGGCAGCGAGCAGGTACGTACTGTGCGAATCAACCAGTTTCAGCAGACGCCGCCGGTGACTCGGGTAGTCGTGGACCTGGTTCACCCCGTCGGTTACAGCAGCGACAGCAAGGGCCAACGCCTGCTGGTGCGCATGCACCCCATGGCCGAGGCCAGACAGAACATCGAGACCCCGTCCGTACCCGCTTTCACCAAAGGCGTTCAGCCGGCTTTCGTACCGGTCGTTCCGGGGAGCTCCGGTGTCGTGGTGGAAGCAGGGAGCCGCCTTTCCGCCGATTCTGCAGTGACGGCAGGCCAGGACACGACGATCTTGCGCCTGGCTCGGGGCGGCGAGGTGCGTGTGTGTCCCAAGACAACCCTTTCCGTGACTCCTTCACAGAATGGCCGTGACCTGATGCTGGGCATGAGCACCGGCGCGCTTGAAGCCCAATACACGCTGACTGCCTCCACCGATTCTGTGGTCACGCCAGACTTTCGTATGCTGCTCGCGGGCCCAGGTGAATTTCACTACGCCATCAGCGCCAATGCTCGAGGAGATACCTGCGTCCGCGCCTTGCCGGGAAATACGGCCTCGGTGATTGTTTCGGAACTGATGGGCAATGGCACCTATCAGGTGAAAGCTAACGAGCAGGTTTTCTTTCGTTCGGGACGGCTGGACCAAATGGAGACTGCAGTGCCCGACGACTGCGGATGTCCGACGCCGCAAATCCCGGTGCTGCGCGCGGCGGGGCCTGGGCCCACAGTTTCCGAAAAAGACCTGCCGCCAGAAGTGCACCTGGCGCAGCCCGGAGACGAGGCCAAGCCGGTACCAACTCCAGAGTCGGCTGCCAAGAGGCCATCGCAGGAGACACCCTCGTCACAAGTGACGCTGACCACCCCTCCTCCGGAGGTGGCCGAGTTGCCAGCCCCTTCGCCCAGCGCGGCTCATGCGCAGGTAGAGGCTCCATTCGTCTTCCGAGCCAGCGACTTGCCCCCATCGGCGCCAGATCTCGCAAGCGAAATTGTGCCCTTTTCGCGTGCAACAATCCCTACGCCGCTCCTTACTATGGCTGAACCGCCGCCCGATCCGCAGCCGCGCAAGGGCGTCATGGGCAAGGTCAAGGGGTTCTTTGCGTCGATGTTCAAGTAGGCACGTGGGGCGTCAGACCTGGGACCTCAGCATTATTTGATGTGGGCGCGCGCGTCCACGCCTGTGCTTGCGTGGGACGAGCAAATACACCCGTAGCCATATCGAACAGGGCGGAGGGCCGAAGTCCGAGGGCCGAAGTCCGAAGTCCGACGCCTGCTCTTAGCGGCGCATGGCTTTGGTCAGGGGAGCCACTTTCTCTTTGACCTGGTCCGCGATTTCGGCGCCGCGTTCCATGGCCTCTTCGGCAAATTCTTTAGCTTCGTCCGTCCACTCGTCGACCGTTTCCCGGGCGCTATCAAATTTGCGACGCAGGTCTTTTCTCATCTGCTTGCCCGGTTTGGGCGCGAGCAACAGGCCGAGCAGGGCGCCGGCGCCCAATCCGATCAGCAGGAAGGTCACAGCGGTCCCCGCGGCGCTGCCGCGATCTGAGGCTTCGTAGTTTCCAGTGCGCATAAAGATTCCTTTCAAACTCGGCTTCGTTTTGAAGTTCCGTTTGTCTGATTCTAGCTGTCGGTTCGGGGTTGGCGGGTCTCTTTCTGCATTTTCCCGGGTGATAGTTCGGGTGCTGTTCCCAAATCAGCTCAAGCCCGTGTAAAATAAAGAGTTGGAACCTCGTATCCTGCGGAAAATGTGGCCTGCCCGCCTTCCGCCGACGTACTCGCAACCGCTAAGGAGACTTACCCAGCAATGGCTATCCCCGCCACCCAGCTTCGCCCCGGCATGATCATCAAGCACAACAATGATCTGCATTCCGTGTTCAGCGTCGAGCACCGCACTCCCGGCAACTTGCGCGCCTTCATCCAGGCCAAACTGCGCAACCTGCGGACTGGCGCGATGTTCGAACACCGCTTCCGCTCCCCCGATCCCATAGAGAAGATCACCGTGGATGAGGTCGAGATGGAGTTTCTGTACGCCGACGGCGACAGCTATTACTTCATGGACACGACCACCTTCGAGCAGACCCACCTGACCCGGGAGATTCTGGGCGACGCCGTCAACTACTTGATCTCTAATCTTCAAATCAAAGTGGAATTCTTCGACGGCAAAGCGGTGGGAATCGAGTTGCCCCAGACCGTGGAGTTGACGGT
>Ga0075014_100000486_pt1 | contig 10615 bp, 11 predicted proteins | sample AleBraG_ABR_2014_FD_71472 | JGI IMG/M metagenome (GOLD analysis project Ga0075014, IMG submission 71472) | Freshwater sediment microbial communities in response to fracking from Pennsylvania, USA - Alex Branch Run_MetaG_ABR_2014 | ecosystem: Environmental > Aquatic > Freshwater > Creek >... | reverse complement strand
ATCGCGGGATTTGAAGCCGGGGAGCGACTTGAGAATGTCGTCGATCCCGCACGGGGATATTAGCGGTTAGCCGCTGCAGCCGCAGATTACATCGACCGCCCCCTTCGCCATCGCTTCGAGCTCCTTGCGTGGAACACGCGCCCGCGCCCTGATGGCCATCGAGTGCATGGTTGCGGACGCAAGCTGTGCAAGAACGCCGGGATCGGCCGAGGCCGGCAGTTCGCCATTTTCCCGGGCGGTGCGGAAGCAAAAAGCAAACGCCCTGTCGAGTTCGCCAAGTCCCTCCAGCACCATGGCGCGTATTTCCGGATCGGCCACCGCGTCGGACGCAGCCGTCACCACCGTGAAGCAACCGCGCGGACCTGCTTCGCCTGAGAGATATATATCGAGTACCACTGCAAAGATCCGCTGCAGCCGTTTGCGGATCGGTATTTGTTCCCTGAAGATGTTGCGCATCGCTGCTCGGGCATCGTCGCGGTAGCGCTGATAGCTCTTGATGTAGAGCTCGCGCTTGTCGCCGAACGCCCCGTAGAGACTTGGGCGGTTCATGCCGGTGGCGGCACTGAGGTCATCCAGCGAGGTCGCCGCGAAGCCGCCCTTGCGGAACAGATCGAGGGCCTTGGCAAGCGCGATGTCGGGTTGATAGGCGCGCGGCCGTCCCCGCCGTTTGGGTTGCGCCACGACCGGCGCGGGCGAATGCGGCTTCCTGCTTTTTTGTACCATCTTGTAAAAAATTCCTTGACGCGATTTATATTATGCGAAACAGTATAAAATGCAACTTCACTGCGGGGACTACTACTTCACCAAGGGCCTTGGTCACCACGTCCCGTGACTGGCGCCTGTCAGTATGCCAAGGAGCTTTCGATGGACCTGTATTTCTCGCCGCTCGCCTGCTCGATGGCGACCAGGATCGCGTTGTACGAGACCGGCGCAAACGTCAACTTTCTCGAGGTCGACTCAAGGACCAAGGTGGTGCAGAACGACGGTTCGAACTATCGCGAGGTGAGCCCGCTTGCGCTGGTGCCGACCTTGCGCACCGACGACGGGCAGCTGCTGACCGAGAATGCAGCGGTTCTGCAATATGTCGGCGATCGTTTTCCGGAGGCGGGAATTGCAACCGGCCCCGGCATCGAACGGACCCGACTGCATCAATGGCTTTGCTTCGTCGGCACCGAGCTGCACAAAGGAACATTCTCGACGTTGCTCGACAGGAAGGCGCCCGCGGAAGTAAAGGCCTACATCCTCGGCAAAGCCACTCCACGATTCGACTATCTCGACAACTATCTCAAGGGCCGCCAATTCCTGCTCGGCCATTTCAGCGTTGCGGATGCCTATCTCGTCACCGCACTGAGCTGGAGCCAGTATGTACCGCAAATCGAGCTGGCAAACTGGCCGAATGTGCAAGCCTATTACGAGCGGCTTCGCGCGCGTCCAAGCGTCGCTCGCGCAATGGCCGAGGAATTCGAGCTCTACAAGGCCGAGGTCGCGCGCCACAAAAAGGCGGCCGCTTGATTCGCCCCTCGCGACAGCGGAACGACGGCACGGCGGCTCATACAGCGAGCCGCCGCGCGGCTCGTATCAAAACGGGCTGTCGTTCAAGCCCGGCACGTCGGCCGGGCGCGGCCCGGGCGCAGTCCAGTGGAAGCGGCGGTCTTTCTCCGCAATCGCGATATCGTTGATGCTGGCTTCGCGGCGGCGCATCAGGCCGTGCTCGTCGAACTCCCACTGCTCGTTGCCATAAGAGCGGTGCCACTGCCCGGCATTGTCGTGCCATTCGTACTGGAAGCGTACCGCAATGCGATTGCCGTCGAACGCCCAGAGATCCTTGATGAGACGGTAGTCGAGCTCCTTCGCCCATTTGCGCTGGAGAAATGCGACGATCGCGGCGCGGCCCTGGAAGACTTCCGAACGGTTGCGCCAGCGGCTGTCCTCGGTATAGGCGAGCGCAACGCGCTCCGGATCGCGCGAATTCCAGGCGTCTTCCGCCATGCGCGCTTTCTGCGCGGCGGTTTCTCGGGTGAAGGGCGGAAGCGGTGGGCGCGACATGGTGACCTCTGAGCACTGTTTAGATTGGGTACATTCGGCTTTGCTGAGGCCACGAGTCTATCGTCCGAACTTATGGAGTCGATGGCACTTTGTTCATCGGTCTATTGCATAATTTTATCGTTATGTTTGTGGTCATAATCACTAGGCGAGATCGGCCTTCAGCAACAGCCGCAGCGACTTCGGAATCGGCTGCGCCCGTCCTTCGCTGATGAAGGCGACGCGCACCTCGGCCTTGACCAGCAGATGCTCGCCGCGCCGAACCTCTTGCGCCAATGCGATCGAGGCGCCTTTCACGGCAAGAGGCCAGGTCACGACGTCGAGGATGTCGTCCATCCGCGCCGGTTTGAGGAAATCGATCCGCATCGACCGCACCACGAAGGCGAAACCCGGCGTCTCCGCCTCGGCTTCCGCAAACAGCGTGTGCTGCTGCGCGCCCATCAGGCGCAAATGGTTGGTGCGGCCGCGCTCCATGAAGCGCAAGTAATTGGCGTGATAGACGATGCCGGAGAAATCCGTGTCCTCATAGTAGACGCGGACCTGCATATGATGACGGCCGTCGCGGATCGCGCCGTCGAGGGACGTCATTTCATCGGACATCTCCGAAAATCCTTCCCGAACTGGCCAGCGGCAGGACGTGATCGCGTGTCAGCGGCGCGAGAACAATATCGGGAGGCGATGCCGGATCGATCCAGATCGCTTCATCGATCTCCTGGCTCGGCGTGATCTCGCCGGCGACATCGACGCGATAGAGATTGGCCTTAACACGGAAGCCGGGCTCATTCGCGGCGATGGCGTCGAACTCGCCAAGCGAGCGGATTGAGGCGTGGACCAGAGCGCAACCAAGTTCCTCGGCGATTTCGCGGGAGAGCGCCGCAATGTCGCCTTCACGCGCCTCGCGCTTGCCACCCGGCTGCATGAAGGCCACTGTGCCGCGCTTGCGCACCAGCAGTACCCTGCCCGAAACGTCCCGTATCAGCGCAGCGACGATGCTGATCGTGCCCTTCGCCATCACACGTCCTCGCTGCCGTTCCCGAACAACCCGAACTGCGCCGGGTCGCGCGCAGGTTCGGCAAGACCGAGATGGTGGAAGGCGTGCGAAGTCAGCAATCGTCCGCGCGGGGTACGTTGCAGGTAGCCGCACTGAATCAGGTAAGGCTCGATGATGTCTTCGATGGCGTCGCGCGGCTCGGACAAAGCGGCCGCAAGCGTTTCCACGCCGACCGGACCGCCGCCGTAGTTCATCGCGATCGTCGAAAGATAGCGCCGGTCCATGGCGTCCAGGCCCGCCGCGTCGACTTCCAGCGCGCTCAGCGCGTTGTCTGCGATCTTGCGATCGATCGAGGGTGCATCCGCAGCCGAAGCAAAATCCCGCACCCGCCGCAACAGGCGTCCCGCGATCCGGGGCGTGCCGCGCGCACGGCGGGCGATCTCGTTGGCGCCATCGGCTGTCACGCCGATCTGAAGCACGCGGGCACCGCGCCTGACGATCTGCTCCAGCTCTTCCTCGGTGTAGAAATTCAATCTCACGGGAATTCCGAAGCGGTCGCGCAGCGGGTTGGTGAGAAGGCCTGCGCGCGTGGTGGCGCCGACGAGCGTGAATTTTGCGAGCTCGATCTTGACCGAGCGGGCCGCCGGTCCCTCGCCGATGATGAGATCGAGCTGAAAATCCTCCATCGCCGGATAGAGCACTTCCTCGACTGCCGGGCTCAAGCGATGGATTTCGTCGATGAAGAGCACGTCGCGCTCCTCGAGATTGGTCAGCAGCGCGGCGAGGTCGCCGGCCTTGGCAATCACCGGCCCCGAAGTGGCGCGAAAGCCGACGCCGAGTTCGCGCGCGACGATCTGCGCCAGCGTGGTCTTGCCGAGGCCGGGAGGACCTACGAACAGCACATGATCGAGCGCCTCGCCACGCTTGCGCGCCGCTTCGATGAAGATCGAGAGGTTCTTGCGCGCCTGCGCCTGACCGACGAACTCCGTCAGCAGTTGCGGACGCAGCGCGGTGTCGCCAACGTCATCGGCGCGGCGCTCGGGCGTGACGATGCGGGAGGGCTCAGTCACTTCGCCAGTTCCTTCAACCCGAGCCTGATGAGCTGGGCGACTTGCGCGTTTTCACCGGCGCTGCGCGAGGCGGCTGCGATTGCAGCAGCGGCCTGCGGCTGGCCATAGCCGAGATTGACCAGCGCCGAGATCGCGTCGGTAACCGGACGCGGGGCGCGTTCGCTATCGATCGCACCGGAAAGACGAACCAGTGCCGGATCGACATTGGCAAAGGCCGGCGCCTTGTCCTTCAATTCGGTGACGATGCGCTCGGCGACCTTCGGTCCGACACCTGGCGTGCGCGTCACCGCGGCCTTGTCGCGGAGCGCGATCGCATTTGCCAGCTCCGAAGGCGGCAGGGTGCCAAGCACCGAAAGCGCCACCTTGGCGCCGACGCCTTGCACCGTCTGCAACAGGCGAAACCATTCACGTTCGACATCGCTCTGGAAACCGAACAGCTTGATCTGATCCTCGCGGACATAGGTCTCGATCGAGAGCACCGCGGCCCCTCCGGGCGATGGCAGCGCCTGCAGCGTGCGCGCCGAGCAATGCACCTGATAGCCGACACCGCCAACGTCGATGATGACGAAATCCTCGCCATAGGAGTCGAGCAGGCCTTTGAGCTTGCCGATCATACCTCCACCATCCTCAGCCGCAGCGTCGTGCTCTGGCGGTGGTGCGCATGCGTGACCGCAATCGCGAGCGCGTCCGCCGCATCGGGAGATTTCGGCTCAGCCTTTGGCAGCAGTATCTTCAGCATCAAGAGGATCTGGTTCTTGTCGGCATGGCCGGCCCCGACCACGGTTTTCTTGACCTGGTTCGGCGCGTATTCCGCAACCGAAATTCCAAACATCGCCGGCGCCAGCATCGCAACCCCGCGTGCCTGGCCGAGTTTCAGCGTGGCGACACCGTCCTTGTTGACAAATGTCTGTTCAACCGCGGCTTCCGCAGGGCGCAAGTCGCCGAGTACTGTGGCCAGTCCCTCGTGAATGGCCAAAAGGCGCCGGGCCAGCGGCAAGCCTTCCGGCGGCTCTACCGAACCGCAGCCGACATAAACCAGGCGGTTACCGTCGACCTCGATCACACCCCACCCCGTGCGGCGGAGCCCCGGATCGATGCCGAGGATTCGGACTGGGACGCGAATCGGCTGGGGGTTCATGGGCTAGTGATAACGCGAGAGGCCAGCGATCGGAATAGCGGCGTGCCGTCGTCACCCGCGAAAGCGGGTGATCCGGCATTGGCCAGTGTCTCAATAAATCTGTGAGTTCCTGGCCGGAGCACTCGCCAGCCGGCAAAAGCACGCTACGCGCTTTCAGGCAGGCGGGCGGCCGGCGACTATTTCTAACCCATCCTGGCTATCAGCGCGTCCGAGACCTCGAAATTGGCGTACACGTTCTGCACGTCGTCGTGCTCGTTCAACAGATCGACGAGCTTCAACAGCTTCTCGCCGGTCTCATCGTCCACCGGAACCGTGTTTTGCGGTTTCCAGACCAGCGCCGCCTTGCGCGCCTCTCCGAACTTCGCCTCCAGCGCCCTGGCGACATCGCGGAAGGTCTCCTGCGAGGCGTAAATCTCGTGGCCGCTCTCGCTCGAGACGACATCGTCGGCGCCAGCTTCGATCGCCGCTTCGAGCATTGCATCGTCGGTTGCAACCCTGGCGCCATATTCGATGACGCCCGTGCGATCGAACATGAATGAGACCGACCCGGTTTCACCGAGATTGCCGCCCGACCTGGTGAAATAGGAGCGGATGTCGGACGCGGCGCGGTTGCGGTTATCGGTCAGCACTTCGACGATCACGGCGACGCCGCCGGGGCCATAGCCCTCGTAGCGGATCTCGTCATAGTTCTCGCTCTCGCCGCCAATCGCCTTCTTGATGGCGCGCTCGATATTGTCCTTGGGCATGTTCTCCTGTCGCGCCGCGATCACGGCGGCACGAAGCCTGGGGTTCATCGCGGGATCAGGAGTTCCGAGTTTCGCCGCGACTGTGATTTCCCGCGCCAGTTTGCCGAACAGCTTGGATTTCTGGGCGTCCTGGCGCCCCTTGCGGTGCATGATGTTCTTGAACTGGGAGTGGCCGGCCATGCGTCATCTTTCGGAAGGATTCGTCCACAACGATCTAGATCGGAAAGGGCGGCGTTATAGGCCGGAGATTTGCCAAAATCAAAGATTTACCCGCGATTTGGGTATGCTGGTAGGGTCGCCTGCCCACATATGAGGCATTTGTTAACCCTGATTTCATGACGCGATGGGAGGATGCTCGGCAACATTTGAGCAGCCGGGAAGCCCACAGTGTTCGGAATGTTTCGAAGATCATCGTCGGAAAGTGCTGCTGCTTTGAAAGTCGAACCGAAGACTGAAGCGCCCTCTCCCGCTCTCGAGGCTACCGATACCAATGACGCCGATTCCGCAAGGCAAATCCTCGAACTGCTCGAGCTTGAACTTGGCGGAATGATCCGCCAGCTCGAGCGCGCGGCGAGTTCGGTCGCGGGCGGCGCCGAGGCTTCGGCGGCTACGCTCTCCACGATTCGCCAGCGCACCGACGCCCTCACCGCACGGACCAGTGCCGCGCAGAGCACCGCGGCTTCGTTCTCGCAAGCTGCCGACAAGTTCACCCATTCGGCCGAAGGGATCGGCTTGCAGGTGCGCGATGCAGGCAGGCTCGCCGATCAAGCCAGCGCCGCGGCGCATGAAGCAAGCCTCAATGTCGATCGGCTCAAGGAGTCCTCGGCCGCGATCGGCAATGTCGTCAACCTGATCGCGCAAATCGCAAGGCAAACGACGTTGCTGGCGCTCAACTCGACCATCGAGGCGGCACGGGCCGGCGCCGCCGGGCGCGGCTTTGCCGTAGTCGCTTCCGAGGTCAAGGCACTTGCGGTGCAGACCCAGGAAGCAACCGAGGAGATCAAGAAGAAGATCGACGCGTTGCAGCGGGATGCTGCCGGTTCGGTCGAAGCCGTTCACCAGATTTCTCAGGCGATCCAGGCGATCCGGCCGGTATTCGAGAACGTCAATGGCGCGGTCGCCGAGCAGAACCAGACCACTACCGAGATGTCCTCGAACGTCGCTACCGCGTCGCACTTCATCGCCTCGGTCGGCAACAGCGCCGAGGAGATCGAGAGCGCGGCCAGCGAAGCGGCGACACATGGCGAGCACGTCGCCAACGCCGGCAAAGCCGTCACGGTGTTTGCGGAGAAACTCAAAGCGCGCTGCGCGGTGCTGCTGGGACAGGACGTGCAAGCCGATCGGCGCAAGCGCGATCGATTGCCATGCAACCTGAAAATTGAAATTCAGACCGCGCAAGGAGCCGTTTCGGCGGCGGTCTACGAGATTTCGCTGGAGAGTATCCTGATCGGCGGGCCAGCGGCGGACGCGTTGGCGCCCCATCAATCTTTCAACGGCGCAATTGAGACCATCGGTGAGTGCAGAATTCGCACCGGCGAGCGGTCTAAGGCGGGCGTTCAGGCAATCTTTGAGACGATGAATGCCGCGCTTGCCGGGAAAATCGAGGACAGGCTGTGGTCCATCCACGACGAGAATATCGAATTCGTCACCCGCGCCATGGAAGCCGGCGCCGCATTGACCCGGATTTTCGAAGGTGCGGTTGCGAGCGGTGCGATCTCCATCGATGACATGTTCGATACGGACTATGTCGAGATTCCCGGCAGCAACCCGCTGCAGCACCGCACCCGAATCCTCGACTGGGCCGATCGCGCCTTGCCGCCGTTCCAGGAAGCCTTCCTCGCCCGCGACCCGCGGATGGTGTTCTGCGCGATGATCGACCGCAACGGCTATTTGCCGGTGCACAACAAGATCTATTCGCACCCGCAACGTCCTGGCGAGGCTGCCTGGAACACCGCCCACAGCCGCAATCGGCGGATCTTCAACGATGCGGCAGGGCTTGCCGCCGGCCAGAATCAGCGATCTTATCTGATCCAGAGCTACGCACGCGACATGGGTAACGGCAAGACCGTCATGATGCGCGAGATCGACGTGCCGGTCCGCGTCAACGGGCGGCATTGGGGCGGATTCCGTACCGCCTACAAGCTTTGAGAGTAAGTGCTTCCCACTGAATGCCTGATCCGGAGGAATGTGGCGATGTCCGTTGCTCAATCCAGAATACAACCCGACGATGTGGCGGATACTTCCGACACCCAGCGGCTGGTCGACCAGCTTTCGAACCGGATCGGCGGCCTCGGGGTTGAACTCGCCGACGTCGCGGGAAACTTGCGGGAAGTCGCAGGACGCGTTTCCACCCAGGCCGAACGTTTCGGGCATCTGCAGAAAACCGCCGAGACGATGGTTTCCGCCAATCACGCCATTGCAACCGCATCGCGCGCGGTGCAGACAGCGACATCGGCCGCTGTCGGCGAAATCACGCAATCGCGCGCCGTGGTTGAGAAGGCGGTGCAGCATATCTCCGAATTGATCGAAGCGGTGGGCCGTATCGAACAGCGTCTCGGCGCGGTCGGAACGGCGCTTGCGCAGGTTGCCAAGGTGTCCGGTTCGATCGAGGCGATCGCAAAGCAGACCAACCTGTTGGCGCTGAACGCCACGATCGAAGCCGCTCGCGCCGGCGCGGCTGGAAGAGGCTTTGCCGTAGTCGCCAGCGAAGTGAAGAGCCTTGCCGAAGCGACACGTCAGGCGACGCATCTGATCGGCGATACGGTGCGCGATCTCGATGGCCAGGTGGGCAGCCTGATCGGCGAGAGCGGCGAGGCTTCGCTGCGGGCAAAGCATGCCGGCAAAGGCGCCGAGCAAATTCAAGGCATCATCGTTCGCGTCCAGGATGGCTTTACGTCCGTCAGCAGGGAAATCGATGGAGTTGCGAAAGCGGCGACCTCCAATCTCGCTCATTGCGACATGGTCATCGACGAACTCGGCAATCTTGCCCGGGGCGTCGACCTTTCCTCCACCGACCTGCGACATGCCGACGATCGTGTCGCCAAACTGCTCGATCTCTCGGAAAATCTGATCGAGCTGATCGCCGACAGCGGCGTGGAAACATCCGATGCCCCGCTGATCCGTGCCGTCATCGATACCGCAAAACAAATATCGGCGGCCTTCGAAAGCGCGGTCGAACGCGGCGAAATCACCCTCGATCTGCTGATGGACGAGAATTACCGGGAGGTTCCCGGCACCGATCCCAAACAATACCTGACCAATTATGTCGAGTTCACCGACCGTATCCTGCCGCCGATCCAGGACCCGCTGCAGAAAGCCGACGCGCGAATTGTATTCTGCGTTGCCTGGGCCAAAGGCGGTTACCTTCCTACCCACAATCCGAACTACCGTCTGCCGCAGGGCCGCGATCCAGTCTGGAACAACGCCAATTGCCGGAACCGGCGACTCTTCAACGATCGCGCAGTGAAAAAGGTAGCCGCCAACAGCAAGCCTTTCCTGCTGCAAACCTACCGGCGGGACATGGGCGGGGGAAATTTCGTCCTGATGAAGGATGTCTCCTCCCCTATTCTGGTTCGCGGTCGTCACTGGGGAGCGTTCCGAATGGGCTTTCGCCATACTTGATGCCGCGCGATCATCGGCGCTCGCCGAGCGCCGGCGCTATTGCACGCGCCGATACGAGGGCAAGCAGGGCCAGCGCTGTCAAGGCGGCGCCCGCGAGGAACGCAACCTGGGGACCAAAACGCTCCCACAGGGCACCGGCAAGCACGCTCGCAACAAGCAGCGAAAGGCCGCCGAGCAGGTTGAACATCCCAAACGCGGTGCCACGCAACTCCGGCGGAGCAGTGTCGGCTACCAGCGTCGAAAGCAGTCCTTGCGTGAAGCCCATATGCAATCCCCATAGCGCGACACCGACGGCTACACCCGCAAGATCGTTGGTAAACGCGAACACGAGGTCGGCCGCGACGAGAAGAGCAAAGCCCGTGCCCAGGATGACGAGGCGATTGGTGCGATCCGACATCACGCCGGCCGGATAGGCCGCGAGCGAATAGACGACGTTCATCAGCACCAGCACCAGCGGCACCAGTGCGACCGGAAGCCCAACCGCCTGAGCGCGAAGAATCAGGAAGGCCTCGCTGAAACGCGCGAGCGAAAACACCACCGCGACGCCGACGACGACCCAGTAGGCCAAACCAAGGCGCTCGAGTTCGGCAAGGCTCAAGGGCGCGCGCACCTTGCGCAGCATCGCGGTGCGCTCGGGCTCTTTGACCGCAACCAGGAGCAGCACGACGCAGAGAAACGCAGGAATCACGGCAACCCAAAACACGCGCTGGAAATTATCCGCCGTCAACCACATCAACCCTATGGCCAGGGCGGGACCGATGAAAGCACCGGCAGTATCGAGCGATTGCCGCAACCCGAAACTGGCGCCACGCAAATCTTCCGGCGTCACGTCGGCGATCAGCGCATCGCGTGGCGCACCGCGAATGCCCTTGCCGATGCGATCGATGAAACGCGCCACGACCAGCCAGCCGACCGACGGCGCGAGCGGGAAAATCGGCTTGCTCAATGCCGCCAATCCGTAGCCGATGACGGCGAGCCATTTGCGCTTGCCGAGCCAATCCGAGAC
>Ga0075014_100000484_pt1 | contig 10647 bp, 9 predicted proteins | sample AleBraG_ABR_2014_FD_71472 | JGI IMG/M metagenome (GOLD analysis project Ga0075014, IMG submission 71472) | Freshwater sediment microbial communities in response to fracking from Pennsylvania, USA - Alex Branch Run_MetaG_ABR_2014 | ecosystem: Environmental > Aquatic > Freshwater > Creek >... | reverse complement strand
TCCATGAGCAGGACTTCGGGATCGTGCAAAAGCGCCTTGGCAATTTCCACCCGGCGCTGCAAACCACCGGAAAGTTTTTCCACGATGTCGCCGAGACGGTCTGCAATGCCCAGCACCGCGCTCCATTTTTCAATGCGTCCGTTCAGATCCGCACCGCTCAGGCCGTACAAATGCCCCTGATGTTTAAGATTTTCCCCGGCGGTCAGTTTTTTATCGAGGGCGGGGGATTGGAAAACCACACCGATTTTCTGCCGGACGGCGGCCCGCTGTGTCCGGACGGACAACCCGCACACGGACAAATCCCCGTCCTGGGGCCGGACCAGCGTGGTGAGAAGCTTGAAAAGAGTGGACTTGCCGCTGCCGTTGGGCCCGAGCAGACCGCCTATTTTTCCCTGGGGAAAGGAAAGGCTGACCCCGTTGAGGGCCGGATGGGATTCGTAACGGTAGGAGCAATTTTCCACCGTGATGACATGTGCGTTGTTGTTCATGGGAGCCGTGTTGACTGCACAAGGTAGCACCTCTGCAAAAAAAATCTAGAACTGGATTTGCCGGGTCGGCGGGGGCGTCTGTCACAGGATTTTAACAAATCCCGGCATCGCCCGACCCCGACATCCAACCGCACAGTCTGGTTCCGGCAAAAATATCACCGTTGGCCGACTTTCGCTGGACAATCAGTCACCTTCACTGACAACATGCCCTTCATCGCCCCCTAAGCCAGAGAGCGAGGGCGGATATAGAACATGCATTATCGACCCTGATCCAAAACAACACGGTTATGATTCGCGAATTACTGGGAAAAATCCATCCGGCTGCTTTTGTCAAAGAGGCCAAGGCTTCAGCCGGCACGCTTTCCGAGCACGAAAAGCTGCTGGTTGAATTGTGTTCACTGCCCGCAGCCGAAGCAGCAGCCAAGCTGGGCAGTTCCGAAAAGGGCCTGAACGCAACGGAGGTGGAAAGCTCCCGGGAACAATACGGCCCCAACACTCTGGGCCCGCGTCAAAAAGAAAATTTCTTCCAGGAAATACTTTCCCGCTGCCGCAATCCTCTCGTCATCCAACTGCTGGTCATCTGCGTGGTCTCCCTGCTCCCCGGCGCGATACAGGACATTCCTTCCGCGACCATCGTCGGCTGCATGATATTTCTCAGTGTCTTCCTGGCTTATTTTCAGGAACGCCGTTCCGGCAAAGCCGTGGAAAAACTGCAGGCCATGGTGCAAACCGACTGCCTGACCCTGCGTGACGGCAAGGAGATAGACATTCCCATGTCTGAAGTGGTGCCCGGGGACATTGTGATCCTGCAGGCTGGCGCCATCGTCCCGGCTGATTTGCGACTCCTCACAGCCAAGGATTTTTTCGTCAGCCAATCCTCCCTCACCGGCGAATCCATGCCGGTGGAAAAGCTGGAAACTCCCGGCACCATGACCGGACGCGGCGTGATCGAACTGCAGAATGCCTGCTTCCAGGGCACCAATGTGGTCAGCGGCACAGCCCGCGGGCTGGTCGTTAACACTGGCGTACGCACCCACTTCGGCGGTATTTCCGAGCGGCTTTCCGGCCAGCGCGTCCAAACCAATTTCGACCGCGGCATCGCCGGTTTCACCTGGTTGATGATCCGCTTCATGATCGTCATGGTCACGGTGGTTTTCTTGATCATCGGCCTCACCAAACATAATTGGACGGAGGCATTGCTTTTCGGTCTTTCCGTGGCTGTCGGACTCACCCCGGAAATGCTGCCCATGATGGTCACGGTCAATCTCTCCAAGGGCGCCATGGCCATGTCCCGCAAAAAGGTCATCGTCAAACGTCTCAACGCCATCCAGAACTTCGGCGCCATCGACATTCTCTGCACCGACAAAACCGGTACCATCACCCAGGACCGTGTCATTCTGGAAAAACACGTGGATGTAACCAATCGCGACAGCGACGACGTGCTGCGTTACGCCTACATGAACAGTTATTATCAGACGGGGCTGCGCAACCTGCTGGACCGTTCCATTCTTTCCCACTCGGATCTGGATGTGGAACGGGGCTGCCGCAAGGTGGATGAAATTCCCTTCGACTTCCACCGCAAACGCATGTCGGTGGTGGTTGATTACGAGGGCGACCATGTCCTGATCTGCAAGGGTGCCGTGGAGGATATTTACAAAACCTGCACCCACTACCAGATCGACGATGAAATCCATGTCATGATCGATTTGATCAAGAATGACCTGATCGAGGAATACGAAGACCTGAGCCGCGACGGTTACCGCGTCCTGGCCATTGCCTATCGGGAATTCCCCCGCGACAAACATGTCTTTTCCGTTCAGGACGAATCGCAGTTGATCCTGCTCGGTTACATCGCCTTCCTCGATCCCCCCAAGGATTCGGCCGCCCAGGCCATCGCCTCCCTGCGCGCGGTGGGCGTGGCCACCAAAATTTTGACCGGTGACAACGCCCTCGTGACACGCAAAATCTGCAAGGATGTGGGCTTGGATGCCACTGTCGTCATCACGGGTGATCAATTGCAGAATCTTGACGAAGCCGCTCTGGGCGAAATGGCCGAAAAGCACAATATCTTTGCCCGGCTTTCCCCCACCCAGAAGGAAAACATCATCACCGCCCTGCAAAAACGGGGCCATGTCATCGGTTACATGGGGGACGGTATCAACGACGCCCCGTCCCTGCGGGTGGCGGATGTCGGCATTTCCGTGGACACTGCCGTGGATGTGGCCAAGGAGTCGGCCGACATTATTTTGCTGGAAAAAAGCCTGCTCGTGCTCGAAGACGGCATCATCGAAGGCCGCAGGGTTTTTTGCAACATCATCAAATACATCCGCATGGGAGCCAGTTCAAATTTCGGCAACATGTTCAGCGTGGTGGGCGGCAGCTACTTCCTGCCCTTCCTGCCCATGGCCCCCAAACAGGTGTTGGTCAACAACCTGCTCTATGACGCCTCGCAGGTGGGCATACCGGCCGATCACGTGGACGACGAATATCTGGTCGCACCGCGGAAATGGGACATCGACAACATCAAACGCTTCATGCTGTTCATCGGACCGATGAGCTCCATTTTTGACTACGCCACCTTCTTCCTCATGTTGTATTTCTTCAAGTGCCAGGCCCCACACCTGCCCGTGCCCCCGGAACTGGCTGCACGTTTTGCCAATCCCGAAACCGTGGAAAACACCTATGCCGCCGCCCTCTTCCACACCGGCTGGTTCGTGGAATCCATCCTGACCCAGACCTTGATCGTACACATCATCCGCACGCGGAAGATCCCCTTCCTGCAAAGTCGGCCCAGTGCCATCCTGCTCGGCACCACCCTGCTGATCATGTTGATCGGCGGCACCCTGCCGTACATGCCCTTTGCCTCTTACTTCGGCTTTGTGCCTCTGCCCCCCATCTATTGGGCCTGGATCGCCGGCTTCCTGCTGACATATTCCATCCTGACCCATTACGTCAAAGTCTGGTTCCACAACAAATACGGAATAGATTGATATGAAAAGCGTACTCGATGCCCTCCAGGAAGGCCGTCTCATCGAATTGATCGATGAGGACAAAAATGCCGCCCTTGAATACCTCGCCACCCTCATCGAGGCCATCCCCGATATCGAACATCCGGAAAACATCGCCGAACGTGTCCTGGAACGCGAGCGCGCCTTCAACACCGGCATCGGTCACGGCTGGGGCTGCCCGCACGTCCGCACCAAAAGCGACGGCGAACTCGTCTGCGCCGTGGGCTGGAGCCCCAAGGGCATCGACTACGGATCGCCCGACGGCGAACGCGTCCACATCGTCGTGCTCTATTACGTTCCGGAAACGCGCAAGAACGCCTACCTCAAGGAAATCTCCATCTTGGCCAAGGCCATCCAGAAAGAGGATTCGCTCCGGGATCTCTCCAACCTGACCAGTCTGGCCGAAACGCGGCACCGCCTGCTCGATGCCATTTCCGCCGCCGTCGGCTCCACGGAGCCGGAAGCGCGGGCCCGCATGATCCAGTTGGAAGCCAGACAAACTTCATCCGCACCGGCGGCGGCAAATCCGGCTTGGGACGGCAGCCAGCATCTGCTGCCTTTTTCCCTGCTGGTTCTTTCCGGAGGAAAACCGGTGGCGCTCTCCCTCGAAACCGAGCTGACCCAGGCCCTCGAATCCCGCGAAGGACTGGGCACTGAACTCCTGCAAAACCGCCAGGCCCAATGCCCGGGCTTCCAGGTTTTGCTGCGCTCCAGCACGACCTATCAGCCTGACCGCCTCCTCCTGGAAGGCATCGCCATCAAAATCAACGGCAAAAAGTAACCGGCGCTTTTTGTTTGTCGGCTTGTGCCCGAAACGGCACAGGCTAACCTGTACCTCTCATGTTGAATCCGGAACTCATTAGAAAGGACTTCCCCATCCTGCAGCAGCAGATCAACGGCCATCCCCTGGTCTATCTCGACAACGCCGCCACCACCCAAAAGCCCCGCTCCGTCATTCATCGTCTCGTCCACTATTACGAATCCGAAAACAGCAATGTACACCGCGGCCTGCACGAATTGAGCAACCGCGCCACCACCGCCTATGAGGCCGCACGGGAACGCACCCGCACTTACCTCAATGCCGCCGAAGCTGATGAAATTATTTTCACGCGCGGCACCACCGAATCCATCAATCTCATCACTCACGCCTGGGGCCTGTCCCAGCTCAAGCCCGGCGATGAAATCCTGCTCACCGAGGCGGAACATCACAGCAATCTGGTCCCGTGGCAGATCCTCGCCCAACGCAGCGGCGCCGCCCTCAAATTCATCCCCGTCACCGCAAACGGCGCCTCTCTCGACCCCGCCGGTCTGGACACCCATCTGACTCCACGGACGAAAATCTTCGCCTTCACCCACATCTCCAACACCCTCGGCCTGGTCAATCCCGCCGCCGAATTCTGCCGCCGCGCCCGCGCCAATGGCACGCTCACCCTTGTCGATGCCGCGCAAAGCGCCGGTCATCGTCCGCTCGATGTCCGGGAAATCGACTGCGATTTTCTGGCCTTTTCCGGCCATAAAATGGCCGGCCCCACCGGCATCGGAGTCCTCTACGGACGCCGCACACTTCTTGAATCCATGCCCCCCTTCATGGGTGGCGGGGAAATGATTTCCTCCGTCAGCTACGACAGTGTCAAATACAAACCCGCCCCGTACAAGTTCGAGGCCGGCACGCCGAACATCGCCGACGCCATCGGATTGCACGCCGCCATGGACTATCTCGACAGCCTGGGTCGCGCAGCCATTGCCGAACATGACATGCACCTGGCTGCTTACGCCCATGAAAAATTATCCGGGCTGGGTTTTTTGCGCATCCTCGGGCCGGAACAGGGCCGGGCCGGACTGGTCACTTTCGCCATGCAAGGCGTGCATGCCCATGACGTGGTGGAAATGGCCAACGTCCATGGTGTGGCCCTGCGCGGCGGCCATCACTGCAACCAGCCGCTCATGAAAAAACTCGGCACCCCCGCCACCGCCCGCGCCAGCTTCTACATCTACAACACCCCTGCCGAAGTGGATCGCCTGGCCTCCGTGCTGCAGAAAATTCACGACTATTTTGTACGCTAGCACTGAACTTGTTTTTGTTTAAATTAAACCCGTGAACCTCGACGAACTCTATCAAACGGTCATTCTTGACCACGCCCAGCGCCCGCGCAATTACGGCGAGCTGCCCCAGGCCACCGTCTTTGTGCAGGGCGACAACCCGACCTGCGGCGATGAAGTCACCGTTTACCTGAAGATTTCCCCCGACCAAAAAATCGAAGACATCAAATTCAAGGGCGCCGGCTGCGCCATCAGCCAGGCCTCCACTTCCCTGATGACCCTGAAGGTGAAAGGTAAAACCTGCGCCGAAGCCCTGGCTTTGAATGATGTCTTTCACGACATGCTGGCCGCCCCGGAAGTTCCACCGTTGCCGCCGGGGTTTGGCGACTTGAAGCTGCTGGAAGGAGTCCGGAAATTTCCCCAGCGTGTCAAATGCGCCACCCTGGGCTGGAACGCCATGAAACAGGCCATTCTGGAAGCACGGGGTTAGAGCCCGGCCCGCTTACCCCGCCGCCGTTTGCACCACGTTTAACAATTCCTGCGGAGTGAAGGGCTTGGTCAAAATCAACTCCGCCCCCAATTTCCGCGCAATGGCCAGATAGTCGTCCGACTTCGCCCGCCCGCCACCGGACATGGCCACAATGGACACTTCGGGGCAGGTGCGGCGCAGTTCCCGGATCATTTCCATGCCGTCCATGTCCGGCATGAGAATATCCGTGATCACAACGTCGAACTTTCCGGCCGCTGCCGATTTGATGGCTTCCCTCCCACTGGAATGAGCCACCACTTCGTGCCCAGCCATCAGCAGGGCGGCCTCCACCACTTGCAAAATGTTCCCGTCATCATCTACTACCAGAATTTTGCTCATTGGATTGATCCTTAAAACACCTGCGGCATTCCCTCAGTCAAAAATCGGATTTGCGGCAAAAGTCCGCGCGCCGCTGCCGCCTTCATCAACCGCTGCGGTGGCTCATACATGGGCTCATAACTCAAACGATAGGTCCCATAGTGCATCGGCACAAAAATACGCGACCGCAATTCGGTAAACGCATCCAACGCCTGCTCAGGCCCGATATGATGGTCCCGGCAACTCGGCGTTTCGTAGGCTCCGATCGGGAGCAGTGCGATTTCCGGGGCCAGCTTCCGCCCGATTTCCTTGAATCCATCGAAGTACGCAGAATCCCCGCCATGATAAATCGATCTCTTTCCAATCTGCAGCACATACCCGCCGTACTGCCGGTGCCGGTCGGTCAGGCGACGCGCACCCCAGTGCTTGGCCGGAGTGAAGGTGATATCGATGTCATCCCAGCGCCAGTGGTCCCACCAGTCCATCTCGCGCACCTGTTCGAAACCCAATCCATGCACCAGATCTGAAACTCCACGCGGAACCAAAATCGGCTGCCGCGCGGCAATGGAACGCAGCGAGCGCCGGTTCAGGTGATCAAAGTGCGCGTGAGTGATGAGCACGAGATCGATATTCGGCAGGTGCTGCGGTGCCAGTCCGGCATGACGCAAACGCCGGATGACGAGCAGCCAGTTCGCCCAGTTGGGATCGATCAAAATATTCCGTTTGGGAGTCTGGATTAAAAAAGAGGCATGCCCGATCCAGGTGATGCAAAGCTGGCCCTCCTTCAGTTTGGGAAATATCGGCGGGATACGCGCACGGGTGCCCCGTTTACGCTGGAAAAACGAGGGGATCAATACCTCGGTGATAAAGTTCCGGTCCGTCCAGCGCACCTGGCGTTTTTTCAGCTGCGTCATGCACCCTTTTTTATGAACCCGCCCCGCTGGATTCACAGAAGAACCCTATCCGACTTTCCTTTTTCTTCAATTTGATTTGTTTACCGCCATAACTATGTTTAATGGTACTCCTGCCGTCCCGTTACTGCTGATTATATGGAGAAACCCGAATTAAGACAGAATATGCGCTGGCTCCTGGCCCGCTTTGGCGACAATGAGCAGGCAGCCGCTTCGGAAGCCATTGTCCGGCACATTCACTCCTCGCCCATTTGGCAACAGTCCTCCTTCATCCTGCTCTACGCCCCCCTGCCTGAAGAGCCCGACATCAGCCCGCTTTTTCAAATGGCACTTGCGGCGGGTAAACGCGTTTTTTACCCGAAAATCTCCGGCTCCGACATCCACGTTCATGAAGTGACAGAACCCGGCCAATTCAAAACCGGTGCCTTTGGTGTCAACGAGCCGGATGAGACAAAATGCCGCCGGGCGGCCCTTTCCGAACCCGATTTAGCCATCGTCCCCGGACTGGCCTTTGATCTGCGGGGCGGGCGCCTCGGACGCGGACGCGGCTACTACGACCGTTTTCTGATGGGATTTTCCGGACGGGCCGCCGGTTGTTTTTTCAACATCCAGAAAGTGGATGCCGTTCCCCTCGAAGCCCAGGATCAACTTCTGCGCCTGCTGGTGACTGAGGACGGTTGGCACGTCGTGCCCACCGGGTAAATTCAACAGCTCCGCCCTGACGTCCGACTACAACAACCGTCCCTGCCGACCCCCCGGCTCCTCATCCTCCTCCACCGCAAGATCCAGCAGTTCATGCCGGACGACCACATGCGCCACGCCGGGAAATTTGTTTTTTACCGCCTCGGTAATCCTGTTTTCAATGTCCAAAAGCTCCCGCACTTTCCATGAGCTGTTCACCCGGATGTGCAATTCCAAATGAATATCACCCGGCCGACCGTGAGAACGGATGGCATGGGCCTTGTGCGCCCCGCGCACCGACTCCACGCAAAGCCGCACCTGTTCCGGGTCCAGACGCTCGGCTTCGGAAACGGTCTCCACACTCTGCAGTATCAACCGGCAGGCCGCCCGGCCGATGATCAGGACAACGCCCACCGCCGCCACCGCATCCAGCCAGTACCATCCGATCCGCGCGGTCAAAAGCCCCGACAACGCCAGCAGAGTCGTGAAAAAATCCCACCGGGCATGAATGAAACCGACAGCCAACAGAGGGCTGTTCAGCTTCCGGGATAGCTGACTTTCATAGGTGGCAAGTCCCAGGTTGACCCCCAGCGTCCCCACCAGAAACAGGACCGCCCCCCACGAAAAAAACGGCACCACGCGCGGGTGCCTCAACTGCTCGACGGCACTCCCGAGTATCTCCCAGCAACTGAGCAGAAGCAGACCGGAAAGAACAAAGGTGGCGAGAATTTCAAATTTGCGATGTCCGTCAGGCTGATTTCCCTCAGCCGGCTGCGCCGCCACTTGTAAGGCCAGCAATCCGACCACCCCACCGGCCCCGTCCAGAAAGGAATGCACCGCATCAGAGATCACCGCCAGGCTGTGCAGTTGCAATCCAAGCAGCAGTTTGCCACAGGCCAGAAGGATATTCAAACCCAGGGCCGTCAACAGCACCCGCTGGATCTGGCGGTATCGCAAGTCCATCGGGAAATGTTCTGGCAAACCCGGAAGGATGCAATACAGAAACCAACCTTCCTCCCCGGGGCCTGTCCGGATGGGTTCTTGGCCTTCTGTTGAAAAATATTCGGCTTGAGGTTGCTATAAATCCCGCCTGATTCTAGTCTACCCGTAGTGGCCACCGGCAAAAACAGCGCAGCCCAGGATCTGGTTTATACCACCAATTATGTCGAAGGCGCCATGACCGTCTCCGATGTCAAAGGCTGGTTCCAAACCCAGATGTCCGTTTTCAGCCTCGGCATCGTCGTCGCCCCCGGCCAGTTCGGCCTCATCACCCGCGCCCACCTCAGTCAGCACCTGGTCGGACACAAAAGCGATCCCGAAATCCTCAAAGTCCCCGTCTCCGAGATCATGATCGCCGATCCGCTGGTCGTCGAAGGCAGCCGGGACGTCGAAACGGTGGTACACCACCTCATCGGTGTGAAGGGCAACGACGAGGATTTTTTCAACGACATCATCGTACACGACTCGGGAAAATTCGTCGGGCTGATCTCGGTCCGCGACCTTCTCATCCATTACATCGAAGGCCAGACCCACCGCCTCACCGCCATGGAAGCGCAACTGGCTGCTCTCGCCAAAAAGAATCGCGAAATGTTCGAAAACACCTTCCGCCAGGGCAAACAGGAAAGCCGCTACAAGGATCTCTTCGATCACACCCCCGCCCCCATCGTGGCCTTCGACAGCGCCGGCAATTTTGTGGCCGGCAACACCCATTTTCTCCGCCTGACCGGCCACACCTATAAAAACATCGATCCCAAAAGCACTTTCGGCAATTTGTTCGTGGAAAATTACAACACCATTTCAGATCATCTGCTGAGCCAGCTCCACAACACACCCGGCGCCGACAAACAACACCAGTACAGTCTCACACTCCGCACCTGCGACAACACCATACTCCCCGTCGAAGCCATCGTCGGCATGGTCGCGGAGGGAAATTATCTGATGCTGACCGTCATCCAAACCGGAGACCCTGTCATCGATAAATCCGTGCCCAGACGGCCAACGGACATCATGGAACCCCGCGCCGGACGCGCCCCCGGCAAGGTCACCCAGGCCATCAAAAGAAAACTCGCCCACTCCAATGCCGTCGACCTCGCCCGCCGCGTCGCCTCCAATCTCATCGACCGCGAAGATCGCCTCGGTCATCTCACCAAAAAACTCGAGACCATCATGCGCGTGGCCGAGCAAATCGAGGCTCTCGGAGCCGCCGGCACCGGCCCCACCGCCCGCCGCAGCCCCAACCAGCTCAGTGGCAGTCTCTCCGATTTTTCCGTGATCGACCTTTCCCAGATCCTGGTCCAGGGCGCCAAGTCCGGCCGCCTCGTCCTGCTCACCGCCACCAATCATCTGCTCGGCTCGATTTATTTCCAGAACGGCTCCATCCGGCACGCCGAGGTCAATGACGGCCCCAGCGGCATCGATGCCCTGCCCGGACTCCTGCTCTTCCGCGACGGCAACTTCGAATTCAAATACAACGAAGCCAGCCCGCACTCCACCATCGAGGGCGATGCCATGTCCATCCTCATGGACGCCTGCCACAAGGCCGACGTGGCAAAATAATCCCGACTGACTCGACAAGCCCGCGCTTCTCCGTCATGCTGAAACCCGTGAAGTCACGTTCCGCCGCCAAGCCCCTCATCGGTCTCATCATGGGCAGCCAGTCCGATTGGGAAACC
>Ga0075014_100000483_pt1 | contig 10655 bp, 9 predicted proteins | sample AleBraG_ABR_2014_FD_71472 | JGI IMG/M metagenome (GOLD analysis project Ga0075014, IMG submission 71472) | Freshwater sediment microbial communities in response to fracking from Pennsylvania, USA - Alex Branch Run_MetaG_ABR_2014 | ecosystem: Environmental > Aquatic > Freshwater > Creek >... | reverse complement strand
TTTCCGGGGTGGGATGGTCTTGATCGAGGGGTGGAGGGCGGTTGTGGCATGGTACGGTGCCAAGTTGGACGCAAAGGGGGCGGTCCCTGCGGAGTCTGTGTCGTAGCTGGGTGGCGCCCCTGACGTGGCTCGGGGTCGTTGGCGTGATTTCCCAGCGCTGACGCGCTGGCTAATTCAGGGCCGCTCTTCGGGCTGGAGCGGGCTAGCGGGCGGCGGGTCAGTCGTCCCTACGGGACTTCGATCGAGTGCGCATCGTACCCGCCACTGAAGTGGCGGGCTAAATTCAGTCGTCCCTCCGGGACTTGAAGGGTGGCTACGACACAAACTCCTCCGGGACTCAAGTTCTGGTCGACACAGACGCCCTCGGGACCTGGAGGGTGGATGCCGACACAGACTTATGAGCCGCACGACTAGTGGCTGGCGGCGTCGCTACCTTCCTAGCGCGCCTTTCTGGGTCATCCACGGATGCACTTCCGGCTTCAGCTCACCGGCCGCTACCAGCGGATCGGAGGCGACTATTCTCGCCGCTTCCTCGGTTGTGGTCGTCAGGATGAGGAATCCGCCGGCGGTATCGCGGTAGGGGCCTCCCACCATCTGACCGGAGTCACGCAGGCTCTTGAGGAACGCAATATGCTGCTGCAGAATGAGGTCGGAGCCGTTGTGGGTGCGGGTCTTTTCGGTTTTGTTCAGAAGGACAACGGCGTAGTTCTCCATCGGGTTCGACTCGGGTGGGGTGTGGAAGGTGCTCTCGGGTTGGATCCAGGTATGGAATTCTGGGGCGAGGCGGTTCGCCTGAATTGCGGGATCGGTGCGCGCCCAGCGCTCCGCCTCGGGCTGGCTTTCTGTCTTGAAGACGAAGATGCCACGCAGGGGTGTGTCATCGAGGAAGGGACCGGCCATGACCAACTTGCCTTCCTTCCATAAGCGGCGGATGTTGGCCATGTGCGCTTCCTGGAGATTCTGCCCGGCTGCGGCATCGAGTTGCGGCGCGTTGGGCGGGCGACGCAAGAGGACGAGCTGGTAGAAGAAGTAGTGCTCGGGTGGCGGCGGTGGGTTTTGCGCGATCGCTTTGGCGGCGACGATCACCGACAACACGGAGAGAGCCGCAAGAATCCTGAGCACTGGATGGAGTGTCATCTACTTTTGCGCTCCTTCCGCTTTCTCCACGGCCTCGCGGTAGACACCGAACTTCTGGGCCACCGGCTTCAACGTGGGATAGAACTGCACGAAGGAGTGCTCGACGGCGGCGTTTTTCTCGTGGCAGTTGAAGCAGGCTTCTTTGGGGTTGGGGGCGGCAGTTTTGTCGGTGTCGAAAGCGAAATAGGCCCATTTGTCGGGGAAGCGGGAGTCTTTTACTTCGACGCCAAGGCCCATTAGGTCGGTGGTCTGGTAGTGTCCGTGCTTGTTGATGGAGCCGACGCTTTCGGCGCCGCGTTCTTCGACGACGAAGGTGGTTTTGTCGGGCCACTTGCCGGATTTGAGGAATTCGTCGTAGGCCCAGCGCGGGACGAAGACGTTGGTGAACATGTCATGGCCGCCGGCTTGCGGGTTGTAGTTCATTCCGAGGCCGGAGGAGAGATAGACCCAGTCGCGGTAGTTGTCGGGGCGGACGAGTTTGTTGTCGCTCGTATACTGCGGCTTGTCATCCGATCCCGCCGATCCCATCAGAAACAGCCCCATCACCGCAACCGCGCTCAACAGCAGACGTTGCTTCATGACGCCTCCCCTACAAGGTTGATTGTGACGAATCGCCGCCCCACACGGATCCCCTCGCCATTAGACGGATCACGTCCTTGGCCGTAAGCCAGAATACGGCGATGTCTCTTGCCCGGTTCCTTCTTTCATTGCCTGTTTTTGATTTTCGCTTTACTATCGCCCTAAGGTGGCTCTCGCCAATAACAACGCGGCGCTCAAGGAGCGTCTCGTCTCCGCCGTGCCGGTGGAGGACGATTCTTCTTTTGAACTGAAGCTGCGCCCGCAGCGGCTGGCTGAGTTTATCGGACAGAATAAGGTAAAGGAAAATCTCTCGGTTGCGATTGAGGCGGCGCGCTCGCGCGGGGAGGCGTTGGATCACGTTTTGTTGTATGGACCACCGGGGCTGGGGAAGACGACGCTGGCGAACATCATTGCCAACGAATTGGCGGTGGCGTTTCAGTCGACGGCGGCGCCGGCACTGCAAATCAAAGGGGATCTGACGGCGATCCTCACCAACCTGAATGACCGGCAGGTGCTGTTTATTGACGAAGTGCACCGGCTGCAGCCGGCGCTGGAGGAGATTCTTTACTCGGCGCTGGAGGACTACAAGCTCGACATCATTATTGGGCAGGGGCCGTCGGCACGAACGCACACGCTGGAGGTGAAGCCATTCACCTTTATTGGGGCGACGACGCGGCCGGGATTGTTGTCATCACCGCTGCGGTCGCGGTTTGGCATTCTGTTGCACCTGGAGTTTTACACGGCGGAAGATCTGCGCATTATTGTGCAGCGCTCGGCGGAAATACTGAAGGTGGCGATTGACCGGGCGGGAGCAACGGAAATCGCGAGCCGATCGCGGGGGACACCACGGATTGCGAACCGGTTGCTGCGGCGGGTGCGGGATTATGCGCAGGTGCGGGGCGACGGAACGATAACGCAGGCTTCGGCGCACGCGGCGCTGCAAATGCTCGAAGTGGACCGATATGGTCTGGATGAAATGGACCGCAAGCTCCTGTTGGCAATCATCGAGCGGCACCAGGGCGGGCCGGTTGGGGTGGAGACGCTGGCGGCGGCGATTGCGGAAGATTCGGATGCGATTGAGGAGATCTACGAGCCTTTCCTGATCCAGATTGGGTTTTTGCACAGGACGCCGCGGGGGCGGGTGGCATCGCAACTGGCTTATGAGCATTTCGGGATTAAGCCGCATCGTCCGCAAAGCAGTTTGTTCTGAAATGTGATTGTTCCGCAGGCAGCACAGCTTGTAAAAGTTGTTCCCCTTTTTTGACCCGTAAGGCACAATAGAAGGTCCTGAAACGCCGCCGTTCCGGGGGGCTCAAGGTGCAGTCGGGTTCGTTGCGTTATTCCTGGCTTTTTATTTTCTTAGGATTGGGGCTCTCGGTTGCGGTAGCGGAGCAAGCGGCTCCCGTTCCCCGGATCACAATTCCCCATCTGAGCGCGGCACCATCCCTCGACGATTTTCTGAACATGGAAGCGGGAAGCGACACGGCCCGGCAGATGTTGAAGGTCACGGGCTTCGTGCAGCGCTACCCGCACGGCGGCGAGCCCGTCTCACAGCGCACTGAAGCCTACCTGGGATACGACTCCAAACAGTTCTACGCGGTGTTCGTGTGCTTTGACGATCCCAAGAAGGTAAGGGCGCACCTGGGGCGGCGGGAAGATATATACGACGACGACGAAGTCGAGATCATGCTCGACACGTTTCAGGACAAACGGCGGGCGTATGCGTTTCAGATGAATCCGCTGGGAGTGCAGTGGGACGCCATCTGGACGGAGGCTCCTCGTACCGATCCTTTTGCCCCCGATCCCCACTTCGACGTTTCCTTCGATACCCTTTGGTACTCCAAGGGCAAACTGACCAGCCAGGGCTACGTCGTCTGGGTCGCCCTCCCTTTCCGCAGCCTCCGCTTCGTTCCGAAAGAAGATCAACAGTGGGGCATCATCCTCTATCGCGGCATCAATCGCGATAACGAAAACGCCTTCTGGCCCGAAATCTCCCTTAAGATCGAGGGCCGCTTGAACCAAGCCGCTTCCGCCGACGGCGTCAAGGACGTTTCACCCGGCCGCAACCTGCAATTCATTCCCTATGCCGCCATGCGCGCTTTTCGCGCTCCCGATTTTCGCGACCCCTCCAGCCCCACCTTTTCCCATCGTCTCGCCGAGGGCCGCATCGGCCTCGATTCCAAGTTCGTCTTCCGCGATAACTTCGTCCTCGATACCACCGTCAATCCCGACTTCAGCCAGGTCGAGTCCGACGAGCCGCAGGTCACCGTCAACCAGCGCTTCGCCATCTTCTTCCCCGAAAAGCGTCCGTTCTTCATCGAGAACACAGACGTTTTCTCCACTCCCATCAACCTCCTTTTCACGCGCAGTATCGGTAACCCCTCCGCCGGCCTTCGCCTCACCGGCAAAGCCGGCCCTTACTCCGTCGGCCTGCTTGCCACAGACGACCGCGCTCCGGGAAATTCCGTTCCCGATGCTGATCCGCTCTCCGGCGAGCGCGCCTATTTCACGGTTGCCCGCCTCAAACGCGATCTCTGGAATCAATCCAGCCTCGGCGTCATTTACACCGACCGCGAACTCCCCTTCACCGGCTCCTTTAATCGCGTCGGCGGCTTCGACGGCCGCCTCAAATTCAATCGCAACTGGACCAGCGTTTTTCAGGGCGTGGTCAGTTCCACTCGCTTTGGCTCTCTCTACCAGGCAGGCCCCGCTTACAAAGCGAACCTGCAATACGCCAGCGATCACCTTGCCTACACCGGCACCTTCAACGACTACAGCCCGGGCTTCCTCACCGAATCCGGCTTCGTCAATCGCGTCGATATTCGCGAGGCCTACCAGAACCTCAGTTACCAGTACCGTCCCAGGTCTGGCTTCCTCCTCTCCGCCACCGGCACCGTCATCCTCGATCCCGTCTGGGCCCACGACGGCACCCGACTCGACACCTATTACAGCCCTATTCTCCAGTTCGTCTTCAAACGCCAGTCTTTCCTCGCCTTGTTCCCCTACACCGAAAACCGCGAACGCCTCCGTCCCATCGATTTCTCTTCCCTCTCCTCGAATCGGGACTATCACGAACACATCGGCGCCGTCGCCGCCGGCGCCAGCCCCTACTCGCAGCTTTCCTTCAACGCGTACTATTACTGGGGAAATCGCATCAATTTCGTGCCCGCCGCGCCGCCCGACTGTAATCCTGACGCCATCCTCAACCCAACTCCGAACCTGTGCATTCCGTACCTCGCCCGCTACGATGAACTCGATGCCTCTCTCACGGTCAAGCCTTTTCGCTCGCTGAAGATCGAAAACACTTATCTGTTCGATCGTCTCCGGTCCAGGACGAACGGCGCGGCCATCTTTAACGACCACACCTTGCGCAGCAAATGGAACTGGCAGTTCACGCGCGAACTTTCGGTACGGCTGATTCTGCAATACAACGCTACCTTGGCCAATAACCTCGGTACTACTGGGCACCCCGCGCTCACTTCACTCGCGGCGGACCGGCGCTTCAACACCGACTTTCTCATCACTTACCTGCTTCACCCGGGCACCGCCATCTATGTCGGCTACAACACGAACCTGCAAAACCCCGGCTTCCTGGGCCCCGATGCCCTCACGCACGCGCCCGTCTACTCGACTCGCTTCGTCAATGACAGCCGCCAGTTCTTTGTGAAGGTGTCGTACCTGTTGCGCTTCTAACAGGGCTGGATGCGGCGGGGTACAATACCGGCAACATGATTGCTCACCTGCGCGGAAGATTGCTGGAGAAACATCCGAATCGCGCGATTGTCGAGACGGGCGGGGTTGGGTATGAGGTGACCATCAGCGTGCCGACGTTCTCGGCGTTGCCGGGGGTCGGGAGCGAGATGGCGTTCCATATTCATACGCATGTGCGCGAGGATATGCTGGCGCTATATGGGTTTCTGCAGGCGACGGAGAAGCAGCTTTTCGAAAAGCTGATTTCGGTGAGCGGGATTGGGCCCAAGCTGGCGATTACCATTCTCAGCGGGATTCCGGACACAGCCCAGATGATTGCAGCGATTCGCACTGGCGATCATGGGCGGCTCACGCATGTGCCGGGGATTGGGAAGAAGACGGCGGAGAGGTTGGTCCTGGAGCTGCGCGACAAGCTTCCGTCGGTGGATGTAGCGGAAGCGCCGCTGACGGCGGCGTCGCCGGTGGAGGAGGATGTGCTTTCGGCGCTGGGCAATCTTGGGTATCGTGCGGCAGAGGCGGAGCGGGCGCTGGCGCAGGTGAGGAAGAGCGGGAAGGCGATGGGGTTTGACGGGCTGTTCCGGGAAGCGCTAGCGCTGTTATCGAAGTGAAACGCTATGAAGAGATTGGTGCGGGCTCTGCTGGTGGTGGGGCTCTTGCTGCTGGTGTTCTTCGGGGTGGTGCCGGGCGCGGTTGAGTTGCGCATGAACGGGGTGTTGCAGGCGACGCCTTATTCGGCTTCCGAGCGCGCACGAGCGCTGCAGGGGACGCTCGACGGGGTTGATCTGCATGCGGACTCTCTGCTCTGGGGACGCGACCTCACTCAGCGCAGCAGGCGCGGGCATATCGATATTCCGCGACTCATCGAGGGGAACGTCGCACTACAAGTCTTCACCTTTCCCAGCAAAACGCCCTGGGGCCTGAACATCGAGCGCAACAACGACAAGAGCGACCAGATATTCTGGCTGGCGGTGTCACAGCGTTGGCCTGTCGCGACCTGGTCGAGCCTCACGGAGCGCTCTCTCTACCAAGCGAGGCGGCTTGATTCCTTCGCGGAACGTTCGGGCGGGCACTTCACGGTCATACATAGTTCTGCCGATCTGGCCCGCTACCTCGAGCGCCGGGGGCAGGATCGCAACGTCACCGCCGGGATTCTCGGGCTGGAAGGGGCGCACGCGCTGGATGGGAAGCTGGAGAATCTGGCGAGGGTGTACGCGGCAGGCTACCGGGTGATCGGGCTGGCGCACTTCTTCGACAATGAATTTGCCGGATCGGCGGCGGGCGAGCGCAAGACCGGACTCACTCCTCTGGGCAAGCAACTGGTCGCGGAGATGGAAGCACGGCACATGATCGTTGACCTGGCGCACTCGTCCGGGGCGACGATTCGCGATGTGCTTGCAGTGGCGCGACGAGCGGTGATTGTTTCGCACACGGGGGTGAAGGGGACTTGCGACAACAACCGGAATCTGAGCGATGAGCAACTGACGGCGATCGCGCGGCGCGGCGGGCTGATTGGGATTGGATTCTGGGATACGGCGACGTGTGGGACGGATGCCGGGGCGATTGCGCGGGCGATTCGGCATGCCGTGAGCGTTGTGGGCGTCGAGCACGTCGCTTTGGGCTCTGATTTCGACGGGGCTGTCACCGAACCGTTCGACGCAACCGGGCTGGTGCAGATCACGGATGCCCTGCTGCAACAGGGGTTCAGCGAGGAGGAGGTTCGGAAGGTTATGGGTGGGAATGCGCTGCGGTTCTTCCGGGAGAATTTGCCGTAGGGTGGCTCCGCCCTGATAGGGTTCGAGCTGGTTTTGCGCGTTTTTCCCAGCGCTGACGCGCTGGGCTAACGAAGTGCCGCCCTGCGGGCTGGGTGGGGGCGCGGCTGGGTCAGTCGTCCCTCCGGGGCTCGATTTCCGGCGGCCTGCCCACTGCTTTACTCAGGGTCTTCTCACACAGACTCCGGCGCGCAACGCGCTAGGGCAGAATGGCCATTTTCTTGCCGACGCGGTGGAGGACTTCGAGGGCGCGGGCGAGGTCGGCGCGGGTGTGGGTGGCGGTCACTATTGTGCGGATGCGGGCTTTGCCTTCGGGAACGGTGGGGAAGGCGATGCCGGTGCCGAGGACGCCTTCCTGGAAGAGGGCGCGGGAAAAATCCATGGTTAGTTTGCCGTCACCGATGATGATGGGGGTGATGGGGGTTTCGCTGGCGGGGGTGTTGACGCCTCCGATGTTGAAGCCCAGCGCGCCGAGCTCCTTCTTCCAGTAGCGAGTGTTCTCCCAGAGTTTCTCGATGCGCTCTGGTTCCTGTTCCAGAACATCAAAGGCCGCGACGCAGGTGGCGGCGACGGACGGCGGATGCGAGGTCGAGAACAGGACCGGCCGGGCGCGGTGGTAGAGGTACTCGATGAAGTCGCGGGTGCCGCAGACGTAGCCGCCGAGCGCGCCGATCGCCTTCGAGAGAGTGCCGACCTGGATATCGACGCGGCCGTGCATGTTGAAGTGGTCGATGGAGCCGCGGCCGTTGCGGCCGAGAACGCCGGAAGCGTGGGCGTCGTCGACCATCATGATGGCGCCGTATTTTTCGGCGGCGGCGCAGAGGCCGGGGAGAGGGCCGATGTCGCCGTCCATGGAGAAGACGCCGTCGGTGATGAGGAGTTTGTGGCCGGGTTGGTCTTGGACGCTGGCGAGTTGCTCTTCGGCGTGGGCGACGTCTTTGTGGCGGAAGACGAGGATCTTGGCGCGCGAGAGGCGGCAGCCGTCGATGATGGAGGCGTGGTTGAGCTCGTCAGAGATGATGAAGTCGTCTTTGCCGAGGATGGCGGAGACGGTGCCGGCGTTGGCGGTGAAGCCGGACTGGAAGACGACGCAGGCCTCGACATTTTTGAAGCGGGCGATGCGCTCTTCGAGTTCCATGTGGATGCGCATGGTGCCGGCGATGGTGCGGACGGCGCCCGATCCGACACCATATTTCTTAGTGGCGGCAAGGGCGGCTTCGCGGAGCTTGGGGTGGGTGGTCAGACCGAGGTAGTTGTTGGAGGCGAGGTTGATGACGTGCTGGCCGTCGAAGGTGCAGAGGGGGGCTTGTTCGTCTTCTAGAACCCGGAGGCGGAAGTAGGTGCCTTTGGTTTTGAGGGCGGTGAGTTCGTCGGTGAGGAAGGAGAGCGGGTTGGTGCGGGGCATCGGCATAAGAAGTCTCGGCCGCGGGTGCAGGAAGGGACAGTTTAGCGGATTTTAGATTTCAGATCGCAGATTTGCCGGGGGAGTCGGCAGCCGGGTCGGTGGCGGTTCTCAACCTGTTGCAAAGAACCCGATCAGGACGGAGGATGCTCAATTGGCTGGGATTTGTGGATCAGATTTGATCTTGGTTTCGGTGTTGCCATGAAAGAGGGTTTGAATTTTGATTTTGTTCCGGCGACCGCTAAGTGAGCGACCGAACCGACTGCTCTGTGAGGGCCTTCTCTATCAGCTTCAGCAGACTCTCGATGAGTCGTGATAGGAGCATAAGAGCGCCCAGGCAATTCTAATCCCTGAATGTGCACCTGTCGCAATCTCCTTCGGCCATAGCCACCCTAGCCGGGATCGGCGCTTCCGTATGCACAGAAAAAAACCCACCCAAGCAAGAGACGCTCGGGTGGGGTGACCGCAGGGGAGGCTGCGGTCAGTAGAAATCAGAAGCGGGCGTGCGCCGGAAGACGAAGAGTTCGGCGACGAAAAAATTGGCGAGGGAGCAGAGGGCGATGCTGATGGCGTTGGCGGCGAGGTAGGGGAAGTGGACGTCGCCGACGAGCCAGCGCATGAAGAAGAGGTTGCCGAGGATGGAGACGGCTCCGGTGGTGAGGTTGAAGTGGACGAGGCGGCGGAGGGAGCCGCGGCACGCGATGTGGATGCGGTCGCGCCAGGTGAAGCGCTCGTGCCAGAGAAAATTGTGCAGGACGGCGGTTTCGACGGCGAGGGCTGTGGCGAGGAGGTAGTCGAGGTGGAGGGCGGATTTGAGGAGGGCGAGGGCGGCGAGTTGGATGAGGATGCCGAGGAAGCCGACCAGGTTGAATTTGAGGTAGCGGAGGAGGACGCGCGTAGTGCGCGAGGATCTCCCGCGCACAAGGGACGCAGCGCCTAAAGGCGCGAGTGATTTCGTGCCGGTTGCGGCATCGCTAAAGCGATGCCCTGATACAACCCGGATTTCGGCGTGGCCATTGTTGTTTTGCGGCTGGTGTGCGGGGCGTTGCACCGTGAGGGGCCGGGCTGGCGCTCGGCCTGGGCGGGTCAGAGACGAGCCCCCACACAAACCTCCGCCCCCACACGGGCTCATGCCACCACACGAGTTCGCCGGTCCGCGGGTCATTGGATTCGTTCTTCCGTGTACAAGTGGCGCGTGTTCTTCAGTGTCGTGACTACCAACATCAGGGTCATGCCGACGAGGCCGATGGCGCCACCGACGTCGAACAGGGGCCAGGGGGCGTGGCCGAAGATGTGGACCATCGGTTTCCATAACAGGAACAGATTGCCGACGGAGAGGAGGATGCGGAGTTCGGTTGGCCCAAACCGCCAGAACGAGATGTGGAACTCGCCCATGGTGTAGGTCGCGAGGTACGACTGGATGGACAGCATGAGGAACGCGATGAGCAGGCCGATGGCGATAGGCACGCTCATGTAGCCGGAGAGGGCGAGGCCTCCCATGAGGGCCAGCGCGCCGAAGCTGTCGATCATGTGGTCGACGTAGAAGCCGTAGCGCGGCCGCGGCTGGCGGCGAACCCGGGCGAGCGTGCCGTCGAGGGAGTCGCCCAGCCAGTTGAGGGCGAGGCAGGCGATGACGGCGAGCAGCGCGGCGCGGTGGGAGCGCGCCGCGGCGTAACAGACTCCGGCCGCGATCTGGGCGGCGAAGCCCAACAGGGTGAGATGGTCGGAGTTGATCCATGCGGGGGTGCGCTCAGCCATCCAAATGAGGGCGTGTTTTTCTGGGGCGGCGAGCAGGCTCTGATGGATGCGGCTGGCGTCGCGGAAGTGGGCCGAGGTTCGGACCTGCTGCAGCAGGCGCGGGTCGCTTTGTTCACAGAGTTCCACCATTGCGGCTGACATGGAGTGCCTCCTGACTACTGAGGCGAGTTTGGCGCGAGCGGGGGCGCTGGACAATGCACGGGAGGTAAAACCTGGGCGTGGGGAGGTAAACCGGGAAGTGGTTTGGAGTCAGGGGGTTAGGGGCAGGAGTGAACTGTGGGAGGCGCGCTCGTTTGGCG
>Ga0075014_100000471_pt1 | contig 10769 bp, 11 predicted proteins | sample AleBraG_ABR_2014_FD_71472 | JGI IMG/M metagenome (GOLD analysis project Ga0075014, IMG submission 71472) | Freshwater sediment microbial communities in response to fracking from Pennsylvania, USA - Alex Branch Run_MetaG_ABR_2014 | ecosystem: Environmental > Aquatic > Freshwater > Creek >... | reverse complement strand
TCTTGTTTCTCCCGCTGCTTGCGCGTGCCCATCGCCATGCCCGCATTCTACGAATCATCCCTGTGCATCACACAATCTTTTTCGCTCCGGAATCCAGACTTGCACCACAGGCTGCTAGGAATGATTCTGAGATTCCTTACCTGCCAATCCTCTGAGTAGTGAAGTATGAGGAGATTTGGGGTTCGGTCATCTCTTATGGCGCGGATCATAGACTCATAGCCAGCGTCAACAATCTTTCTTGGATTCCAGTGCCGCGAACTCTTCAATTGGAATGTCTGAAAGCATTTAGGGCAACGGAAGTCGATGGCAGGGGAGTTTGGCTCCGCTCGTGACAAACGGTCTGCGTCACAAGCCGGACAATACATTTCGCGACTACACCATTCTTCGCTAACTACGCGGGCTACCTGGGTAAGGGCTTTGTACCTCGAACCGACGTCTGGCGTGCACCTTAAGTTCATTCGTCTATCGACCGCGGTGTCGGCGTGGCTCGACCGGTGGGCAGCCGGGTGCTCGGATCACGCCAGCGATCATGTCGAGGCTTTCGTCCGGTTGAATCTCGGCGTTGCACACTGGGCACCGATCGTTGCACATGCAACTCCACTCGTCTGCCCACTTTGTGTCATCGAGTGGACAGGTGTAGTAATTGCGAAACCAACGCTCCGGCCGAGGGCCGTCGTCTAAGACAGGAGTGATGGTTATCCTGATCTCGATCATGACGGTTCGCGAATGACTTCTCCGCATAGAGTCACAGTGTAGCGCAGAACGGACAACATGGACGGGTGACGGTGGCTTGTCCAAGCTTGCTCGGGCGGGGGTGTTCGCGTGGGAAGTGCTCGGGCAGGTACGAGCCTCATCGAGAAAACGCATCTCAGCAGCTAGAGCCGTCGATTGGACGCTTGACGCGGCCCTAAACGGCCCGATCCTCCACTCTGCCCAATGTTCGGCGCGTGCAGTTCTAAAGAGAAGACGCGCTGGCATCACCGTGGAAGAACGGCCCTTCAGGGCCGTGTTGTGGGCCAATTAAGTTAGGGGCCTTTAGGCCCCGTCTGTTCCACAACGGGAATCAATTGCTTGTGATCGGAGTCACGGAGAACGGTCGCGAGGGGCGCTAACATCTGCCGTATGTTTGCGCGAACATTTTTCGTCACTACGGTGACGGCTCGCCGATTTCCCCTGTTTCGCAATGAAGGCAAGGCACGTCTGCTCATGGAGACGCTCTTCCACTACCAGACGCAGAGGAAGTACGAATTGCACGAATTCGTGATCATGCCCGATCACATTCATCTGCTGCTGACGCCGTCTCGCGAGACTTCGCTGGAGCGGGTCGTGCAGTTCATCAAAGGCGGCTTCTCATACCGGCTGCATGCGCAGGGGACAGTGTGGCAGGAAAGTTTCGCGAATCACCGGATTCGCGACGAGGACGATTTCGAGCGGCACCGGGAATACATCCGCATGAATCCCGTAGAAGCACGCTTGGCAAGACGGCCCGAGGATTATCCGTATTCATCGTGCGCGATCAAGGCAGACACGGACTCGGTCGCCCCGTCAGGGGCTAAAGCCCCGGCTTGACTTGACGCTCGACGCGGCCCTGAAGGGCCGCTCTTCCACCTCGCGCCGCACAATCTGGCCATGGCGCTGCAAACAACACCTGCGGAGCTGGCTGTCTGAGCCAGCTCCGCAAGCGTCGTCTTCGGTTTGCGATCAGCGCTTCTTGCTGCCGATCGGGTCGGAGTCGGAAGCCTTTTCACCCAGGGGATCGCCTTGGCCGCTGGCTCTTTCCTTCATTTCGGCCATCTTGAAGCCGGGGTGAGTGACTTGATCTTTCTCACGACAGACAAAGTAATTGATCTCGCCCGCGGTCAAGCAACCTCGGCTCAGGTCGCCCAGCCCGTGCAGGAGATCAATGTGGTCGGTGCGATAGCCGGGTCCAAACGGTGGGGCCAGCAGCCGAACGTGGGGCACAGTGAACGTTCCAGAACCCGCGCCTACCGCGTTCGTGCTGACGACCCCAATGCCGATGAATCCCGTTGCGAGAGCATGGGCCGGTCCCCCGACGAGAAATACCTCGTAGCTCGTGTTGGGTTGTCCGAACTCAATGCGAATGATGATGTGTAAATTGTCGCCGGGCTCGCTGTACGCGAGCATTCCGATCTGAGGGCCGCTCATGTCGAGAGGGCCGCCAAAGCCGCCGTTGTCCGTGTCATAGACGACAAGAACATTCGTTTCTGTGATGGGTCCTACTTTGGGCATACGTTACCTACCTGTTCTATGGAACGTGAGCACGCATTGGTTGCGGGCTGGAGACAACTCCTCGCCCCGAGGCTGGGAAGCCTCCTTTTCCATAATGAGTAGTGACCCCAATGGGGAGAGCGTTGCAGCCACCGCGATCCGAAAGCGGATCGCGGCGTAATTGAGTGGTCTGGTGAGACTAACTTTCCGCTTAGAACTTGCTCCAGCTGAACCCAATCAGCTGGTAGGATCCGACCTGTTCCACGGAGTTCTGCAGGGCAGCGTCGTAATGGAACGGGGACCCGGACTCGTCGTCGAACTTTCCGATGATGGCGCTTCCGTACAGACCCACGGGTGCTCCGGGAGTGTAGTAGCCGGCACTCGGTGCGTAGAGCACCGTAGCATTGGGCATGCCTCCGAGCCGGATGGTATCCGTCCCGCCGTAAACCATCTGGAGTTGATTCGGTATCCCGCTGAAGGGCGCTTTGCTCGCACCACAGGTCGTGGCGCCGTATACGTTCGGGTTGGCCGTAACACCGCCGCTGCACCCATTAAACCCTGCATAGCCTGCGCCATAGATCACTTCTGTCGAGCTGTAGCCGGATGGAAGGGATTCCGTGGGACAACCCGAGGCGCAATTTCCGACGAGATTGAAGACGACCGGGCCCGAATCGATAACAAACTGGCCGTCGAGCGCGAAATTAATGCTGTTGATGTTGTACGTTCCCGCCGAAACGTGGACGACATCAGCTCCGTTGATGGTTATGTTTCCGTACGACCCCGGTGTGAGTGTGAAGACATTGGCAGTTGTACTTTTACCCCCGTCGTAAAGACTGGTCGCGCCATTTTTCGTACAACCAGGCACGCTGGCACAAGACGTACTTACGTTTTGCGCAGCGGTGGAAAGCGCTCCCGGCGGATAACACGGCAGGCTCGTGCAACCCCACGGGAGCGGAGGGGTCAACGGCGCGCTCAACTGGCTGGCGCCTAAATACGTGCCCTTACTTGTGATCCCGTCGGGGCAAGGTCCCGCAGTTGTGTTCGGGACATAAATCGTTCCGTCAACCACCACGCCACTTCCGAGGTTGACGTTTCCGTTGGTGGCAAGATTCCCGCCGGTTTTCGACGAATTCGTCGCGCTATAAGGGCCGTTGGACGAGTTGTAGCTGTCGGTGAGGCTGCCGTTTCTCGAAAAGGTGATTGCGCCACAGGCCGTACTCGTCGCCTCGATGGGGTAATTAAACAGCGGGGAGCCGGACCGGGTATAGGTTGCGACCACCTGCACGGTGGCGCTGCGCACGCCGTTGACGGTCCCCTGAGATGTGATTTGCCAGGTTTGTACCGCTCCCCCACCGCCACCTGCGCCCAGCCAGGAAACTCCAGAGGCCGGCTTCATGCTGAGCAGTCTCGCGGAGGTCGAAAAGCTTGCGTTTCCGAGACCGGGCAGCGCCTGACTGTACAAGGCGGTGTTGAATGCGGTTTGTTGCGTGGCGTCAGGATAGTTGGACGCGACCGACGGGATTGCCGAGAGCACCACCGGGTTGCCGTTGTACGCGACCGGGTTCGAGGTCATGGTGTAGGAGGCAAAGTTGGTGGGCGCCACGTAGGTGTACTGCAGCCAGTTGATCGTGTTCTGCACGCCGGCTTCGGCAGCGTAGCGAGCTTGGGTCAGTTCCCGGTAGCTGGCGGTGGTCCAGATTTCAGTCTGGGTCACCAGAATGATGCCGGCGGCGAGCAAGCTGATGACGACAAGCGCCAGCAGGGCGATGATCAGCGAGACTCCGCGTTCGCTTCGGACGTCTCGTTTTGTGGTCAGAGTTTGCATAATTCCTCCGTTACGGGGCAAGCGGCAATCCCGGCGGCTGTGGCTGCAGAAGACCGGGCTGCGGGCCGGTTGTTGCCGCGATCATGTAAGCTGCAAACACATTCCTGGAAGAGACGTTCAAGAAAGATTTCGTCATTGTCTGGTACTGGCCGGTCTGCGGGTCGGGTTCGGCGGCCTGAACCGTGAGGGTGATCTGCATCTCAGTCACGCAAGTGAAAGCTGTGCCGCCCGAAGCACAGTTCCCGGCGGTTACCGCACCGCCAACGCCCATCGAGGGAGTGAAACACGGGGTGCCGTTCGGATTGGCTAGCAGCGTGTTCAGCAGAACCTGTGGTGCGTTCTGTTTGATCACGCCCTGAGCGATGGTGGTGATCGAACGGGTCAGGGTTCCGGGTGCGGCGGGTGTGCCGGGGTTGCAGTCATATTCCACGAAGTCGAGCGTGCCGTCGGCGTTGACGTCGCCAACGATCTGCAGCTGGTTGCCAGCCGCCGTGGTGAGAATGCCCTGCGGAAGGACCCCCTGGGCGACGACCGGAGCATTCACCGCGTGACTTAGCTGGAACTTGCCAGTGACTTGGTTCGTGCCGACCCCGGTCACTTGCACGACCTCCTGTGCCGCGCCCGTATCCACCGTGAGCCACTCGCCGACATAGATGTTGGCGGAGGAACTGAGCGCGACTGTCTGGGCGGCTGCGCCACCTACGACGGCATTGGTCAAGGTCTGGGGAGCGAAGTTGAGGGCGCCCGCCTGGCCGACTTCCTGTTGCAGGAGCTCAAGGGTGCCGCGCAGGCCGGCGTGCATGTCCGCCTGCAACTGCTGCGACGCGTAAACCCTCTGCGAGGTGTTCAAGGCGGAGAATGCAGCGCCCGCAACGATCAGCATAATGGCGACGCTGATCATCATCTCAATTAATGTGAAGCCGGTTTGTTGGTGGCTGCGCATCGTGATCTCCTGCTATGTCCCGCCTACTGAATCGATGACTGCATTGACACGAGTGTGGTGGAAGGAGCGGCCCCCGTGCCTGCTCCAGGCGTTGTCAGTGCACTTGTCACGACAGTGATGGTCTTCAGATTTCCCGCGGCGTTCACGGCGATACTCCACTGGCGTCGGTAAGCGGGTGTGGCCGCGCCGGCCTGTACCGTGCCGGTGAAGTCCAGATAATCAACGTAGCCGGCGACCGGGGCAGCCGGTGGCACACTCCCGCCGGGAGTGAGGCCGGTTCCGCCGATGGCCGTGGCGGGGTATACGGCGGTATTGGTCAGGGTGTCGCCGAAATTCAACACCATGAGCTGCTCCATCTTGTCCTGAGCAAACTCGGTGGTTCGAGTCGCGCGGTCGCCCTGGTTCCAATTCTGGGCCACGCTCACGCCAAACAGGCTCACCTGCGCCAGAACGCCGACCAGCAGAACAACGGTGGCGATCAGAGTTTCCAGCAAGGTCACACCACGGTCGCGGCGGGAAGCCCTGGCTGGGACAGCGGGCTGGCGGGTCGTACTCAATCGACTCTTCATAGATTCCTCCAGGCGCCGTTGATATATCGCCAGACAGAAACTTTCCCAGTGGCGTTGACGGTGACCGCGTAGGTTCCGCCACCTTGGCCTGTCAGGTAGAGAGCGTCGTTGGCGGTCGGGGTTCCGGTGTTATCGACGGGAATACCGCGCGAGTTAAAAACAATTTGGGCGGTGTTTTGAATGATCGTTTGCGTGCCGGCCGGAACAGAGATGCTTCCGAACCCGAAAGTAGTGCCCTGCGACAGAAGCACAGGCCCACCTTCCGGGGTGAAGGCATTGCACGTGATCGCGCCCTTGTTCGTGCAGATCTGGACCTGGCAGGAATTGCCGGCAAGATTGCAATTCACTTGTGTCTGCGTGAAATTGCGTGCTGCGTCCATCTTGGCCAGGGCCAGGGTGCTGGCCAGACTCCGGGAGCTCGATGCGGCTTGATAAACCTGCAGCATTTTCACGACGTTCGGAATCGACATCGCGCACACGACGAGAAAGATAGCAGCAACCATAACCAATTCGAGGATGCTGAAGCCATGCGGCTGGCGGGTACGGCGCGATGAGCATCGCGAAATTCTTGCTGCCTCGTGTTGAGGACCAGAGGTCTCGCAGGAGGCCCGGCGGCGCCAATTCGTTGCGCGCGCGCGTTCGACAATAGAGTACGTCGCGCTGATTTTCATGACACTCTCACCCAACAGGTAAGCGCATTCTCGCTGGAAAGAAAGACAACAACAATGGCCCAGTGGTAACCGAACGGCACTGTCCCAAAGTAATTGTCCGCTTGGACAGGTGTACGGTGCCCCACGCCATCTCGCCGCAATGCGCTGTCACGGCTGGTGAACGCGGCCCGGGAACCGGTATCATCCTTGTCGGTTTGGCCGGTGACAACCACATGGTGTTCACGACAATATCGACCGAACGCCTGGCACTTCGCGAGCTTGCGGCGAGCGATGCGCAGAGGATATTCGAATACCGGTTCCACCCGGAAATCTCCCGCTTCCAGTCCTGGGGAACGCGAGGAAAAGATGAGATTGAGTCGCACATCCGCCGCCAGTCGACGATCGAACCCGGCACACCGGCGGCGTGGTATCAAGTAGGAATCGCCTTGCGATCGAGCGGGGAACTGGTGGGTGATTGCGGTTTTCAGGTGCTTGAAGCCGAACCGCGGCAGGCCGAACTGGGTATTGCCCTGGCCCCGGAATACCAAGCCCAGGGGTACGCCACCGAAGGCTTGCGGGCCTTCTTGGGCTATCTGCTCGTCACCTTGGGCAAGCACCGGGTGTTTGGATCCGTGGATCCCCGCAACCTGCGATCTGTCCGGTTGATGGAGCGGGTTGGGATGCGGAAAGAGGCGCACCTGGTGCAACGCCTATTGTTCAAAGGGGAGTGGGTGGATGACGTGCTCTTCGCGTTGTTGGCCAGCGAATGGAGAAGGTGAGTTCCATTCCTGTTTAGGAAGGGCACGGGCGAGGGCCCTTCGGTCGCTGCGCTCACTCAGGGCAGGCTGCCCGTGCCTCCATCAACTACTTTGCGCTCTGCTCGTAGCGCTTCGAAACCGCGTCCCAGTTGACGACGTTCCACCAGGCAGCGAGATACTCGGCGCGGCGGTTCTGGTACTTCAGGTAGTAGGCGTGCTCCCAGACGTCGTTGCCCATAACGGGGTAGAGGCCCTGGGTGAGAGGGTTGTCCTGGTTGGGCGTGCTGGTGATGCTGAGGGCTCCGCCCTTCGCGACCAGCCAAGCCCAGCCGCTGCCGAATTGCTTGACGCCGGCATCGTTGAATTTTTCCTGAAAATTCTTGAGGTCGCCGAAGGTGCTCTTGATGGCGTCGGCAAGTTTGCCTGAAGGCGCGCCGCCGCCTTGCGGTTTCATGATGTTCCAGAACATGGTGTGGTTGACGTGGCCGCCGCCGTTGTTGCGCACGGCGGTGCGGATGTCTTCGGGAACACTCGCGAGATCGCGAACCAGGTCTTCAGCGCTCTTGCCACCGAGTGCGGCATGCTTCTCGAGCGCGGCGTTCAGATTCTTCACGTAGGCTCCGTGGTGGAGGTCGTGGTGAATCTTCATGGTCTGAGCATCAATAAAGGGTTCGAGGGCTGCGTAGTCGTAGGTAAGGGCAGGGAGTTCGTGTGCCATTCTTCTGTGATTCCTCCGGTCTATAGAGATTAAGGGAGAATGCCGGAGGATGCAAAGAAGGGGATTCTAGATCGCAGATTGTGGATTTTGACGGCAGTCCTGGTTAAATCGTTCAGGTCGCGCAATCTGAAATCTAAAATTCAAAATCGATTTCCCTATGTCACTCGCTGCATCACGTCATATTCCTGACAGCATTCGGCCGGCAGCAGCACCCAGAGCGTGTAGATGCCGAGCAGTGTGCCGAGAATGGGATGAAACAGCGCCAGCGCTCCCATCACGATCGCGGCAATGCGCGCCCAGGATTCGTGGCGCAGCAGGCCCCACCCGACACAGATCCCGATGGCCGAAAACAGTGCCATCAGGCCGCCGGCGACCGCCAGCGCGATCGGGCCAAGAATGCGTCCGAGGTGCTCCTCAGGCGGGACCGCGATGTGAACCACGGAACTGAGCACGAACATCACGGTCATCGGAATCAGGAAGATACAGCCCAGGATGATCCAAAGCGTGCCGAGAGTGCGCAGATGCCGCTGCACGCGCCCGGTGCAGGAGCTATAGCGAATGGCCGGGGCATAGCGGCCGCACTGTGGGCAAGCTGGTCCCGCTGGGATGGGGGCGCCGCAGGCATTGCAGAACATGGCAGGTCCTCCGCGACATCTAAGTAAGAGAACGGGAAACGCCTGCAAAATGTTCCACGGATCGCGCCGGGTCTGATAAGTGCTGATTTTGTAATGGTTTACGATTTGGCCCGGGGATCGCGACGGTGCAACCTTTTCGGCCCGCCGGCGTCTTATGATGCAGGTGTGGGGAACGATCCAGGCAGGCGTTTGGGGTCGTACGTCCGTTAGAGGAAGAAATGCTGATCAAGAGCAAGGATTCTATGTTTATCCCTTCGTCGGAGATTACGCCGAAAAGTGTGTACGTGAACCGGCGGCAATTTCTGAAAGGGTCGGCGGCGCTGGGGGGATTGGCGCTGGCGGGCGGAGTGCTCACGGAACTGGCTTTTCCTCCGCTGGCCGAGGCGGGGACGAAGATTGACGGCGTCACGAAAAGCCCGCTGAGCACGACGGGCGAAGCGCAGACGCCGCTCAAGGACATCTCCAGCTACAACAACTACTACGAGTTTTCGACCGACAAGTACGAACCGGCGAAGCTGGCGCAGAACTTCAAGACGCGGCCGTGGAAGGTGACGATTGACGGCCAGGTCAAAAAGAAGCTGACGCTGGATAGCGATGAGATCCTGAAGCTGGGGCCGCCGGAAGAGCGCGTCTACCGGCATCGCTGCGTGGAAGGCTGGTCGATGGTGATGCCGTGGATCGGGTTCCCGCTGAGTGTGTTGATCAATAAGGCAGAGCCGCTGCCGAAGGCGAAGTACGTGGAGTTTACGACGCTGCTGGATCCCGGGCAGATGCCGGGACAGCGTATCGGCGTGCTCGATTGGCCCTATACCGAGGGGTTGCGCATGGATGAGGCCATGCATCCGCTCGCGCTTCTGTGCTTTGGGTTGTATGGCGAAGTGCTGCCGAACCAGAACGGGGCGCCGCTGCGGGTCATCTTGCCGTGGAAGTATGGATTTAAGAGCGCGAAAGGGATTGTGCGCGTTTCTTTCACGGAACACGAGCCTCCGACCGCATGGAACAAGGCAGCGCCAAATGAGTATGGGTTTTACTCGAACGTCAATCCGACGGTGGATCATCCGCGGTGGAGCCAGGCGAAGGAGAGGCGGATTGGGGAATTCTTAAAGCGACCGACGCTGATGTTTAATGGCTATGGGGATCAGGTCGCATCGCTGTATGCGGGGATGGATTTGAAGAAGAATTTCTGAAACGAGCTGTCGGCCATCAGCCGTCAGCTGTCAGTAAATCGGTCGTGAGTCTTCGGTCGTCAGGAAACGCAACCAAATGATTCGGTGGTTCAAAGTCGTCGTGTTTGTTGCGTGCCTGGTGCCGCTGGGGATGCTGGGCTGGCGCGCCTTGCACAGCGACCTGGGCGCGAATCCCCTGGAAGTCATCACTCACACTACGGGCGACTGGACGCTGCGCTGTCTGGTGTTCACGCTGGCGGTGACCCCGCTGCGGCAGATCACCAAGCTGTACTGGCTGATCAAATTCCGGCGCATGCTGGGGCTGTATGCGTTTTTCTACGGCTCGCTGCACTTCACTACCTACCTGTGGTTCGATAAGTTCTTTGATTGGAACGAGATTGTAAAAGACATCGGCAAGCGGCCCTTCATCACTGTTGGTTTCGGGGCGCTGGTGATCATGGTGCCGCTGGCGCTGACCTCGACGGCTGGGATGATCCGGTGGCTGGGGAAGAAGTGGCAGATGCTGCATCGGCTGGTCTATGCTTCGGCCATCGCCGGCGTGATTCATTACTATTGGCTGGTGAAAGCGGATGTGCGCAAGCCGCTTTTCTACGGCGTGCTGGTCGGCGTGCTGCTCCTTTATCGGTGTGTGAGTTGGGGAGTGCGTCGCCTGCCTGCGTTTCAGGGACGCACTCTGAGGCCGGTTAAGTCGCCGGCAGAATCCGAAGTCTTGTAAGAATGCGGACGCTCGATCTCAGGAAGCAGTCGCCCCTGCTGAAAAACGCCACAACCTCCCCTGTAACACGTTCCGATTTCCGCTAGCGGAACAAAAGTCATTTTCCAGTTGACTTTTCGAGCTAACCGAAGTACATGAAGTGCTCCGGAGGTACTGGGCCACGACATGAAGGTGCTGCTGGTCGAAGGGAACCGGGAGAGCCTGGCCCAACTCGAGGTCGCTCTGCGGGAGTTAGAGGTCGAGTTGCTGACGGCGCCGGACGCTGAGCAAGGGCTGTCTGTTTTTCGCGATGCGCACCCGCGCATTGTCCTGCTGGACCTTTCAGCCCCTGAGCAAATGTTGGAAACCTTGCTCAAGATGCTGGAGCAAGATCCGGGCGCCGACATCATCGTGGCCGGGGGCGATACCTCGGCCGAATTCACGCTGCGCGCCATCCGCAAAGGCGCCTGTGACTACCTCGTTCGACCCTTCGACCTGCAACGGGTACGGGAGGTGTTCGCCAGCCTCCTGTCTCTGGCGCAAGAACGGCAACGCTTCCTG
>Ga0075014_100000470_pt1 | contig 10797 bp, 3 predicted proteins | sample AleBraG_ABR_2014_FD_71472 | JGI IMG/M metagenome (GOLD analysis project Ga0075014, IMG submission 71472) | Freshwater sediment microbial communities in response to fracking from Pennsylvania, USA - Alex Branch Run_MetaG_ABR_2014 | ecosystem: Environmental > Aquatic > Freshwater > Creek >... | reverse complement strand
GCCGCCGCCCGCCTGCGGCGAGAAGACGCCGCTGCTTCCGACGCTGAAGGAGGGCGCCGTGACGGGCGAGTCCGACGAAACGCCGCCTGCCACGGCCGTCAGGTGGGTCGTGGTCGAAGCGCCGCGGACCGTGATGCCGGGCGCATTGAGGGGCGTCGTGACCGTGAACTCGGAAGCAGAGTTCACCGTCGCCTCCGTCGTGAACGCGCCGGTGCCGTCCGTGAGAGTGACTGTCGCCGCCGCGAACGACGCGAACTGCGTCATGAGGCCGTTGCTGACGGTGACCGCGGCGACCGAGCCGCCGACGTTCCGGACCGCGACGGAAGGGAGCGTCGCGGGGGACGCCTGCAGCACGAGGCCGTACGACTGGAAGACCGCCAGGCCGGACGACGCGGTCGCGACGATCGCGGGCACGATCCCGATGGTCCCCGCGGAGAGCGACGTCCCCGTCGCGCCGAGCTGCAGAGTCGGCGCGCGGACGGGCGCGGTGACGTTCAAGTATGGTGCCGGCGTCGTGACCTGCGCGTTGGCGGAGGTTCCGATCACGACGCCCGACTCCAGCGAACAGTTGCCGGCGACGGTCAGCCACCCGCCGAGCGTTACGCCGTCGTCGACGATCAGCGAGTCCTGGATGTGCACTGCGGGCGAGTTCGCGCCGCTGTTGATGGTCGTCGCGACCAGCGTCGAGACGCTCAGGCTTGCGGGCGAGCCGTCGCTGCACGCCACCGCGATCAGCGGCGTCGATGGCGACAGCGCGACGGCCAGGCCCTTGCCTGCCGGACAGGAGAGCGAGGCGGTCGGCAGCACGAGCTGGGGCGAAGTCACTGCGACCGAGGCCGTGAGCGCGCCAGTCTCGAGCGTCGAGCACGTCAGGTCGCCGCCCTTGATGTGCACCGAGTCGAACGCGATCACGCCGGTACCGCTGGTGACGCTGATGCCGGCGGTGGACACGATGCTGCTGGTGCTGATCGCGCCCGAGATGCCCGCGAGCGCGTTCAGCGGCTGGTTGAGCGTGACGCCGCTGCCGTTCAGCACGATCTGCGCCTGAGCCAGCACGCCGTCGGGCACCGATCCCACGAACACGGCGCCGGAAGACGAGATCGTGAAGTCGCCGACCTGCGTCCCCGCGAAGATGGTGCCGGGGTCGGCTACGACCTTGAGCCGTCCCTGCGTGCTCATGCTTATCTACTCCTTCGACAAACAAGCTTCGGGGAGCTGCGCGCACAGGCGCGCGTCGATCTCCGCGGAGATGTCCTCCGGCATGCGCGACAGGTCGACCATCACGCGGTTCTCCTCGTACCGCGCCCGGACCGCGTCGTCCGTCAGCTCCTTGGCCAGCGCGGCCGGGTCGTTGACCAGGCGCAGCGCGGACTTGGGCCCCATGCGCGGGCGCACCGGCAGCACGTTGTCTCCCTTGTCGCCCTGCAGCACCTTGATCTCCAGGTACGTGCCGCCGTCCAGGCAGCAGCCCGCCTTCTTGCACGCCTTCTCCAGGACGCACGCGCCCTTGATGTCCAGCACCCGCACGCGCCCCGGCACCGCCAGCTGCGCCAGGTCCGCGTCCCCCGTGATCACTATCACGCGCTTGTCGCGCGTCGAGGCCCACCGGCACAGCACGTGCGCTATGTCGTCCGCTTCGGCGCGCGGGCACGACACCGCGTGCACGCCCAGCGACTGCACCAGGTCGGGCAGGAGGACGGCGTGGAAGTAGCCGAACACGTTCGGCGCGAAGTCGCTCGGCGTCTGGCGCGTCGCCTTGTAGTCCGGGTTGATCTCGCGCCGCCAGATGTCGGCGCGAGAGCAGTCTATCATGAGCACGGTCTCGGAGGGCCGCACCCCGTGCGTGCGCATCTGCGCGCACAGCGTCTGCCTGAACGAGTCTCCGAACGCCTGCAGGTCTTCGTCCGTGGCGGGTCCCGCGTCGGGCTCCGGCCCGCGCACGCCCGCCATCCGCTCCCACCTCCGCATCGCGAAGAAGCGGTGGAACACCGCATACGACGCGTCGACAGCCAGGAGCGTGTCGTGGTCCGTTTCTCGAGATGCCGTTGCGAAGAGGGATCTCATGGTGTCCGTCATACCCGACGCCCGCGCTTTACGCCGAGCGGTCCCGTCTTCAAAAAAAAAGGAGCGCCGACGGGAAAACGGGGGCGCGATGATCGACGCCGCCAACACCCTGAAGCTGAAGCGCGGCGCGCGCCCTCCGCCGCTGGTCGGACGCCCGCACTACGAGCTCGTGTCGCGCTACCTCGCCGAGGTCCGGGCCCGCGCCGCCGCGGCGGCGGTCGACCGGATCGTCGCTGCGACCGCGTCCGCCGACGCGGGCAGGGAGACCAAGGAGCTGGCCGCAGCGGACGCGGAGCTGTCCAGGCTGGCGGCCTTCGACGCCAGGCTGTCCGCGGACTTGCCGGACGGCGGACTGGAAGCGCGCGCGCTCGCGCGAGCGGACGCCGCGGAGCGGCTCGAGAAGCTCGCGGACGCCGCGGTGGAGACCGGCAAGGGACGCGCGGCCGCGCTGACGGACGCGCGCGAGCGCTTCGAGGCCGCGACCGACGCCCGGCCGGACGTCAGGTACCACGTCCAGGTCAGGGCGCCGAAGCGCGTCAGCTCGCGCGTCGAAGCAGCGCCTCCCAAGCGCTCTGGCACGCGCTGAGCTCGGCCTCGCGGGGCGACGGCCCGCACGCGCTGGCCAGCGACGCGCCCGCGGCGTCCTGCACCGTGCACACGAACTGGCCGTCCGCGCGAGCGGTGTGGATGCTCGGCCGGAAGCCGAAGCGGTCCGTGCAGCTGCGGATGAGACGGTCCTTGGTGCAGCGCAGCGAGAAGATGAGCGCCGCGATGTCGAGGTGCTCGTGCAGGACGCCCACGACCCAGGCGCGCGCGGTGTCGTAGCCGCAGCACTTGAAGATGGCGGCGACGAACGCCTCGAACACGTCCTCCGCGACGCACGGCCGCTCGCGCGCGCGGTCCGCTTCCGCCTGCGCGGACAGCAGCACCCAGCGGTTCAGTCCGACCGCGAACGACATCTTGGACAGCACCACGCCCGACACGATCTGCATGCGCAGCTGCGTGATGAAGCCCTCGCTCTCCCCGGGGTAGCGCTCGTGCAGGTAGTCCGTGACCGCCAGCCCGACCACCGCGTCGCCCAGGTGCTCCAGGCGCTCGTAGTCCGCCGGCTGGAGCGGCATGCAGTTGTCGGGCCGCGGCGCGGCGTGGCTGTCGTGGCCGCGGTACGAGCGGTGCACCATCGCGTTCTGGTACGTCCGCGCGTCCAGCACGGTCGCGTTGACGCCGTAGCGCATCAGCATGCTGCTCACGTCCTTCTCTGTCAGCGGCCGGTTGACGCTGTTGTATCGGGGGAGCGCTTCCATGTTCGCAGCTGGACCCGCGCGGGTTGCCTCTATATACGCGTGGCGTGCTTATGCGGGCCCCAAAAAAACATCGCCCCGTGTTCAAGCGACGCGTCCGGCATGTCGACCTCTCCAGAAATCGGCTGGGTCCAGGCCGCGCCGGCCGCAGACCAGCCTATCGGTCGGGCGCTCCAGCGCGACGTCGTCTTGTCGGCCGCCGCGCCCAGCCGCGTCGTCGTCGGTTCAGGTGCAGAGGCGGCGCTGATCGTGGGAGATCTGGGCGTCGGCGTCAACGCGCAGCCCGCCGCCGGGGTCTCGCTCAGCGTCGCCGGGCCGTCCGCGATGGACGCCCTCACGGTGTCGGGGGCGACCGGCCTGGCGGAGCTCTCGGTCTCCGGGTCCGCGACCGTCGCCGGGTCCGCGACCGTCGTCGGGACAGCGACCGTGTCGGGCGTCGCGTTCTCGGGATCGTCCGCCGCGGCGACGCCGTCCTCGATCTCGTTCTCCCCCAGCGCGGGCCTGAGCGTCGGTAACGCGCGCGTGGCGGGCGCGGGAGACGTTCTCGCCAACGACGTCATCGCGGACGCGCTGTTCCAGCGCGTGGCCGCCGCATTTCAGGTCTACGTCAGCACGGTGGAGTACTCGGGCGCGGCGCTGCTCAGCGCGACGCTGACCAAGGTCGCGGACATCTCGTGGGTGCCGATCGCGGGCCAGACCGTCATGCTGGAGCCCGCGGCGCCGGACGGCAGCTACGTCGTCGTCACAGTGGGCGCGGTGTCGGGGCAGACCGCGTCAGGCTGCGCGGTCGTCTCTCAGAACGGGCTGGTGCTGCAGAACTCGGGAACGTACCGGCTGACGCCGCTCGCGTCCATGGCGCTGTCGCAGCCCGACGCGTCGTCAGGCGGCGATCCGCGATCGGTCGTCGTGCCGGGCTACGTCGTGGACGAGCTGACGGGCAGCGTGACGTTCGCGGGCGCGCCGACCTTCCCGACGCTGGAGCTGGAGGACACGTACCTGTACGACGCCGCGTCGCAGCAGGCGCTGCTGCTGGTCGGCTCGAACACGCTGTCGGCAGTCACGGGCGCGATCGGCGAGCTCGCGCTGGTCAGCACGCCCATCGCGTCCAACGCGACCAGGGTCGGCGGCTCCGGGACGACGATCGAGCTGGTCCTCGCGGCCGACGACCCTCTGACGCTGGCGCTGGTCCAGCCCGCGGTCGGGCAGTTCGCGGGCGAGTCGGTCTTCGCGGAGTACGGGGGCGCCGCGGTCAAGGTCGACTACGGCGGCAAGGCGTTCGCGCTGACGCCGGAGGTCACGCTGTCGCAGCTCCCGGGATCGACGGCGTTCGTCTCGGCGACCGTAGTCCTGGCTGCGCTCCCCGCGGACGCGGACGCGATCCTCCTCGCGGCCGGCTCCGCGGGCTTCGTGCTGACGACGACCGTCTCGGGCGCGTCGGGCCGCGGCCTGGCCGACGTCACCGTCCAGGTGACCTGCGACCTGGAGATCGACGTGAAGGAGGCCTTCGTGGACGTCGAGCTGACGTTCGTCACGCCGCCCAGCGCGGCGTTCGAGACCGCGTTCATGTCGGCCGCCATAACGGCGCTGTCCTTCGAGGGCGCCACCTACCCCGTCGTCGGCAAGGAGGTGCTGCCGGGCCAGCAGTACCGGCTGCGCACGTTCTACCAGACGTTCCCGACGCAGAACGTGACGATCGGTTCGGTCGTCGCCACGCTGACCTACAGCGAGCCCGCGGGCCTGGGCCTGGGCTTCGTCTTCTCTTGGTACGGCGTGTCCGCGATCACGCCGCGGGCGACCGCCACGGTTTCCGTCGACGCGACGGTCGACTTCGGGCGCAACGCCGCGACGCTGGACATGACGGGCGCGCTTCTCCTGGGCGACGTCAACGCCGCGCCCGGCATCAACTCGTACGTGCAGTCCCTGCAGATCGGCGACTCCGTTTTACGGCTGACCAGCACGGCGCTGAACGCCGGCGCGACACGCGCAGCGGTGCTGGTCGACGTCGTCTACGACACGGACGACAACATCCTCGTGGACGGCGCGAACTCCGGCGTCTTCGCGCAGTTCGCGGGCGTACCGGGCACCATCTCGGGCTTCTCGCTGTACGGCGACTTCGCGACCGGCGTCTTCGCGGGCACGGACGGCCGCGACCCGGTGCCCGAAGGCACGGGCTTCCTGTACGCGCTGCTCGCGGGCGCGCAGTACACGCTGTTCCAGGTGACGTCGCGCTACCGCGATGTCGACGGCGTCGTCAACACGGAGATCTACCCGGTCGGCGCCGGGCCGGACTGGACGACGCAGCGCCCGCTCGGCGACGCCACCGTCTTCTACTTCATCCCCTTCAGCGTGCCCGCCCTGAACGCGCTCGACTGCGCGGGCGCGTGGACCGTCCTCACGCACGTCGACGTGCCGCACCCCGCGTGGACGCCGGCATCGGCCCTGCCGACTGCGACGGCGTCGGAGCTCGTCATCGTCGCGGACTGCCCGCTTCAGACGCCTTCGCTGGGCGCGCCAGCCGTGCTGGCGGCCGGCCAGACAGTCGCAGCGACCGCCATACCGCTCCCGTCGGCCGCCGCGCCGGGCTTTCCTGCAGGCGCGCAGTTCGTCCTGAACGCGGAGCCGCCCGACGCGTGCACGTACACCTTCTACGCGTCCGTCCTGTCGTCGTCCGCGACACAGACCGTCCTGGCGTCGCCTCGCCTGGGCGCGACGTACTGCAGCCCGGGCGGCCAGCTGCTGCTGCAGTACCCCGACGACTCTGCCGCGACCGTGGTGCAGCGGAGCGCGACGCCCGCGCTCGGCGCGCAACCGGTCCTCGACCCAGTAGCCGGAACGCTGACGCTCCCGTACGGCTTCGGAGGCGTGTTCGTGCTGTACAGGAACGTGTATCGGAAGCTGCCCGCGTTCCGGTCGGACGCGTGGGCGACCGCCGTCGACGTTCGCGCTGACGGGACCGTCGTCCTGCCGTACGGCGCGGCCCGGATCGCGGCTCAGGGCAAGCTGTTTCAGGGCGTCGCGGGGGTCGCCGCGACGACTCTGACGCCCGGCCGCACTCGCGTCGTCGCGATGGGCCAGCTGCAGCGGGTCGCGGCGCTGACGCTGACGCTGCCCGAGACGTACACGCAGTCCACCGCGCAGATGCCTGCGCCCTCCGAGCAGGTCACCGTGCCCGCGCAGTACGCCCCCGGGGTCGCGTACCTCTCCGCGACGCTCGCAGGCTCGGACGGCTACCAGCGCACCCTGGCGCTGCCGACCAGCGGGGTGCTGACGTGGGGCGTCGCGCAGGGCGTCGCGCCGCTGGCGTCCATCGCCGTCGCGCTGCACGTGGACGGCATCGCGTCGCTGTCCGGCGTCGGCGTCACGCTGCCTCCCGGCTCGACGGCGGGCACGTTCGTCCTCGCGGGATCGTTGACGGGCTACTTCGAGTACGCCGGCACCAGCACCGACTGCGCCGCCCTCTCCGCGGGGACGCAGTACAGCCGCGGGACGCCGTACGCCGTGCTGGTCCCCCCCGCGCAGGGCCCGCGTCGCATCGTCGCGTGTTCCGGCGTGGTCGTCGTCCCGGGCACCGCGACGCTGGAGACGGGCGCGGGATCGCAGCTCACGGAGGGCGTGGACGCGATCATGCTGGAGGGGCTGCCTCTGGCCGCGGGATGGTCGCTGTCCGGCGACGTGCTGACCTACGCGTCGACCCTGCAGACGCAGGCGCTGCTGTCGGACCGGGGGACAGCGCTGTTCGTGCTCGTCGGCTCGCAGCGCACGCTGATCCAGGCGGTCAGGCCGGCGTCGTTCGCGGCGCTGACCACGAGCGTCGCGCCAGGCACGCTGGCGCTGCACCTGTCGGCGACATCCGCGCTGGTGTCCCGGGTGTCCGTGCTGCCGCTGTCGCCCGAGCTTCCCGCGGCGCTGACTTTCCAGCAGCAGGTCGCGCAGCTCGCGTGGACGCCCGTGACCGGCGCGTCCGTCTCCGTCACGTCCTCGAACGTCGACGGGTCGGGGAACGCCACCTTGCTGTTCGGGCAGGGCGGAAGCAGAGGGTGGACGTGGATCGAGACCACCGCGTCCGTCGCGTCCGGGACGCTGACGCTCGCCGCTGCGACGCCCGCGCCGGTCGCCGGCGCGGTCGCCGTGTTCGTGTCGTCGGGCGCTCTTTACGGCGTCGCGTTGACCGCCGGGTCTCTGGCCGCGACGGGGACCGCCGCGCCGGACGTCGCGTCCGCGTCCGCCCTGGTCATGTTCCCGAGCGAGACGCTGTCCGTGGCGTCGCACGACGTGTCCGCGGGCCGGATCGTGGCGGTCACCGATCCCGTCACCAGCGCTCGGCTGCGGTCCCCGGGCGCGATCCTGTACTCGGGCGCGACTCCCGACGTGCTGACGGTCACGTCGTGCGTCGAGACAGCGCAGACGGTGGTCTCTGGCGCCGGGACGCCCGTCCGCACCGTCTCGCTGCAGTACACCTGTCCCGACGGCGTCGCGAACGTCGCGGGGCTGCGGATTCCAGCGCTCGTCGCAGTGGCACCGCCGACCGCGGCCGCGACGGACGTCGTGCAGGTGCGCGGCCTGCAGTCGGTCCCGAGCCTGCTGGTCGGCGCGAGCGCGGCCGAGGGCGTCCTGACGGTCGACGGCGACGTCAGCGTCGCGGGCCAGCTGTACGTGCGAAACGGCGCCGGACGGACGCTGGCGGTGGAGACCGACGCGCACGGGCTGGCGACGCTGCGGCAGCGCGGCGACGTGATGGAGAGCGCGGGCGTCACGCCCGCCGGCGCGCTGGTGTTCAGGCAGGGCGACGAGACGCGCAGCGTCCGGGTGCTGTCCGACCCGCGCTTCGGAACGCTGAACATGCTGGACGGCATCTTCACGGACAGCGCGCTCGAGTGGCTGCGGCGAGCGCAGTTCGCGCGAGACGTCGTGACGCAGGAGGTCCGCCTCCTGGCGGCGCCCACCGGCCTGTCCGCGATCGACGGCATGACGGCTTCCTTCGCTTCCGCGGTCGAGGCGCAGGCAGAGTGGTTCGGCGGCCAGGCGGTCGCGTGCACGTGCGGCCCGGCGGGCGCGGTCGCGTTCGACTGCTACGTGTTCGAGGTGCAGCCCGCGCCGGGAGACTACGTCGTCGTGACGCTGTCCGACGGGGTCCGGCGGCGACTGGCCGTGCTGTCCGCGACGGTGCTGCCGCCGCAGATGACGCTGGTCGTGAACTACGACTACGGCGCCGCGCCGGTCGCCGGGACGATCGAGCTGACGGAGCTGCAGTCCGCGGTCGTCTACGACGCGGTCCAGCTGGGCGCGGTCACCGCCAACGCGGTGCACGAGCTGGCGACCGCGGTGCGCGTGGTGGACGACACCCGGACGAGGCTGCAGTCGTGGGAGTTCCAGGGCGCGAACGTGCGGCCGGTGGGAGCGGTGAACACGCTGACGCTGTCCGTGTCCGACCCCGCGACCGTCGTGGGCGCGGGCAGCCAGGCCCTGGCGCCCGCGGTGAAGGCGGACCAGCGCGTCGTCGTAGGCCGCCAGCTGGTGCAGGTCTTCGCGAACCTGCAGGTCGGTGACGCGCCCACGGGCAACGCTGCGTCCGCGCAGTTCGACGGCCCGCTCCTGGTGACGGGCGCCAACCAGACGGCGTTGGGCGGCGGGCTCAGCGTCGGCAACGTAACGGAGGGCGCGGCCGCGTGCCCGATCGCCCTGTACGGCAACGTCACGGTGGGCGCGACGACCTCGCCCGCGACCACGACGCTGCACGGCGCGCTGGCCGTCGCGGACCAGAGCGCGACCGCGCTGACGGGGTCGCTGTCGGTCGGCACAACGACCGGCCTGCAGGGCGCGCTGACGGTCGGCACGACCGCGGTCCCGACTGGCACGACCCTCAACGGCACGCTGGCCGTCTCGGGGGCGTCCGCGCTGAACGGCGCGCTCGCGGTGTCCGGCGCGACCGCGCTTGCAGGCGCGCTGACAGTGTCCGCTCCGGCGGTGCTGGCATCGACGCTGACGGTCGCGAGCGCGGTCTCGCTGGCGTCGTCCCTGACGGTGGGCGTCCCGGGCGGCAACGGCGTGCCGGCCAACGTGTTCGGCGCGCTGACCGTCGGGACGGACAGCACGCTGGCGCCCGTGGTCGTGCACGGACCGCTCAACGTTCAGGACCTGCAGACGACCTCGCTCTCCGGCGCGCTGGTGGTCGGCAGCACGACCGACCTGGCTGCGACCACGCTGTACGGCCCCGTCAGCGTCGCGGCGTCCCAGACTTCGACCCTGTCGGGCGCCCTGAACGTCGCGGGGGCAGCGAACTTCGCGGCCGCGGTCGCCGTGGGCGCGGACTCGGTCCTGGCCCCGACGACGCTGCACGGCCCGCTGTACGTGGCGGACCAGGGCGCGACCGCGCTGACGGGCTCGCTGACGGTGGGGACGCCCGCGGCGCCGGGCGCGACGATACTGAACGGCGCGCTGACGGTCGCCAACGGAAGCGCGCTGACCGGCGCGCTGACGGTCGGGACCGCTGGCACGAACGCGACGGCGACCGCGCTGTACGGCCCGCTGACCGTGGGCTCCGCGGGCGAGCTGGCGCCGACGACGCTGAACGGCCCTCTGACGGTGGCGGACGCTCAGGCTACGTCGCTGACTGGGGCGCTGACAGTCGCCGCCGGCCAGGCGACCACTCTGAACGGCCCCGTGACGGTCGGCTCGACGACGCAGCTGAACGGCGCGCTGACGGTCGCGACGGGCCAGGCGACCACGCTGGGCGGCTCGCTGACGGTGGGCGCGCCGACGGTGCAGGAGACGACGACCCTTAACGGCGCGGTGACGGTCGGCGCGACGGGCGACCTCGCGAGTACGACGCTGAACGGGTCGCTGACGGTCGCGGCTCTCCAGCCGACCGCGCTCACGGGCGCCCTGACGGTGGGCACGTCGTCCGACCTCGCAACCACCATACTGCACGGCCCCTTGAACGTGAACGACCTGCAGATCACCAACCTGACGGGCACGCTGAACGTCGGGATCTCGAGCACCAACACGACGACCAGCAACCTGTACGGGCCGGTCACCATCGGCACCAGCAGTCAGCTGGCCGCGACCAAGATGTACGGGACGCTGACGGTGTACACGGGCCAGGCGACCACGCTGGGCGGCTCGCTGACGGTCGGCACGCCGGGCACGCAGGAGGCGACCAACCTGAACGGAACGGTGACGATCGGGACGACCGGCAACCTCGCGAACACGACGATGAACGGGACGCTGACGGTGTACACCAGCCAGGCCACCAACCTGGGCGGCACGCTGACCGTGCAGAACGGCAACTCGACCAGTCTCACGGGGCCACTCACCGTCTCCAGCGGCCAGGCGACCAACCTGGGCGGCGCGCTGACTGTGCAGAACGGTCAGTCGACGAGTCTCACCGGGCCGCTGACGGTTTCCAACGGCCAGACCACCAACCTGGGCGGCC
>Ga0075014_100000468_pt1 | contig 10819 bp, 8 predicted proteins | sample AleBraG_ABR_2014_FD_71472 | JGI IMG/M metagenome (GOLD analysis project Ga0075014, IMG submission 71472) | Freshwater sediment microbial communities in response to fracking from Pennsylvania, USA - Alex Branch Run_MetaG_ABR_2014 | ecosystem: Environmental > Aquatic > Freshwater > Creek >... | reverse complement strand
CGCCTCGATGCCGTGGTTCAGTCCGCGGACCGCGTGTTTCTGATCGCCAAGCAGTCGGGCCAGACCAATGCCTTCTTCTTCGACGAGTACGGCCAGCAGATTCTGACGCTGGAAGTGGCCATCGGCGCCGATCTTTCGGCGCTCGACGAATTCTTAAGCCGCATCATTCCCGGTTCCAACATTCACAGCGAAATCGCGGGGAAGGCGGTCGTGCTGACCGGCACCGTGCGCACGCCGATCGACTCCAACCGCGCGGCGCAGGTCGCCGCCCAGTTCGTCGGCGCCAATAGCGGCAGCATAGGTTCAGTAGGTCCCAACCAGCCCGTCAACCAGACGACCGTGAACAATGCGTTGTCGAACACCGCCGCGGGCGGAGCGACCAGCGCCTATGGGCAGCAGACCCAGAGCGATACGTCCGCGCCTACGGGAACAGACGATCCCTACGCCGAGAAGCCGGTGATCAACCTGTTGACGGTCGAGGGCGAGGAGCAGGTGATGCTCCGCGTTACGGTCGCCGAGGTGCAGCGCACTTTGCTGAAGCAGTTCGGTATTAACGTCGGCGCCTTGGTCAACTCGGGCAACTTCTCTACAGCTGTCCTGAGCCAAAACGCCTTTCCGCTATCCACTGCGGCTGGGCTTGGATTTTTGCCAGTTCCGGGCACGACGAAGGGGCTGAATTTCATCAGCCCCTCCACACTCGGCACCTTCCCCACTGGCAACGGGATTCCATTCGTAAACTCCGGCGTCGCTTCTGAATGGTCGTCGGGAAATAATGCGATCGGGGGCGCCCTGCGCGCGCTTGAGCGCGACGGATTACTGCGCACTCTTGCCGAGCCGAATTTGACCGCCGTCTCGGGCGAGCCGGCCAAGTTCCTCGCCGGCGGCGAATACCCGGTCCCCGTCGTAGACAGTCTCGGCCAGGTCAGCGTGGTCTACAAGGAGTATGGCGTCGGCCTCTCCTTCACACCGGTCGTCCTGACGGAAGGTCGCATCAGCCTCAAGATCGAAAGCGAGGTCAGCGAGCTCACGGACCAGGGCGCGGTCGTGCTCAACAACATTCAGATTCCTGCTCTCAAAAAACGGCAGGCGAACTCCACGGTCGAGCTCCCGTCGGGCGGATCACTCGCCATTGCCGGCTTGCTCCAAGAGGACTCGCGGCAGACGATTGACGGGTTTCCGGCCCTCAAGGATTTGCCGATCCTCGGCACGCTTTTCCGCAGCCACGAGTACCAGAAGGAGGAAACCGAGCTCGTCGTCATCGTCACTCCGTACGTGGTTCGGCCGACCTCGCGCCAGGAGCTCGCCCGTCCCCTTGACGGCTTGGGCGATCCGACCGACCGCAAGGCGAACTTCTTAGGCGAAATCAATCGTGTGTACGGCGGCACCGCCCCTCCGCCAGTAGGCGACCTCAAGGGCGACTACGGTTTCATCGTTGAATAACGCACGGGTGGGAGAAGTACAATGACGTCCTCGATATCGAAGCGAGTCCCGGGCAGAGCCGGCGTTAATCGCGCAAGCCTCGGCTTCCTCGCGGCTTCGGCGATCGCGCTGACGCTCTCTGGTTGCAAGACCATGGACGACCCGGCGCGCGTCGCCGGCTGGACGCTCGTCGATTCCTCCGAGCGCCATCCAATCCTCGTCTCACAGCAGCCGACGACGCACATCGTGAAGGTTGCGCCAGGTTCAAATGGCCTCACGTCCGGGCAGCGCGCTCAGCTTCTCGACTTCGTCGACCACTACCGTGCGACCGATACCGGAGCCAGCCGACTCGTCATTCAAGCACCGAGCGGTGGCGCCAACGAGGTCTCCTCGATGTACGCGGTGAGCCAGATACGCACCCTGGTCGCCGACCAAGGTTTCGCGGAGAGCATGATCTCGGTGGAGGCCTACAACGCCAACGGAACCCGCGAGCCACCGATCCGCGTGTCCTACTTGCGGTTCGTCGCGCAGCCTCCGCCGTGCGGCAACTGGTCGACCAATCTCGCCAACGAGCCGATGAATCTGCCCTATCCCGATCTCGGCTGCGCCAATCAGCATAACCTCGGCGCCATGGTCGCCAATCCCGCTGATCTCCTCGGCCCGCGCAGCGAAACCGCACGAGACAGCATGCGCCGCGATGAAGTGTTCACTAAGTACATCAACGGCCAGCCCACGGGCGCGAAGAAATCCGCCGATGAACGGGTGAACAAGGACACGAGCCAGTGAGGATCGCAGGATAACCGAGGTCGCTCAAGTCATGTCGAAGCATGCCCAATCCGCTCCAGGCACCGAAGAGGCGCACGAGCTCGACGTCGCGCTGCCGGGCGAAGAAGCTCAGTTCGCCGCGCAGCCGGTGAGCTCGCGGGCGCGGCCGATCCCACGCATTTCCGTCCAGGCCTTCTGCGAGAATGGCGCTATGGCGGAGATCGTTCAGATCGCGGCGGAAGATCGCCGTCTCGCCAAGGCGCACGTCAACGTGCACATGGGCGGGATCGAGGCGGCGGTGACGCATTACCAGCAGAACCCAACGCCGAACCTCATCATCATCGAAAGCGGCCTGCCGCGCGAGCACATTGTCGCCGAGCTCGACCGGCTGGCCGAAAGCTGCGATCCGGGCACCAAGGTAATCGTGATCGGGCATACGAACGACATCGTCCTCTACCGCGACCTGTTGAAGCGCGGCGTCAGCGAATATCTGGTCGAGCCCGTCTCGCCGCTCCAGTTGATGGAAGCGGTCTCCAATCTCTACAACAACCCCGAAACGGAGCCGGTCGGCCATGTCTACGCCTTCGTCGGGGCCAAGGGCGGCGTGGGGTCGTCGACCATCTGCCACAACACGGCCTGGGCGCTGTCGGAGGTCTTGAAGGCAAACGTCGTAATCGCCGATCTCGACCTCGCATTCGGCACTACGGGGCTCGACTTCAACCAGGATCCGGTTCAGGGCATCGCGGATGCGCTCTCGAGCCCCGAGCGGCTCGATGAGGTGCTGCTCGATCGCCTCCTAACCAAGTGCTCCGAGCACCTGTCGATCTTTGCCGCACCGGTTGTCCTCGACCGCGACTATGACATCACGGCAGAGGGTTGCGACCGGATAATCGACATCGTCCGCCAGAACGTACCCTACGTCATTGTGGACCTGCCGCATACCTGGACGGCGTGGACAAAGAGCATCCTGCTGCAAGCGGACGAGGTCATCGTCACCGCGGCTCCCGACCTCGCCAACCTGCGCAACGCAAAAAACATCGTCGATCTGCTTCGCCAGTCGCGGCGCAACGACAGCAAGCCGCGCCTCGTCCTGAACATGGTCAACATGCCCAAGCGCCCGGAGATCAGCGTGAAGGAGTTCGAGAACGCGCTCGGCCTCAAAACCATCTGCGTCATCGACTTCGACACCGAGACCTTCGGCCAAGCTGCCAACAACGGTCAAATGATCGAGGAGCTCAACGGCAAGTCGAAATCGGCCGCCGCGTTCCGCGAGATCGCGCTGGCGATGACACATCGCCGGGACATGCAGACTGCTAAAAATCCATCCGCGGTGGCGCGTCTCTTCGAAAAATTAAAACTTAAGCGGTAAGGGTTCACGCTATGTTCGGTAAGCGTACGAGTGAAATCATCGTTCCGCAGCGCCCGCCGCGGCAGGCGCCCGCAGCGGCCGCGCCAGCCCCGAAGCCCCCCGAACCGAAGCCGGCGTTGAAGGGGCCTGCATCCTCGCCGACGACTTCGCAGGATTCGCCACGGCGCCACTCCGAAGAATATTACGAAGTAAAGACGACGGTCTTCAACGCGCTGATCGATACCATCGATCTTACGCAGCTCGCCAAACTCGACAGCACCGCGGCCCGCGAGGAGATCCGCGACATCGTCAGCGAGATCGTCCAAATCAAGAACGTCGTGATGTCGATCGCCGAGCAAGAGGAGCTGCTCGAGGACATCTGTAACGACGTGCTCGGCTACGGGCCGCTGGAACCGCTTTTGGCTCGCGACGAAATCTCCGACATCATGGTCAACGGGGCCAACACGACGTACATCGAGGTCAAGGGCAAGGTGCAGAGGACGGGCGTGCGCTTCGCCGACAACCTGCAGCTCATGAACATCTGCCAGCGTATCGTGAGCCAAGTCGGGCGCCGTGTCGATGAATCAAGCCCAATCTGCGATGCGCGCCTGCCCGACGGGTCTCGCGTCAACGTGATCGCGCCGCCGCTCGCAATCGACGGGCCCGCGCTCACCATCCGAAAGTTCAAGCGGGATCGCCTGAACCTCGAGCAACTTGCGAAGCTCGGCACCATCACGCCGTTCACCAAGACCATTCTGGAGATCATCGGACGCGTCCGGTGCAACGTGATCATCTCCGGCGGCACCGGCTCCGGCAAGACGACGCTGCTCAACTGCCTGACCGGCTCCATCGACGACGACGAACGCATCATCACCTGCGAGGATTCGGCTGAGCTTCAACTGCAGCAGCCGCACGTGGTCCGTCTCGAGACGCGACCTCCCAACCTCGAAGGCGAGGGCGAGATCAAGATGCGCGATCTCGTCAGGAACTGCCTTCGTATGCGGCCGGAGCGGATTATCGTGGGCGAGGTCCGCGGCCCGGAAGCCTTTGATCTCTTACAGGCGATGAATACGGGCCACGACGGTTCGATGGGAACGCTTCACTCCAATAGTCCGCGCGAATGCATCAGCCGACTGGAATCGATGATCATGATGGGTGGCTACCAGCTTCCCGTGCGCACCATCCGCGAAATGATCACCGGCTCGGTCGACATCATCGTTCAAGTTGCCCGTCTGCGCGACGGTACCCGTAAGGTCACGCACATCACCGAGGTTCTGGGCATGGAAGGCGAGGTGGTGACCTTGCAGGATCTCATTTTGTACGAGGTCACCGGCGAGGATGCGAACGGTAACCTAACGGGGCGCCAACGCTCGACAGGCATCGCGCGTCCGCGGTTCTGGGAACGTGCCGCCTACTACGGCGAGGACCACCGGCTCGCCGAAGCCTTGGAAGCTGCCGAGATCCTCAGCAGGGACGGCCATCCGCTCGGAGGTGGAAATGCTTGAGGGAAACGAGGCCGCATTGGCGGCGGCGCTCGCTGCTTGCGCCGTCTCCGCACTCGTCTTCGTGTTCGTTTATCCGTATTTTTCTGCTAACCGAAAGGGGGAGCTGCGCCTGCGCGGCCTCGCGGAAGGGTCCGGGCGCGATGCTCTAAAGGCGGCTAGCGATCTGGCCGCCAACCGGCGCAAGGCCGTTTCCGAGTCTCTGAAAGAGCTGGAAGGCCGCCAGAATACCTCGGAGAAGGTGTCGCTGCGCTTGCGCTTGCAGAGGGCTGGCATCAACGTCACGCCCAGGATCTATTGGCTGGCGAGCACCGTCTGCGGCCTGACGCTTGCGCTCCTCGTCGATTTGACGCTCCCCGCATCGGGCACGCTGCAATTATTGGCGCTCGTGGTGGGCCTCATCGGCGTGTTCGGCGTGCCGCGTTGGGTCGTCTCCAAGATGACGAAGCGCCGCCAGGCCAAGTTCCTCGCCGAGCTTGCCAACGCGATCGAGATCATTGTGCGCGGCGTCAAGTCCGGTCTACCACTCAACGAGTGCCTATCAACCATTGCACACGAGAGCGCGGAGCCGCTCGCGAGCGAGTTTCGCGAGGTCATCGAGCAGCAGCGGGTCGGCGTTCCTCTCTCCGAGGCGCTCGAGCGCCTCACGACGCGGATGCCGCTGGCGGAGGTGAAGTTTTTCACGATCGTGATCGCTATCCAGCAGCAGGCCGGCGGCAACCTTTCCGAAGCTCTGAGCAATCTCGCGACCGTGCTGCGCGACCGATTCCGGCTCAAGATGAAGGTCAAAGCGTTGAGCGGGGAGGCCAAAGCGTCGGCAGCGGTGCTAGCGTCCTTGCCGCCGGCGGTCGTGTTCATGGTCTACGGCGCCTCGCCCGACTACATCATGCCGCTGTTCGCGACGCGGACGGGAAACTTCCTGCTGCTATTTAGTGCGTGCTGGATGATCATTGGCGTGCTGGTGATGCGCAAGATGATCAACTTCAAGTTCTGAGGCATGGGCTCGATTGCCTGGTTGCCCTTAAGGTGAGTGCCGTTAGTCATGGATCTGCTCGGCAATTTCACGAACCCCACGCTCGTCATCACGCTGCTGGCCGCCGTATGCGTCTTCGCCACAGTGCTGACGATCGCCATGCCGATAATCGCGCGCGACCGCATGAGCCATCGCATGCGGGTGATGGCGATCGAGCGCGACAAGATGCGCGCCGCACGGCTCGCGGACATAAGCCGGGAGCGCCAGGGCGCCAAGCTGCGGCAATCCTCCCAAGGTTTTACGCAGCAGATGGTCGAGCGCTTCAATCTGCGAAAGCTGTTCGAGAACGAGGACCTGCGCGACAAGCTGAAACGGGCCGGCCTCAGAGGTCAGGCCCCGCTGGCGACCTACATGTTCTTCCGGGTCGCTACGCCCCTCGTCGTCTTTGCGCTGGCGATGTTCTATCTTTTTGTCGTGGGGGCACTGGCGTACCCGCCCATGATCAAGCTCTTGATTGCGCTGGGTGCAGCCTTCGTCGGCTCCTACCTGCCGACCATCTTTATCCAGAACGTGACCCAGAAGCGCCAGAACGCGATCAAGGTCGCGTTTCCGGATGCACTCGACATGCTGCTGATATGCGTGCAGTCGGGCATGTCTGTCGAGGCCGCGTTCGGCCGGGTCGCAAAGGAGGTCGCCAGCCAGTCGATGGAACTCGCCGAGGAGATGAGCCTGACGACGGCGGAGCTATCTTACCTGCAGGAGCGGCGCCAGGCGTTTGACAACTTCGGCAAGCGCACCGGCCTTCCCGGTGTCAAGGCCGTGGTGACCGCGCTCATCCAGGCCGAGCGCTACGGTACCCCAGTCGGCCAGGCGCTGCGCGTCATGGCCAAGGAAAACCGCGACATCCGCCAGTCGGAGGCCGAGAAAAAGGCCGCATCCCTTCCTCCGAAGCTCACCGTTCCCATGATCTTGTTCTTTCTGCCCGTGCTCTTCGTAGTGATCCTCGGGCCGGCCGCGATCCGTTTCTGGGAATTCAACTGAGATCGCGCCGACCGCGTGAGGCGCCACTCAAGGCTCACAGTCTTGGATATTCGCGGCAGGGCGGAGCCAGCTCAATTAGGGCGGGGCTCGCCCGAAGTGGCGACCTGGGGCGTCCATGACTGGGACTGGGTCGGTGTCGCGGCCTTAACCTGCTCCGGCGCGGCGGCGGGCTTCTTCATCGGCTCGGGTGCGCGCAGCGACAGGTCGATATCGCGGTGCGTGACTACGTCGGTGTCAGGCTTCTGCTTGGCCTTTGCAGTCTTGGCAGGAGTGGAGACGTTCGCTGTCCAAATCGGTGCTCCCTCCGCAGCCGCGGAGATTGGCGTAAGCGCGGGGGTTACGTCGGCCTGCTTCAGGTCGGTGCCCCACGGCAGAGAAGCCGCCGCCTGAGCGGCCGGCGCCGGCTTCGGCTCGGCAGCCTCGATCGCGGGTGGCGCCGCCTCGGCGACCGGCACTGGCTCCGGCTTGACGGGCGTTGTCACGGGCGCTGCCGGGCTGGCCTTCGCCACCCGGGCTTCCCTTACGTGCGCGGCGCCCCACTGGGCAGCGGCTTTGGATTGCGCGGCAGGCGCCTCGGCAACGCCGACGCTCTGGTTTGCTGTGATGGGCATCGCCTTCGGCTCGAGCTTTACGACCTGGCGCAGGAAGGACGAGTTCTGGGCGGCGCTTTCTATGGGAATGTCGCGCGCGGCAATCAGCTTAGCCTCATCGTACTTGCCCTGAAGCCCAAGGACGAGCGCAAGGTTCTGGCGGATCTTGGGCGAGTTGCCATCGGCCGTTTCCGCGCGTCGCAACAGAGTTTCTGCATGCGCCGGATCGCCGCTCATCGCGGTTGCTAGTGCAAGGTTGCTTAAGATCGAGGGTTGATCGTGCGCGAGCGTCAGCGCGCGGTCGTAGAAGGGGATCGCCTCGGCGTATTTGCCCTGCTTGGCAAGCACGGTGCCGCGCGCCGAGATCACGCGCCAGTCGGGATTGACCGGATCGTCGGCTGCGGCAAGCAGCTGGCCCGCAAGGCCGACCTGATCGAGGTCGAGCGCGAGGCGCCCATATTCTCCAGCGAGCTCGCGGTCGGCGCCATGGAAGATCGAGGCCTGCTGTAGCACGGCGAGGGCCCGCTGCTTGTCGCCCATGGCCTTGAGGTTGCGGGCGAAGTTGAGCGCGATTTTAAGCTCGCGGGGGCTCGCGGCGTATTGCTTGCCCCAGTAGTCGGTCGCCTTCTCGAGCTCGCTTTGGGTCTGGGGGCCTTCCTTGGGTTGACCCTGTCTGGCCTCGGCTTTGCCGCCGTTGAGGGTGAGCGGGTCGGGGCCGCCGGGGAGAAGCTGGGCGCAGCCGCCGACCATCAGGCACGCCGCAAGTCCGAGGAGCCCCCGGATTCCGCTGAGCTGGTGCCGTACCTTCCGGCGGTTCGTGACGAGTGCCATTGTGGTCTCCCTAAACGGACTGAAGACGCGAATCTGTCTCTTGTCCGTCAGCTTGTGAGACACTCGTCAACAAACGATTAACCCGTCTAAACCGCGGTAAAGGTATGCAATCGTCAGCCGGCGGTGGCCATCTCGGCGCGGGCTCCCTCAAGCCAGATGCTCATCTCCGGCATGGCGAAGATCGTCTCCACGTAAGCCTGAGCCGTACCGTCGTCGCCGTAAGCCCCAAGGTTCGGGATATAGGTAAGGAAGCGCGAGGCGACGGGTGCATACATCGCGTCGGCGGCAGAGAACCGCCCAAAAAGGAACGACCCGCCGCCACCGAATTTGGTCCGGCACTCCCGCCACAGCGACACGGTGCGCTGCACGTTCGCCTCGACCTCGCCTGGCAATATCGCCTGCGGGAGGCGAGCAAGCACGTCCATGGAGCAGTGCTGGCGCAGGGGGCCGAAGCCCGAATGCATCTCGGCCGCCGCCGAGCGAGCGATTGCCCGGGCGGTCACGTCGCGCGGCCACAGCTCGACCTCAGGGTGCCGCTCGGCGAGGTATTCGAGGATCGCAAGGCTGTCCCAGATCGCAAGGTCGCCGTCGATGAGGGTCGGCACCATGCCGGACGGGCTATGCTTTAGGATCTCCGCCTTCGAGTTCGGCAGCCGCAGCCGCACGTTGATCTCGTCGAACGGGACGCCCATCCGCCGCATGGCGAGCCAGGGCCGCAGGCTCCAACTCGACCAGTTCTTGTTGCCGATGACGAGGCGGTAGCGATTGGCAGTCATGCTCTTGCGTTGCCCTCCGTGATCCTATTCTGTTCCTGGCGCGAGTCGCCGAGACATACCCCGCGTTTAGGCACCTTCTGTAGCAACGACCGGGCGAGACTTCATGGCCAATGCTCTGACTGCCGCCGATGCGTTCGTGGCCGAAGATGGTGCGCCGGCTGAGGTCCCCGTTTGGCTCGTGGAAAAGGGAGGCTCGCTCGAGGCGATCCTTCACGACGGTGCGCAGCAGAGCTGGGTTGCGGCGGCCGGGTTCAAAGGCGCGGCCAAGCAGCACGTGCTCGTTCCCTCGGCAGATGGGAGGCTCGCAGGTGTGCTGCTGGGGATCGGCGAGATCGGCGCTCCGGCGGAGCCGAGCGGTCCGCCCGAGCTGCTCCTCGGCCAGCTCGCGCAGGCGCTGCCGGCGGGCACCTATCGGCTCGAAAGCAAGATGGGCGATCCGGCCCTCGCCGCGATCGCCTGGGGATTGGGGGGCTACCGTTACGGGCGCTACAAGAGCACCGATGGTGCAGGACCGGCGCAACTTCGCATCCCCGCCGACGTTGATCGCGCCGCGGTCCTCAACACGGTCTACGCGGTGTGGCAGGGCCGCGACCTCATCAACGCACCGGCATCCGACATGGGCCCGGCGGAGCTCGAGGCGGGCGTGCGTGCACTGGCCGCGCGCCACGGTGCGACCGTGACGGTCATAGAGGGCGACGACCTTCTCGCCCAGAATTTTCCCATGATCCACGCCGTCGGACGCGCAAGCCCGCGCGCTCCGCGCCTCATCGACCTCACCTGGGGACGCGAGGGTGCTGCGACCGTCACTCTGATCGGCAAGGGAATCTGCTTCGACACCGGCGGTCTCGACATCAAGGCAGCGAGCGGCATGCTCTTGATGAAGAAGGACATGGGCGGCGCGGCGGCAGCGCTAACCCTCGGCCACATGATCATGGGCCAAGGACTCGACGTGCGGCTGCGCATCCTGATCCCTGCGGCGGAGAACAGCGTAGCCGGCAATGCGTTCCGGCCGGGCGATATCCTGCAATCGCGCGCCGGCCGCACGGTCGAGGTCGGCAACACGGATGCGGAAGGCAGGCTTGTCCTCGCAGACGCCATCGCGCTTGCAGACGAGGAAGGGCCCGACAACATGCTCGTGTTCGCTACGCTCACCGGCGCCGCCCGCGTCGCTCTGGGGCCCGATGTTCCGGCTTTCTTTAGCGACGACGACGCGTTCGCCGCCGCGCTGACGGAGGTATCGGCGAAAATCGGCGATCCAGTTTGGCGACTGCCGCTCTGGGCCGGGTATGATTCGAAGCTTGAAAGCAGTATCGCCGACCTGGGCAACGTCTGGGACGCGCCGTTCGCCGGTGCCATCGTCGCCGCCCTGTTCCTCAAGCGCTTCGTAAAACGCGCACGTCGTTTTGCCCACTTCGACATTTACGGATGGCGCCCGTCGGCGACACCGCTCGGTCCAAAGGGTGGCGAGCCGCAGGCGGCGAGGGCCGTGTTTGCGCTGTTGAAGGAGGAGTGCGCCCGATGAGCGAAGGGGCGGGCGAAGCGAAGACGGGGGCGCCGCCGCTCGATCCGCGGCG
>Ga0075014_100000467_pt1 | contig 10824 bp, 10 predicted proteins | sample AleBraG_ABR_2014_FD_71472 | JGI IMG/M metagenome (GOLD analysis project Ga0075014, IMG submission 71472) | Freshwater sediment microbial communities in response to fracking from Pennsylvania, USA - Alex Branch Run_MetaG_ABR_2014 | ecosystem: Environmental > Aquatic > Freshwater > Creek >... | reverse complement strand
ATACAACCCCTTTGCCGTGGTATCTTGTAAAAGTCGCATGACTGTCGTGTCTGTGAATTTGCTTCCGTTTCTGGTGCGGTATCCCTGCGCGTTGAGCATCCGCGCGACGCTTTTCTTGCGCTTGTGTTCTGAGAACAACTCATACATGCGCTTGCGAATGGGAGCCTCGACGGGATTTTTGACGAGCTTGTTATCTTTCCATTCGTATCCGAACGGCGCGGCCCCGCCCAAACTTTTACCGAGCTTCGCGCGAATTTTAATTGAGGCTTTCACGCGGTCTGCGATTTCTTCCCGTTCCCACTGTGCCATCGCCGCAATCATCGTATAAAAAAGTCGTCCTGCGGGGGAGGAAGTATCAATTTTTTCCTGTAATGAAACCATGTCCACGCTATGCAGGCGGAACAAGTCGGCGAATTCCAAAAGCTCCTTTGTGTTGCGGGCAAGGCGGGCGAGCTTGGAAAATATGAGGGCGGTGATGTGGCCGCGTTTGATGTCGGCAATCATCCGCTTGGCCTCAGCGTTTTCCATCACGGTCTTTCCCGAAACGCCGGCCAAATCATACACTTCAACCACATTCCAATCTTGGAACTTGGCGTATTCGCGGGCGCGCTGTTCGTGATGTTCGGGGCTTTCGCCTTTCGCTTGGTCTTCGGTCGAAACACGAATCCAAATGCCGACGCGTTTTTTCAGAGCACTATTGTCCCTCATAGCACTACTTCATAGGGAAGAACAAAGCCTGAATCAAGAAAGAATGGATAATTTAGTAAAAAACTGGTCAAACAAAAAACCGCCACACGCTAGCAATGTGCCGGCTTTTCGCGTTTCGCTTGCGCGGTTTGCGTTACGCCTGAATGGTATGAATCACGCCTTCGGATTGATGTCCCTGCTTGAGCATCGCCCAATCAATTGCGTGGCGGTGCGATGCAAATTTTAAGCTGTATTGCAGCGGCTCGCCGGCGGCGTCTTCGGTGATTTCCAAGACGACATAGCCGACGATTTTTCCAAAGGCGGAAAGTTCAACCTGCAAATACTCGTTGCCGCCCTTTTTTCCGGCGCGGCTGTCGCGTTCACTGGTGATGGTTGCGTAGAATCTCATGCGGTTTTATTGACGGCTTTTAGAATCCACTCAGCCACCTGTTTGTCGTGTCCGCCGATTGACCACTCGGTTACGTCTTCGACGGGCGTGCCGTTGCCCTTGCCGTGATAGCAGTCGCCCTGCTTCCAATCATATATCGTGGCGATGCCCGCCGGGGTATAAACCGTCCATTCGGCCTGGGTTTTGAATTCGTCGCCTGCGTGGGGTTTGCCGAACAAGGCAACCAATTTAGCATAGGGGCATTCAATGCCCGCCAGCCCGTGCGTTCCCATGGCCAACATTTCGATGTCGTCGCACGTGAATACCGAGCCATCCTCACAAATCATTTTGATTTCCATTTTATTTTTCGCTAATTACGACTTCGCTGGCGTCTTCGATATACAGACGCATGGTGGCTAATTCATCTTTCAACTCCTTTTCGATTTCAACGAGGCGGCCATAGATACGACTTTCAATGGAATTCATTTGTTCCTCCAGCCGTTCAAACGCACGGCCGACAGCCATCGCGATGTCATCCCCGTTCCGGTAAATCACCCGTTCAATCGCTTCCAAGTCGGCGGGTTTCAAAACAACGTTTGTTTCTTTTTTTGTCATGTTTTCAATGAGCATCACCACTAGCATGTGATGAGAAGGGACAACATTATGATAAATTGGTCATACCTCCCGTGAGCGGCACAATTCAGCTTGCGCGGCCGGGGGAAATCCAATCGAAGAACCCAGAGTAACTATATCAAATCCGCAGATTTATTGCAAGGGTGTCAGCCTTGTTTTCCCTTTTAAAACAAGGGTTTTATCAATTTCCAGGGCGTGTCATTTTCAGGCCGCGCCGCGCCGTAAAAGCTCCGTGTTGATTTCGGACAACTCCGCTAGCCGCCGCTGTATTTTCAGATGGGCGGCGATGCCGGCGCGAGCCTGCTTCCGCTGCTCGGAAGTTTTCAAAAGAAATTTTCGCACCCGGCCAGTGCCTAGGCATTGCACCAGGTAATAAAACGGCCCGTGCTTGAAACCCCGCTGACAACGGCAGTTTTTTTTGCCGCATGTCAGGTATTGTGTCACGAATGATCCGCGCAAAAAACCAGCGGGTGTCTGGATGCTCTGCGCCAGTTCAGCCCTTCGCGTTTGTAGAGCATTCGCCGAAGTTCTTTGCAGAGAAAATATCTTAACCATAAAATATACTAGGAACTATTCTCCCTGCAATCAACCGGATCAAAGCGCACTCTGCCGCTTGGAGGGAAAAGTCAGAGCTTCTTATTTTTCTTCATGGATTCCGCGATGGCGCGGATGGCGGCTTCTTCTTTGGCCTTTTGCGCTTCCGTCGTGGCCGCTGGTTTTGAGCTTTTAATTTTATAGCCGTGACTGATGATTTCCTGGGGTTTCTTGGGCGCAACCGGCAGCCCCTTCAGATAAGCGATGAACGGTTCGGGTGTGAAATAATCGACGTGCGTCGCCAATTCGGGGCTGATAGAACTGGAAATTGCTGCGGCTATTTTCCTCAGTTTCTTCTCGTCGGCGCAAATCATCGCCATCTTTGGGACGCCGCCTTTCAAACATCTGACGACCTTTTCAGCTTCGTTGTCCTCCGTGTTTGTGAAGGAGAATTCGCAAGCGATGACGAGGCCGTCATTTCGCTCAAGCCAGACATCAATGCTCGCACGACCATCCAAGGCCGATTTTTCGATGGTGCTACGGAATCCTAGTCTTTCGGCCTCGACCTGAATGCGCTTCTGGAAAGCCGTATGCTCTGGCCCGCCTCGGCCCTGGCTGTGTTTGCACAACGGCTCTTGTGGTTCAGGTGTGGTGGGCTTGGGTGTCGGCGCGGATTTCAGGATTTCCGCGAGTGTCGGCAGCTTCTCGATTTTGTGGGCGATGGGGACAGCCTCCTCCGTTGGTTTGACGGCAGCTGGCACGGGCGCGGGTGGTTGCGTATATGTTGGCGCAGCGGTTGGCGGCGGACTCGGCTTCGCCGGCACACTTGGGAGGGAAGCGGACGGCGGTTCTTCGGCCGGCTGCGTTCGCGATGCTGAAAGCATCGCTTCAACCGTGGCGCGAGGGATGGAATATGCTTTTCGCGAGGCTGCGATGACTTCCTGCCGCCGCTGCGCTGCCGCTTCCTCGTCCGGCATTTCCGGCAGTGGCACTTTCAAATTGAAGTCGTAATCGCTGCGCTCGACACGGCAAATTGCCTGCCCAGCTTCCAAGTTCCGTAAATCTTGCGATTCAAAATATGAAAAACCATCGGCCAATTTTTTGGCATCGTCATCACCAACGCGAAATACGACCCGCGTGCAAGGGTGCGTCATCACCGCGCTGGCTACTTCCGGGCTACGCTGCAATTGATGCAACTCATGATGCGCCAGAGTGAGGCCGATCCGATATTTCCGCGCCCCGCTCAGAATTTCCGCCATGCTCGGCGTGATAAAATTAGCGAATTCATCAATAAAGATGTTGAACATCCGCCGCGATTCAATTCGTTGTGCCTGCCGGCTCATGGCAATCTGTTGGAATTTGGATACCAGCAAGGTGCCCAGCAGGTATGAATTTTCCCGGCCCAATAATCCTTCGGGTAATTTCGCCAGCAATATTTTGCCACTATCCATGATCCGTCCGAAGTCCAGGTTGTTCTGCGGCTGCGATACCATGTGTAGAATCGGCTGATGCGCCAAGAGGGTATCCAACCGCGTTAAAATTGAGCCGATGGATCGGTTGCCGGCCAACTGTGTAAAATTCTTTTCCCAGTAATACTTGATCTGGGAATTCTTCACCGTTTTGAGAAAATCATTCCGATACGGCTTCTCGATCAGAAAACGCTGCATGTCAACGATGGTTCCGCCCCGTTCGCTTTCCAAGAAGGCAAGAATGGCATTTTGGAGGACGCTATTCATCTGATCACCCCACGAGGTTGAAAGCCGTTGAAAGACCGCCACCAAATCAGAGGCTAGCAGATTTTTTTCCAAATTACTATGTGCCGACAAGATATTGAAGCCGATGGCGTATTCCTCGTCCACCGGATCAACCAATACCACATCACCAATGCGGGATTCAGGGATGATACCCAAAATACGTTCAATCAAATCACCGTGAGGATCAAGGACGGCAATCCCTTCGCCATTTCGGATGCTCTGGTGAATAAGATTGAACAGCAGCGTTGATTTGCCAGTGCCACTGGCACCAATGATGTGCGTGTGGTGAACCCGCTGTTCGGGCGTCAATCGGACGGAAACAGTGTCGCCCGCGTGTTCGTTGCTGCCCAGGAGCAAGCCGCCTTCGTGACGGACAATCGCCGGTGCCGCTTTCGATTTCGTTCTCTGCCGTTGGAAAACAGGCGAACGGACAGCACTGGTTGGGAGATGGACGAACCCAGTCAATTCATCGCTGTTGAGCAGCATTCCAGTGCGGCGGGTCTGTCTGTGCAACACGTCATTGATGTGTTCTACTAGTGGGTAATCCTCGTTGTGAAGAGGAATGAGTGCATTACCGTTTGGGTGGTCGAACACGCGCAAGGAACCAGCCAGGTCAGAGGCCAGTTGCACCATTCGCTCATAAGTTTCAGCGCACACCATGATGCGCGCCACAACGGCATATATGGTCTGCGACACCTTGCCTTCCGCCGCGCTGGTCAGTTCGGATGCGTTGACGAACAGCGGCTTGCCGTCCGGGAGCGTCACAGAGTTGATGATGCTTTCCGACCAGGGATTTTGCACTGGTTGCCAAAGGATTTGAAATAGACCGAACTCACCAGGTTGCAATTCAGCCAATGCGCCTATGATGCCGATAAATGGATCAGGGTTGCTGCTGCGCAATTGAAATATGAATTCACGCTCCAGCCCAAATTCGACCGCCAAAACTTCATCCCCAGTGGTGGCGTTAAATGCGGTTTCCAACCTGTTTTCGACGGGAATAAATACGGCTTCGGAAAAGAATGCCTGCAATTGGCGACGGACGAGCGGGGCATCCGTCGAAGCGGTGGCGAATTGAGCGGTCACTTGTTTGTGTTGCCCAATCAATTCAAAGGCGATGGGTTCGCGACACAATGAAAGACTCAGGAGAAATTGCTCAAACGCATTTTGGGAGACATCCAGTTTATTTGGCAATGAAGCCTGAAATTCCACGAGCGATTCCCGCACCAGTGGTGTTGGCTCGGGTTCGGCTTCGGTTTCATCGGCAATGGCTGGTGGTGGTGGCGGTTGACTTATTTTGCGAAACAGTGAGCTCAGGAAGGTCGGCACACGCCCGTCATCGACAACTTGGGCATCTGGCAACCGATACCCCTTGAAAACCTGAAATGGCGGTTCTGGATAAACCGGCCCGTCAAACACCTGCCAGCCGCGACCGCGTGATTCCCACTTGTAAAACTGGCTGGTCAGTTGTTCGTGGATGGAGGCCATACCTCACGACGCGGCGGGCTTTTTATCCGGGGGCAAGGGTTTGTTCAAATCCGAAACCGGGGGCGGCGGTTGCAGATACGGCACCAGTTTGAAACCCTTGGCCGCACAGGTTTCCTCGGCGATGGATTGGATGAACTGGGGAAACAGTTGCAGATAAAGATTCCGGGTATCTTCACGATAATAGGTATCCACGCGAAACCAGTCTTCGTAAATGGTGGCCAGCACAGGAATCTTGAGCAAAAAAGTATCAAGATCAGAACCGCCTTCAGCGGCGGCGTTGTGCAACACGCCGACCATGGCGAACACCAGCGTCACCGTGGCGATGGCGGCATAGCTGGCTCCCAGTGGTTTCACCAAAAGCGCATTAACCGCTCCGAAAAACAGCAGCGTTACCACGATGTGCCATAAGCGGACCAACGCCGGCACATACACCTTGCGTATGGAAAAGAAATAGAGGTTGCCAAACGGCGCGGCACAGGTGTCGATGCACAGACGCTCGCGCATCAGCCGGAGATAAACGCGTTGCTCGGACAACAACCCGCCCTCGGCAAATTTCACCCGCGAGATTTCCAGTCCGGGAATTTTCCGGGCCGCTATCTGCTGCTCGACGGTGGCGTAAAATTCCTGCGCGGAACAGGTGAAGCCATCCGCATATAACAACTCCGGTTTATCCAGTATTTCACCGCGCTGGTTCTTGAACGTGAAGATGAAGTCGATGAGCCACCGCATGGTCTGGCGAAACATTTCGCTCTTTTTGGGCTTGTCGTTGGCGGCGGCCATAGCAAGTATTTGCCATGCAGCATGGCGTTAGCCCGGCGCAATGGTCAACACTAATCCATAGTGGGGATGACCGACCCGCCAACTTATTGACGCAACTGTCCCGCCATCGCCCTCGGATTTCTTCCGCATCAGAATAACAACCCTGGAAAATAATATGGAAACATCCCCATCCTCACCGGTTCCGGAAAATGGCTATGGTTATTGGCGGCGCGTCCTGCGCCCCTTGTTCTGGTGGTCACTGCTGGTGCTGGCCATGTTTGCCTACCACCAGCATCAGTTGGCCATCGAACGAACGCGGATTAATTTTTCCGTCAATCTGCAAGGTAGTGATGTCGCGTATGCCGCATCGGTCAAAATGGACGGCCAGCCGGTGAGCAGCGGCCAAAAGATTTCGCTTGGGAGTCACACTTTTACGATCACCCATCCAAAGGCGGAAATTTTTGCCACCAACTTCTTTTGCTGGTATGGCGGCCGGGATTTCGGCCAGGTCAATTTGAAGCGGGCGATGGGCTTCCTAAACATCAACGCCAAACCGGCGGCACGCAGCATCACCATCAGCGGTCCGGAGTTTTCCCAGACGCTTAATGATTCCAAGGGCATCAATATGCTGGTGCCGACGGATATCTACCACATCCGTTGCGAATACGACCGGTGGAACGATGAAGTGAACTGGGCGGTCAATCCCGGCAACAACTTGGCCTGCATCTTTGACCCGAAACTGGGCGATTTGTCCATCACCAGCAGCGACATGCCGGCCACGTTCCAAGTCTCAAACCAGAAAGGCCAACTGATTGAGCAAGGTGATTTGCCCACCACGGTGACAGGGTTGCCCAGCGCCATTTATCAAGTGGCTGTCGAGCACAACGGGCACCGGTTGAACCGGAGCAGCTTTGTGGCCCAAGAGAAAACCACTCCGCTGTCCGTCAAATTTGCTTTCGGGTCGGTGCGGCTGGAATCTCACCCCTCCGGGGCGGCGGTCTATGCCGGAGGCAATTACCTTGGCACCACGCCGCTCGACGTCAAAGAAATGGATCCCGGCTTGGTCCGCTTTCAGCTTCAGGCACCGGGCTATGCCAATGCCGATGTTTCAGCCAATGTGACCGCGAATGAAACGTTCATGGTCAGCAGCAATCTCGTCAGCCTGAATTATGTCGAGCGGATGCGGGGCGCGCAGAACAGTTTGGCGTCAGGTGATTATCATCGGGCCGTGACCGAATTGGAACAGGCACTGGCCGCGAGGCCGAATGATGCGGAAGCGTTGCGGCTCCAACCCATTGCCAAGGGACATGAATTTATCCAGACGGCGAAGGAACTGGCGGCGCAAGACGACTTCATGGGTGCGGGTGATAAGTTGAAATCAGCACTGGTGATTTTGCCGGATGATGCGGAGGCTCAAAAGTTGCAGGCCGATTACCTGAACCACGTTCCGGAGCAGAAGACCCGGATGAAGGAGACTCAATCGCGCGAGGCGTTCAATCGGGTATGTGCGGCCAGTCCGGGTTCCCGGTATTTCGACAGCCATGAAATTCTGTGCGGCAAGCGGCCGGCGGACGAGACGCGGGATGCGATTGTGCGGACGTTTGACAGCGAGATGCCCGCGTTGAAGGTGGTGCGCAATGTGTCCCTGGCGGATGGCAACTACGAAGTGGATATGATGCAAGGTGCGGAGAATCCGCTGTCCACGATGCGGCGGGAATTGTTGATGGTCATCGGGAGCGGCAAGGACGGTCAGACGGCGGTGTATTATAAAGTGAACGAATACCAGCGGAAGGCGGTGCTGAACGTGAACATCACGCTCAACAGCATCAAAATGGACGACCGGCCGGAGGATTGGATTCCGGTGCATCCGAGCCGGATCCGGATGACGACGATTCTGTCCAATCAGGTCGCCTCTGGAATCCACATCGCGGATCGCATCATCCGCATGGCGGTCGGTCTGGTTACACCAGAATGAGCCCCGAAGTCTTCAAATTGACCAGCGTATCATTTAAGACGCCCAACGACGAACTGGCGCTGGCGAAGAAACGCAAAAAGCAATACCTGCAAAATTTATGAGCAAAAAGAATCATCGTGGTAGTGATTTCCAGGATTTCCTGAAGGAAGAAGGCATTCTTGGTGAAGTCGAGGCCCGCGCTTTGAAACAGGCGTTGAGCCTCCAATTGGATAACCTCTAAAAAATAGAGAAGCTGACCAAGACACAGATGGCGGCGCGGATGAAAACCAGCTCCGCAGTGGTGGACTGGTTGCTGGATGCATCAAATTCCTCGGTCACCCTGAACACGCTGGGCAAAGCCGCCCGAGCGCTCGGTCGCAAAGTAAAAATCGAATTGGTGCCGGCCTAAAATCTGTGCGCCGAATATTTTAGTCTGCAAACCCCGGCCAATTTGGTCGGGGGTGTTTTTATTAGAGAATGTAGATAAGCTTGTGCCAAAACCCCCGCATAGCGGACATCTATTTAATCCGGTCGGCCAACGATCATTCCAATAAAACACTTGTCCGCAGATTCTACAGGTAACACTGATGATTGCCATGATGAGGGTTATGTTATCCATTGCTGTCGAAATCCCTTAAAATCGCACATATGCTTTTGCCAAACGCCGTTCAAACTCAAGTGACCAGATTCAAACTTTCGTGCGGAAATATTTAATCGTGTCCGTCAGACCGTCGGCGAGTTTTACTTTCGGCTCCCACTTTAAAAGTTTTTTCGCCTTGGTGATGTCGGGCTTGCGCTGTTTCGGGTCGTCCTGCGGCAGCGGCTTGTGGATGATTTTACTTTTGGATTTGGTCGCCTTGATGATTTGCTCGGCAAATTCTAGCATCGTCATCTCGACGGGATTGCCAATGTTCACCGGCAAATCATAATCGCTCATCATCAGCCGATAAATGCCTTCAATCAAATCGGAGCAATAACAGAAGCTGCGCGTCTGCGTGCCTTTGCCGAAAATTGTCACGGGCTTGTTTTTCAGCGCCTGACTGATGAATGCCGGCACGACGCGACCGTCATTGATTCTCATGCGCGGGCCGTAGGTGTTGAAGATGCGCACGATGCGCGTCTGCACTTTATGCTCGCGATGATACGCCATCGTCAGCGCTTCGGCGAAGCGCTTGGCCTCGTCGTAGCAACCGCGCGGGCCGATGGTGTTGACGTTGCCCCAGTATTCTTCGGGCTGCGGATGCAGCAGCGGGTCGCCGTAAATTTCGGAAGTGGACGCGATGAGAAAACGCGCGTTTTTATTTTTCGCGAGGCCGAGCGCCTTGTGCGTGCCGAGCGAGCCGACTTTCATCGTCTGGATCGGAATCTGTAGATAATCAATCGGGCTGGCGGGCGAGGCGAAATGCCAGACGTAATCCACCGGGCCTTCGAGAAAAATAAACTCGGTAACGTCCTGCTGGATGAATTTGAAATTTTGATTGCCGCCGAGGTGCGCAATATTGTCCGCCGAACCGGTGACAAAATTATCGAGGCCGATGACTTTGTGGCCGCGCGACAAAAGCAAATCGGTGAGGTGCGAGCCAAGAAAACCGGCGGCACCGGTGACGACGGACGTAGGCGGTCGGAATTTAGCTCTAGTCATAATGTAATTTCAAAGTTCTAGTTGCGCCGTGTTTCATTTCATCGTCCCACGCTCTTGTAAATCCAGCCAAGCTTTTCCATCTCCGCCGGGTCAAACAGATTGCGCCCGTCGAACATAATCGGATGCGTCAGACCTTTTTTCGCGCGGACCAGGTCAAGCTGCTTGAATTCGTCCCATTCCGTCGCAATCACCAGCGCGTCGCAGCCCTCGACCACGGCGTTCATGTCGTCAACGTAAGTCACGTTCGGCAGCAGCGACTTCGTCTTGTCCATCGCCTTCGGATCGTGGACGCGGAGCGTCGCGCCTTCCTTCAAAAGTTTCTGGCACAAATTAATCGCCGGCGAACTCCGCACGTCGTCGGTGTTCTGCTTGAACGCCAAGCCAAGCACGCCGATTTTTTTGTCCTTCAACACCCAGAGCGTGTCCGTGATTTTTTTCACGAACCGATCCATCTGGTCGGCGTTGATGCGCTGAACTTCCTTGAGCAACTTGAAATCATAACCAATCTGCTCGGCAATCTTGATGAACGCGCTCAAGTCCTTCGGAAAACAACTACCGCCGAAACCGATGCCGGCGTTGAGGAATCGGCGACCGATGCGTTCATCCAAGCCGATGCCCTGCGCGACTTCCTGCACGTTCGCGCCGGCGGCTTCGCAGACGGTGGCGATGGCATTGATGTAGGAAATCTTGAGCGCGAGGAACGAATTCGCCGCGTGCTTGATGAGTTCCGCCGAGTTGATGTCGGTGACGATGATGGGCGCGTTGAACGGCGTGTAAATCTCCTTCATCGCCGCAACCGGACGCGGCGAACCAACGCCGATGACGACGCGGTCGGGCTTCATCAAATCGCCGACAGCAAAACCTTCGCGGAGAAATTCGGGATTGCTGACGACATCAAATTCCACTCTCGCGGGGCAGTAGCGCTTGATGGTCTCGGTGACTTTTTCACCGGTCTTCACCGGCACGGTGCTTTTATCCACCACTATCT
>Ga0075014_100000464_pt1 | contig 10857 bp, 5 predicted proteins | sample AleBraG_ABR_2014_FD_71472 | JGI IMG/M metagenome (GOLD analysis project Ga0075014, IMG submission 71472) | Freshwater sediment microbial communities in response to fracking from Pennsylvania, USA - Alex Branch Run_MetaG_ABR_2014 | ecosystem: Environmental > Aquatic > Freshwater > Creek >... | reverse complement strand
CATCAGCTGATGACATCGGCCTTCGTCGGCGAGGCGCAGGCCAAGGGGAAAGACGACCCGGAGGACCTTTATCGCGTCGATGAAGTCGTGCCCGGCGACAAGACCGCTCCGGCCGTGGGCGATACCGGCTGCAGCGTGCAGTGGCCGGCCTGAGGATAAAACGTTCAATGATCCGGGAACACTGCTCCCGGATCATTGAACATATGGGGATGTGTCCGGTGCATTATGACGCAACTGCTTCTCTTTAACGTAACCAACGGCCTCATCATCGGCGCCTTCTACGTCCTGATGGCGCTTGGCCTTTCGCTCATTCTCAATCTGAGCAATGTCATCAACTTCGCTCACGGCGGATTTCTCGTCATCGGCGGCTACATCGCGTATACCATCACGCCCTATGTCGGGTTTTGGGGCGCCCTGCTGGTGGCGCCACCCCTGACGGCGATCCTTGGTCTCATCGTCGAACGCGTTTTGATTCGCCCGCTCTATGGACGCGACCCGCTTTACAGTCTGCTGCTGACCTTCGGCCTCGCATTCATCATCGAGGACGGTACGCGGTTCATCTGGGGCCCGCAGGGCAAGCCCGTCACCATTCCGCCGTTTCTGGCCCAGCCCCTGAGCAACGACCTGTTCTTCATCACCGGCTATCGCCTGTTCATGGTGGCGGTCGTCATGGTCGCGGTCGCGCTGTTGTTCCTTCTATTGCGTTATACGCGGCTTGGGATTCGTATCCGGGCGGGCACGCTCGACCTTGAAACCGTCGCAGCACTCGGCATCAACGTTCAAAGGCTGCGCTCGCTCAATTTCGCCGTCGGCATCTTCCTTGCGGGCCTCTCCGGCGTGCTCGCGGCCGGTCAATTGGGTCTTGAACCCACCATGGGTACGGGGCTTTTGATGCCGAGTTTCATCGCCATCATCGTTGGCGGCATCGGCAGCCTGCCGGGAACGCTGGCCGGCGGCCTGCTGATAGGGGTGGCTTCGGGGCTGACCGCGGTGTTCTATCCAGCCGCGAGCGAGGCGGTCATCTACATCCTGATGGCGGTCGTGCTGCTGTTGCGCCCGCGCGGACTGTTCGGCGAAGAAGGAATGATGAGTTGAGCGCCGAGCACACCCGCAAGCTGATCGTCCTTGCGGCGATCTGGGCTCTCCTGATCCTCGCCCCCTATTGGATGGTACCGCTCGGCGGCTATACCGCGCTTGCCACCCGGGTACTCGTGCTCGGGCTCGCGGCGATGTCGGTGAATTTCCTGCTTGGTTTTACCGGGGTGCTGTCGTTCGGCCACGCGGCCTGGTTTGGACTTGGGGCCTATGGCGCCGGGCTGACGCTCAAATTCCTGGCGCCCAGCACGCCGCTTGCGCTCGTCCTCGGCATGCTGCTCGGCGGCATTTGCGGCGCGATTCTCGGCACCCTGATCGTGCGACGACGCGGCGTCTACTTCGCGATGGTGACGATCGCTTTCGGCCAGGTGTTCTATTACATCGCCTTTCAATGGAGTTCGCTGACCGGCGGCGACGACGGATTGCGCGGATTCTCCCGCCAACCGATCGATTTCGGCGCCTTCAGGCTCGATATCCTTTCGAACGCCACCACCTTCTACTACTTCGTGCTGTTCTGCTTTGCCCTTTGTGTCGGCGCCATGGGATTCATCCTGCGTTCGCCGTTCGGACGTACCATGATTGCGATCCGGGAGAACGAGCGCCGTGCCCGCTTCCTCGGCATTCCCGTTGAACGGCACATCTGGATCGCGTTCACGCTGTCCTGCTTTTTCATGGGATTTGCCGGCGCACTCTACGCGCTCGTCAACAATTTCGCAGACCCAAGGGGACTGCACTACAGCCAGTCCGGCGATTTCGTCATGATGGCGGTGATGGGCGGGATGCGCAGTTTCTGGGGTCCTTTGCTTGGCGCTGCCGTCTTTGTCGTCTTGCAGGACTATCTGTCGAGCATCACCGTCAACTGGATGTCGTTCGTCGGTCTGCTGTTCGTCCTCGTGGTTCTGTTCTTTCCGCGCGGTCTGCTTGGCTTCCTGCAGCGGAGCAAGGCATGAACGTTCTCGAAATCAACGGCGTCACCAAGCGATTCGGCAATCTGGTCGCGGTGCGCGATGTTTCGCTCAACGTCGCAAAGGGCGAGTTGTGCGCGATCATCGGGCCCAATGGCGCCGGCAAGACCACGTTCTTCAACCTGATCAGCGGATTCTTTCCGCCGACTTCCGGCAGCATCGCGTTCGACGGTCGCGATATCACCCGCCTGTCCACGCATGAACGGGTGACGCGGGGCATGGCCAGGACTTTCCAGATCACTGAAATTTTTCCCGAATTGACCGTGTTCGAAAACGTCCGCATCGCCGCAGAGGTCGCCGGCGGATATCGCCTGCGCCCCTGGATCAGCGGTTCGGAAAGTTCGCTTCTCCACGCAGACGTCGAACAGACGCTCAAAATGGTATCGCTGGACGGCAAGGCGCACAGGCTGGTCGGCGAACTCGCCCATGGCGACCAGCGCGCCGCCGAAATCGCGATGGCGCTGGCCTTGAAGCCGCATCTGCTGCTGCTCGACGAGCCGACGGCGGGAATGGGCGACCAGGAAACGTTCCAGGTCACCCAGCTGATCCGCCAATTGCACCGTAACAGCAACTACACCATCGTGCTGATCGAGCATGACATGCGCGTGGTATTTCACCTCGCCGACCGCATCTGCGTGCTCGATCAGGGCCGGATGCTGGCGCAGGGCACCCCGAAGGAGATTGCAGCCAACGAGACCGTACAGGCCGCCTATCTGGGGAACGCCGCATGACCGCAGCGCTCACTGCCGAGGGCATTCACACTTATTACGGCAAAAGCCATATCCTGCATGGCGTCAGCCTTTCGGTTGCCGAGGGCAGGATCACCGCCTTGCTCGGGCGCAACGGGGCAGGCAAGACCACGACGCTGCGCAGCCTGATGGGCCTGACACCCGCGCGGCAGGGCAAGGTCACCGTGTTCGGCCAGGACACCACGCACTGGCCGACCTTTCAGATCGCCGCCGCGGGGGTCGGCTACGTGCCGGAGGGCCGCCGCATCTTCGCCAATCTCAGCGTCGAGGAAAATCTCAAGGTTCCGCTCGAACGTAGCGGGCCCTGGACGATCGAGCGGATTTACCAGCTGTTTCCCCGGCTCGAGGAACGCAAGCACAATCGCGGGCGCCAGCTCTCCGGCGGCGAGCAGGAGATGTTGTCGATCGCGCGAGCGTTGCTGTTGAACCCCAGGCTGCTCATGCTCGATGAACCGTCGCAAGGCCTGGCACCGCTGATCGTCCGGGAGGTATTCCGCATTATCCAGCAGATGAAGGCCGAGGGCATATCGGTGCTGCTGGTCGAACAGAATGCACGGATGAGTCTGGAGATCGCAGACGACGCCTATGTGCTGGATGATGGGGTGGTGGTTTACTCAGGTTCCGCGCACGAGCTTGCGGCCGACGAAGCGCGCGTCCGCGCGCTTGCCGGCGCCAGCGCCGAGGAATGGACGCTGAGTTGAGGTTTTGCGAACCGGGCTCGGGACGCTCTCCGCACTCCGCTCTTTCGTCCGGCCGGCTTTCCCCGTACAATCGGGACCTCTTCGTCATGCGCCAAGCGGTTCGCAGCCGGATTTTGCGATGAAAGTACGGGCCAGCAATGTGACGATCGGAACCACGGCACTCGTGGTCATCGCGATTGCGTTCTTCGGCCTGCTCGGCTTGCGGAAATACCACAGCATCGCGCAACGATCCCAGCTGCGCATCGTCTTTGAGGGATCCGCGAGCGGCCTGCGCAAGGGCGGCGGCGTGAATTTCGACGGCGTGCAGGTCGGAGACATCATATCGCTGAAGCTGGATAATCCGCGCAAGGTCGTCGCTCTTGTCCGGGTCGACAACAGCGCTCCGATCCGCAAGGATACGGCCGTGGGTCTGGAATTCCAGGGGCTGACCGGCGTCGCTGCGATAGCGCTGACGGGCGGTTCACCGACCGCGCCAGCCGCGCCGCTTGACTCCGACGGCATCCCGGTCCTGACCGCGGACTTGAGCGAGATCCAATCGGTCCGCGATACGTTGCACAACGTAGACCGCATCCTGGTCGGCAACCAGGCCACCATCAAGGATGCGTTGTTGGGCTTTCAAACTTATACGTCATCGCTTGCCAGCAAGGGCGACGCCATCGAAAAGGTGGTCGCCAGGGCGGACGGCGCGTTCGCGAGCTTCAGCAGCGCCATGGCCAGGATCGACAGCATCGTGCCAGGGCTCGCGGAGGGAAAGGTCGACGAATTGTTCGAGAAGATGCATGAGATCCGCGAGTTCGCGGGAACCTTCAACAAGAAGTCCGCTATCGTGATGGAGGAAGGCCGTCGCACACTTATCGATATCAGCCAGTCGGCGATCCAGATGACCCATAAACTCGACATCCAGCAGGCGGTGGACGCCGCCAATCCACCGCCGCCGAGAAAGCCGAACCCGAAGCGTTCTGAGGTTCCCGCTGTTCGCTGAGCCTGACTGCAAAGTGTCGGTTGCGCTGCATTGCTGTTCCCGGGGGCGGAACCCGAACGGCAAAGCGTTGATCCTTCGCCTTGAGGGAGCCGGCCCCAAAAGCGTCCCGATGATCGGCTTAAACAGCCCATTGACCATCAATTCAAAATTTTTAATTCGCGGCGGGAACAATTGTTCCGTTGCCGCTTTAATTATCTTCAGCCGAATCCGGCCGGCTAACAATCTGTAATATCTCGGGATTTTGCTTGCTTCACGGCAGTTTGCACGATCTTATCGTGCGAAAAAATTGCGACATGGCTGCGTAGATTTCTGCGCGTCGTTTCCGGCTATCGAGGGGAATCTCGCATGAGTGATCTCGGCTCCGCCACGCCATCCGCGCGCCGCCGCGCCAAAGTCAAACCAAATGGCAACGGCAAGCCGGATCCTTCACAGGAGTTGCTTCAGGCATTGCAGGCGATGCGAAGCGGCGACTTCTCGGTACGCATGACGGGCGATCACCTCGGCATCGACGGCAAGATCGCGGATACGTTCAATGAAATCGTCGCCGCCAATCAGCGGATGGCCCAGCAGCTCGAGCGCGTGGGCCAGGCAGTCGGCCGCGAAGGCAAGACACGCCAGCGCGTCAAGTTCGGCCTTGCCTCCGGCTCATGGGCCGACATGGAAGGCTCGGTCAACACCCTGATCGACGACCTGTTGTGGCCGACGCGCGAAGTGACGCGCGCGGTCGCTGCCGTCGCACAAGGCGACCTGCTGCAGACGGTGAAACTCGACGTCGATGGCCGCCCTCTGGGCGGTGAATTCCTGCAATCGGCGACGCTCGTCAACACGATGATCAAACAGCTTAGCGTTTTCACCTCCGAGGTGACCCGCGTCGCACGCGAGGTCGGCACCGAAGGCAAGCTTGGCGGTCAGGCGCAAGTTCCGGAAGTGACGGGCGTCTGGAAGGACCTCACCGAAAGCGTCAACTCGATGGCCAACAACCTCACCGGCCAGGTCCGCAACATCGCCGAAGTCACCATCGCGGTCGCCAACGGCGATCTTTCCAAGAAGATCACCGTCGACGTTCGCGGCGAAATCCTGCAGCTGAAGGAAGCCATCAACACCATGGTGGACCAGCTTCGCTCGTTCGCTTCGGAAGTCACCCGCGTCGCGCGCGAAGTCGGCACCGACGGCAAGCTCGGCGGTCAGGCGATCGTGCCCGGCGTCGCCGGAACCTGGAAGGACCTGACCGACTCCGTGAACGCGATGTGCGGCAACCTGACCGCACAGGTGCGCAACATCGCCAACGTCACCACCGCGGTCGCGCGCGGCGACCTGTCGCGCAAGATCACGGTCGACGTTCGCGGCGAAATCCTGGAGCTGAAGGACACCATCAACACGATGGTCGACCAGCTCAACTCGTTCGCTTCCGAAGTGACCCGCGTGGCGCGCGAGGTCGGCACCGAAGGCAAGCTCGGCGGTCAGGCGCAGGTGCCCGGCGTCGCCGGCACGTGGAAGGACCTCACCGACAACGTCAACTTCATGGCCAGCAATCTTACCGCGCAAGTCCGCAACATCGCCGATGTGGCGACTGCGATCGCGGGCGGCGATCTTTCCAAGAAGATCACGGTGAACGTGTCCGGCGAAATCCTTCAGCTGAAGGAAACGCTCAACACCATGGTCGACCAGCTCAACGCGTTTGCCGGCGAAGTGACGCGCGTGGCGCGCGAAGTCGGCACCGAAGGCCGGCTCGGCGGCCAGGCCAACGTGCTTGGCGTCGCCGGCACCTGGAAGGACCTGACCGAGAGCGTCAACTCGATGGCCAGCAACCTCACCGCGCAGGTCCGCAACATCGCCGAAGTGACCACCGCCGTTGCCAACGGCGACCTCTCGAAGAAGATCACGGTGGACGTGCGCGGCGAAATCCTGGAGCTGAAGGACACCATCAACACCATGGTCGACCAGCTCAACGCGTTTGCCGGCGAAGTGACGCGCGTGGCGCGCGAGGTCGGCACGGAAGGCAAGCTCGGCGGCCAGGCACTGGTGCGCGGCGTGGCCGGAACCTGGAAGGACCTCACCGACAGCGTCAACTCGATGGCCAGCAACCTGACCGGCCAGGTCCGCAACATCGCCGAAGTCGCGACCGCGGTGGCAAAGGGTGACCTGTCGAAAAAGATCACGGTGAACGTGTCGGGCGAAATCCTGCAGCTGAAGGAAACGCTCAACACCATGGTCGACCAGCTCAACGCGTTTGCCGGCGAAGTGACGCGCGTGGCGCGCGAAGTCGGCACCGACGGCAAGCTCGGCGGCCAGGCCCAGGTGACCGGCGTCGCCGGCACCTGGAAGGACCTCACCGACAGCGTGAACTCGATGGCAGGCAACCTGACCGCGCAGGTCCGCAACATCGCCGAAGTGGCGACCGCGATTGCCGGCGGCGACCTCTCTCGAAAGATCACGGTGGACGTGCGCGGCGAGATCCTGCAGTTGAAGGAAACGCTCAACACCATGGTCGACCAGCTCAACCGCTTCGCAGGCGAGGTGACGCGCGTGGCGCGCGAGGTCGGCACCGAAGGCCGTCTTGGCGGTCAGGCCAACGTGCCGGGCGTCGCCGGCACCTGGAAGGACCTCACCGACAGCGTGAACTCGATGGCGGGCAACCTGACCGCGCAGGTTCGCAACATCGCCGAAGTGACCACGGCGGTGGCGCGCGGCGACCTGTCGCGCAAGATCACCGTGGACGTGAAAGGCGAAATCCTCGAACTGAAGAATACCATCAACACCATGGTCGACCAGCTCAACGCGTTCGCATCCGAAGTGACGCGCGTGGCGCGCGAGGTCGGCACCGAAGGCAAGCTTGGCGGCCAGGCCGAGGTGCCCGAGGTCGCCGGCACCTGGAAGGACCTCACCGACAACGTCAACTTCATGGCCTCGAACCTGACCGCGCAGGTCCGCAACATCGCGGAAGTGGCGACCGCGATCGCCGGCGGCGACCTGTCGAAGAAGATCACCGTGGACGTGCGCGGCGAAATCCTGCTGCTCAAGGACACTCTGAACACGATGGTCGAGCAGTTGCGCTCGTTCGCCGCCGAAGTGACGCGCGTGGCGCGCGAAGTCGGCACCGAAGGCCGGCTGGGCGGCCAGGCCGTTGTGCCCGGCGTCGGCGGCACCTGGAAAGACCTCACCGATAACGTCAACCTGCTTGCGGCCAACCTCACCACGCAAGTCCGCAACATCGCCGAAGTGACCACGGCGGTGGCGCGCGGCGACCTGTCGCGCAAGATCACCGTGGACGTCAAGGGCGAGATTCTCGAGCTGAAGAACACCATCAACACCATGGTCGACCAGCTCAACGCTTTCGCCGGCGAGGTGACGCGCGTGGCGCGCGAGGTCGGCACCGAAGGCAAGCTCGGCGGACAGGCGCAGGTGCCGGGCGTCGCCGGTACCTGGAAAGACCTCACCGATACCGTGAACTTCATGGCCGCCAATCTCACCGAGCAGGTTCGCGGCATCGTCAAGGTCGTGACCGCGGTTGCCAACGGCGACCTGAAGCAGAACCTGACCGTGAAATCGAAGGGCGAAGTCGCCGCACTTGGCGACACGATCAACAACATGACCGAAACGCTGGCGACCTTTGCCGACCAGGTCACCAGCGTGGCGCGCGAGGTGGGCGTGGAAGGACGCCTCGGCGGCCAGGCCAACGTGCCCGGCGCCGCCGGCACATGGAAGGACCTCACGGGCAACGTCAACCTGCTGGCGGCCAACCTCACCTCTCAGGTCCGCGCCATCGCCGAAGTCGCGACCGCCGTCACCAAGGGCGACCTGACGCGTTCAATTCAGGTCGACGCCAGGGGCGAAGTCGCGGAGCTGAAGGACAACATCAATACGATGATCACCAACCTCCGGCTCACCACAGACCTCAATACCGAGCAGGACTGGTTGAAGACCAACCTGGCACGATTCACCAACATGCTGCAGGGGCAGCGTGACCTGACGACGGTGGGCCGGCTGCTGCTGACCGAGCTGACGCCACTGGTGAACGCCCATATGGGTGTGATCTACCAGGTCGAAAACGAGGACAGCCCGCAAATGCGGCTGCTGGCGGCCTACGCCAGCGACGGCATCTCACCGCATCCGCAAGTCGTGCAGTTCGGCGAGGGGCTGGTCGGGCAATGCGCGCTGGATAAACGGCAGCGGCTGGTGTGGGATATCCCGGACGACACGGTTCCGATCAACTCGGCGCTGATGCGTCTCAGGCCGAAGAATCTCGTGGTGCTGCCGGTGCTGTTCGAGAATCAGGTCAAGGCCGTCATCGAGCTTGCTTCCGTCAGCTCGTTTACGACCTCGCAGATGACCTTCCTGGAGCAACTGACCGATTCCATCGGCATCGTGCTCAATTCCATCGAGGCGACGATGCAGACCGAAGGTCTGTTGAAGCAGTCGCAGCAGCTTGCCGGAGAACTGCAGACGCAACAGAAGGAATTGCAGCAGACCAACGAGCAGCTCGAGCAGAAGGCCCAGCAACTGGCCGAGCGTAATGTCGAAGTGGAGCGCAAGAACCAGGAAATCGAGCAGGCGCGGCGTGCGCTCGAGGAAAAAGCCACCGAGCTTTCGCTGACCTCCAAATACAAGTCGGAATTTTTGGCCAACATGTCCCACGAGCTGCGCACCCCGCTCAACAGCATCCTGATTCTGGGTCAGCAGCTGACCGAGAACCCCGACGGCAACCTCACGGGCAAACAGGTCGAATTCGCCCGGACGATTCATGGCGCGGGTACCGATCTTCTGAACCTGATCAGCGATATTCTGGACCTCTCGAAGATCGAGTCAGGCACCGTGACGGTGGATGCGGAAGACATCCTCACCTCCAACCTGCTCGAGACGGTCGGGCGCCCGTTCCGGCACGAGGCGGAAAACCGGCAATTGTCGTTCGATATCGTGGTCGATCCGAACCTCGGACGCAGTATCAATACCGACTCCAAGCGGCTGCAGCAGGTCCTGAAAAATCTGCTGTCGAACGCATTCAAGTTCACTGCAGAAGGCGGCGTGCGGCTCAGCGTGTCGGCGGCGCTCGGCGGCTGGAGCGCGGAACATCCCGTTCTCAACCACTCGCCTGCGGTGATCGCCTTCGAGGTGTCCGACACCGGTATCGGCATTCCTCAGGAGAAGCAGAAGCTGATCTTCGAAGCCTTCCAGCAGGCCGACGCCGGCACGAGCCGGAAATACGGCGGCACGGGTCTTGGCCTTGCGATCAGCCGCGAACTTGCCAACCTGCTTGGCGGCGAGATCCATCTGCAAAGTACGCCGGGAAGGGGCAGCGTCTTCACCCTCTACTTGCCGCTGAAATATTCCGGGCCGACGGTGGCGGCGCGCTTCAGCGCGTCGTCGCAGTACAGCAGCAGCGTCGCGCCGGCGCTGCCGGCCGCCGCCGAGCAGCGCGTGCTCGACCAGCTTCTCGACGACCGGCTCAATCTCGAACCCGGCGACACCATTCTTCTCATCGTCGAAGACGATCCGCACTATGCGCGGGTGCTGGTCGATCTGGCGCGCGACAAGGGTTTCAAGGTTCTCCTCGCCGCTCGCGGCTCGGAAGCGCTGGAGCTCGCCAAACAATACCAGCCGACCGCCGTGTCGCTCGATGTCTTCCTGCCCGACATGCTCGGCTGGACGGTGCTGAGCCAGCTCAAGCACAACCCGTTGACGCGGCACATCCCTGTTCAGATCATCACGCTGGACGAAGATCGTCAGCATGCCCTGGCGCGCGGGGCATTTTCCTTCGTCAACAAGCCGACCACGACCGAGGGGGTGAGCGCAGCGCTGTCGCAGATCAAGGAGTATGCCAGGCCCCGCCGCAAACGTCTCCTGATCGTGGAGGACAATGCGGCGGAACAGATGAGCATCAGGGAGCTGCTCGATCACGACGACATCGAGATCGTCACGACCGATACGGGTGCCGGCGCGCTTGCAGCCTTGCGCCAAAATCCCTGCGACTGCGTCGTGCTCGATTTGCGCCTGCCCGACATGACCGGCTTCCAGGTTCTGGACTCCATTCGCAACGATAATGCCTTGTCCGAGGTGCCGGTCGTGGTGTTCACCGGGCGCGAGCTTTCGGTCGAGGAGGATGCGGAGCTCCACACCATGGCGCGCAGCATCGTGGTCAAAGGCGTGGAATCGCCGGAGCGGCTGTTGGATGAAACGTCCCTGTTCCTGCATCGCGTGATTACGGAACTGCCGATCGACAAGCAGCGGATGCTGGAAAAGCTCAACAGTTCCGATGAGGATCTCGTTGGCCGTACCGCACTTCTGGTCGACGACGACGCGCGCAACATCTTCGCGCTTTCCAGCGTCCTCGAGCGTCGCGGCATGAAGGTTCTTACCGCGACGACCGG
>Ga0075014_100000461_pt1 | contig 10900 bp, 7 predicted proteins | sample AleBraG_ABR_2014_FD_71472 | JGI IMG/M metagenome (GOLD analysis project Ga0075014, IMG submission 71472) | Freshwater sediment microbial communities in response to fracking from Pennsylvania, USA - Alex Branch Run_MetaG_ABR_2014 | ecosystem: Environmental > Aquatic > Freshwater > Creek >... | reverse complement strand
GTACAGCATGCCCACGCAAGCCCATGGCGAGCGCAACCAGGAACCGTTCCTGCGGATGCGTACCGTGCATTGGTACGACGTGAAGTTTTCCGGGACCAAAGCGGCGGTGAACGATGAGATCACGATCACCGGCAAGTTCCGGATCTTCGAAGACTGGCCGGAAATTCTGCCCAAACCCGACACGATTTTTCTAGGGCTTGCCTCGCCGGGCGGGGCGATGACGCGCGTCGAATCCTATATCGACGGCGTGCCGGCGATCCAGTCAACCGGTCTTCAGCTTGGCCGCGACTATGACTTCAAGATCGTGGTCAAGGGCCGCATTCCCGGCCGGTGGCACATCCATCCGATGCTCAATATCCAGAAAGCCGGACCGCTGCCGGGCCCCGGCGAATGGATCGACGTTACCGGAAATTTCAGCGATTTCCGGCAGCCGGTTACGACGCTCGACGGAACCCAGATCGCCAATCTCGAGAACTGGGGTCTCGGTACGGTATTTAGCTGGCACGCCCTTTGGTTTGTCCTCGCCATCCTGTGGTTGCTGTGGTGGATAAGACGGCCGCTCCTGCTACCGCGTTACATGGCGCTGAAGGCCGGTCGCGAGGATGCGCTGATCACGCGCCAGGACCGGATCGTTGCCGCTGCGTCGCTGGCTTGCATTATCGTGCTTGTGAGCGGCGGATTCCTATGGGCCGAGAACCAATATCCAAACACCATCCCGCTGCAGGGCGGACGGGTGCGGGTCAATCCATTGCCAATCCCGCCGCAAGCGGTCGACCTCAAAGTGACAAAGGCGAACTACGACGTTCCAGGGCGGGCAATGCGGATCACGATCAATATCACGAACAAATACACCAAGCCTCTGCAGCTCGGGGAATTCACCAGCGCCAATTTGCGCTTTGTCGATCATTCGGTTCCTGCTGCCAACGCGCATGTTGACCCGGCCTATCCGAAGGAATTGCTGCCGAAGTCAGGCTTGCAAGTGGAGCCGAATACTCCTCTGCAACCCGGCGAAACCAGGACCGTAAAGTTCGTTGCCGCGGATGTGGCTTGGGAGGCCGAGCGCTTGACGAGCCTGATGCGCGATCCAGATAGCAGCTTTGGTGGGCTGCTGTTTTTCTACGACAGCGACGGCGAGCGGCATATCGCCAACGTTTATGGGACGATCGTTCCGACTTTCGTTCGCTGACGGCAGCGCAATGATGTGGAGCGCGCGATGAACCTTCACCTCACGCGCTGCGCTGTCGGATTGTTTTGGCTATTCGCCGCCGTATTCATGGCCGGCGAGGTGACCGCGCATGGCGGGCTCAGCATGGAAAAGGACTACTGCAAGCTCCGCGTTGGCCCGTACGTCATGCACTTCACCGGTTACCAACCCGGAGACGGGTACAGGCAAGAGTTCTGTGAGGACATCCCCTCGACAGGGGAGACGATCGTCATTCTGGATTTTATCGATGACGCGCTGAGGGATCTTCCGGTAGCCGTCAGGATCATCCGGGACGATGGCAGCGGGCGCGATCTCGACAGTGCGACCGTCTATCATGTTCCGTCGAAGGTTTACCCGAAGGGGACCTTCTCATTCGACTATCAATTCCAACAGCCGGGAAATTATATCGGGCTTGTTACAGTCGGCGACGAAAATCAACAAGTGATCGGACGGTTTCCCTTCTCGGTCGGGGCGCCATTTTATCTACGGTATTCATCTCTGGCGGCACTCTTCGCCATCGGTTTCGGTCTGGTCTACGGCATTTGGCGTTGGCGTCGCGCCGCGAAGGGAGCGGCGGCTACATGACGCCCGTAGGTGGCGACGGTATCGCTCGATCTCGTCACCCGCCGAGTGTCCGTTCCGGGTCGACAGTGTTGAAAAAGTCTCTCTTGGCTGATGAGCGAAGATTTTTAGGACCGTTGATGCGTCTGGTTCGCGGCGGCCGCAGCGACATCAAATGATTTCGCCGGCCGAGACGAAATATTGTCAGCCGGCATTGGCACGATCCCAACGCCATAAACTCATCGGCCGCAAAATCCAGGCGAATTGCCAAGAATAGCAAATCCGCTGCAGATTCCAGAAACAGCCAGGCCGCGGATCATTTCCAAGCCAAGCGAGCGGACTAAGCGCTGTGATCGCACCGCCGCATTTAGTGGCCTCTTGAGATCATTAAACCTTGCTCCAGCCTGTGACTCCTTAGTTTCGCTAAGAGTGATCCATCATACGGTCGAAGGAGCCAAGGGATGGCTCGGCTTTGCTGTCGCGGCCTCCTCCGACCACATGAGAACTTCTTCCTGTCCTAATCCGGTAAGGCGCGCTGTGTCCAAGCATCACGCGCGCGAGCGCATCGTCCGGTCACAAGTCGCGACCGCGTTTACCATCTTCGCACCGCGCGATATCAATTTTGCAATTGTGGTGTATTCTGAATGCATGCATGTCGATCGACTTGCATTGATTCAACTTTTGGGGACCACGGAGGGCAACATGGCCAAGAAAGCGAAGAAAGCAAAGAAGTCAAAGAAGACAGCCAAGAAAAAAAAGAAGTAATCGTTCGACGAAAACTCACAAGATTCGGATAGCGCCTGTTCGTTGCGTTCTTCGCAGCACAGACGGGAGCATCTTTCGCCGAAAGAATATCCGAACAAAAACATTCAGGCCGGCCCCTTATGCAGATGGCTGCTGCATAACGGTCCGGTTTTTCGTTGCGACCAGACCAAGCGGGCGACGCCGATACCGAATCTCAGCCTTCAGCCACAGGGAAAGTTCGAGCCCTATGGCAAGCCGCTCATCAAAGCCGGTTGCAGGTGGATCAACAGCACGGCGGCGGCCGCAAGTTGGGAAGGCCTCGGAATGGATTTCGTCGGGCTCTGACTTTGTGCCTTCGCGCATCGGTGGTTATGGAGTTTCGACGTCCGCTTCGCACCCCAGAAGCGGCCGTTTCATAACCGCTCACTACACGAATCAGGCCACGATGCTCCCGTGCCGAAAATGACAATCCGGCATTTGCAAATTTCCTGAAGCTATTGGGCGACCGCTATCCGCTGCCGGTGGATCGCGCTTGAGTTGCTCGACGCATTTTTGCGAACACGCGGTCCGTTGCCATAAACCGCGCCAACGCACCCGCAGATGCGATTGCCTTCATCGGATCGAGACCCCCCGGTCAGGGGCTGATCGGCCAGCACCGCGTCAAGATTCATCGGTATTTCCGGCACACGAACGCGCTGGCGCTTTGTCAGCTATCGCAATGATGAATGCAGGTCGGAAGCGCGCAAGGATTTCTGCTGCGCTTGTCTTCGCTGACCTACGCCAGGTTACGAATGAGATCGAGGAAGCGCACCAATATTCGAACCTGGCAGATGCCATCCAACGAGATCGCTGCCTTCTCTTGTCGTCGTATGAGTCAGTATCGCTTGCGTATACAATGGCGCGCTCGACGTTGAGGGTGCTGACGTGGAAAAGCACAGGAAGACAACCAACCGCGGACAAGTGTTGCGCGCGCTCCGGGGCCACTCGCGAGCCGGCGTTGTTGATTTCTTTGAAGTCCAATCTTCCATTCTTCGACCTTGGCCACTCGCGGCGCGGTCAGAATGAAAAACCGCATGTTTCAAGAAGTACCTGATTTCATTGGTTAAATACTGGCTGGCGACGCAGTGATGATCGCGCCCGTCTCCACGCAAATTCCGTGCTAACAGGGAATTTTACAGGGAATTTTGCGATTTCGAGGCTCCGAGAGCCTATTTCGTGGCTAGAAACCACTGCGCTGCAGTGACTTCTTGCGCAATTCCCTAAACAAATTAACAGGGAAAACTTTTCGAAGAACAGGGAAGACATTGGCTGGATCAGGGAATTGTTCAGCGAGATAGAGGTCGTATCGGCATCGTCAGTATCAGTAGGGTCTTCACCCAATAAGACTGCATATCTGCCTAGCGTGTTGCTTGTTGCCGCGCTGAGCCCCTAAGAAACGACGGTCCATTGAAGCCGCGCGGGACGTGATGTCGGCTATTGGCTCCTCCAAAAACAGGCATAGCACGTCAAATCCGTTTCATAGTGCTGTCACCAACCACTTGAAGGTCGATCCTGCTGATCAGATCCGAACGGAGCACCTCGGAGGCGTTGATGGCGGCCGTCGTCTGTCGCAACGTACTGACGTTCGATCCGAACGACACGATTCCACCTAGCACCACGGCAATCGATCCGATGGCGGCGACTTGATTGGATCCGAATAGGCCGAGCACCATAACGAGCAGCAATGCGACGCCGACGGCAATTGCCACCTTGGAAACCAGTATCATCTTTCGGCATCGCTCGGAGACCTCGGCGAGCTCCTCTAGCCGCGCTTCGATCTCTGAAATCTCGTCGATCGGGTTGTCATCGTCCATCAGATTCAAGATCGAAATCCGCAAGGTTCACTGTCGGAAGTGGTGGCAGGTCGGCTGCCTGCCAATAACGGGCACCGCTCTACTCTTCGGCGGCACGCCGGGCCGGCGCTGTGAGCGGCAGGATGATCTGGATTTTCGTTCCTCCGCCGGGCGCGCTGTCAACATTGAGCTGCCCGCCCAGACGATTGGTGACGATGTTGTGGACGATATGCAGGCCGAGCCCAGTGCTGCCGCTCTCGCGGCGCGTCGTGAAGAACGGATTGAAGGCCTGGCGCCTGACGTCAGCGCTCATGCCGCAGCCATTGTCGAAAAACAGGATTTCGACTTTGTCGCTGCCCGACGCCCGCACTGTGATGTCGATCGCGCCTCCCTTACCGTCCGGAAACGCGTGCATGACCGCATTGAGGAAAAGGTTAGTTAGTGCCTGTCCGTAAGGTCCTGGATAACTGTTCATCGCAAGATCAGGCTGGCACTCGACGTTGAGCGCGATATTTTTTTCCCGCAACGCCGGCCGCAGGCTGACGAGAACCTGCTCGGTCAGATCGCCGGCATAAAAATCGCGCCGATCCAGATAACCCTGATCGACCGCCACTTGCTTGAACGACTGGATCAAGTCGGCGGCGCGGTTGAGATTGGATGCCAGCAACGACGAAGCGTCCTCGACGACTTCGAGGAACTCGTTCAGGCTCGATCGCTTCAGCTCGCCGCGCGCGACATCGGCCGCGAACGCGGCGCGCTTGCGCTCCAGCGCCGACGCGACCGTCAGGCTGGTGCCGAGGGGGCTGTTGATCTCGTGCGCCACGCCGGCCACTAGCCGTCCGAGAGCGGCGAGTTTCTCGGCTCGGATCAGCCGGTCTTGCGCAGCTCGCAAATCTTCTAGCGACTTTGCAAGTTCAAAAGCGCGCGCTTCCTCGCTTTCAAATAGTCGGGCAAGCTCATCTGTTCGCTGCCGAAGCTCGTTGAGCAAGCGCGCGTTTTCCATTGCGATGACGGCTTGATCGGCGAAATTTTGCAACAGCGAGATGTGTTCGTCGGAGAAGGCACGCACTTCCTGACGGTAGAATACGAAGGCCCCGAAGAGTGTATTACCCTTGAGCAGCGGCACCAGCAGCCACGTGCGGACGCCCCCAAGTTCGACCGCCTCGACAACGGAGGGAGCCCGCCGGCGATAGCCTTCGCCATCTTTCAGGTCGAGGATATGAATGACTGACGGTTTCTCGTCGAGCGTAGAGCCGAACAGGACTGACCGCCGGTACGGCTTACTGGTGATCAATTCGGCATATGGTCCCGTAATGCCGCGAAGAGCGACCCATCGGGCAAATTCGCCATCGGGAACGGCCAGGGCGCCGAATGAGGCCTCGCATAGCCGCATCGCCTTCTCCAGCATGGCATCGAACACGGGAGTGAGATCGCCGGCCGATGCATTGATGACCTGCAGCACCTCCGAAGTGGCCGTCTGCTGCTCCCGTGCTTCGTTCAGTTCCTTGATCAAATCGGAAACCGTGAGACGCTTGCGCGTCGTGGCCGCTGGCGCAACGCGGCGCTTTATCTTGGTAGTTTCGCGGCCCTTCGCTTGCCTTGCCTTGCTGGCTTTCGCCTTGCTTGCGTTGCCGCCCGTCGAACGCCGCGCCATATCCGCCCCTGAGTTCCGAACGGAACGGCATCTTATCGGGCTAAACCATGTTTCTGGAAGCGCCGAATTGGCCTGGGTCGGAGGTTGCCAACTGGCTGGCTGATGTCGCAGTTGGGTCAAATTCAGACCTCGACGCCCTCGACCGGGAGGTACGCTTTGCCCCCGACAGCAGACATGGTCAGCGCGGTCGGCCACGTCCGAAAAGTGCCAGCAACGGACTCATGCGCTGCAACAAAACATCAGTGTGACCCCTTCCGCCTGCTCGCAGGGTTGATGTAGCCTTTTACCCGAACTGCCAGCGGGACATGCCGAAATCCCGACCATTGTAAATGGCGGCACGGGTGCCATCGGCGGGCGTCCCTCCTTTATCCTTGGATGTTAGACGTGGCGGCGTGCCACGCCGTTCGCATGGAGCATCGTCATGACATCTTGCTGTCGTCGACAATTCCTGCATCTGGTTGCAGCCGCTTCCGCGCTGCCGGCATTGTCGGCGGTCGCGCAGACGCAGGCCTATCCGGCCAAGCCAATTACAATCATTGTCCCCTATCCCGCGGGGGGACCAACGGACTCGATCACGCGCCTCGTAATTGAGCCTATGCGCGAAGCCCTTGGCCAACCCATCATCATCGAAAACGTAGGAGGTGCAGGAGGCACGATTGGGGTGGCTCGCGCTGTCCGCGCGGCTCCCGACGGATATACGATCAGTGCAGGTCAATGGCAGACGCACGTTGTCAATGGCGCGGTGTATCCGCTGAACTACAATCTGCTGGACAGTTTTGCGCCGCTCGCATTGCTCTCAACCAACGCCGCAGTCATCGTTGCAAAGAAGAGTTTGCCAGCAAGCGATCTTAAGGGATTTATCGAGTGGCTTAAGGCCAATCCCGATAAAGCTTCACTCGGAACCGCGGGTGCAGGGAGCCCAGGGCACGTGTACGGTGCCTTTCTTCAAAGAATGACCGGCACGCGTTTTCAGTTCGTCCCGTATCGGACGATCGCTCTTGCAATGACGGACCTGATGGGCGGTCAGATCGACTTCCTAATTGATAGTCCGATCAATTCTTTGCCGCAGCTGCGCGCGGGGACCATCAAAGCCTTGGCGGTTATGGCGAAGAGCCGCTTGTCGGCGGCGCCAGAAATTCCGACCGTCGACGAAGCGGGATTGACCGAGTTCTACGGTGGAAACTGGACGGCGTTTTGGGTCCCGAGGGGAACGCTCAAAGATGTAATTGCAAAGCTCAATGAAGCAGTGGTCACGGCACTGGCAAATGCAAACGTTCGAGCGCGTCTGGCGGACCTTGGGATGGAGATTCCACCGCGCGAGCAGCAAACTCCGGAAGCCCTCGGTGCGCTCCAAAAAGTCGAAATCGAAAAGTGGTGGCCCATCATCACGGCTGGCGGCATCAAGGTGGAGTAGAGCTCCGGCCGGGCACCAATTCTGCAAAACCGTTTTTCGGAATCGCGCAAGTTGGCGCCGATGCTCGCATCGACGAAACGGGTGCATTGCAAAGCCGGCGCGACAGCGATGTCGCTGATGGGTCATTCGCTACAGGGTCGGCACACAACGAAAACCCATCAATGTCCGCTTCGTCCGAAAGCGACCGAATTGCAGCCGCGCCGCGAAATGTCGCGAGGGCCAAGTGCAGACGTGAGCAAGCGCAGCATATGCTGTGCGATGATCTCGTCGGCCGGGCGCGATCAACCTGGTGCACAATCACCCGTCGGGCGATCCACCACCATCGTGCGCCGATATTCGGATGACCCAACAGAACATCGCCATGGCGTCGCCGCGCACGCAACGTGTTTGACGTTCTGGCGGATTTGCACGGGCAGTTGACGCCGTTTTACAGCGATATTGGCCGGCTTTCGATTGATCCCGAACTGATGGAGGGTGCCCTTCCGATGTAGGCCAGTTTCAATCAAGCCGAGGAATAATCTCGGGGTCACCTTTTCTATGCTTGGGGGGCCTTCTCTTCAACGCGCCGCCTCCCGCCAGGCATTCGCAAGGCGGTTTCTGATCTCTTGATCTTTATATGGGGTTAGCGTGCGGATATGCTCCTCAGCAAGCTGCTGGTTGCCACTCTTCAAGATTTTGACCAACGGCTCACCTTTCTCCAAGGAGATATTCATCTCTTCTTTCGCCTCATCCTGCCGACCAAGCTCACTGAGGACAGCCACGAGGTACGAGCGGGCCGGTCTAAAATTGTTGTTTTTCCGGAGGGCCTCCCGAAGGTGTATCTCGGCCTCCTCAAAACGTTGCCTGCTCGTGTTAGGGTCCTGTGCTGAGGTCAGGACGCCCCACACGTAATAAGCCTGGCCGCGGTGATAGTCATAGAAGAACGGATATATCGGATTGAGGTCGATAGCTTCTTGCGATTTGCGAAGCGCTTCTTCCGGTTTCCCCGAGTAGACCAGCACATGCGCCCATAAGGCATAGCCATCCGCGTAGTTGGGATTGCGTTGGACCGCCTCCTCTGCCGCCTCCCTAGCCTCTTGAAATTTCTCTCTATACAAGAGAACCCAGCCCATTTGTTCGAGAGCAAATGGCAACGAAGGCTTAGGTTCGAGCTCACTTCTCGCCAACTCAAGCGCCTTTTGCGCCATGCGATAGGCCAGGTCCTCTGAAGATTGGGGGTCCTGACTCCACCTCCCATTGGAATCTTGCCGATGGGTGGCGGCCAGATTCGCGTACGCCCTTGCAAAATCCGGGTCCAGGTCGATAGCTTTCTCGAAAAGGTCCCGCGCATTCGCATTGTCCTTGGGTGTAAAGCGCCGATAGAGTTCTGCCCCCCGCATGAAATACTCCCAGGCCACCTCACTGCTCGTGTATGGTCGCCCCATGTGCTTATCCTCCTCGTTTGTTAACTTCACTGCCAGCGCACTCGTGATCCTCCGGGCGATCTCCCCTTGCACGGCAAAGACGTCCTGTAAGTCCCGGTCGTAATACTGAGCCCATATGTGATAACCCGTGTTGGCGTCGATTAACTGTGCCGTGATCCGAATTCGGTTGTTGGCTTTGCGCACGCTTCCCTCGACGACGTATCGCGCCCCTAACTCTCGGCTCACTTGGGCAGTTTTGACCGCCCTGCCCTTAAATGTGAAAACGGAGTTGCGGGCGATGACGAACAACCCTGTGAGCCTGGAGAGCTCCGTAATGAGATCCTCGGTCATCCCGTCGCTGAAATACTCTTGCTCGGGGTCGCTGCTCATGTTGAGAAAGGGGAGCACGGCAACAGAGCGCTTGTCAGGGAGCAGAGCTGGGGCCTGCACCTCGCGGAATACCTGCGATAGAGAGAACGGGTGGGAGACCAGTTGCCAGACACCGCCGAGCAGGAAAAGCAGTGCGACCGCGACTAGGCCCACTCGCAGCCTGGATCTGGCGGCGCCCGGTTTCCGCGGGATGACCGGAGGGGTAGGCACCCCCGAACCTATCCGTATGCGGTATAAGCGCACCGGCCGCGCAATATTCTTTAGCTGCTGCTCACCCGCGTTCTCAAAGACGATGTCGAGCTTGCCCCGGGCGTCCTCCTGTACCCTGCCGGAAACGCAAATCCCCCCAGGCTCCGCCAGCGCCTCCAAACGTGCCGCTATGTTTACAGCATCACCCCAAAAGTCGCCGCCATCAAGGATGAGTTCCCCGAAGTTGATGCCCATTCGAAGCTCGATTCGTTTGTCTTGTGGCACGTCAGCGTTGCGCGCGGCCATGCCGCGCTGTATCTCAACGGCACAGCGCACGGCGTCCACGACGCTTGCGAATTCCACAAGTGCTCCGTCCCCGATGACCCTTACTATCCGCCCGTGAAATTCCTTGATGTTGGGCTCGATGAGCGCGTGCCAATGTGCCTTCCACCGGGCAAGCGTGCCTTCGTCGTCATTTTCGACGAGGCGACTGTACCCGGCAATGTCGGTTGCAAGAATGGCCGTGAGCCTGCGCGACGGGCTTTCAGGCATAGCAGTATTGGGCACGGGTAGTGATTTGCTAACCTCAGGCGGCTTCACAGATGATGGAGAAGCCGCCGAATGCACCGAGTAGAGCCGCACCGTCCGGTCAATGTTCTTCAGCGATTTCTCGCCGAGATCATCGAATGCAAAAGATGTCTTGCCGCGCACCTGCCGAAAGGCGTCGTCCGACAGACACACGCCGCCAGGCTCGCACTCGTTCTCGACGCGCGCGGCAATGTTGACGCCATCTCCATAGATGTCGTCGCCATCGATGATGATGTCGCCGACGTTGATCCCAATGCGAAACCTGATCCTTGGTTCAGCGAGTTCGTTCCGCTCGGCCGTCTTGCTTTGCACGGACACAGCGCAAGCCACTGCATCGACGGCGCTTGCGAACTCGACCAGCATGCCGTCGCCGGTGGTCTTGACTATCCGGCCGTGATACTGAGCGATGGCGGGATCGAAAATCTCGCGTCGAAGCGACTTCAAGGCGGCCAATGTGCCAACCTCGTCGGCGCCCATCAGTCGCGAGTAGCCCCCGACGTCGGCCGCGAGCACGGCTGCAAGCCGGCGTTCGACCCTCGTCTCGGCCATTTGCCGCTCCGATCCAGCATAGTATCGGGCAAGTCTATGGGACGGAAAGGGTTGTGTCCATTGGGCGATGACCACAATGGGTCTACAAGCCAAAGTCGGCCCCTGTCACGACCATGGCCGCTCCAACCCTGAAAGCGGACGTCGCAGCGCCTTCGGCCGAGGGCAGCTTAGGGCCACAAGCTGACATTTTAGAGCATCAATTCATCCGTTGTGCTTCCGGGAATTTCCACCTGCCGTCGAGGATGTCCTCGCGCGGCTGATAGAGCCGGACCATGTAATTCCACCCTTTCGTGGTCGGCAGGCAGTTAGGGATTTTGCCGTCGCAGCGGCCGAACTGAACGGTGACGCCGCCGTCGTTATCCTTCTTCGCGG
>Ga0075014_100000458_pt1 | contig 10907 bp, 8 predicted proteins | sample AleBraG_ABR_2014_FD_71472 | JGI IMG/M metagenome (GOLD analysis project Ga0075014, IMG submission 71472) | Freshwater sediment microbial communities in response to fracking from Pennsylvania, USA - Alex Branch Run_MetaG_ABR_2014 | ecosystem: Environmental > Aquatic > Freshwater > Creek >... | reverse complement strand
CGATAGGAGAAATGGCTGCCGTGTCCGACGTCGACCTTCAGGCCGCGATCGAGCGCCGCCTGTATGACGGGGTGTACCTCGCCCTCGCGATTGACGAAGCCGCCGGGGTGCCGCGTGAACGGATGCGCGAGCACGTCGCCCTTCCGCAGCAGCGGAATCACGCGCTTGAGGATGGTGTCGGCGTCCTCACCGTTGGCGCCGCTCGCAGGCAGACCCCAGAGCTGGCCGAAATGCACATAGACCGGCAGATCGGCGCGGCGGCCGATCTCGGCCGCCATTTCGATGACGCGAATGCCCCAGCGTGCGAAACCACCGATCTCGGCGTGAGCCTTGATGCCGCGAACGAGATCGGGATTGGCCTTCGCCGCCTTCACCGTCGCGTCGATGTTGACACCATCGGGGCTATAGAGTTGCGAATAGTAATGGCCCTCCAGGCCGCCAACGAGGTAAGCTGACAGGAACGCGTAGACGCGCGACTTCGCAGGCTCGGCGATAAAATGCCGAAAACCCGGCAGCGTCATGCAAGATGGTCCGCCCTGATCGACCAGGGCGGTCACGCCCGACTGAACGCCGACCATGTCGGCATTCATTCCGAACCGGCCGGTGACGTATTGATAAACGTGGGCATGCGTATCGATCAATCCAGGCAACACGAGCTGGCCGGTGACGTCGACGACCTCCCTGGCACTGGCCGGGAGAATATCCGCCTGCACAGCGGCGATCCTGCCGCTGCGGATCGCCACATCCCTTACGCCGTCGATCCCCGATGCCGGGCAGATCACGCGTCCGCCGCGCAAAAGCAGGTCGAAGCTGGAACCGATCGACATGACGGCTCTCCTCTGGTTTCGCCGGAGCCGGGTTGGCCGCTCTGCGGGAATACGAAGCATACTTCGCATTTCGGAAAAGCAAAGTCCATGCCATTGTTCCGGCGCGCGAACGCACCAACGCGTGCTGCCGCGCGTATCGACTCATCTCGCAGAACAATTTTCAAAAGCATGGCTGATCGAAGAAACACCCGTGATGTCACACAAAGTGAACTTTTCTCGTGAACGACCAATCCCCCGTCACTGTCACATTCGGAGACCACGATGCCTTTCGATTTGATCCTTCGCGGCGGTCGGGTGATCGACCCGTCCCAAAAACTCGATGCCGTGATGGATGTGGCGTTTGCTGCCGGCAAGGTTGCCATGGTCGGAACCGAACTCAAGGCCGATCCATCGAGCGACGTGCGCGACGTGTCGGGCCATATCGTCACTCCCGGCCTCATCGACCTGCACACCCACGTTTACTGGGGAGGCACTTCGCTCGGTATAGACGCCGAGGAGTTTTGTCGCACTTCCGGCGTGACGACGGCGGTCGATACCGGCAGCGCCGGGCCCGGTAATTTCGCGGGCTTCCGCAAGCATGTGATCGAGCCGAGTCGGGTACGCATCCTGGCTTACCTGCACGTTTCGCACGCCGGCATATTCGGCTACTCCCATCGCGTCATGGTCGGCGAGAGTGAAGAGATCCGGCTTATGAATCCGATCGACGCCGCCGAGGTGGCGGACAGCAATCGCGATCTCATCGTCGGCATCAAGGTACGCGTAGGCCGCAATTCCTCGGGCACCTCGGGGATCGTGCCGCTGGAAATTGCACTCGAGGTCGCCGAACAGGTCGGCATGCCGCTGATGGCGCATATCGACCATCCGCCGCCGAGCTATGAGGAGGTGCTTGGCCGCCTTCGTCGCGGCGACGTGCTTACACATGCCTTCCGTCCATTTCCCAATACACCTGCCACCGCCCAGGGTACCGTGAAGAAGGTGGTTCTGGAGGCGCGCGAACGCGGCGTGTTGTTTGACATCGGCCATGGCAAGGGGTCATTCGCGTTCAAGACCGCGCGCGCCATGCTCGCCAACGGATTTTATCCGGACACCATCTCCTCGGATGTTCACCTGCTCTGCATCAACGGCCCGGCCTTCGATCAAGTGACCACGATGTCGAAATTCCTGTGCATGGGCATGCCGCTGTCCGATGTGGTCGCGGCTTCGACGGTCAACGCCGCGATGGCGCTGCGGCGTCCCGAACTTGGCAGTCTCAAGGCGGGAAGCGTCGGCGATGCCACGATCATTTCGATCAAGCGGGGACAGTTCGACTATGTCGATGTGGTCGGCGAACACTTGATCGGCGATCGCAAGATCGTATCCGAGGGCGTCGTGATCGGCGGTCGCTGGTGGTACCCGGAACAATCGCCGAAGTTCAGCAGGCTCGCACGCTGAACTGGAATCCGGCCAAGCTTGCCGGCGATGCAGCTCATTCGATCCGAGATGGTGCTCGAATTCTCCGCCGCCATGGCGGCCGAGGAGAGTGCGCCAGCGAAAGCGTGTTACAGCTCCTGTGGGCACCCGAGCACGGCGTTGAACACGGTTCGTGGCACGCTTACCCGCTCATCGCTGTAGATCGCATTGAGCTCGCCGGCGTGAGCATCAGGCTCGCGGCTGATAGTTGCCAGCCGATCGAAGAAGGCGAGATCCAGCTCGCTGTCTTGTTGACGCATTGCGCCCCAGATGTCCCACGGCAGCATCTCACGGTTGTTCAATGCGGCGACGTCGCGGGCGAGGTTGCCGGCAATGAACCAAAGCCCGTGCATGTCGAGGATGCCGAAGGCACTCGGGTCGGCTTTTTCGCTGCGGCACAGCGACCAGGCATCGCCCGCGACCAGGAACTGATCTCGTGGGACGTCTGCCGTATCGAACTTGATCCTGAAGAGTTCGCGCTGGCGATCGTCGATCTGTGCGTCGAACAATAGCCAACGTTTCTGTCGTTCGTTCCAGTATTCCGTCACCCAATGATCGAGATATCTACCCTTTTCGAAATAGGCCCCGAAGCCGCAGCGTGCGCGCGCCGGAATGCCCTGCGTGCGCAACATTGCCACGTGAAGAAGCGTGAAGTGTCGGCAGACACCTACCTGCCGTTCGTTGGTCGCTCGCTCTGCGGAGAGTGGCCGGCCGTCGCGCGTCAGGATGTCATCCAGGATCTTCTCCACCTCGCGAACATGGCATTGAGCTTGCTGATCGCTGCTGAGCGTGACCCCGTAGGCAGGTGCAATGTGCTGATGGATCAACAGACCCTGCACGGTCTTTGCGAGCACTCCGGGGTCGCGCGACAACTCGTTGAACAGGGCGACATGGCGCCCGGGATCGCTCATGTCGATCGGCCACCTATACCGTTCAAAATCCATGCGAACAGTCTCTCGCAAAACCACCGCCCGAACTTTCCATTGCGCCAGTTTATCGCAAATTGATCTTCCCTCCGTCAGCCACGCGAGAAAAAATTGTGTGCCGTTTCGCTGCTGCGCCGTAACCGCGTCGCTTTCGGGGCAGAGCGGACGCCCAAGGCTGGCAACCGCCACGCGGGCCTTGACGAGGGGCGCGGACCCCGGTTCAACACAATTTCACCTTGCACTATTGAAACATTGTCTCCGATCAGCCCGACCAAAGCAGCCTGGTGACAGGCAGATGGAGACGTGTGATGGACGCTACGTACAATCTTGCTTTGAGCCGCCGGAACCTCCTGCTGGGCGGAACGACGCTGGGAGCCGCGACGGCTCTTGCGCAATTTGCGCCGGTTGCGCACGCGCAAGGTTCGTCTCTCAACCCGCAACCTTTGCCGCCATCGCCAGATTGGGCGCGGTCCTTGCCACCCGGTCCGGACACGCGCGTCAAGATCACCGAGGAGTACGCCAGGCACGTCGCGCGCGATGCGTACTTCTGGGCGTGGCCCCTGGTGAATATCTTCAACAGGCGGCAAGCATTCAAGGATGTGAAGGAAATCGTCATGGCCGGTCCGGTACCGACTGCGCCGCTCAATCGCTTCGCGATGCTCACCGACTATATCACGCCCGACCAGCGTATTGTCGCGTGCCCCAATCAAGACGTGGTTTATGGTGCTGGCTCACTTGCACTCGACATCACGCCGGTGGTCATTCAGGTTCCTGACTTCGGCGATCGGTTCTGGGTTTATCAAGTGGTGGACCTGCGTACCGATGGTGTCGTGCAACTTGGCAAGATGTACGGCACGACACCCGGTTTCTACATGCTGGTCGGGCCGAATTGGCAGGGCGACGTGCCGAAGGAAATCACCAGGGTGTTCCGGTCGTCGACGAATACCGGCTTCATTGCGCCCCGCGTCTTCCAGGACGACACGGCGCAGGACAAGCGGGCCATTCAGAGTGTGCTGCAGGAAATCCTGATGTATCCCGTAGCCGAATACGACGGCACGATGAAGCGCTTTGACTGGAGCCGGATCAAGAAGCTACCGCCGGCAGCAGCCAGCGGCGAAAGCGAAACGCAATGGGTTTTCCCGGAAAAATTCTTTGATGAGCTTCCGGCCGTCCTTGCCGATGCGCCGCCACTGCCCGGCGAGGAAGCGCGCTACGGACAAATGCGCGCGCTTCTCGAAGCCGTCAAGGTCAATCCCGCGCTCAAACCTGTGCTTGTTGCTACGGTCGCGGAAGCCGACGACCGGCTCGTCAAGCCGCTGTTTCAGTTTCGCAACTACGGGCAGCAGCTCCCGCATAACTGGTCCACGATTTCCAACGAGGCGGCGTTCGGCACTGACTATTATACGCGCACCGCTGCGGCGAAGTCCAACATTCTGGTCAACTCGCCCAACGAGACGAAATATTTTTATCAGGACCTCGATGAAACTGGCGCGCGACTGAATGGCGCCAATCGCTACACCGTGACTTTCCCGAAAGACCAGACGCCGCCGGTCAATGGCTTCTGGTCACTCACGCTTTACAACGAGCATCATTTTTTCGTGCCGAATGATCTCAAGCGCTATTCACTTGGCACCAAGAACAAGACGCTGACGAAAAATCCGGATGGTTCCCTCACGATCCTTGTGCAGGCCGATCCGCCGGCTGAGATGCAACGTGCGAACTGGCTGCCGTCGCCTGGAGGCGGCGACTTTTCCCTGTACGTGCGGGCTTATTGGCCGAAGGCGGCGGTGATGGACGGCACATGGACACCGCCGCCGGTGCTGCGGGCGGGATAACGAAGACCGTGTACGGTTAACGGGCCGCGACGCCCTTAAGGTTAAGCGCAGCTTGTTGGCGCGCGTCCCTGCCTCGTTTGCTAGACATAATCAGTTCATTTTCAGGCGCGCAGGGCATTTCAGCCGTGCGCTTTTTGACAAATTATTTTCAGATAGAAAAATCGCCGGGAGATCGAATGCTCCACCGAATGACAACTCTGTTGTCAACGGTCGTCATGGTGTTTCTTGCAATTTCCGCATCAAACGCGGTGTTTTCGACCAGCGCTCGGGCAGCCGGAGCTTGTCTCGCCAGGCCAACGGGAAGATTGCCCCATGGTATTCATTGGCACTATCAAACGGACCGAATAACCCATAAAAAATGCTGGGTTACCAGGATCGGCGACTCCGGCTCGGCGCAATCGCGCGCAGCCGCAAGATTGGTCGCGCCGGAAAGGGGAGCCAATACCCTTCCACCGGCTGTCGCGGACGCCAATGCGCGATTTGAAGACACATTCGTTGCGCTACGTGACCACGCGGCAGCGGTTGCCGCGGAGGCAGCTACCGAGAATGTGACGACATCAAAATTCGAATCGTACTGGATCGACCTATCGGACCAGGCTCATTCGAGCGATCCGCAATCAACGGCGGAGCGTTCCCAAAGCCGTCAAGCTGTCGCGGCTATTCCCGGTGACGCCAGGAAATCGACCAAAGCCCGCGGTCATTCACGCACAGCGGAACGGTGGCCCGACCTTACCCTGATCGTCTTCCTTCTTTCGCTCGGGGGCGCGCTTTTTCTTTACGCGTTGATAGGCCGCTCATTTCTGCCTGCACGCAAAGCGTCGCCCGTCTGGTCGCATATTCCGGTGGGAGACGATATCTTCCGCGTACCGAGCGAGTTCGAACCCTCGGGCCTGAATCAAGCGAGCACTGCCGAGCCGGCCGGCGTTCCGCCGGGTGGCATCGATAATCGCAACGCCAGCGATCACGATTTGCAGATTGCGGCGGATGCCCAGCCTCGAGAGATTGGCGAGAGCCGATTTTACGATGATCGGTCGCGCGGGCAGCGCCGAGCCTCATCCGACCGCCTGGCCAACCCGTTCGCCGGTTTCGTCCGCCCTGACAATGGTGAAGCCCGGTGAATCGGTCGCGAGCGGCATGTCAGTGAGTGAATAAGCCTTCGGACTTTCGTCGTTGATCGCAGCCTGTGACGGCCGCCTGTCGACCTCCAACCGGGCGACAGCGCTGCCGTACCCGCGTGTGCGTGAATTTAGTCCGGACGCGCCCTGGCAGGACGAGGGGTCAATGGCATACCGCGCCAGGGCACCCCTGCACCAAGGCTCTGCTCTCGGCGGTGCCGGTGCCCGAACCCGGCGCCGTGCGTGCTCCCATCATTCTCAAGGGCGACGTGCCGAGCCCGATCAATCCGCCGCGGGGATGTCGCTTTCACACGCGCTGCCCGTTCGTATTCGATCGCTGTCGGAGCGAAGAACCGCAGCTTCGGTACAACGGCAAGCGGACAGTGGATCGCATGTCACCTCGAAACCCTGCCGCAAGCCTGAAGCGCGGTTGCCCGAGATCAAAAAAACGGCCTCAGCGCGGGGGCGAGCTGAGGCCGTTTGAGGAACAGTGCCGGGTGGGGGTGGTGGCACTGTTCAAGGAAATTCCGTGTCGAGATTCTCTTCCGCTAGATTCCGAGGATCCAGACCGCCACGATGGCAACGAGCACGGCCAGGCCGGAAATGGTCCACCCGGTTGCATCCGCCGGATCGTCGATCATGGGGTCATCGTGGGTCATTCGGCCTGCCGGTATTTATCTCTGGCGCTCGTGGCGACATCGCGGTGCGAACCAGTCTATCCGCGGTCATGCCGACGGAATTGTTGTTGGGACGTTCTCTGGCAGACAAGCTGATGACTACGAACGCTGTGCAAAATATCAGGCCTGTCAGCACTACTCTCCTGTGGGTCTGCTTGCAGGCGTTGTGAAATGAACTCGACATGGATGAAGCGATGCGCGGTCCAATCCCCGATCGGATCGTGCCTTGTTGTTGCTTTGATGTTGTTTATTGCCTCTGCTATTAACGCAATTTCCGCCAAAACTTAATCCACCAAAAATAATGACATACCGCGTGCGGGGCCGAGCCAGGGACTGCGGAAGCGATGCGCCCGCGTGAGGCCGCGTTACGCCGCCATTAACCATGAAACCCCGGCGGAATGAGGCTTAATGCGCGCTTAATACATTTGCGCGACTGATAGGCAACCAGCGCACATCATCAGATTCACGCAGCAAGAAATGCGGGCGGAATTCAACCTCCGGGGAGGGGTTGCATGAGAACGCTTTGCGCTGGTGCGTTGGCCGCAATGCTGGTCGGATGCAGCTGTTATGTATCGCCGCAGGTGGGCTTCGAAGCCTGTACGGGCACGGACGGGAGCTGGTTCGCCTGTTCGGAACGGACCGCAATCAATCAGACAATCGAGATTGAACCGACTTCGTCCGCAGCAAGTCCTGCGACGGCAAAATTCAAATCCAGGATCGCGAAGACGGCAAAGCCTGCTGTTCACCCGCACGACAAGACCGCACTGAAAACGGCGGCGTCCTCCGTTGCGCCAGCGAAAGTCGAGCCGACAACGCCCGCCCAGCCCGCTGAGATACCTGATCCCGTCATCGCCAAAGCAAAGATCACGATCGCGGCGAAATTGCCCGACCCCGCGTCTGCGGAGTTCGGCGAAATGAAGCGCGCGATGCGAAGAAATACGCTCGGCCAGTCCGTCGATACCATTTGCGGCCGCGTCAAAGCCGGAAAAGCGTCGAACGAGGCGGCGGACAGACCGTTTCTGTATCTTGTGAAGGATGACGAAGCCTACGTCGTCGACGGCCCTCCCGGTTCGGCGGCGGCGACGGCCTATCGCAACATCTGCCCTTAGGCAGGAAGCGCCGGGGTGAGCAGTTCACCTGGTGATCGTCACGTCAGTGAATTTTTTTCCACTCCAGTTCAAGCAGTCAGAAGCTTTGAGCATTTTTTTCGAGTGCGGCATCATGATCGAAGACCTTGCCAATATTGCAGAGCCAAGCAACGGATCGCCGAAATTGCCGGTGATAGCGATCATCGAGCACCAGATGCTGGCACGTAGTTGCATCGTCAATGTGCTGAAGCGAGAGCTCAACGGCTTTGAAATCATGGAACTGGTTTCGACAAGCGCTCTGAACGGGTTGGCAGGAAGAGATATTCGCCTGATCGCCTTCAATATCGCCGACAAGGAGATCACCGACCCCTCGATCGCGGATCGCCTGGCGCTGATCGAAGAATTCTGTCCGAATGCGTATGTCGCGCTGTTGTCCAATCGCGAAGACGAGGCAACCGCTTCGGCAGCGATGCAGCGCGGCGTCCACGGCTTCTTCCCGACATCGATCGCGGTCGAAGTGGCCATCGCGGGATTGCGCCTGGTTCTTGCGGGTGGAGTCTACCGGCCGTTGCCAGTCGTCAAACAAGGTGACGCGACGAGCCTCAGGGCGGCGGCGGAATGCGCCTCGCGGCCGCGGTTATCCGCGGTCCACGAGGACGCATGCGTTGCAACGATCCTGCCTGAAAGGACGATGGTCGACCTGACGCCACGGGAACAGCATGTACTCGCGGCCTTGAAGCTCGGCCTTCCCAACAAGCTGATTGCCGTCAGGCTCAACCTCTCGGAAAATACCGTGAAGATGCACATTCAACGCATCATGCGGAAATGCTCTGCGCGCAATCGCACCGAGGCGGTCTTGCGTTGGAGTGGAAGAGCGAATGGTCACTTACCCGCCTCACGGGTGCCTTCATCGTCGTGATGCCGTGAGGGTTTGCTTGCTTGGTTTGCCGTCTGGGTTCATTGTCCCCCGGCGTTTCAATCCTCGCGAAATGCCCGGTTGAAGCTGTCAAGCAGAGGCTTCAGCGCGTAGAGAGCCACCGTGCCCATTCCGGTCTTGATGAAAACCTGGGTTGGCATCCCCGGAATGATCCTGACGCCGTCGACACCCGCGGCCTGCGGGTCCCGCACCCGGATCTTCGTCGCGTAGTAGGGCTGGTCGGTGCGTTTGTCGAGCAGACGATCCGCAGAGACGTGCGTGACCGTGCCATGCAGCGGCGGAACGCGGCGTTGATTGTAGGGCAGGAGAGTGACGTCGGCCTCCAGTCCAGGCCGGACCACGTCGATGTCTTCGGGCCTTACGCGCGCCGTCACGATCAGGCGATCCTGTCGGGGCACCAGATCCAGCAGAGGCGCGCCGGCACCGATGACGCCGCCGGGGGTATGTATCCTTAGATCGGTGACCACGCCGTCCTCGGGTGCCCTGACCGCCGTTCGCAGCAGCTGGTCGTTGGCTCCCTGCAGTCGTTCGCGCAATTGAAAAATCTGGTTCTGCGCTTCGCGCAGCGACAGGGCGATCTCGTTTTGCCGGTCGTTCTCGAGCTTCAGGAGACTGGTATGCGATTCGCTGATGACCTGTTGGGCGCGCGAAATCTGCGCGTTGATCTCGCCGCGCCGTCCTTCGATGTCGGCCGCCTCCCGTTCGAGGTTCAGAAGACGAGGGCGGCGCTCGAGGCCTTTTTCGACGAGCATGGCGACGGTCGCCACCTCATCGCGGACGATCGCAACGCGCCTTGCGGCCGCGCCTGCCTGCGCCTTGAGGCCCTCGATCTCCTTTTCGACCTGGGTGTTTTTTTCGCGATTGACGGCGATCTGCGACTGAAACACCTGCCGGCGTGTTTCAAAAATGTTTTCCTGCCCCAAAAGGACCGACGCGGCCAATTGATCCTCCTTGCGCGCCGTCTCCAATTCCTGCGGAAACGACACCCGCTCCAGCCCATGCTGTTCCGCCGTCAGCCGCGCTTCACGCGCGATCGCATCCCACAACTGGCCCTTCAGGCTTTGTACCTCGGCATTTGCCCTGGTGTCTTCCAGCAAGATCAATGTCTGTCCGGCGCGCACGATGTCGCCGTCGGCAATCAGGATTTGCCTGATGATACCGCCCTCGAGGTGCTGGATCGTCTTTCGGCTCGACTCGGATTCGACACTACCGAAGGCAATCGCAGCGCTCTCGAGCGGTGCGAAAGTCGACCAGGTGCCCAGGCCCACGACAAAGCAAAGGACCAGAAGATTTGCTGTCCAGGTCACGGGACGAAGCCGGTCGCCGAGGGCAGGCAGCGCCGCCTCCGAACTCGGCGGACCCCGCCAATTTCCGGGCCCGATTCCAGGACCAATGCCAGGACCAATGCCAAGACGGGCGAGCGCAGTCTTCATGGGGTCACAAATCCTTCGGGAGAGCATTTGTCGCAAATCAAGTCAGGATCGGTTGCGCTGCGGCGTCAACGCGGCGCTCGCGTTCTGCTTCCAAATGCGGCAGCGCGGGTTCAGCCGAAGCTCCGCGGGGCCGGGCCAGATATCGCTCGCAAATATCCTTGCTGTCGCCGAATGCGGCGATCGTGCCGCCCTGCATGATGGCGATCTTGTCCGTTGCGGCGAGAACGCCGATGCGGTGGGTGATGATGATCACCGTCGTATTGGCGGCCTTCATTCGTTCGATGGCCTGAGACAGCATGCGCTCGCCGAGAGAGTCCAGGCTGGCATTGGGTTCGTCCAGAATCACCAGGCGCGGGTTGCCAAAAAATGCCCGTGCAAGGCCGAGGTGTTGGCGAAATCCCCGCGACAGATTGGTTCCTCCGCCGACGACGATGGTGTCGTAGGCCTGCGGAAGTCGAACGATCGTCTCGTGAAGGCCGGTAAGTTTTGCCGCCGCAACGACCTTGTGCAGGTCGGCGTCGTTCAGCCGGGCAATGATGTCCTTCACCGTTTCCCCGAACAGATCGATATCTTGCGGCAGATATCCGAGCCGCCGCTCGCCGCCGGCATCGCGCGCAAAC